>JACCDH011265032.1_pt1 | contig 55790 bp, 30 predicted proteins | sample 7442481 | NCBI WGS metagenome assembly JACCDH01 (sample SAMN15323433, study PRJNA562643) | freshwater metagenome | isolation source: river surface water | place: USA:Blue River Watershed | collected 2017-08-15
AGCTGTCCATTTAATGATGTATCATTTAACACATATAAATTGGAGTTCAAAGAGGCATCTGAATTTATTGTTGTTTTACCCTGTACATAAAGCTGTCCATTTAATGATGTATCATTCAACACATACAAATTGGAGTTCAAAGAGGCATCTGAATTTATTGTTGTTTTACCCTGTACATAAAGTTGACCATTTAATGATGTATCATTCAACACATATAAATTGGAGTTCAAAGAAGCATCTGAGTTTGTTATTAGTTTGTTTTGTACATAAAGTTGTCCATTTAATGATGTATCATTTAACACATATAAATTAGAGTTCAAATATGTGTCTGAATTCAGTGTAGTTTTACCCTGTACATAAAGTTCTCCATTTAATGATGTATCATTCAACACATACAAATTAGAGTTCAAAGAAGTGTCCGAATTAATTGTTGCCTTACCCTGTACATAAAGCTGTCCATTTAATGATGTATCATTCAACACATATAAATTAGAGTTCAAAGAAGTATCTGAATTTGCTATTAGTTTGTTTTGTACATAAAGTTGTCCATTTAATGATGTATCATTCAACACATATAAATTAGAGTTCAAAGAAGTGTCCGAATTAATTGTTGCCTTACCCTGTACATAAAGTTGTCCATTTAATGATGTGTCATTCAACACATATAAATTGGAGTTCAAAGAAGTGTCTGAGTTTGCTATTAGTTTGTTTTGTACATAAAGTTGTCCATTTAATGATGTATCATTTAACACATACAAATTGGAGTTCAAAGAAGCATCTGAATTAAGTGTTGTTTTTCCATGCACATAGAATTGGGAATTAAATGATGTATCATTTTCAACAGTTAAATTTTGATATATATATGTTGAGCCCCCAACTTTAAGATTTGAATTACCGCATATGTCACCAGCAACAATTAATGCTCCTAAACTAAGCAAATCACCACCTAAATTAAGCCCACCATTTAAAGTAATTTTACCATCAATTGTTAAATTTTTTTTAACATAAGCCGAAGAATTAAAAGATATATCACCACCAACATATAAAGAACCATTTGCCGATATATCCGAGCTAGTTATTATGTTTTTTTGGACATAAAGCTGACCATTTAAAGATGTGTCAGACTGAACATAAAGGTTTGAATTAGCTGATATGTCTGAATTTGCTATTAGTTTGTTTTTAACATAAAGCTGACCATTTAAAGATGTGTCTAAGTGAATATAAAGATTTGAATTAGCGGATATGTCTGAATTTGCGATTATTTTATTTTTAACATAAAGTTGACCATTAAGTGATGTGTCTAACTGAACATAAAGTCTGGAATTTGCTGATAAATCAGAGTTAGCTATTAAATTTCCTACTAGCTTGGTAGTACCACCAACTAATAAATTTGCGTTTGTAGATATGTCTGAGTTTGCTATTAGTTTATTTTTAACATAAAGTTGACCATTAAGTGAAGTATCTGAATGTACATATAAGTTTGAGTTTGTAAAAATATCTGAGTTAGTAGTTAGTTTTCCTACTAGCTGAGTAGTACCACCAACATATAAATTAGAGTTTGCTGTTATATCCGAGTTAGCAGTTATGACTGAATTAGTTGTTAGATTTCCTGTTAACTGAGTATTACCACCAACATATAAATTTGAATTTGCATAAATATCTGAACTTGCATCCACTCTGCCTGTCAGTTGAGTAGTACCCCCAATAAATAAATTTGAGTATCCTGCTATGTCTGAGATTGCAGTTAAATTCCCTGCAAGTTGAGTAGTACCACCAATATATAAATTTGAGTTTCCCGAAATGTCCGAATTAGCCGTTAACTTTCCAATTAGTCGAGTAGTACCCCCAACAGATAAATTAGAGTTTGCAGAAATATCTGATCCAACATTTAAATGTCCTGACATAATTTGATTCCCAAGTGAGTTAATATTACCACTAACATCAACTGAATAATATGATTGTCCTCCATTAAGAATGTTAATCTCTTTATAAATATCTGAACTAACAATTACACTTTCACTAAATACTAATCTACCAAGAACTGTTAAATCACCGCCAATTTTAATATTATCTCTTACTATTACTGATGAGTTAAATTGAGTATTTCCATTACTAATGTCAATTTTAACGTTATTATTTGGATTAGCACCTATTATGATAATATGATCATCATCAATTTTATTATTTTTATTAATATTTGGAGTTGTTAAATAGTTAACAGTTTTAATAAAACCAGCCTGATCAACTTCTTGATAATAAAGATTTAAGGAGTTAGATCTTGAAGTTAGACATCGTATATCAGAAAGAAAATCTGCAAAATATATATTATCAATATCTTTTATAAATGAGGAGTCAGCAGCTCCTATTGTTTTATCATTTTGTTTAAAAAAAGCAAATTCAGTGTAGGCGGAATTTATAAAACCCATAAAACCATATAAATAGTTTGATTCAATAGATGTTTTATATTTAAAATAAAATCCAATCTGTTTTTTTAAATAAATTGTATTGTCCGCAGCATATCCAGCACCTTCTGGAATTTCATTTAATAAAATTAAATTATTCATTGCTGTCAAATATTTAATTATACCTGTTTCTGTAACTATTTTTGTAGTATTAATTGTATCTGTGGATGTGTTCTGATTTAAAGTGACTGTAATTGCCACCTGATCATTATTTGTATTAACCTGTGTATTTGTTGAAGCAGTACCTGAACTGGTATTTGAAACTGCTCCTGTTAAAGCAGTTGTTGTGATATCTTGGGTATATAATCTTCTTGACATTTAATATAATTATGAAAAAAAATAAATATTTTTATCCAATATAATATTAAATGAATACTTTTAAAAAACCATTTAATCCAAATATGAGAAAAAGCTTTACCTCAATAATCGCTCCAGAAATTGTTCAGGATACTGAGAAAATTGCTCAACTTTTTAGTCTTGTCGAACAAGGAAATATTGCTGAAGTTAAAAAATTTGTGTTAACATCTAGAATTAAATTATCAAGTAAATTTAATGATTCAACAGTTTTACATAAAGTTCTAGAAATTGATGATTTAAAAATGCCTGAACTAAAAAAACTCGAATTTATTGAGTATTTGATTTCAAACGGAGCTCATGTTAACTCATATGATAAATTCAATGTTACACCATTACATATGGCTGTTCAAGCAAGATATCCATCAATTGTCCAATATCTTATCTCCAAAGGTGCTAATATTAATTCTCAAACTTCAGAATCACTAACCCCTTTACACTATGCTACTTTGATGAATATCCAACCATGTCCATCTGAAAATATGCCACAAGACCTAATTCCTAAACCCGAAACAAAAACAATTGATTATAATAAGCCAATTAAAGAAATTATAAAAGCTTTTACTAATAATCAATCTAGATATTTAGAAACTAATAATAAAATAGCTTCATATGATGAAAATGGTCAACCATTAGATAATAAGAGTACAGCAATATTACTTAATCCAGCTGATAATTCAGGTAATATATTGGATTCAATTAATACAGTAATTAAAACAATATCAAATTTATTTAAATACAAAAATGGTTTCATTGAAAAGATTGAAGAAAATATACGCAAAACAATTGAGGATAAAAAAAGTGATCTTAAAACATTAGAAATTAAGGAAATTTTATCAGATTTTGCAAAAAATATGACTTCATCACTAAGAAAAGAGTTTTCAATTAATAGTATAAACCCTGGAGATCCTAATTTAAAAAAAGTTGATAAAGATGTTATAAATCAACAAGAAGATGATTTAAACCAACAATTTGTTGAAATACATAACAAAACTATTCAAATGATTAATAAAGTTATTGGAGAACAACTCGTAAAAATGATAAAAGCAACTGTTGATAAAAATTATAATACATTAATAATAGATCCAGACACTTATTTAGAAGTTATAAAAGACAATGGACTTAAGTCTACACAATTTTTTAATTCTAATGCTCTCGTAGTTAATGTTCAAGAAATAGGTAATAATTTTATTTTAACTTTAGGCCGAACTAATTACACTGTTAACAAAAAAATAAAATTACCACTAGGAAATATTAATTTTCCCAATCAACCAACTTTATTAAATATTTATTTAGGAATTAAATATTACATATCTCAAGCAAATTCTAGTCCAAACCCCAAAAAAGTAAGACCAACAATCTTATTTAAAATTAATAATTTTATTAATAATATAAAAACACAACATTCTTTAAGCAATGAACTTAAAATAGATCTAAGTGATTTTATAGAAGAAATAAAAAATTTTCATTTAAATTCAATAAATTTTGCAATAAATAATTTTGCAGATGAAAATAAAAACTATAATATGGATTTTGGTAATTTTGACAATATTTTATATAAAAGTTATGGGTATATATTTGGTAAATATAATTTCAATCCAATTAAATATACAGGAGTATTTACAGATGATGCAGAAGGGCAAAACAATAAAAAAAAATATTTTTCAAGTTTAATTAATCACTCACTTATAAAATCAATAATTGGGTCTCATTTAGAACAAGTTAGGTCACACTACATATTTGTTACACAACCATATTATATATCTGCATTTAATTTAATTTCTACAACAATACCGAATAAGTTAAAACATGATAATTTAAGATTAATTATTTATTCAACATACCAAAAATTAATTCTGGATAACATCAATAATATTATAGACATAACAATAAAAAAAATAATATCAGAAGCAGCAAGTAAAATTATTGATATTCAAGTATTGCAAGAATTAGATTTTTCAAAAGAAATAGAGTTATATTTACCATCTTTTGAGTATTCGTTTGGATTTTCATCATTTTCAAAAAATTTAGTTAAAGAAATTGAAGCAAATGGATTTCCTGATGAACTTTATTTTCAAACAAATGATTATAAAGTAAAATCAAACCTAGATTTAGAACTAGTTGAACAAGAAGATTATGATATTAATAAAGACTTATTAACAATTGGTATTAAAACAAATAAGTTATATCCAATATTCCATTCATATAATTATGATACAAAAGATAGCAATTTTGATTGTGTGATTATAGATCCAGTAATAATTGAAATGTTAATTAAAAAAGCAGACATAAATATTAAAGATCATACAGGTAAAACAATTATTGATTATATTATTGAAGGAAAAATGCATTATTTACTAGATTCTCCTATAATAAAATCAAGACTAGTAAGTAGAAATATTCAATCTGTAATATCCAAATGTATTTTAGCTGAAAAAGCCCATAACAAATTACTTGGTTACTCCAATAATAAAATAATTTTTATTGAAAACTTCGTTAACAATTATATTTCCAAACTCAAAAATACACAAGAAGTTAAATCTAATATTCCAATTAATTCCAAGAATATTTTTAAAGCCTACCTTTGCATACAAAATATTTATTGGTATAGACTTTGTAATAAAAAATTTCATTTAAATTCTGAGTATTTAAATATGTTTAATCTAAAGTATGACTATAATTCAAAACTTGAAACTACAAGTGATTGGAAGAAAATTTTTGATAATATTAAATTTTCAGTTGAAAAATCATCGACTAATGTTGCAAGACGTGAAGGATTTCAAACAAAAAGAACTGAATCAATTGACAAAAATCCTGGCGTTAGTACTGAAGAAAAAGTTAAACAAAAAAAGGAGAAACTAGATTTACTTAAAAAAATATTAGAAAAAATCCCAAAATCAGAAGGATCTATTCAAATTGAATTGCGTGATCTTAATAAAAACTCAGAAGTTGATTTACCAGAAGACAAAACATTAAAATATTTTAGATCTATTTTTGCAAAAATACATGATTTAGATTTATCTAATAGTCCAAAACAAGATCCAATTAATGAAATTCCTCCTATTATATATACTTATGCATGGAAAGGTTTAATGGATTTTAATCAAAACTATTTTATTCATCTACAAATGTCAAAAGTACTAGATGATCTTTTCACACAAGATATTTTTATACCTACATCTCAAAATATAACTATCACCATCAATACAAATCAAAAAACATTTGACAAAGAAAAATATGAAAAAATTAAAAAAACAATAAATGAAATAGACAAATTTATTGAACCAATATCAGAATTTGTTGATGGAAGACTCTTGACAAAAACATTAAGCCTAAATCCAATTCTATTATTCCAAGTTAGAACAATTGTACATTTGCTAACATCATTTATTGGATCTAATATGTACATGTTTATTCAAAAGCTACTAATTGAAGACAAAAAATCTAGATCTAAAACACCTACTAACTATGAACCAACATTTAGAGATGTTACTTTAGAACTTAAACCTTTAAAAGAATATATACTATCAGATAATTTGGACACAAAATATCTAACATTTGCATTTATAAAACAGTCAATGGGATTTGAAGTCAGTAAAATTGAAGAAACTCCCGAAACATCATTTGATGATATTTTTGAAAAAATAACCAAATTACTGCCATTAAAAAGTGATGATGTAATTGTAGAAAAAATAAGAACAAATGTTATACCATACTATACAGTCCTATACAAAGAAACATTAGATTCTCTGATAAATTTTTCAGACAGTTATTATCGTTTTGTTAAAAATCAACATTTGGGTATTTTAACACTGAAAAAAATCCTAGATTAGGTTAGTCCAGAAATCAACTCATAAATCTCCAATGTATAAGAATGTTCTAAATTACCAAAATTATATAAATTACCCAATGCATCATAAAATGAAACTTCCCATTCTGAAAATGATGAAATAGGTGTTTCAAATGTTTCACCAAGCTGTATGTATTGGTTATATAGTACTGTTCCAGGATCACCTGCTAATAGCAGCTTTGAAAAAACATTATCAACCAAACCTGTGTTAAAAGAATTTTTAAATATTGGAGAACACATTAAAATATAATTATCACCTGATAAATTAATAGAATTATTTGTATATATTGATAAATTATCAATAGTGTCATATTGATAAAGATCTGTATTTTTATTTATAAATGAGAATTTTGTTATCGAGTAAGGTTTACCAACATTACGATAACCAATTAATCCACCAATTGTATCTAACTTGTCAAAAAGAAGTTGTGCTTTTACTGGAAATGTTATACCCATTGCATCACCACCATTTGTAATTGCAATATTAGATGCCGCTATATTATACTTTGGTAACTTTACTTGATATGTATTTTCATCTATAATTTTTTCTATTGAAAATGTACTGTTTATTACCTCTTGAGGGATTGAATCAGTTGCAGTTGCATTTATAATTGTAATTGTTTTACCTTCAACTAATCTATGATTAGGATGATTTAATATTAGACGACCAGTTTGATCCACATAATTTGAACCTGACTTAAATGTAATTGCTTTGGGGACAAAAATCGTACTAAAAAATTCAATTGAAAATGTATCAGTTTTTGGTTCTATTGTAACTGTACATATATTATATTCATAATATGAATATTCTGTTACATTTTCATTAATAATTGACAAATTAGGCCTTTTAACACCTTGAATTGCATACTGTAAACTTGTTTGAAGAAGAGATATTGAATAATTTCCTGGTTCTAACTCTACTGAATAAAGTGCATTTCCATCTGATTGTAACTTCCAATAAAATGCATTATTTTTTTTAGATTGTGGGATTGACTTAATAACTTTTTCTGTATTTGGAAATTCTGTAGATATAAGTTTAATTTTATACACATTATAAAAAGTTTTTTTTAGCGACACTTTATAAAAATTATTATCAACATAACCTTCTATAAAATCATTTACTTTAGCTACCCATATTTTATCCCCACCCACATTTAATATAGAAATATTATTACTAATATTTAATCTAATTCTATATGTTGTTGATGTAACTGCTGTAATTGTTTGAAACCCAGCAAGTTGAAAAATATTAACTGGAAAATTTGCATTAATCAAATTTAAATTTACACCATTCAAATCTTTAAATGTGATTGTTAATGACGTTAATGAATATGTTTCTGAAAAATTAGATATAATTGAACCCATATTTATATAATAATAATCATTGTTTTTAATCTCTGTAACATTCATTGTTGGATATATTTTTTGTAAACCATTAATTTCATTTATTGGAATATTATTGTATTCTGTTCCACCATTTATATTACCAATAAAATTTGTTATTTCAACATATATTGAGTTGATTGAATCAAAATTTATTCCATGTGCTTTATGATTTATTCGTGCATATGAACTATTTGCTATAAATGTTATTGAATTTTCCAATACAACCTTTTTTGCCTCCACACCCTGTATAACAATATTGTCATTTACTTGAAATGAATGCCCTGGATGAGTTACTACTATATCTGAAATTGTCTCATTTTGAACTACAATTGAAATTGGATTTGAACCCAAATAATATATCTGAGAATCTAATATGTTTTTTGATTCCAAGTTCCTATGTCTTGAATCCACATTTATTCTTGTCACACGTATATTTTTTTTTGTTTCTGTATGAAGTATGTCTTCTTGCGGTTTTATGTTTTTTTCAATTTTTGTTTGTGAACCTGATAGTCCACGATTCATTACATATTGTTGGGATTGAGAGGCTGGATTTATATTTATTCCCAAGTCTAAGGTTGATTGTTTTTTCTTACTTGAAACTATATTATTTCTTAAATAGTTTGTTGTATATATTTGATTAGATTCAAAGTCTTCCATTTAATTATAATAATTAGGATTTTTTTAAATAACAAAAAATTGCATTATTTAAAGGTTTGGCATATCAAAGTAAATATTAATATTCAAACCATGGGTCCTAAAACAACCACAAAAAAGACATCTAAAACAATCGAAGAAACTTATAAAAAAGTTGGACAAGTAGATCATATTTTATTACGCCCAGACACCTATATTGGCGATGTTAAGCTTCAAAAAGAGTCTATGTGGATCTATTCTGAAACATTAGATAAAATTGTAGAAAAAGAAATCAACTATGTTCCTGGTCTGTATAAAATTTTTGATGAGGTACTTGTTAATGCTGGCGATCGTGTTCAAGAAGACTCTACTTGTGATACAATTAAAGTTACAATTGATCAAGCAACAAATACAATTACTGTGTGGAATAATGGTCTTGGCATCCCTGTCAAAATTCATCAAGAACATAATCTTTATGTTCCATCACTTATTTTTGGAGAACTGCTTACTTCATCAAATTATGATGATTCTGTTGAAAGAACTACTGGTGGGCGTAATGGTTATGGTGCCAAACTTGCGAATATTTATTCAACATATTTTAAAGTTGAAACTTTAGATGCAGAAGAAGGTCTTGAATTTGTCCAAGAATTTAAGTCTAATATGAGTGTTAAAGAGGAACCAACTATTTCTAAAGTCAAGGCAAAAACACCAAAATCATACACTTGCATTAGTTTTCAACCCGATCTTTCTAGATTTGGTCTCAAGTCATTGACTGATGATATTGTATCTCTTTTTAAGAAAAGAGTATATGATATGGCTGGTGTTTATAGTGGAGTAAGTGTTTGGTTAAATGGTAAGAAAATCATATGTCCCAACTTTAAAAAATACATTGATATGTATAAATTAAATATTCAAGTTCCTCAGAATGATAACCAAGTAGACGCAGATTCTGATCTTGAAGACACAGAAACATCCAAAGGATCTAAAAAAGGTAAAAAATCTGATTTGGTTGGATCTTCTCATTCAGGTTATGAAATTATTTATGAAGACTCTAATCCTCGATGGAAAATTGGTGTAATATATGCACCTAACAATGATTTCAAACAGATATCATTTGTCAATGGTATTTGTACTTATCATGGGGGTACTCATGTGAACTACATTGTTGATGGGATTATTGATAAAATTAAAGCTCAAATTGCTAAAAAACATAAAGATTTAACAGTAAAACCAAGTTCTATCAAAGAGAACATGATTGTGTTTATTAATTCTATTATTGTTAATCCCGCATTCACTTCTCAAGTTAAAGAAACTTTAAAAACTAAAGAAAAAGAATTTGGTTCTACATGTGAGCTTCCAGAAAAATTTATTAAAAAAATCTTTGCTTCTGGAATTGTAGACCAAGTGATTAATCTAGTTAAACTTAAGGAACAGAGTTTGCTTAAAAAATCTGATGGAAAGAAAACAACTAAAATCCAAGGAATTCCCAAGTTAGAAGATGCTAACTGGGCTGGAACAAAAAAATCATCACAGTGTTACTTGATTTTAACTGAGGGAGACTCTGCTAAAGCACTTGCGATGGCAGGGCTAGCTGTTGTTGGACAAGATAGATTTGGAGTTTTTCCTTTGAAAGGTAAACTCCTTAATGTTCGTGAAGCAACTTCCCAACAAATTATGAAAAATGAAGAAATTGTTAATCTTAAGAAAATTATTGGACTTCAACAAGGTAAAGTCTATGAAGACACTTCTGAACTCAGATATGCCGGCGTTATTATTATGGCAGATCAGGATACAGATGGATTTCATATTAAAGGTTTATTGATTAATTTCATTCACTTTTTCTGGCCTTCATTAGTAAAAAAGGGTAATTTTATCTTTTCTCTTCAAACTCCTGTTCTTAAGGCATTCAAAGGAAAGAAAACTTTAGAATTTTATAATTTGATTGAATATAATAATTGGAAGGAATCATCAAGTACTTCTGGTTGGAGAATCAAGTACTATAAGGGGTTGGGTACTTCTACTAAGGAAGAGGCCAAAGAATATTTTACTGGACTTGAAGAAAAACTACTAAAATACTGTTATGAAAATCAATCTGGGGGTAAAGATAATATTCCTATTCCTGATGAAACCGAAGGATTTGTTTCTGGAAACACTGAGGTTCCTCCAGCAAAATCTAAATCAACTAAGAAAACAACTAAGACAACATCTGGTGCTGAATTAGACTCGGATGAAGATTCTGATGGTGAATCTGATGATCCTGTTATTACAACTATTGAACGCAAGTATAATGATGATACTACAGAGGCAATTACTTTGGCTTTTGAAAAGGATCGAGCAGATCATAGAAAGGCTTGGTTAATGGGTAATGATAAAAAGAAAATTCTTCCTCAAGTTGGTAAAAATATCTCTATTCCCAATTTCATTAATCGAGAGCTTATTCTGTTTTCATATGATGATTGTGATAGATCTCTCCCTTCAGTATGCGATGGACTCAAACCATCTCAACGTAAGGTGTTATATGGAGCTTTCTTGAAAAGACTTTATAAACCCGAATCTGAAATTAGAGTATCACAACTTGCAGCTTATGTAAGTGAAAAAACTGCATATCATCATGGAGAAGCATCAGTTGTTGGAACTATTGTCAAAATGGCTCAAAACTTTGTTGGCTCAAATAATATTAATGTGTTATTTCCTTCAGGACAGTTCGGATCTAGAATTAAAGGTGGCGATGATCATGCATCTGCGAGATATATTCAAACCTATGTGACCCCACAAATAACTCGAGCTATTTTTAGGGAATTGGATGAAGCAGTACTTAATTATTTGGATGATGATGGAATTCCAATTGAACCTGAATGGTTTATTCCAGTGCTTCCAATGGTTTTAGTTAATGGAACCAAGGGTATTGGTACTGGATTTTCAACTACTGTGGCCAAATACAATCCTATTGATATTATTGGAAACTTAATTGCAATGATGGAGAATAGAATTTCTGATATCAAAGAACTTAAACCATGGTATCAGGGATTCAAAGGTACTGTATTGTCATCTAATAAGCCAGGATCTTATTTGATCTATGGGCGTTACCAAGTTGTTGATGAGACAACTGTTAGAGTTACCGAACTTCCTATTGGAGTATGGACAGATGATTATAAGGAATTCTTAGAAAAAGAGATTACTAAAAAAGCAATTGTGTCTTATACAACAAATAATACTGATGAAACTGTTGAGTTTACTATAACATTTGATGAAGATAAACTTAAAAAGTTGGTATCAAAGAAAGAGCTATATACAAAGTTAAAACTTGTATCAAGAATATCCACAAATAATATGTGGTTGTATGATCCAAATGGAATGATCAAAAAGTATCATACTACACAAGACATTCTAAATGAATTCTATCAAGTGAGACTTGCAATGTATACTAAGAGAAAGAATTGGTTAATTGGTAAGTTAACAAATGAACTTGACATTCTCAAATACAAAATGAAATTCATTAAGTATGTCTTAGATGGAAAAATCATAGTGTTCAAACAAAAGAAATCTGTTATTATTGATCGATTGATTGAACTTAAATTCCCTAAATTAGTAACTAAAGGAAAATCTACTAGTACTAATGATGAGGAAGATGTTAATGTTGAAGAAGGTAGCTCAGAAGATAGTAATGATAATTCTAACAAATCTTTTGATTACATCACATCAATGCCTCTGTTCTCACTTACAGAAGAAAAAATTGCAGAGCTTCAGGAAAAACTTGACTCTAAACAAGAAGAACTTGCAACTGTTGAAAGTACAACTGAGATCAATCAATGGAGGTATGAATTAGATCAAGTCCTTGAAATATATGAAGGACAAACTAAGGAAAAACAAGAATATCTACAAGCTGTAGCTGCTGGAAAAGTCGCACCAAAGTCCACAAAAAAGACAACTAAACGTACAACTAAAAAGAGTATTGACATTTAAATGTCTATAAATTTATTTTATATTTGATATATTTAATGAACAAATATATCAAATACAAAAACCTATATTTAGAATACAAACAAATGATTGGGGGTTCCAATACTATAATAAATGATCTAATTGGACGTGTTAATGATAAATCTGTGTTTCACTTATTAAATACATTGGACTATGGAATTGCCACTAATAGTGTTGCTTATATTTATTGGTCCGATGATTTTTCTCCTTTTACTGTATCACATGGCAAATTTATTTCTGCTGCAATTCATGCTCTAATTAATTCAAACAAATTAATAAAAAGAATAAATGTTTATTTGGTTCCTAAGTTTAACTCTAAAACAAGCAATATTCAATGGTATGATCAGATGAATTTGATAAAATTAGCAGTTAAAGAACTTAACAAATTATCAAAGGGTAATGATTTAAATCTTAATTTTTTTCCAAGCGATTTCTCTCAATTAATAAATTCAAGTATTTATATGTATGAAAATTTTGCATCTAAACCAGATCTATATCTTGAATTAGAACTCTTTTGTAAATTAAATACAATTAATCCAAAACAAATTTATTGTATAATAAAACATAATGAACTCATACGTATTTTTACAGGAATTGACCAAACAAATACAATTCATTTGATATCCAAATATAATTTTATATCATGGAATAAAAAAGTCTCAGAATTTGATTTAGAAATAGTTAATAAAAATACAAACCCAGAATTTTTACAAACACTTCCAGTAACTACAAAATTACTTAAATTACTTTTTGATCGAAATCTTGCAAATTTTAAATTAAAACTAACTCAGTATCCAGACCCAGACTCATCTTTAATAAAATATGATGACAAACGTTTAGATTTTTTCTATGAGAATGAAGTTAAGCTAAATGGAGAGCTTGATTATAAAACTATGGAATTAAGTATTCGAGATATAAATCCTAAAATGAATAAAATTATAATATTTTTATTTGAAGAAGATTTAGATCTAATCTCAAGTATGGTAAGAAATGGAATTAAGTTTATTAATCAAAATATGTACCAAAGTTTAATAAACTATATTGGATCCAAAGGACTATATTTTTAAGCCTTGAGTTTTGCATCTTTTATTACTGTTTTTAGAAGTCTGCAATTAATTCCATAATTTGACTCATTAATAGATAGTTTAATATCAGGATTGTCAAATTGCATATCAACGCGTTTTGCAACTAATTTAACAGAACCCACTTTTTTATCAGACCAATATAACTGAATTTGTTCTGATGATTGTTCCAAGTACATATTTATATCATGGGGTTTTAATAAATCATCATATATTCTAGTTAGAATAGTCCCAGCTTTCCCAGAACCAAATTTATCTAAAATATGTTCTGATGATTTAGTTGCATTAGTGGTGTTAGCAAGTTCAAATTTCCTATCAATATTTTTCCATATTTTTTCAATTGATTGTTTAAGAGAAATTTCTGTTTCTCTCAAATGTAAATAAAATCCATCTAGTTGTTCCTTAAATATTTTTTCCATTCCCAAATATCTAGTTTTGAGCTGAGCAAATGTATTTAGTTGGGATACTAGTTCATTTAAATCTGACTCTATTAGTTCATGTATTTTATTTATAGGATTGCATGCAATAGATGGACCAGAATCCCTTCTATCCAACATATACAAATGTTCTAACAATGCGATCCCTGTGTTTAGCTTGTGTGGTTCCCCATGAATCCATGATATATAGACTATACAATACTTACTTCCATCTTGATCAAATGATTCAATATCAATTGATTTGTGTCCTTGAATTGATGAGTTTGTTGAAACCATTAGTCCATATAAGATACCTGTGTGTTTCATATCATATTTTAACTTGGCTATCTGTTCAGATCCTACTGTATGGGTGTAGTTTTTCATTTCTAAAATTGCTTTTAACCCAGAAGGAGATTCAAGTAACCCATCTCCATGATGTGGGATTGATGCAGTGTTCGTGTAGGAATAATCAGTAAAGTTTTTCTTAATTGTGTCCTCAATTGCATCTTCTAACACCCCACCCTTTTTATTAGATTTTGATAATCCATAAAGTTCATGAGTAGTTCTGTTTAACTGATCTAAATTAGAATTAATAGTATTTGCAAATGTGGTAATAGATGAAGTTACTTGATTGGATATTCGTGAGTTAATAACTTCTAACTTAGAATCTATATCAATTTGATTGCTTGGATTTACAGAATTGATTCTCGAATAGGTTGAATTATACCATTGGATAAATTGAGTTCTTGCTATTAAATTTAACTCTTGGGGTTCAAACTCTGACAAATTATCCAAGTACTCTTGTGGAATTGTAAATTGTATATTCATTTATTTTAATTTAATTGCTAGTTACTAATATATACATTTGTTTAAATAGTTTCAAAAGTTTTGTTTTGTACGATTGGACAATAAAATTATGGTCTAAAATAGTAAAAATATTTTTTCCAAGATTTTTCTAGATTAAAAAATATTTTTAAGGGACCAAAAAAAATCTCTCTCTCCCGCAAAAATTTTTTCGTAAAAAATATTGGCTAGCAGATTATCAATTAAAATATTTACTTTATTATTTTTCATTACTTGATTATTGATTAGATGAAATAAGTTAATTATATTTCCCCAGACCAAAAATTAGTTAGCCAATATTTTTTACGAAGGATTTTCAATAATTTTATAATCTTAATTTCAAACTTAAATAATAATAAATTTTATATATCCAAGATATAAGTTAATATTTTAGCCAATATTTTTTACAAAGCCAATATTTTTTACTAAATAGCCAATATTTTTTACGAAAATATATATAAAAATATTTTGTTAATTAATTTAATGATTAAATGTTTTATTTGTGATACAAATCATCTTAATGGTTATGTCAAGTGTGATGAAATTATTAACTTGATGATAAAGAAATATAAAAGTATAAACATCAATGACTATTATGATGAAATTAAAGAACTAACAAAAAAAAGAAATAAAAATAAAAAATATAAATGTGAAAAATGTAATATGTTTTTATCTTCTTATAAAAATTATAAATCACATATTGAAAAAAATACATGTGATAAACATAAAAAAGAATTTATTTGTGATAATTGTAATCAAACATTTGCAAAAAAACAGTCACTTCAATATCACCAGGCTAAAAATGTTTGCGGGGCTACAAATAATCCATTGGAAAAAAACAAAATAATCAACACATCAAATAATGTGTCAAATACAAATATTAAAAATCAACAAAATATTGGCACACAAAATATTGGAAGTCAAAATATTAATAATGTGGTAATAAATGTAAATCCAACAAATAACTTTGAGAAAATAATAGAAATGTTACCTTTTAGAGATGTTAGCTATAAAATTCCTGCCAAAAAGTATTTAGAATATGCTAATAATCCTGATCAAGCAATCAAACAGTTTGTAAAAGATTACCATTTAAATCCAGATAAACCCGATAGGATGAATGTGCTAAATACAAATAGGAGAGACAATCGTGTTAAATTATTTGATTTTGATGAAGATTTTATTTGTAGATGGCAAACCAAAGACAAGTATAAAGTAATGGAACTGCTATGTGATCGCGGTGTTAATGCACTGTTCTTTGCAAAAACTATGTTGGCTGCTGCAGGGATTAAATTAAATCCTGAAAAAGAAAAACAATTAAATGCTAAAATAAAAGAATATGAATCTTCAGATAAAGTTAAGAAGAAATATATAGATATGATTGCAGATTTAACTTATGATTATAAAGATGTTGTGGAAACAAATAAAAAGAAAATAGATTCACAACAGCTTCAGATACTTTAACTTGACTATTTAATTATTCAATTCTTTCCAGTTGATAGCTTAAAGCAATTCGTGTACCATTCGAAATCCCAGTTGCACAATGCGTTTGATCTCCTTTGAACACAACAAATTTATTAGCCGTGGTTTTAATCTGGGTAGTTAGCTTACCACAAGAACCCTCATAGAAATTTAATTCCCCACCTGATTCGCATGTATTGGTCAAATAAAATATTCCTGTACATACTTTACAGCCAATACCTCCAAAATCATCCTGATGGATTTCAAAAGGAGATTCAACTTTAGTCTGTGAATCTAAAGAATTTGCTATATGAAGTTCAACTAAATATTTAGATGTTGATGTTGTATAACCAAGTTTTTCTTCTAACACAGCCTTGATTGTGTTAATTTGTTCATCTAAATCTGGGTAGTAAATCATCCGATTATTTATCAAACCTCTTTCCTTATACTTTGATTTTAGTGTATCAGATTCATAGGTTGCATCCAAGTATGAATCTGATACAATTTGAATACTTGTCCATGTGTTTGGATTAATATACTTGGAATCAAGTAGCTTTTCCACATTGCTTGCAATTGAATTAGATAGAATGGCTATCGGATCTTGAGAAGATAAATTAAGTTCTTGCATTTGGTTTAAATTTTATTTGATTATAAGTTAAACCAAATAATCAAATAAATCAATTTTTTATTTTAATATGTTAATGTATTTTCTAAAATATTTGTCCCGCCCCTCTTCTGGTAAATTACCATAACCTGATTCTACTCTAAATTTTGGATCAACTTCTTCATCAATTATAGGATCTGAATTTCCTTCCTCATACATTGACATTTTTGATATAATCCCAAATAATTTATTTGATTGAATTGGACTTTTAATATATTGTGGCATTCCACAAATTTTATCACATTTTTGTATCTGTTCTAATATATGATTTATTTCTACTATTTTTTCTCTTGAAACTAAATTTGTATCTGTTTTAATAATTCCAGAATTCAAATTTGAATGTGAACAATCATGAACAATCATTTCTGTATTATACAGCTTTCTTGATAGTGAAAAATATTTTTTTAGCAAAGATCCATGAGAAAAACATAAAAATTTTTCATCTGGTCTTGTTGATTTATTAAGTAAGTATAAAATAAATTGTTGCATATCATTAATTTTTCTAGTACTTGTTGGTAATCTAAGAATTTTAAACTTTATAAAGTCAAATCTATTTAAACTTAAATAGTAAGCTAACTCATTAATTTCTTCTTGTGATACTATTTCTCGTGGCACATTACTGTTAATTAAGTTAATAAGCGCTGCTAAAGTTTGTATTTTCCGTTCTTCCGAATTAACAGATATACAAGAATTTATTTTTTCTAATAGAAGAATAATATCGCTTATAACTATATTTGATGAGTTTGAAGAATAAAAATTTTTTATTTTCTCATATATTCTTGTATGTAACTCCATAAATTTTTTATCAACATTTGCAAAGTAATTAAAAAAATTGGTATTTAACCAACTTCTTAGATATCTAATTATTATTTTTAAATTATATGGTTTTAAAGCCTCATTTTGTTTATCTTGACTAACTGACCCAGCAATATTTTGTAACTCTATAATATTCTCAACTATTACAACTCGAATTTCTTGTTTTGGATTTTTTCTATATTTACTTTCCAGTGCTAACATTAATGTTAAAATTGTTCTTGTACTTGGTGATGTAAAATAACCATTATAATTATCATCTATAAAATCTCCTAAAATAATTGCCTGATATATTCCTAATTCTGTTAATGGAGGTTGTGATGTTTTTTGTATTGTTACATCAACTATGTCTTTTACTGCAGAAGTAGCTTTTTCTATCCATTTCATTCCACCAATTAATCCATGTAATTCTACATTTGAACATGATTCTGCATGTCTAACCCAATGAATTTTTATATTTTTCTGATTAACCTGTACTTCTTCCCACCCATCTCCTGTATTTATACTTTCGATTATATATTAATATAGATTTTTATTTAAATTTTTATATTAACGATTTTATAGTATAAATGGAAAACAAAGATATAAGTTATAATTCAAATTTAAATTGGGGGAAATATAATTTTATCAAAAGAACACAAGGAGGGATAAGTGCAGAATTTGTTAATGGTAGTATACCATTAATGAAGAGAATATTAAAATATATGAGTCCGACATTATTTTATTCAAAATGTCCAATTATAAAAATTCCTGCAGGAACTTTATTGTATCATTCAAATAAATTAACGTCTAGTCAAGTTAATGATAGTTATATAAATTTTAATAGTAACAGAAAATATACTAATAATTGTGACTATAAAGATACTCCATCTAGAGAATATCCAGGAGATAAACCAAGAATATATGAATATGTATCTAGCCCAGGACCAGAACCTAATTGTAATAGAAATCAACAAGAAAGAATGTATGGAAACTTTAATTTTATTGGAAACTTTCAAATTGCTCTTTCCACAAGAAACGCAATGAGGGGAACACAAATATTATTAGTAATGGAAGAAATAAATTTAATTGATCTATCATTCCTAACCTTGGAATTAGGTTTTAGTCCAAAAAGACTAAATGACGAGAGTGTATTTGAAGAAAATGAGATTAATATTAATAATTTTTCATTTGGTATTGGTGAATTACGTGAATTAAAAGATTATTGTATTAAAAATAATCTTGATGGTGTAATAATGATTGATGGGTCGGATTATCAAGATATTGATAGAACAAGTAATGAAACAGAATATGTTTCAGCATGTGTAACATGTCAAATGTATTATACACAAAATAGGTTTGTTTGTCCTGAATTCCTTCTTTTTAATACTGTTGGAGAAAAAGATTTTTCTAAAGGGGGGATATATAAATTAGGTGTTAATAAATTATCAATTATTGGTATGGTTAATTTATATGGAAAAAAAGGATTTACATCTGAAGCAAAACTTACAAGATCTGAAGTTAGAAAATTAATAAATATTCTTTTACATAATTTTAGAAAACATCTATTGATTGTAGGAATTGATTTTAAAATTATTTTTGAAAGTACAAATATCTTTAAAATAATTAATTTTTATAATGAACAAAACAATGAAAAAGTTCCATTGTCTGATATTTCCACAATATTAAGTTCTATTAAACAGTTAATTATTCATAATCAATATTATCTTAAGGATTTTTTCATTACTTTTTCAGAAGATCCAACACATTTTAATAATAGTCAAGTTTTTGATGACATTTTAGGTCCAGATAATGACATTTTACCTATAACACAAAATGATATAAACTCTATATTTCAAAATAAAATAAGGGGACAAGAATATTATTCTCCTATTAACATTATTTCTACATTTGCAATACCTTTATTTGATAAAAATTATAAATATTTGGATAAAAGTTATGTAACTTATTGTGCATCGGATAAACTCTTTGACTATATTATTGAAAATTTATGTATTGTTAAAAAAAAAGAAAAAGAAGAAATAGAACAATTAAAAAATAATTATTTATCATTTACGCGAGAAGGAAAATATAAATTAAATAATACTTTAGATGATCAATCTAAGTTTTCTGCAAATTTATATTGTGCACTCGGAGGAAATTTTAACATATATCAATCTTTTAAACTATATAGTATTGAAAATTTTTTGGAATTAGAAAACTATAAACTATTTTATAATTGTATTAGAATCTTTGAATTTATAAAAAATTTCCCAATAACTTTAGACTATAATAAAGTTATTAATTCTGATACTAAAAAGATACTTATAGATAAAAATATAAAAGATAACGAACCAACTAAGGAGCAAATGAAAAATATATTATCATGTTTAAATACACTTTTAATTTATTACTGTTTTGATGTTTCAATATATTTTAATAAAAAATATAGTCTTTTTAAATTTTTGAATATAATAAAAATAACAAAAGATATAGAACCAACAGAAATGGACAGTATTATTAAAGAATTTAGTAGTTATATTTTAGATTCTCCTGGGGGTACTGTAAAACTAAATTTTATGTTATTTTTAAGTCATCTTCTAAAAATAGAGAAGTATAGACTACAATATTTTATTAATCAGTTAGACTTTCTAAATAATGATATAAGTAATAATTTTTTAAAAAACCAATCAGAAATATTTAGATTATCAATTGGAAACAACATTAAATTTTTTACAAATAAAATATCATTAAATCCAATCTATAGAGATTATAATGATGGTGATCTACCAGAAGAACGACTTGATGATAGAACATTAGCAATATTTGACAATAGATTTTCTGAATTTTATGAAAAAGTATCTAAATCTTTACCAATTCAAAGCAGAGACCTCCAGTATTTTAAAAGTCTGGTTAGATCTTTTTTTTCTGAAAACATACTAAATGAAACTGGATATCCAAATTTACTTACTAATAATGGAGATGAGGATTTTCCTTTTACTAAAAACATACATACAAAAGACCAAAACATTAAATATATACTTAATACTATTGAATTAAATTTATTTAGTAATGAAAAATTTTTGATGTATCTACTTAGGACAAAAACAGAAATATTTGTTAATAAAATAAAAGAATACCTTGAAACATTAAAACAAAAATTTCAACAAACACAAGAAGCAAAAATATTGGGCAATATTTTTGAAAAAATAAAAAACACTTTTGCTAAAGATGATCAAAGTATTGAAAATAATTTAGTTAGAGTTAATAACGTAAAATTACATAATATTTTAGATAAAATCTTTGATAATGAAAATATTCTAGATTTTTATTCTCCAAATGATTTTAAGGATGGATTGGATGAAGACTCTCTAAAAAATTATACGGTTGAACTTGGTCTAAACATTTTACAAAATATTACGAAAAATTTAAAAAAAATAGAAACTTATATAAAAATAGTTAGGAATTTATTTAATACGGAAGTTTTACCACTTGAACAAAAAGAAAAAATTACTAAAATTTATAGGGAGGAAGAAGATAGATTACGAAATGTAGGTTCAAAAAAATATTTAAAATATAAACAAAAATATTTAGAACTTAAACTAAGCCAAATAAATCAAATAATTAAATAAATCAATTTTTTTTTACCTCTGCAACCCAACATATCCAACATAGTTTCATTATTAGCGCTTCCAAATGTATAATTGATCTTTTACCTTTGGATAATCTTATTTCATAAGTTGAAAATGCCTGAAATATTTTTACAAAAAGTTCGTTTGGATATTCTGGATGTGTTAGAACAATCTGATTTAGTAGTTCAACCATTATTTCTGATCCAGTTATATTTGTAATTAAAATATTGTTCAAAATATTTCTTATTTCCATTATCACACTAAGATTTGCTGATCTTTTAGATATATATGTCTGATGTATAAAATCCACTATTGGTTTTAAATAACTCTTCCATGCTATGTCAAAATTATATAACTTAGCCTTATAATAATCTAACCACCACAAACAGTTTTTAACATTCGATTCTGATTTAGATATCAAATAATTTATTGTAGAAGGTGTAATGTTTATTTTCTCTTTAACAGATATTTCCATTAAATAATCAAATAACTCAATGTCAGATGGTCGTGGTAGCCTAATGTTCAAACATCTGGACCTAAGTGGTTTAATTATTTTTGATATTTGATACCCACATAATATAAATTTACATGTGTTATAATACCTCTCCATTGTACATCTTAGTGATGTCTGTGCATTGTATGGTAAATTATCCACATTATTTATAAATATTATTTTATATGGAATTGGATTGTCAAATATTTGCATAACATTCTGTTTTGCATACTCTTTTACTATCTCTTGAATAATATATTTATCAATTCCAGAATTATTTGGTTCAATTATCATATGGTAATTTGATTGAGTTACTGTAACTTCTGTGTCTGAGTTTCCATACCCAGAAATAGTATACGTTTCCTGTTTTAAATTTTCAACTTGATCCCCATATATTTCTTTAAGGAGTAGCTTGACCAAAGTTTTTTTCCCAGAACCAGTATGCCCATGAATTAAAATGTTTGGTAACTTTTTAAAATTTGACACTTTTGACTTGATTAACTGTTTCTTAAACGGCTTATAACCAAGAGCCCAATCTTTAAAAGTTGGATTTGTATCAACAAACTCTTTCTCTTTAAGAACATCATCATATATTGATATATAATTTAGAAGTTTGTTGTATATGTCTTTATGGAATTTTATTCCATCTTTTGTATTAATCTGATATTTGTCAATTAAAAGCATTACAATTAATTGTAATTTTGTATTTAAATAATTAAAATTACAATAATTTTATATTTAAAATTATTTTAATATATAATAGTAGCTAATGCAGTCAAATCATTTAATTGGATGTCACTTGCCAAGTGCTAACTTATTTAAATCCGTAGACGAAGTTAATTTATATGGAGGGAATTTTATGCAAATTTTCGTAACAAATCCAATGGGTAAAGCAGGCAAAGAATCACTTAACAAATACAAACAGATTGGAGCACAAGTTAAATCTTATTGTGAAAATAATCAAACATCAATTGTTGTACATTGTCCCTATGTGCTAAATTTTGCCAAAGAATTTAATGAAGAATCAAATGAAATAAAGAGACTTAAACTTGAACTTTCCATTGCACATGAAATAGGAGCTATTGGTTGTGTGATACATGTGGGTAAAAGTTTGGAACTAGACATAAATGATGCAACTTTAAATATGTATCTGTCAATCAAACATATTTTAGATTTTATGAGAAAAGAAAAGTTAAACACCAAACTAATTCTTGAAACAGCAGCTGGACAAGGGACTGAACTTTTTGTTACTGAAGACAATGGATTAGATGAACTAGCTAATTTTTATCATAGATTTACTAAACAAGATAAGCAAATATTTAAACTTTGTGTAGACACTTGTCATATATTTTCCGCAGGTTTTGATATTGGAAATAAGAAAAAGGTAAGATATTTTTTTATTCTATTTGATAAAATGATTGGCTTGGAACATCTCGCACTAATACATTTTAATGATTCAAAAACTCCATATAATTCACATGTGGATAGACATGAAAAAATTGGAAAAGGTCATATCGGGTTGTCTGGATTAGCTGAGTTTGTAAGACAAGCTAATAGATTTAAAATACCAATGTGTTTAGAAACTCATGGAGAAGCATATAAAAAGGAGATTCCATGGATACTTAAAATTATTAGCAAAGCTAATAATTTATAAGTATGCATGCCAGATTTATGCTTTAGCATAAACACTCCTATGGATACTTAAAGGTATATTAATAGAATTAATTAGAATTTACACATGAATTGTGGAGCTCGTACAATTCACATACCATTTTATAATGTACATTCAATTAGAAGGACATACACAGGTTTATTTGAAGTAACAGTTGTTGAACCGAGAATAAATCGCAATACAATAGACAAATTATTATTCTATACTAATGAAAACTCATTAGTAGGTGATATTGGATTGCCGGGATTAAAAGATGATGTTGGACCACAAGGTGTAAAAGGTGATATTGGATTGCCAGGATTAAAATAATTTAATAAATTTTTGTCTAAGATATTATTAAATGGAAATTCAAGGATTTGTTATTATTTTATTAATATTTGCTATTCATCTAATTTTAATTAAACCAGTTAACAAGGAAAGCTTTGTTTTATCGAGTCTTAGACCTATTAAAGTTAATTGTGGTGATTGTTTTCAAAGAAAAACTAAATCTCAATGTGTCAAAGCTTTAACTGGTAAGTATTGTGATACTCCATGTAAATGGTCTAAAACATTAAAACATGGTCCCGATGGGCTCAAATCTATCACATACTTTTGTGAAGAAAATAAACCTTTTTATAAAATAAGAAAAATTTGGTAAAAGTAATAAAAAAATTGATAAATTTAATTAATTGATTTATAAATTAATTGAATACTAAACAAATGGACACAAATATTGATTTAGAACTACTGGATTTTTGGTTTGGTTTTATGCGAGACAAGTGGTTTAGATGTACTGATCAAATTGATAATCTAATTAAATCCAAGTATCAAGCTTATATGGAAACTATATCTATCAAACCAATTGATGAACTTTGTTGTTTAGATGATAAAATTAATCTTTCACGAATAATTTTATTTGATCAAATTTCTAGACATGTTTGTAGAGTTGATCGGACTTCAACTAAACCATATGATTTGATTGCTTGTTCAATTCTAACTGAATCTGGGATTTTATCCAGAATTGATAAGTTAGATCCCGAATGCAGATGTTTTGCTTTGCTCCCATGGAGACACACTTTTGAAATAGAGTACTTAAATAAATGTGTTGGATTAGTTAGTTCCTGGAGACAAGACAATCCATCCCAGCCAATGTACAGACGATTTTATCAAGCAACTATCAAAGCAATTGCATCACACTACAACAAACAAGATTTAACCCATACTTTTGATCCTACTAAATCATGGGACTCTATTCTAGATTCTAATTCTCCACAAGAATTTAGTTTTAATATGAATGCAAAATCAGATTTAATTGAAACTTTTAAGTCAAATGTTAAACCGGGACCACAAGGGGATATAATTATTTCAGTATCTGGAGGTGTTGATTCTATGGTCTGTTTGATACTTGCTAAACTTTGTTATCCTGATGCTATTCTAAAGGCAATTTCAATTAATTATGCTAATAGACCAGAACAAGATTTAGAAATTAACATGGTCGGGTCTGTTTGTAATAAACTGAATATAATCCATTATGTGAGAAAAATTCAGGAGATAAAAAGAACAAGAGATTTGGATAGAGAATTTTATGAAACAATTACACGTGAAATTAGATTTGATTGTTATACTCAGATATGTGGGTCAGATCAAACCCCTGTTGTACTAGGACATAATCAGGATGATTCAATTGAAAATATTTTTTCAAACATTAAAAAAAAGAAGAATTATGGGAATTTATTTGGGATGGATTTGTTAAGTAATGAAAAAAATGTACTAATTGCAAGACCATTACTTGGTGTGCCTAAAAATCAAATAATTCAATTTGCACATGAAAACTCTATACCCTATACATATGATTCCACACCAGGATGGTGTGAACGTGGGAGGCTTAGAGACATACTAATCCCAGGTCTTAAGTCATTTGATCCCCAGCTAATTCCTGGGTTAGTAGAGCTTGTTGAAAACTATAAACAAATATATCAAGTTTATGAAAACTCAGTTCCTGAAATTACATGGATTGGAAAAACAAAGTGTGAACTACCAATAACCAAAGTATATATATTAGATTATTGGAAGAAAGTATTTACCAGAATTTCAGTTCACCACAAAATACCTTTTAGCACAAGTAAAAGTATTAAACATTTTATTAGCTGTTTGCAAGCAGAATCATCCAATAGAATCACAATGAGTAAAAATATTATTGTACAGATTAATTGGGACAAAAATAAACTAAATGTGTTTGTTAATTAAAATTTTATTTATTTAAACATTTGTCAAATAATATTACTATAGAAAAATGTGTGGAATTTGGGGAGTTATTTCATCAAGAGACATCACTAAGGAACAAATTAAATCATGGTATAAACTTTATGAATCAATTAAGCCAAGAGGACCTGATAAATCAACTATCACACACATTGGAAAAGTAGTATATGGATTTCATAGACTAGCTATTCATGATTTAACGCCTTTGGGTGATCAACCATTTGTTTTCTATCAAGAAAATAAAATGTATTTATTAGAAGCAAATGGAGAAATTTATAATTATAAAGAGTTAGCACAAAGGTATGATCTTGTTGATAAATTAAAATCTGACTCTGATTGTGAAATTATTGCCCATTTGTATTTTAAATTTAAAAATGCTGAAATAGTTGCAAGAGAATTAAGGGGTGAATTTGTTTTTGCTTTAACAGAAATAACAAATGGGAATTATAAAACCTTTTTATGTAGGGATCCAATTGGTGTAAGACCGTTATTTTATTCAATAGATAGAGATAATGGAAATCTGTTTTTTGCTTCAACTTTATCAGGAGTAATAGACGGATCTGTAGATGAAGGTAAAGTTTTTCCTCCAGGGCATATTATGGAAATAACTGAAAATTCAAAAAAGTTTAAACAATATTATTATTATGATTATCAAATAAATACTAGATTAGCCACCAAATCAATGGATTGGGAAATTACCTCTCGATTAATTAATGCGGTTAACACAAGACTTGACTCCGACAGACCTATTGGAGCATTGCTATCAGGAGGACTTGACTCTTCTATAGTTTGTGCAATTGCATCTAAAATACTTGGCTACCAAGGGCTAAGAACATTTTCAATTGGAATGTCCAAAGGTACAGATTTAGAATATGCAAGGAAAGTTTCAGAACATCTTAAGACATCCCATACCGAAGTATTTTTTACTCCCCAAGAAGGTTTAGATGCAATTGACCAAGTTCTTCAAGTAACAGAAACCTGGGACATCACAACTATTAGGGCATCAGTTGGCCAACTGCTACTTGGGAGATACATATCATCAAATACAGACATAAAAGTAATTTTAAATGGTGATGGAGCAGATGAAGTAGAAATGGGATATCTATATTTTTATTTGGCACCAGATGCTAAATCAGCTCAAGAAGAATCTGTCAAGCTTGTCAAAGAAATTCATAGGTTTGATGGATTGAGAGTTGATCGATGTATTAGTTCACATGGATTAGAAGCTAGATTACCATTTTTAGATCAAGATTTTGTTGATTACTATATGCAAATAGACCCAGAGTTAAAAATTCCTACTTCAACCCGTATGGAAAAACAGTTAATTAGGGATGCATTTGGTAGACTTTACCCAGATATCCTTCCCCATGATGTTTTATACAGAAAGAAGGAAGCATTTTCTGATGGAGTTTCATCTAAAGAAAAATCATGGTTTGAACTAATTACAGAATGGATCGACACAAAAGTATCTGATAGGGAATTTGAAATGAGAGATATGAATTGGTACTCAACATGCAAGTCAAAAGAATCTTATTATTATAAAAAAAGATTTAATGAACTCTTTAATAAAACTGTCCTACCATCAAATGATGTTATACCTCATTATTGGTTACCAAACTGGATTGAAACTAATGGAGAACCATCTGCCCGAGTCTTACAAGTTTATAAATGAACTTAAATAGGACTAACTGTCACATGAATTTTTTGCTTAAATGGATATTTAAATTCTATTCCTTTAAAGCTACATAGCAATTTAAACTCCTGAGAATGGGCTGGATTTGTACAGGATGATGTTTTAATTTGTTCACAACACATTATATCATCACCAACTTGTTTACAACATTTCCATGTTTTTTCTGATATACTATATCTAATTTCACATTTTGAACAAAAACCACTACCCATATTCATATATTTATTTGCATATCCATACTCAGCAGAAGATGTTGATGAATTACATAACACACATTTATTTGGATAACCATCACCAAAATATTCTTCTTGAACTGTATTTATGTCTATTTCAGTGCTAGAAACCAAGTCTATTAATAAATATTTTTTATCATTTTCAAGTTTAAGAGAACCAAGATCTAAACTCAAATTATCATAAACTGATAAAAATCTTGAAAAATTTGTTTGTAAATTTATATTCATTTTTTTACCATCATAGTAATGTTCTCCATTTGCAACCAGCACATCTGAAATATCAAATAAATTTAATGTTAGAATTAGAGCACGAGTATCTCTGTGTGTTTGTACAAATATAAGTGTTTGATTATATAAACAAGATTCAATTTTGCCATTTCTATAATCAAAAGCTCCAACAGATTGGGATAAAATCTTTTTACTTACAAATTTATTATCTGAATCAAAATATATAAATATCCCAGCAATTCCTGCACAAGTAGAATAAGTCAGATATTTGAATCCAACAAAAAATCTTGAAAAGTTAACAGAAGGGTTTGAATCTGGAACAACAATTATCTCTTCATAACAAGATTTATTAGTTTTAATATAAAAATCATCATGAGAAAATATAACTAATTGGTCAGATCTATCAGGTGCTTTTCCTAAAATTTTTTCAAAGGTAAATTCCTTAACAAATTTTTCCCAAAAATATATTAGAGAATTTGTTTGAAAAGATGTTCTTGCGTAAACTTGTAGTTTTTGTCTCATCGAATATTTACTAATATATTTAATTTAACCAAGCAAATAAATAATTCAATTTTTATTTATCAAATAAAAATTATATTGTTTTATATTATTAGTACAATATGATTTCACCAACATATCCAGAAGAATATCTTGATATCGATTTTTTAGCAGGCATACTCTTTGACTATAACTATAATTCATCTTCAGAATCATCTAGATGTTATGAATTAGATCCATTAGATCCTAAAAATATCACAATTGGGGATATTAAATTAATACTTGATAAACTAAAACAAAAACAACTTGTTAATACTATATTTAATGCAAATATCAAATGGCAATGGAGAAAGAAAAATATATATATGTTTAAAAGACAAGCTGATGTTTACTCAATGAATGTTCAGCTACAACTTGTCAATGATTTGGAAGCTCAGTCAAGTTTAGGTTCCTCTGAAAATATGAACTCACTTGTTACTTGGCTTTTAAGTGATTTAGTTGTAACAAAGAAGACCAAGGGGATATTATTAAATATAATGAATTTAGATCTGGGATTAGATTTATTGATGGATTTTCTTGATAATTATCCAGAAATTTATTCAGATTTTAAAGATATTCAAGATAAAAAAAATAAAATAGTTAATGTAACTATTTCTGAACATTTTTTTAAAACAGATTTATTATCTGAAATTGCTAATAAGCTCACATGGGAACAACTCAAGTCAATAATTTTTCAAGTTGCACATGTAATCGCATTAGCTCAACAGACTTATCCTGGATTTAGAAAAAACAATTTGACATGTGATACAATTTTACTTTATAATAAAAAACCAAAAACAAATGTTTATTCAATTGGAAAAGAACAAATTAAAATGTCAGATGAAGGATATGAAGTTAAACTTGGTTTCTTTTCCAATTCTTATATTCCTAAATTTGCAGATAATGATGGACTTACTGTTTCTAAGAAAGAGCTTGATAATACATATGATTTGTTAATGTTTTTAAATGATTTAGAAAAAATAGTTACAGATTCAGGTTGTAAAGAAAATATTAAGGAAATAATTGGTAATATACAAAATAACAGTAAAAATATTATACTTTCTAATATTATAATGAATTCTAGTTTTTTTAATATACAGAAAGGTGGAGAGAAATCTAGTAAATCTAGAACTATTAAAGGAACACGCTACTTATCTAACTCTGACTCTGTGTTCTTAAAATCAAACTCTAGAGAGACAGGAAAAGAACTTCCTGATTCACTTTCATCATTAGACTCAATTGAATCACCACAACTCAAACCATCTGGCTATTCTATGCCTATGGATCAAATGGCAATGGGACAAATGGGAATGAATCAAATGCCTATGGGAATGAATCAAATGCCTATGGGAATGAATCAAATGCCTATGGGAATGAATCAAATGCCTATGGGAATGGCTCATATGGGTCAAATGCATGGACTTGATATGAATCAATCTCAAAACCAATCCCAAATTTCAAATGATCAACTTATTAAGTTAGGAATTATGCCACCAATGGGAGCAATGGGTTCTTTAGCTAAAACCTCTGCTGACCTAAGAATGGGCTCAATGGGACAAATGGGTGGATCTCAAAATACCGAATATATTGATATTGCTAATCCTAATTTTTTTTTTTGAAAAATAATTTACAAGAATTGAAGGGAGGTGCACGTGTAATTCCAAAATTCCAAGGTTTAATAAATGATCCTGGAATTACAAATGATGAGAAAAAAGCAAAAACTGTTTATTTTAAAGACAGAGAACAACAAGAACAAATGAAAGAAAGAATGATGAAGCCAGAAGAACCACCAAAACCAATTGTTGAAATGAAAGTAATGGACACTATTTTAGGTAAAAAAGATTCAAAACCTGCCGGAGCTCCAGTATATCCATCAACCACCGTACCAATTCCCAACCCTTTTACTTCACCAATTGCATCTACTTATATGGTCCCATGGAATTTTAATGAACATAATGTCCCAATTGTTAAAAAATATAATATTTCTATTCAAGGTGCTGATGGTGCGCTTACTTCAACAGGAGAAGTGTTTGAAGATATTCTTCCACCTACACATGTGACACATAATAGAATGACAACACTTGGTGAAAGACAAATTCTTTATTCATATATCAGATCTATTTTAGTAAAGAAAGGTGATGGTGAACAAATTGGTTTTTCTGATGCAACCAAAGGTAAACCAGAAATTATTAATTTGTTATCATATATGAAAATGTTGGAAATTAATCCATATCATTTTTCACGTCTAACAAATAATCCTTATAGAACTCTTCCAGATAATTTTGTGATGTTTAGATCATGTTATCCTGTTAGATTGTATAAGACTGCTAACTTTTTAATGTGTGCTAAAGATTCAGTTGGTGCAAATGTTAGAATTTATGGAATGAATATTTATGATGAACTTGCAAATAGACTTAATCATTTAGCTATAAGAAAGAAGTTTTCAGATGTTTGGAGAGAAATAATGTTTTATCAGTATATCAGAGAAGAAATTTTAAAAAAGAAAATATGTCCACATTTTCCTTTCCTATACTCATACTATATCACAGCAAATTCTGGGCTAGATTTTGCCAAGTTAAAAGATCTAAAAAAGTCATATGTTGACAAAAATTTTGAATTTGAAAACTCAAATCAAATTCTCAAAAACTCTATGTTCACAGAAACAATTAATTCAATGATTACTGCTGATAAAACTCATGGGCTTGTCTTGTCCAAAGATAAAATGGCTGACTATTTGGCAACCAATACCTCTAAATCTGCTATTGATAAGATTGAAAAACAACATAAATATGAATATTCTGATAATAAAAAGGTTGTTATTTTTGATCTATCAAATACAAAAGTAGAAATTGATATTAAAGCTAGATCATCTAAATGTGTTGTTGCATTAACCGAAGCACCTAATCAAAATATTATTAATTGGTCAACTCGATCATACGTTATTGATGAAGGACCAATTCGTAAACAACTAAATACAGGTATTCATGATGAACTTACTTGGCGTAGTGTTGTATTCCAGATATTGATTGCATTTTATGTTATGGATTTGAAGAGAATTGCTATTAAAGAAATGTCATGGACAAGAAATATATTTATAAAGGATTTGGATTCAGACAGTTCAATTGGCTATTGGAAGTACAAAATCAAGGGAATTGATTATTATGTTCCAAATATGGGTGCACTAGTTTTATTTGATTCATGTTTTGATGATTTAAAAGATGGGGTTGGTTTTGACAATGTGTCAAATGGTTCTAATATTCAATTCAAATTAAATGGTGACTTTTTTGGAGACTCTGAAGCAACAATTAAATATGCAGGTATGGAATTACACATTACTAAAAATAATATTGATGAAGTACTTGTTGATAATTTTAAAAGAATTTTTTCATCAAATGTATTTTCTTCTGAATTTTCTAATTATGGTGGAATTAAACCACCACAAAGTATTATTAACTTAATTACTGAAATTGGAGACTGTAACTATAAAGACCATAAAAAATCAGGTATTGCAGATGATTTAGCTGATGTTATTTTAAATAACTTTAAAGAATTTTTACATAACAAAGTTGGTAAAATTGTAACAGAAACTGAAAAACCACAACTTTATCCTGATGGTACTGATATTAACCAGTGTAAGAGAGGTGATTTAGTTGCTATTAATTTTAATTATGAATCTCTTTCTTACTACTGGGGTGTATATATTGGTCAAGTTGGTGATGGCGAACATACTGTTTTAACTGTAAAAACTAATTCATCTAATGATACACGCGATTTAACAACTGTTAATATTCCAGAAGGTGAAATTGCTCGTGTACATGGAACAATTGATCAAAGCTTCAAACCTGATCATAAGATTGCAAGTGAAGAAGAGCTTCTTGAAACTTACATTGTTTCTTATTAAATAAAATAATTGAAAAATTAATTATTTTATTAACAAAAGATTGCTTTGTTTATATGCACAAAAAACTTTTTATTGAAACTGTTACAAACTTTACTAAAAACAATCTTAGACACATTGATCATGTAGACATTAGAATAACAAATCCTAAAAAACTTGGTTTTATGTATCCAAAAATATATGAGGCTACTTTAGCTTTTAAAAAGAATGATATGTCTGTGTATCAAAGATTTCAAAGTAATGATATTGAAGATTTGCTAAGCTCAGCAAGTAACTTTATTAGTAAGGAAATTAAAGTGTAAAAAAATTGATTTATTTGATTGCTTGGATTAGAATCTAATTACATATCTATAATTTTACAATGGCAACTGTCAAACGTGTACTCAAAGAATATGCTCAACTTGAAAAGGAACCCCTTGGAGGAGTATGGGTTCAAACTAATGAATCTAATATTCTAAGGTGTGTTTGTTATTTCCAAGTTGGGGAATTCTGGATACCTATGGTTGTGCTTTTCCCAGAAACCTACCCAATCAAACCCCCTGATGTCGGTTTTCCTATCGATTTTGGTTATACCGAAGGTGCATCATATGTTAAATCTGATGGACCTCTCAAAGGTATGTTAGTTATCTGCCTGGATATTTTAGGTAACTTTGCTCATGTACATAATGAATGGGCTGGTGTCAAAGGATCTGGTTGGTCCCCTTCATACACTCTGACCTCTCTGTTAGTAAATATGCAAACTGTGATTTTGGATTCTATTGGACACAAGTCTAAGACACAACTTGATGCTACTAAAAAAGCATGGGAAAAATATATGGTGGAAAATTCTATCCAAATTCCTGAACCAACGTTCTTAAAACCTAGTTCAGAAACCAGTTCAGGTTTAGATTACGATTCATTAGGATCAGACCAAGAAATAATTTCTGCAATCCAAGTACTAGAAAACAAGTTTGGAGAATTAATTTGTCCAGAACTAATAACAATTATTGAGAAAATTAAGACCCAGACTTCTCAGGCGCCTTCTGGACCACCAATAGATCCTGAAATTTTTTGTTGGTTTACTTCAGCAAATTACACAGAGGATATAATGGGATATGGGATTAAGTTAAAGCCTCAGGGTCGAATGGTCTTTTTAAGTACTGATGGAAATTATATTAGTTATTCAGCCTATTCAAACCAAAACTTACGCCAATATCCAACCAAAGAGACATTTGAGTATTTTTTACCTGCTTGGATTAATCCAACCCACTCATCTGAATCTGTTGAATGGACCAAAGTACTTAGGAGTTCTATTACCGGGATCGGTAAGAGTTTACAAATTAACTCGTTTGACTTGGCTGCAACAAGAATTTACTCAGATCTAATTAATACTATGATTGTTAAAATCATGGATTCACGTTCTGATATTCGTGCATCTAGTGTTGTGTTTAGATGTTTGTTGAACTTAATTAGAACATTTGGTTTTTTAATTGATTCTACTCCAAGTCTTAAGAAATCAATTGAAACTCAACTAAACCAATTTATTAGCAATAAATCATCTAGAACTAAGGCAAATACTCCAAACGTAGGAAATATATTGGCTCTAAGTCTAGTTGGAAACTTATCATTTAGTTGGCCTAATTTTATCACAGCATTTGAAGAAGAATGTCATTTAAGACGAGTCTTGTGGTGGCAAAAGGAACGTGTCAAATTAGACCCAAGTGGCACTTATACCCAATCAAAAATATCAAGAAACAATGTGCTTTTCCAAGTTCTACTAAGATCTACACTTTCATCTCACCCTTTTGAAGAACTTGACAGACTTAATTGTGGGATTGAAGGGGGTGTTGAACAATTGCTAAACCTGTGGAAGCAAATTGAGTCAAGAATGGATTCAAATCCTAGATGGACTCAGTACTATTTAGAACTTAAAACAATGGGTCTACCAGATGCAGAGTATTCTAGAATTACAGGAGATATTGGTGGATATATTAGAACAACTATTGCCAATGCATCTAAAATTTCTGGCTATACTTCAAAGTAAATTGTCTAGCCAATATTTTTAAGAGAAAGCCCATATTTTCTAGAGAAAGGTTTTTTGGATATAACTAACAAGTTAATTTATTTAGCCAATATTTTCTAGAGAAAAAAGTTTTAGCCCATGTTTTTAAGAGAAAGTATTTTTCTAACAGGGTTGTATTTTTATATTTGAGCCCATGTTTTTAAGAGAAAAATCAAGTTTAGCCAATGTTTTTAAGAGAAAGATAAATTAGATTAGAGTTTAAATTTTAATCTGATTTTAAAATAAAATACTTTTGTAGACTATTTAAGACCATAATGAATAAATAATTTAGTTTTAGAAAAAAGATAGATCATTTTGAAAAATAAATTTTATTTTAAGTTTTCTCATGGACTTTGGGAAATTTTAAGAAATTTTCTCCCGGTCTCGCATCCGGCTCTCTCTCTCTGGACAAAAATTTTTCACCAGATTTTATTGATTTCTTATTTTTTGTTTAATTAGTCATAAAATATATTTCACCAAATTTCATAAAATCTGGTGAAAACTATAAAATCTGGTGAAAATTTCATAAAATCTGGTGAAAAATCAATAAAATCTGGTGAAAAAATACAGACTGAAAGGAATTAATAATCTGAATTATATTTTTATCATAATTCAAGATTATTCCAGACCATACAATATTTTTACCCAAAAAAGGATAGATCATTTTAGAAAAATATTTTTATTTTAAGTTTTGTCTGAAATTGGGGAAAATAATATAAATTTTCTTCCAGTCTCGTCGCTGGATCTCTCTCTGGGAAAAGTTTTTCACCAGATTTTATTGAATTAAATATATTTGTTTAATTAGTTATAAAATTAAGTATATGTAAAATATAAAATCTGGTGAAAATTTCATAAAATCTGGTGAAAATCTATAAAATCTGGTGAAAAATTTATAAAATTTGGGTAAAACATTTAAATAAAAAATATGTTATTTATATAAATATGACTTTGTGTTTTATATGTAATAATACACATACAGAAAATAATTATAAGAAGTGTGATGAGATTATATCATTGATGATAAATAATTTTAAAAATAAAATATTTGAAAATATATGTGATATTAAAGGTGCGATTAAAACAATTCCAATAAAAAAGTTTAAATGTGAAAAATGTAATAAAGAACTATCATCAAAAGAAAACTATTTATATCATGTAGAAAATAATGTGTGCAAGAAGATTAATAAATGTGATAAGTGTGATAAAATTTTTTATGATAAGAGAGCATTAAAATATCATATTTCAAAAAATGTTTGTGAAAAACAAAATTCTACAACTATATCTAATAATACAACTAATAATATAACTAATAATACAGCCAACACTGCAAATACAGCTAATACAACTAATATACAAAATCAACAAAATATACAAAATCAAAATGTGGTTATTAATGTTAATTCTACAAATGATTTAGAAAAAGTTGTTGAAATGATTCCTTTTAGAAATGCTAGTTATAAAATATCTACTAAGAAATATTTGGAATACGCAAACAATCCTGAACAGGCTATTAAAAAGTTTGTCAAAGATGAACATTTGAATCCTGATAAACCTGAACGTATGAATATTTTAAACACAAATCCTAGATCAAATCGTGTCCAACTTTTCGATTTTGATGAAGATTTTATATGTAGATGGCAAACTAAAAATAAAACAGATATTGCTGAACTACTATTTGATCGCGGAGTTAATATATTATTTTTTGCCAAGACTATGTTATCAGCTGCGGGTATTAAGTTAGATCCCAAAAAGGAAACTCAACTAAACGCCAAGATAAAAGAATATGAGTCTGATGAGAAGCTAAAGAAGAAATATGTTGATATGATCACAGATCTAACATATGATTACAGAGATATAGTTGAAACAAATAAAAAAAGGTATGATAATTTAATTAAGAATTAATGCATTTTATTTGTTTTAGCACACATATCTAAAATATATTTCCGGTTTAGAAGTATTAAACCCATACAATTTATCCTCATCAATTAACCAATGGAATAGTGATGATCCAGCCGCATACTCTTTACCAAAACAATTAAATTCTATAAAATATGGTTTGAACTGGTTACAAGTTGAATCATATCCAATCGAAAAATCATAAGTGAATGAATTTATTGGAAGTACTGATTTAATGTTTGATTCAAAGTACGAGCAAATAATATCAGCATAAGTTTCAAATAACTTTTTCAAATCATAATCAGGTTCTAAATTCAAATTAGAATCGGGTTTAAATTTGGAATAACATGATTGTTGGGATATCGCAGTGATCCTTCCATCACAAACAAATACTCTAAATTCATTTGAGTCTGAAATTAAATAATTAAAAGGTAACAAATAAAAAGTTATTTGTTTGGTATCAGGATAGATTGGAGAATGACCCCCAACTGAACTCACAAGTGATTCTATAATTTGTTTAATATTATAATATGGACCAATTCCATTTTGTCCATATTTTAAACTTACATTTTCAGTTCTAACAAACCAAGGGATTTGATTGGACAAACTTAGTACTTGGGTAACTACACGAGGATATGTCTGTTCAAAGTACTTGACAAATTCTTCTAACTCATCTTCAAATAATTTGGAAAATTTTCCAGTTTGTGATGATATTGAGTTAGCGCGTTTAAACCAATTGATATGATAAGGATTGTCAATCACAAATTTAATATAAGATTCTGGACTATGAAATGAATCAATCCATTTGGAAGTGTGTGATGCATCCAGTTTATCTCGATAGTCTTCGGGTCTGGTATTTCCAATCCAATGATTATTAGAATTAAATCGTTCTTTGTCATACTTAATAATTTGATCCAAATGTATAGGTTCGATAATTAAATTTGGTTTCATGTATATATTATTAGACAAGACTGTATATAAACCATCCAATTAGTCAATTAGTCAATTTTTTGCAAAAAATTGAATTAATTTATTTATTGGATCAAATAACTCAATCCCAAGCATATATTCTAATGTACACAAGTAAAGAACTACATGAAATTTATGAATCTTTAATCAATGTGCAAATTACAACAAGTGGATGGATTAAAAGTGTGAGAAAGCAATCAACAATGTTGTTTATTTCGATCTCTGATGGTTCTGATTCAAGAAATGTACAAATTGTAACTGAATCATGTGATTATGAATCCAGATTAAATGAATTTACAACAGGTTCTGCAATTACAGTTATTGGGGTAGTAATGGTGTCTCCTGAGGGATCATCTCAAGGTTGGGAAATTAGACCTTTACATATTAAATCACATGGCCCAATTAAAGACCTAACAGAATATCCTATTGCAAAGTCCAAGTTGGGTATTGATTTTTTACGTACACTACCCCATTTAAGATCTCGAACAAATTTCTTTTCATCAGTTAATAGAATTAGACATAGAATGATGAAAGCAACTCATGATTTTTATGATCAGGAAGGTTTTCTACATTTGGATCCAAACATTCTCACAGTAAATGAATGTGAAGGTGGGGCTGGGGTGTTCACTGTTACCGAGTTAATTGCTGAACGAGCAAATCAAATACCAATTAATCCCGAAGGTTTGATAGATTGGTCAAGAGATCATTTTAGAAGACGAGTATTTTTAACAGTATCATCACAACTTCATTTGGAAGGGTTAGCAATGTCAATGGGTCGAGTTTATACCACAAACAAAAGTTTTAGATCAGAACATTCACTAACTAATAAGCATGTGAGTGAGTTTGCACATTTGGAAATAGAACAATGTTTTACTTCATTTGAGGACCTTATGGCGATTGCAGAGAGATATGTGAGGTATGTGATGACAGAAGTTTATCACACATGTAAATCAGACTTGGATCAATTAGTTCAAGTTGGAAAGTTTAATTCAGATTTTACAGAAACAAATTTCATGGATCGTTATGTCCAGGTGTTAAGCTCAAGCCCATGGACAAAGATAAAGTATGTAGATGCAATTGAACTAATTAAAGCAAATCAAGACAAGCTAGGTGAAGAACAAGCTCCATCATATGGTGATGACATGAGTTCTGCATGTGAGCGATTATTAACAGAGCACTTTGGAGGTCCAGTGTTTTTAACCCATTGGCCCCAGTCAATCAAATCATTTTATATGGCTCAACTTGATGATGGAACTTGTGAGTCATTTGACTTACTACTTCCTGGAGTTGGTGAATTAATTGGTGGGTCACAAAGAGAGGATAACTACGACAAGTTACTTGCCCAAATGGAAAATAAATCTGTCAATCCAGTTGGACTTGAATTTTACACAGATTTAAGAAGATATGGAACTGCCCCACATGGTGGTTTTGGATTAGGATTAGATAGATTTCTAATGTATATGACAGGGATGAAAAATATTAAGGATGTGATTCCATATCCTGTTTATTATACTTCATGCAATTTTTAGATTTAAATATTTTGTTTTTTTATTAATTAAAAATTTATATTAACTAATATTAATTAGCCAAAATGGAATATTATATCAACACAAATGGATTTGATACAAGTCCTCCTAAAATTGAATTTATAGATTTAAATGGTGGAATGATCAAACAAATGAATGTTAAAAATAAAGAATTAGCAAGCCAAATACAAATAGAATCTGTTAAAAAACAACTAGGCACAGATGTTGTAGCATCAATACAAAAACAAACACAAGTAGATAAAACAAAAGATAAAACACCAGTAGTAACACAAGTAGATAAAACAAAAGATAAAACAAAAGATAAAACACCAGCAGCAACAGCAGCGCCAGCATCAAACACTACAAAAGCAGCACCAGCATCAAACACTACAAAAGCAGCACCAGCAACAGCAGCACCAGCAACAGCAGCACCAGCAACAGCAGCACCAGCAACAGCAGCACCACCAGCACCAGCATCAAACACAACAAAAGCAGCACCAGCAACAGCATCAAACACTACAAAAGCAGCACCAGCAACAGCAGCAGCACCACCAGCACCAAACACTACAAAAGCAGCACCAGCAACAGCAGCAGCACCACCAGCACCAAACACTACAAAAGCATTAACAGCATCAACAGCATCAACAGCATCAACAGCAGCAACAGCATCAACAGCATTAACAGCATCAAATAAAACAAAAACAGCAACAGCAACAAAAGCAGTAACATCAAATACACCAAAAGTACCAACAGACAAAGTAGCAACAGATAAAGCAGCAGCATCATCAAATACAACAAAAACAGTAACTGATAAAGTAACAACAAAAACAGGAACGCCACAACTAACAGAAGAAGAAAAAAAGAAAAAAGAAGATGAAAAAAACAAAAAGAAAGGAACTGATGAAGTAATACAAAAAAAAATAAATGGTATCATTGGAGCAACAAATAATAAAATAGACAAAGCATTAGCAAATATTAAAAAAATAACTGATATTAAAAAATTAGACGCAGAAATTGTTGCGATAAAAAAAGCAATTAGTTCATTTGAAAATGAAAAAAGTATTACTCCTGGAGACAAAGAAAAATTTCCAGAATTATTTAACAATTTTATTTTACAAGCAAATCAAAAATTATCTCAGGCAGAAAATGAAGTAAATGCAAAAAAACCTGTACAACAAGTCACTCCCCCACCAGTTGCTAAACAAAATATTACCCCACCAGTTGTTAAACAGGAAGTTACCCCACAAGTTGCTAAACAAGATGTTACCCCACAAGTTGCTAAACAAGATGTTACCCCACAAGTTGCTAAACAGGAAGTTACCCCACCAGTTGTTAAACAGGAAGTTGCTCCACCAGTTGCTAAACAAGATGTTGCCCCACAAGTTGCTAAACAGGAAGTTGCTCCACCAGTAGAATCATCTCAGCCTTTAAAACCAGAAGTAGTACAAAAAATATCTGAAGGAATAAAGAAATTGGAATTAGATGCAGACAGCATAAGTATAATAAATCCAACAAATCCTAAACAAAAATTTTGCTCAGAAATTTTGCAGTTTTTTTCAATAGATTCAAATGATATCCCATTATTACACTTAGGTTCAAATAAAACAGAATCTATATATGTACAGGGTAATTCAGATGAAACAACTAAAAAAACAAACAAATACATTGCTTATTTAGCTGAAAAAGTATCAATTATAAAAAATATGTATTCTCAGTTACCACAAGCAGATAAAGATGATGAGGCTTTAAGAAAATTTATAAATATATTAGAAAAATCAATTAAAAGAATAGCCAAACCAATTAATCCATCAGAACCACAAAAATATAATACAGAAAAATATAATCCAAAAATAATTGGTAATTATGTAAGAGCAATAATAGTATATGTCAAGTTATTATTTAAACAAAATTAAAAATAATATCTAACACAAAGATAATTATGGAAAATAAAATTGTTCCACATTCAAATACATTATCATTATATTCAGAATTTGATTTTTCAAATGGGCTTCTTAAAAGACCGATTGAAGAATTTGAGAAAACACTTGAGCTAATATTTCCAGGTCCCAAGTATAGTTTATTTAGAGCACAAGTAGTTGATTTATTTGGAGTAGATCAAAATATTAGTAATAAAATAGATGAAAACTCAACTGTTAATAAAATATTTTTATTAGAAGTTAAAATATTAAAAAAACACATTCTTAAATTAATGGAGGATGCTAATCCAGAACAAGAAGATTTATTAGCACAATTTTTGGCATTAGTTAATAAAAATTTAGACAAAGTAAATAATATTCTAGAAACAAATACACATTTGCCAAAAACGGGTATAACACAAATAGGTTCATCGCTAGGAAAAAATACATTTTATGGCTTTTACGAACCAATAGGACTGTCCTCAACAAAAAATTTTATTATAACAAAATGGTTAGAATCAGTTGATGATATATTTGAGTCAGATAATTTAGAAAAATCAATAAATGATTTTGTAATAATAATATTCAAAGAGAATGGATTTAAATTAACAGATCAAGATAAGGCAAATATTGGACAAATAATAAAATCAATGTGTGTGAATTTAGAAACAATAGAAAAAGCCAAGGTAAAACTTGAAGTGTATAATAAAAAATATGTGGATCTGGGTTTAGCCCAATCAATAAAATCAATAGGTTCAATTAAAAAAACATCGATTCTTTTGCTAACGAAGACTTTTTTAGACAAATATTTAGATCAATTGATAGATGTTGTAGAACATAAAATATCGTCTATAGAGAAAATCTTAGATGGAGGAAATGAAGTTAAAGCAAGTGTTAAATATTTGAAATATAAAATTCAATATTTAGTTTATAAAAAAATTAATTAAAAAAAATTTTCAATATTTATAATATATCCATATTATAAATATGTCACGTAAATCTAAACAATACGAGATAATTGATATAATGGTGGGTGGGACTACAAGCGCAAATGCAGCTCAAAATACAACTACAAGCGCAACTACAGATCCAACTGCAACTACAAACGCAACTACAGATCCAACTGCAACTACAAACACAACTACAACTCAAAGTACAACTACAAGCGCAACTGCAACTCAAAGTACAAATCAAGCATCAGTAGAAACATTTGTTGGCCCAGTATCACGTGTTAGTGTTGAAATTAATTTTCAAAAATTTACTTTTGATTTATCTGAATTTAAAGAACCAAATATTTTATTACAAAATAATTTAAATATTATTGATGCTTCTGCAAATGATTATTTAAGTCAAATTGATAAATATAAGACAGATTATACAGAACTAAAAAATAAAAGCGTTCAAGCTTTAATTGCTTACACAAAGAAATATGATGAGTATGAGGATAATCTAAAAAATGTTTTGGAATATCAAGAGCTAAAAAAGAAACAGATGTACGAGCAAAGAAATTTTAATAATTTGGATCTAAGACTTAAATCAATAGAAAAAAAAGAGAAGGAAATTGATAATTTGCCAATATCAGAGGCAGAAAAAAATGCTAAAAAACAAGCATTATCTGATGCAAGACATACATCAGATTTAAATAAGGACCAATTAAGCAAGATGAGAGAAGCAAGTCAAAAAGAATTAGATAATATAGATAAATTAATTAAAGAAGTTGAGACAAAATATATGACAGCAGGTTTGGCAGAGCCAAACCCACCAACACCAGCAGGATCTGAACTAACTTTGTATGATTTATCAAAGGGATCAATTAATGCTTTAGAAGCATTTAAAAAAGTATCAGTAAATGGTGAATTAGAGACAAATATAACAAATTTAGAAAAAACTGTAATTAATGACTTGGAAAAAATTAGTACTTATTACAAACAAATTGACACAAGTTATAATTTAGCAAAATGGAATGCAGGAACAGCAGATATTTATAGAGATGAGTCCGCAGACAGTAGTCTTGAAAATCTTAAAACATTCAGAAACCAAATACTTAAAATAACTAAAACCTATGAGGATAAAGTAGAACTATGCAAGGGTGTTTCAAAAAAATTTCGAATAGTTAATTCAGGATTAGAAGCACAATCTTTTTTAGATGAAAAAAAAAACCTAAAAACCACAGTTAAAACAATTTTTGGAAAAATGAACCAACACATATCAACAATGAGTGTTGAAAACATTGACTATACACGTTTAAATGCCGATTTAATCAAAATGATAACAGAATCAGTAGATGATATTGGTTTATATGATCCATATGTTAAAGAAATTTTTTCATTTTTAAAGGCTTTGTCATTAATAGGAAATGATATTGATAAAATAACAACTGATATAACATCTCAAGAAAGATATAGGAATGTTTTTGATGAAAAATTAATCATAAGTATTAAAAATATTCAAAAACAAATTGCAATTTTAGATATAAATGTAATTAGAGTTAAACTAAATGAGTTGAGAAAGTTTAAAAACTCACTATATGACCTTAAAAGAATAGATGTGTTTTATGCAAGAATGAGTGAGCTTCAAGTAGAATTAGATGAATTAAAGGCAAAGGGAACACAATCAAAGGAAAAAATGGAAGCAATGGAAGAAGAATTAACCGATTTAAGAAAGATAAAGAAGACACTTAACTATGCGATGTCAGATTTAGTTGATCAATATACTAATAATTTAAAGAAAGTAAATGAGATATTAACTAATCAAGGTATAGAATCTGAACAAAACATGCAGATTGAACAAAAAAAATTAGAAAAACTCCAAATAGAACAAATTGAAACTATTGTAACATCAATAACAGAAGATATGATAGGAAAAGAAATAGAAAATGTTGAAAAAACATTAAAAGAATCAATTGATTTGGATGATACTAAAGAAATAAATGACGATCTTGCGAATTTTGCAAAATCAGGTATTAAAACAGAGTCATTATATGGAGGTAGTTCTGGTGTAGCTATAACTGATGATGTAAAAAAAGCTTTTGTATCTTACGTTGGAATTAGGATGGGAATATTTAACAGAAAAGAATTTCACTTATTTTTTACAATTATGTCAGAAGAAGAATATTTTAACCTTTTATGCGAGAAAGTCTTTGCCAATAAGAAAGATTTGCTAATGAGATTTTTAGATGTTATATTTGTTGATTTAAGTTTAAAAGATGACACAAATAACAAAAATTTAGCAGATATTGGAGGAACGGAAGCTAAGAGAGATAGTGTATATTATAAATATTACTATGATGCTATAACAAAAAATCAAAATCTTCAATGGGTTCAAACTGACCCAAATAATCAACCAAAAGAAATAAAGGAACCATTATTTTTAAATACTTATGTAGAAAAATTAAAGCAAGGAACAAATTATTTAACTTATTTTAATGCGAGTCAAATATTAAAATATAAGATTGTTGAAAAGATTTTTGAGTTTATTTCAAAACCAACAGTTTTTAAACACTTGAAGATTATTTATAATATGCTAATTAAAAAAATATGTCCAATTTACACATTTATTAAAATTAGACAGGACACATCAATCCCAAATCCAAGATATGATGTTAAACCAAGACTTGATATCAAAGAATCATATACAGAAGAAGGATCAAATGATCCAGATGATATTGCTCTAACAATAACATATTATAATTCTGATAAATCTTTACCATTTGTAGATCCACAAATAGATAAAGCTGGGGCCAAGGAAGGTAAATTTGTAAGTACTGCTCCATCAACTACTCTTGTGGATTTTAGATCAGGTGCAACAGTTGAAAACTATTATATTGGTCCTGTAACAGGATTTTTTTCAGCATCTTCAAACAATGCGACAATTGCAAAAGATATAACTGTGGATAAGAATATTACAGACAAAATAATAAATGGAAATGATGTGATAATTATTGGTAATGGTCAAAGTGGTTCTGGAAAAACATCAACATTAGTGTATTTACGTGATAATGTGAATAATAATAATGTGGATGGAATTATTCCAATTATGTGTAATGGTGAAAAATTTCATGAAAATTTTGAAAAGTTAGAAGTTAGTGCTGTTGAAATTTATGTGAAATGGGATGAAAATATTAAAGCTTATACAGAAATTAATAGTTCACAATATTTTGTGCAAAATTTAAGATTAACTGATCAAGACGTTAAAGATAAAGTTACAAGTTATACATTTGTAAAAGAAACATTTCAAAAAGAAAATACATGGATTTATACAGATAAACAATCAACTAAGTCAAAATTATCAGATATTATTGACAGATTACTCAATAGAAGATTGATTGGTCCAACTAAAAATAATCCAGACAGTTCAAGATCGCATGTTTTAATTTTAATTAAATTTTTTAAACCAGGACAAACAACACCTCATTCAAAAATGGTAATATGTGATTTGGCAGGTGTTGAAGATAGATTTAAGTGTGGATTAAATGACATAATAACATCATTTGACAAGTTATCTGTTGGAAATACTTTTTATAAGAATACAGGAAGTATTCAAGTAGATAATAGTGTGGCTAAATGTGATCCAAAATCTTTAAAAAATCAAAATGATACTCCATTTGAAAAAAAACAATCAGGTGGTTTTAATAGAAAAGAATTTAAAGAATTCAATGAATACACAGAAAGAAAAGATGGATTTAACCCAAAAACATATTACGAAAAAATAACAAAAAATAAATATGATACTTCATTTAACTTTTCTTTTGACATAAGAGATACAAATAAAGATGATCAGAAAAAAACATTTGAAAACTATATTGTCCTTAAGCAAATTATGGAAAAATATGCATCAGAATATCCTTATCCATATCAAGACTCTCAATCATTTATAGATAAATTTTTCACCCCAGACACCGCTGGACAAAAACTAGATGATTGGGCGGAATTTTTATTTGGAATAGCAGACAAGAATCAGATAAAAGCATTGTCACAAAATGATAAGTTAAAAAATCTAATCGAATATATGTTGTATAATTGTATGGTTAGAAGATATGAAGGTTATATTATTAATAAAACATTACGTGAGATGAGAAATTTAATAACAAATCTAACATTCAATATCATTAAAAATCAATTAGCAGGAAAAATGAATCCTTTGTTTTTCTTAATACCAAGCGTATATAATGATAAAATTTATTGTTATGGCGATAACTATCAGTTTGATAAAAACTACAACTATTTTTATGGATCAAATGAATTTAAACCAGATTTTGCATCTAATAAAACAGGTGGATCAATTATTTTTGACATTATGTTTGGAACAGATAGAATAGAAACTAAAAATATTTTAGACTGTAATGGTTCTGATCCTGTTATACGTTTTAATCTTAATGTTAGCAAAGTGTCAATATCATTAGTAACTCTAATTAACCTAACAGCTGGATTAAGAGTAAATAATCCACCAAACCCCCCATACATTAATGTAAATAAACTCAAACAAATAATTAATATATTAAAATATTTTAGAGAAATAAGAGAAAATAGAAAAACATTTTTCAGTGATAATTATGACAGTATTTTTGAACCAGTTTTAGATAAAATAAGGAATTATTTAATTGGTAAATATAGTAAAGTAGAAGATGTTGTTGATTTGGATGTACCACCTGATAATATAAATGATGATGTTGCTGATTTATATGCTATATTAGCAGGTAGGGATGACATGGTTAAAGATTTTTTAACAAAACAGTCTGATGAAAAAGGAAGGTTAAAAATGAATCATAATACTGTAATTGGATTTTTAACAGGAGGTGTAGGACCAAATATATTTAGTAGTCTTAATCAAGATTTTATAAAAAATGTACAAAATAATAAAAGACCTTATAGCATAGATGAGTTATTAGTACCAAATGCAAAAATGGATTATTATAGATTTAAAGAAAATGAACCATTAGGCAAAGGATGGCTAGTTGTTAGGAAGAAAGGTAGTGATCTTCCTTATAAAATAAATGGTAAAATAGTTTATCGTCAGACTGAATTTAATAAACAAAATTTATCTCACTTTAGAAAAATAGCATCAAGTTATTCATTTTATAAAAATACCTTTGCAGCAAATGAACTTTTAAAAATATTGTATGTTTCTAAATTAAAAGCCATAGGAGAATGGGGTAAGTTTAGTAGTTCAGAACATGAAAAAATTCTTGGAACAATTGAAAAATGCATTCAACTTGAAAATAAAGATTTAGATTTTTCTGATGCAATTTATGCAAAAACTATTCCAGATAAAGATGAAAAAAACAACACTATTGATAAAAGTAAATTACATATTATAGATTTTTATTATTGGTTAGCTAAATATATTTATGATGTTATTGATTCATCTAATCCAGCAACTTTAATTGGTACTGTTGACTTCCAAGAATATACTCAATTTAGAGACACTGAAAAACTTTACATGACATGTGATGGTAATAACAATTCTTATCAAATCATTCCAGGTGCAAATAAAGACTTTGAAAACCAACCACTTCCACAACAACAAATTGGTGGATTTAGTAATCCATTTGAATGGATTGACATAAATATTTAACTTAAATTTAGTAAATTAAAATATGTATAATATTTTAATGAACGCTTTACTTGTAAATGAACACAAAGGTATCCTTTTAAGTTTAATACTTTGGATTTGTAAAAATCAATCTAAACTATCTAATCGATCGATTCAAACTAACCTATCCAAATATATGATTCCCCTAACTAAACTTTTTCCTCATCTTGTTAATAAGTCTAACTCTAAAATATTTGACATTCAAATACAATCTCAACTTTTAGGTGATTTAAATATTGGTCATATTCACACATACAAGAAACTAAATGCAAAAAAAGTTTATCTTGCACCTTGGTCTGATCTAGACAATCCAATAATAATGTTTGTTCCTGATGATAAAAAACAGGATTTAAATAAAATTAAAACTCAAGTATCTGAGTATGATATAAAATCAAACCTAACCAAGTGGAGTACTCAAATGGAAAAAAAAATACTTGGGTTATACTTTAAATCATCAAATGTTTTTACAACAATGGATAGACTGAGCAAATATATTGACTCACTTTTTTATCAAGTTATAATTAAAAAGAAACCCCAACTAAAAAATTTAGTAATGCCAAATTATATGCCAAATTTTATCCCAATAGTTTTTTCTACAGACTATAGAAAACAGATAGAACAGATAAAGGAGATGATTGAGAAGAAAGAAAATAAATACAAAGAATTAGCACAATTAACACCTGTACCTGTACCATGTGTTAATCCCAAACCCAACATAAATATGGAAAAAGAGGTGCGAGATTTAAGAGAGATTATTGAGCTATTAAATGGAAATATAAAAATGTTAGAAGAAAATACAACAATGGCCATGAATCCAATACAGAGTGGGGGAAGTAAAAACACAGATTTAATAAAATTGTTATCAAGAGCAATCAAGATAGCAAATAAATATAAAATCAAATCCTCCAAAACCGACACATAGATATTTGAATAGTTCCAATATGTTCAACAATAGAATAAAATGTTTCAGCATCAATGTCTCTTGATACATCACATTCAAGTCCTTTTATTAAAGGACGTGGTGGCGGCGATTTATTTACAAGTTGATTATCTTCATAAATATATTGGATTTCTAATCTACCAAACTGTATTTTACTATCTGAAAAATCAACTCCAGCCCCATATGGACTGTGTAATATTATTTTTTCAAGATCTTTAATGTCGACAGGTCTTAAAAAAAGAATGTGTTTTAACATTTGCTACTTGTTTTAATTAATATATTTAATTATCTAGTGGTTTAAAAATTTTATTCGGATATCTCTCCAGAAAAATATTGTCTTGACATTTGTTCTCCAGAATATTCGCCATCTTCATCATCAGCAGTATCAATATCAAGTGCATCACCCATCTCTTTTGCATCATAACTTTCTTCAGCAGCCTGTGCAGCCTCTTCTTCTGACAAATCCTTAAAGATATCTGCTTCTGTTGTTTCAATTACATTAAAATATGCAGATTCAGAAAGAACAGATTTTTTAACTTCAGAAGATGATGCAGCCTTTTCTCTTAAATTATAAAAGTTAAACTCATAATTGATAATGTTAGCAAATAAAAAGATAAGATTTGTTTTAGTAAAATTATCTGAATTGATATCAATTAACATTTTGATTTGATTGCACAAATAACTAATAATTACATGATCAGAATTTTGAAATTTAATAATATTGCCAACATACAAATATTCTTTCTCATAAGTAACAGATGAACTAAAATCATTTGGTCTATAAAATGCACTCGCATTCAATTGATTAATTTGGTCTAAAAATTTATTTGTTTTCTTTTGGGTTTGAATTGATTTAAATTTGTTAATGTAATTTTTAGCAATAGGATGTATTTTAGATGTGGTTTTATTTGAACTTGTATTTTTAATTTGATTAAATATTTTTTGTATATTAACAAGAGTATTCTTTAAATTAACAATACGTTCTCTTGTAATACCAGCAACAAAGTTATTTAATTTATACCCAGAGTTCTTATTTGGTACTCCAGAAGCTAATTCGTCCAAAATGTTTTGTGGGATTTTGTAATTCAAATAAGGATAACCAAGGAAAAGTAATTTGTTTTTAATTGCTAACTTAACCTGAAGAGAACATCCAGAACCAGTAACACGTATATAATCTTTACCTTGTTCTTTGTATCCCAAATAATTATAGTCTTGTGCATTGTAATACATGGTCAAATTATTAGTTTTGTCCCAATAATAAAAAATATTTTGTTTAAAATATGTGTCATCTTTTTTAAATAGGACTTTATTTTCATTTTCAGTATGAATTGTTAGATCTTGTTTAATTTGACCCCTAAAATTATGATTAATTATATAAACATTTTGTCTCAAATACATATTCTCATTATTAATATTAATGTCTTTACCAATAATTGATTCCCAATACTCAATTAATCCATCTACAGTTTTATATAGATCTGATTTAAGCTCTTGATTCATAATTTGATCATAAGAGTTCTGATTTGCTTCTAACTTAGCAAGTGCTTTTTCAACACTAGCATTTTGTTTTTCAGCAGCCCTTTGACCAATTGCTAATCTTTTACCAATAATATAATCTTTTAACTTGATTAAATCTTTTTTATCTATTTTAGCAATTTCCTCATCTGTTACAAGTCCAATTCTTTTGCTTCCATCCAAGTTATAGTTTTTGGCTAATTTAATCATTGATTTTGCAATAAATTCTTCATAAATTTTTGCTACTTGATCTTTATCAAACACAGACCAAATTGTTCTTCCAGCAACATTTTTACTAACTGTGAATTTTGGTTCTGTATTAGCCCAACGTGTGAAACCAAAATCAAATTTTTCAAATGAACCAGTTAATACAGTGTTAATAATATTTTTTGATGTTTTAAACACCATTTTTCTGTCTGCACTAATTGATATTTTCTTTTTCATAGAATCTTCTAATCTAGTTATAATGTCTTTGGATGCATTTTTGGAATAAACTTGTGAGAGTTTAGAGAAAAATCTAGATGCAAACATTTCATATAAAAAGTTTTTAGTTTTCTGAGAGTTAATTTCAAGAATGGAGTTTAACATATCTACAAGTGTATGTATTATAATCTTTTGTTCTGCTGGATTGATTGAACCTTTCTTTGCAGTTGATTCACCAAACCATAAATTATATTTAATTATCACACCAGAAATAATAAATATTGTGTAACATAAAAGTTTGTAAGATTTTATTGGTGTGACATCATTAGCAGAGTTGATTCTAATCATCAGATTATCAAAAAGTGAATAACCCAAACGGTCAAAAATAAAGTAGTTAAGCATTTTGTCTTCTGGGAAAAAATAAATAGAAGATTGTGTCATTTCACAAAGTAGTAACAGAAGTAGGTAAACCATAATGTTATTTAACTTTGGTTTTTTAAACTTATCTGTATCTTTGGATGAGTAAACGAAAATATCATTTTTAAGCTCAAATAAGAAGAATTGGGAAAGTTCAGTTCCAACACCATATTTTTTACTTGATTGTTCCAAACGATTTTTTCTTTCAGTTGCGTTCATTTTAATTGTTTCATTTTGGATTAAAATAAGGTCAATTAACATTTTAATAATTTCTTGTCTTTTAATCTTTGTTTGTGGTTTATTTCCTGTTAAAACATTAAGATTTAGACCTGCACAAATCTTTTCAACGATTTTATCAAGATTTTTAATTGACTTGTTAAATTTTTCATATTCTGGTAACTCTTCAAGTTGTGCATTTAAAGAAATTGTTAAAGCAATACCTTCTTCAGTAGAAGAAGTCCAATCATTAATATATTTTTTAAGATTAATAACTTCAGAACATGATTTACAAATAAACTCTTTTTCAGCGTTTTCAATAACATAGTGTTTAAAAAATTCGTACAAATACTGATTAAATTGATTTGGTGATTTATTTCTGATCTGAATTATTTTTTCCCATGTTACATTATGTTGGCAAAATGTATTTTCATACAAAGCTTCATCACTTGCATCACCCACAGAATCGTTTTTAGTAATTTTAATTCTAATTTTATGATCTGTAATTGTTGGAAAACTTGGAACCTTTTTTAGTTTAATTGTAACCCCGGGTATTTTATCCTCTTGTATATCATACTCATCTATAAAACTTGGTGATTTACTCATAAAAATAATTTTTTCAATTGCATCCAATTTGTCTTGACTTATAGGAAGAAGTTTTTTTTGTATTGACTTTACCATCTGAAGTGATGTGTAAAAATTAATAAAATCAGTAGAATTAAGTTCATTAACAATTTTTTCAAAAGTTGTTTCAGAAATTTCGTCATAAATATATGATAGTATAAATTTATAGTATTCATCTTGTTGAAAGTTATACATTTCTCTAAATTTACCTAGTTTATCATTTGATTTATTAAAAATTAAATAAGGGATTCGAGTTAAGGCAGTTGAATTTAAAATTTGATCTTTTGCTATACTTAAAATATTGTTAATACCGGATTTTTCACTTGATCCTTTCAAACTTCTAACATCAACCAAACCTTTAATTGGTTCACATTGTATTATTGTTGAATGGTCTCTATTGATAGTATTTGTTAGTCCAACAGATTCTTTTGGTAAAGCAAAACCAACAATATTTGCGGTTGTTTCTGTTGGTATAACTCTCCATTCTAGTCCTGACTTATTTAAAGCACTAAATTTAGGATCTGTTTTAAATTCAATGTTTGAATAACGAATTGCTTCAATAGTTTTATTTGTTTGAAGAGAAAAACCATTTTGTTTAAAATCTCTGAAATTAATATAAGGATATGTTCTAAAAGACATTAGCTCATTATAATATTCATTTTGTTCTTTTTGAATTTTTCCAATATTTTGCATTTTTTTAATAATATTGATTTCTTCCAAATCATTAATTAACACTGCTTTTCTATTTGCAAGTGGTTGGAAAAAAAGTTTGCTTGATGCTGTCATAGTGTTTTTATCTTTATACATATCCATCAAGGTGTTAATTTTTGTAATAATATATCTTATCTTTGTATTTTCACGTTTATTTGTTCTAACACTTGGATCAATTTTTGTTGAATTTGAGCCAGAATCATATTTTTCTGAATCTTTATGATATCTAAGAAATTCATCAGTAATTGGGATTAACAGTTTTTTTTCAAATAGTTCATTAATTTTACCATCAAGTGTTGTATGGATTTGTTGAGTTCCAAGTTGTTCTTGTTCTGTTAATATATTATAAATTGATTCAATAAAAGAGTTTTTATATTCTTTTGATTTGAAGAGACTTTCTAAAGATGAATAATCAAATTGTTCAAGTACTGAATCAATAATTTCAATATATTTAAATTCCAATTGTTCTAGTTCCCCGGTCTCAAGAAGACTATAGATTTTAATTTTATCATCTCCCAAATAAAGCTTTTTATAAATAATAAATTTAAGAACATTATGGAGTTTGTTAGTGTCTTCAAGTTCTGTTGCAATGTCAACTCCAAGTTCAGTAAATATTTTTAAAGCTTCCATATATTTGACACGATCAATTTTAATAGTTTTATTTTGTATTGCTTCTAAATTAATACCAATATAGTTAATTTGACTAACCAAATTGCTTATTGATAAAATTTTAGAGTTAAACTCAGAATCAAATATTTCTGAATCAATAGTTTTAAATTCAATAATAAAATTAATAAAAGATTCTTGATCTTGTTTTTTTAAGACTGAATTAACTAAAAGAACATATAAATATACATATTTTTTAAATATTACAAATAACTGGTCATATATTATTTCTAATCCAATTGATTTAATTTGTTCTTTGCTAAATTTATCCATAAGTTTAGAAACAAATGTTTTAATAGTTTGTGAAGTTATTTTTTTAGGTTTGAATAACCCATCTTTATCAGAATATTCATATGTTCTATCTAACATAGTATCTAGTAGTTCATCTATTGCATCAATATACATATTAGTGTGGTATAATAATGGCAATGAAAAAAAATTGAAATTTTATTATTTAAAAGTATATTTAATATATTTAATATATTTACAAAATGGAAGTACAATTTTGCATTAATAATATTTTTGAGACTATCGGACCTAATCCTAGCTTTGAAAGTCTAAGTGACTATTTTAAAGCCAACTATTACAACAAGATTTTTGTTAAGAAACTTGACAATGATCTGGTTTTAATATATAATAATTTTGATTCGGGTGATACAGAAACATCTGATTTATATAATGAATGTAGATCATTAGTTGTCAAGTTAGGAGAATTACCTCGTGTAGTATCATATACTCATGACAATATCAAATACTTAAAGATATCAGAGTATCAGGCTCAAAGTAATAATTCTTTAGATGTGTGTGAAGAATCATTTGAAGGAACTCTTATTTCGGTATTTAATTATAATGGAACTTGGCATTTGACAACTTCAAGATGTGGATCAATTGATTCATCTTATTATTATTCAAAGACTAGATCTTTTGGTACACTATTTGATGAGTGTATTAGAGATCTAGGATTAGAATCAAGAGATGAGTTTTTATCAAAACTAGACCAAACCAAATGTTACTATTTTGTTCTAGTTCATCATGAGAATAAATATGTTGTGGATTATACGGAACGTTTTGGTCCTTCATATGCTAAATTGGCTCATGTGATTACACGTGATGGTACAACAATGAGATTGATTCAATCAAATCTTCAAATACCTGGACTTGTTATCCCAACAAAATTTTCATCTTATCAAGATGGATTAAATTGGATAATGAGTTCTGAACCTGTTGAAGGATTAATTATTCAAAGACCTAATGCTGAAACAGGAAAGAGCTATTTGATGAAAATTCATACGGACAAATACTGGTTAGCAAAATCACGTAATCCTAATTATCCATCAAGATGGTTTGGATATTTGGATATTTTTAAGCGAGATGATCCTACTTTTAGAATTCCAGATTATCAAACAAGCAAATCAATTGTTGAAAATTTGGAAATAAATGGTAAACAGATTGATATAACAGGAATGATTTATTTGTTATACAAAGGGACAGCAGAAGCACTGTTTGATATTACAACTCATTTCACAAGATTTGATCATGCAAATATGAGATTTGAAAAGATTAATTCATTAGATTATTCAGTTCTCCAAGCGAGTAAATTTGGAGTATTAAGAAAACAATTATCAGCTCTCCAAGGACTTGTATCCAAGCAAAAAATAAGATCAGGTTCAGATATTATTAGTCACTTGAGAAAATATGTATCTGTAGAAGATTTTATTGGATTACTTGGATCAATTCAAGTGTTACTTGAAGATCCCACAGTCAAATATATTAGAAAATCAAGTAAAACTTACAAGGAATTTTTAGATAAGTATTTGGAAAATATAAGAAACTAAACATATATTATTTTATACCTATAATTTATTAAGTTTAATAAATTATTGATATTAACTTGAATTATTTTCAATATCGGATTTATCAGATTTTATATTTTGATTTGAATAATCCAAATTTGGATTATAACCAATAAATGAATGAACTTTATATGGATAAATAGGACTTGATTTATTAAATTTGTCGGATTTATTTTTCTTTGATTTTAAATTAAAACTTGGATTATAACCATGATATAAATGTTGTGGTTCTTGAAAATCAAAATATGGGTCATAACCTAAATATGAATGTACTGTGTATGGGGAATTATCCTCATTATCTTTTTTCTTTTTCAAACCAATTACTGTTGGTTTACAACAACACATATATAAACTCCAAGTAATTACACAACAAGTAATTAAAAATATTAATAAAAATACAACATATCCAACAATTACATATTTTTTTAAAACTAAATTTTTATTTGATACAGATGACACTGTCTTTTTTTCTGGAATTTTTTGAAAAATAGAAGGATTAGTTGGATAAGATGATGGATATGATGATGGATATGATTGATTATTTATTTCAAAACTTGATTCTAAAGATGGGTTTATAGTTTGTTCAACACTTAATTCTAAAGATGGAGTATATGTTGGACAATATGTTGGTTCTGTAGTTGGGTTTATGGTTGGTTTCATAGTTGGATAATATATTAGTTCTATAGTTGGTTCTGTAGTTGGATAATATATTAGTTCTATAGTTGGTTCTGTAGTTGGGTTTATGGTTGGTTCTGTAGTTGGGTTTATAGTTGGGTTTATAGTTGGGTTTATAGTTGGGTTTATGGTTGGTTTCATAGTTGGGTTTATAGTTGGGTTTATGGTTGGTTCTGTAGTTGGGTTTATAGTTGGGTTTATGGTTGGTTCTGTAGTTGGGTTTATAGTTGGGTTTATGGTTGGTTCTGTAGTTGGGTTTATGG
>JACCDH010786422.1_pt1 | contig 55565 bp, 50 predicted proteins | sample 7442481 | NCBI WGS metagenome assembly JACCDH01 (sample SAMN15323433, study PRJNA562643) | freshwater metagenome | isolation source: river surface water | place: USA:Blue River Watershed | collected 2017-08-15
ACTTCGGGTACTTCGGGTACTTCGGGTACTTCGGGTACTTCGGGTACTTCGGGTACTTCGGGTACTTCGGGTACTTCGGGTACTTCGGGTACGACCGGCCCGCTGGACCTGGGTGGCGGCACAGGTATGTCGACCACCACGACAACGACCAGCACCCCGATCACGACCGTGACGGGCGGCGGTACCAACCTGCCCTCGCTCGCCACCACCGCCATCGGCGGCTGACGGGAGGAGCGCAGATCAGGACGCCCCGGCTGACGCCGGGGCGTTTTTTACAGGGAGGTGGCGCCGGACATCAAGGCACCTGCGCCGGCAACCCTTACGCTGGCAATTCCGTGCGATCAGCAGGTGGCAGCGGCAGCCGCTGGTGCAGGAAGCGTTGCATGCCGGCCTCATCCATCGGCATGCCGAACAGGTAGCCCTGATACGCATGGCAACCATGCGAGGCCAGGAATTCTCGTTGCCGCTGGTCTTCGACGCCTTCGGCGATCAGCCTCAATTTCAGGCTCTGAGCCAGCACGGCAATCGTTCGAACGATGGCGGCGTCGGTCTCTATCGTCAGCTGGTTGCGGAAGAAGGAATGGTCAATCTTGAGCTCGTCCAGCGGCAAGCGGCGCAGGTAAGACAGGGACGAGAAGCCGGTGCCGAAATCATCGAGCGAGAAGCTGATACCGGCGGCCTTCAGCGTCTTCATCTTCAGGATCACTTCATCGACATTGTCGACCAGCAGGCTCTCCGTCAGTTCCAGCGTCAGCTGGCGCGGGTTGATGCGATGCCGGCGCACGACCTCGAGCACATGATCGACGAACTGCTCATGTCTGAACTGGCGCACGCTGACATTGACCGACAGTGTCAGCCCCGCATGCAACGCATCGCCGGTCCACGCGGCCAGTTGCCGACAGGCGGTATCGATGGCCCACATGCCGATCGGGATGATAAGCCCGGTCTCCTCGGCCAGTTCGATGAATTCGTTTGGTGCCAGCAAGCCCAGCTCGGGATGCTGCCAGCGCAGCAGTGTTTCGAAGCCGAGCAGCTTGCCATCGCCGTCGACCTGCGGCTGGTAATACAGCTGGAATTGCTGCCGGCGCAGCGCAGACCGCAGGCTGGCCTCGAGCACGGCACGCCGCGACAGCGACTCCTGCATTTCCGGTGCGAACAAGCAGATGGCATTGCGGCCAGCGGCCTTGGACTGATACATCGCGAGGTCGGCGCGCTTGAGCATGTCGCTGACACTGTCGACCGCGGTGTCGAAGATGTAGATGCCGATACTGGCCGTGCTGTGGTGCTCATTGCCGCGCAGGCGGTAGGGCGTGTCCATCGTCGTGCGTATTTTTTCGGCCACCATTTCTGCGTTGTTGCGGAAGGCTTCCTTCGTCTCGCGTCCGCCCTTGAGCAGCACCACGAATTCGTCGCCACCCAGCCGCGCCACCAGGTCGTTCTTGCGCACCGCTGACTGCAAGCGGAACGCTGCTTCCTTCAGCAGCAGGTCACCCATGTCATGGCCATGTGTGTCGTTCAGGGTCTTGAAATTGTCGAGGTCGATGAACACCACTGCGCCATGTTCGACACTGTGCGGGCTGGCATCGACCAGCTTGTGCAAACGGTCCAGCCACAAGCGCCGGTTCGGCAAGCCGGTCAACGGGTCATAGAAGGCCAGGTGCTGTATCTCCGACTCGGCTTCCTTGCGCTGACTGATGTCGAGCAGGATGCCGCGCATCGCGCCGTGCTCGCTGCCCGCGGCCGTGTCACGCGCAGCAGTGCCGATCTCCTCCACCCACAGCCAGTGACCGGTACTGTTCTTCAATCGGTATTCGTAACTGAATTCCACGCCGCCGCCGATGGCCTCGTCGCGCGCATGCTGCGCGCCCTGCAGGTCTTCCGGATGCACGTGCGCAGCCCAGAAACCAGGCTCGTGCCAGGCTGACACCGGATGGCCAAACAGCCGCTCGACCTGCGGCGACACGAAGGTGTACTGCCCGTCCGGGAGGCTGGCTTCCCAGGACACCGCATTGGTGCTCTCGATCAGCATCCGATAGCGGCCCAGCAGCCGGTTGCGGCGCTCGTTCTCCTGGCGCAGCTGCTCATGCTGCTCGTTCAGGCTGTCGAGCATGTGATTGATGGATCCGGCCAGGCTGGATACTTCATCGCTGCCCCGCACATCGGCGCGCGCATGCCCGAAGCCCTGCCGCACGACATCACGCGAAAATTGTTCGAGCCGGCGCAGTTCGACCGTCAGCGACAGTGCCAGCCTTTCTCCGAGCAGCAGCGTTGCCAGCGCGATCAGCAGCACCAGCGCGGCGATCAGCGCGAGCTGCAGGGGTCCGAGATGCAGTTGCGGCACGGCCGCATCCGGCACGCTGACTTTCAGGCCCAGCTGGTCAAAAGGCCCCGGCAGCGCGATGGCTGCCGTCACTTCCCCGGGCTCCGGACTCGGCAGTCCGCCGCCCTGGCCCCAGACCAGGGTCGCGGTCTTCGAATACAGCATCGCGTTGAGCCCGAAGCGATAGACCAGCGCCCCCTCATGCCGCCCGGTGCTGGGCAAGGTGATCAGCCGGAGCGCAATCAATTCGGGTCCGTCGCGCCCCGCCTGCAAGGTGGCTGCCTCGGTGCCGGCCTCCAGCTGCTTCTTGAGCCACTGCCGGTCGGCCTCGCTGAAACTGGCGTAGTCATTGCTGGCGATGTCGTTGCCGGCGAAATCGGTGAACAGGATCGCGACCGGTATCGCATTGACATGATGGATGCTGGTCAGGAAAGGATGAAGATAGGTATCGCGACCCGTGGTGTCGGTCAGCGCGGCCGCGAGGATGCTGCTGTCGGACAGCTCGGCCATGCGCAACATGATGCCGCGCATCGTGGTGCCGGCCAGTTGCGCGCTATGCTCCGCCTCGCGCTGGACCAGCATGCGCTCCGCAGCCCTGCCCTGCAGCGCAGCCAGCCAGCCGGACGCGAGCGCCGTCATCAACAACACCGCCGTCGCCAGTGCCGCGCTGCCGAGCGCGAATTTTTTCGCGAGGCTGGCGCCGGCCAGCATGGCGCGCCATCTGTACAGCCAGGCCATCATCGCGGCACCATCGTACCGTCCGCGCGGAAACGCATCATCTGCAAGTCACTGCGCGTGAAGGCCTCGTGATTGACCGGGGTGAAAGCCGGCGCATAGTTCTTCACCAGCCCGCGCCACGCAGGCAGGCGCTCGAGCGCTGCACGCACCTTCACACGATCGGTGCTGCCGGCGGCGGTCACGGCCTTCGCCAGCAAGTGCACGGCGTCATAGGCATGCGCGGCACCGACAGTGGCGCGTATGCCCTCGAAACGATGCACGCCCTGCGCGGCAGCGGCCTTCAGGAAACGTGCGCGCATCACCGGATCGGCGCGCTGCGGGCTGAAGGTCTGCAGCACCGACACGTCGACCTCATGCAGCGCCGTGCCCGCCTTTTCGACGAACTCGCCGCCGCTCACGCCCCAGTGCAGGATCAACGGCACGCGACGGTCCCTGGGCAGCGCAGCCACTTCGCGCACCAGTAGCGCCGCCTCGTCATTGGCGACGACGATGATGGCCTGCGCGCCGGCGTCGACCATGCCCTGATACTTGCTGATCAGGCTGGTATCGGCCCAGCTGAACCAGCTGCTGCGCACGATGCCGATGCCCTTGCCGGCCGGGGTGCGCAGATGGGCATCGGCAGCGGCCAGGTTGCTGCGTCCCCAGGCCGTATTGCTGAGCAAGAGGCCGACGCGATGCAGGCCGCGCTTCGCTGCCTGGTCGAGCATGAAGGGCATCGCGAGGCTGTCATGCAGCGATACCCGGAACACATAGTTGGGCTGCATTTCGCTGCGCGTGATCTGGTCGGCGGACGACCAGACAGCAATGAACGGAATCTTGTATTGCTCGATCAGCGGCAGCTGCTCGATGATGACCGGACTGAAGCGACCACCGAGCACCGCAATCAGATCAGGAATGGCCGCCAGCTCGGTCAGGTTCTGCAGCCCGCGCGCGGGTACGGAGCGATTGTCACGCGTGACCAGTTTCAATGGTCGCCCACCCAACACGCCACCGGCAGCATTGATCTCTTGGATCGCAGCCTCGGCACCCAGCTCGATCGCTTGCGCTGACGAGCTGCGCAGCACGCCGAATTCGGCATCGATGCCTATCCATACCGGTGCATTGGCTGATGCTGACATCGATGCCGGTGTCGACGCTGATGGCGACATGGGCGACTGCGCATACGCGATGAAGGGCAGCACGCATACCAGCAGCACTGACCCGCAGATCAGGCGGACGCGCTGCAAACAGGATCGTGGGCTGGGACGGTTCATGTTTGGGGCAGACAATGCGCTTCAGGCCGAAGACTCTTGATTCAAAAGAATTCTTGCTGAAAGGATACATGACCGATTCGCGCTCTGACGCTGAAAATTTCCGCACGAACATGGATTTGAAGAAAATATTTTGAATCTGTCGCCTAGTTATTCCCGCAGAGAAATTTATTGATGATTTTTGTTACTTCACGGGAATATTTCAACAGACATTGTCGTGCCCGGTGCAGTCCTGCCTGCCCCCACATGCCGAGCACCGACTTTGGCTCGCACAGCATGGTCAGCCTTGAGCGATAAATCTGTACCCGTCGCAGCACCCGCAACTGGCCGAGCAACTGGACTTTGTAGTCGTAGCGCCCCCACAGCAAATGACAGGCGCTGGCCTGATGCGCGATGCAATCACAGATCGACCAGTAGCAGGCCAGGAAGCCAAGACGAAAGCGTGCCAGCGACGGGTCGGCAGCCGATAGCAGCATCACGTAGTGATCACCGAAGCGGCAGGCCAGTGAGCCAGCCACCACGCGGCCGTTCACCGTGGCGATACCGAACATGCCGCAGTCACGCGCCAGCATCAGCAGGCGCGCGGTATCGCGGCGATCGAGGGCTGCCCGCTTGCCGCGCTCCAGCATGCTGTCACGCTTGTAGCGCTGCAGCGTGCGCACCAGTGTGCGCTGCTGCTGCAGGCTCAGGGACGCAGCGTCGCAACATTCCCATCGCAGGCCCGGCAGCTCGCGCTCGATGCGGTTGCCATATCCCTTGATCGTCTTGCGCGTGGACTTGCCCAGCAACGCACGGTAGGCGTCGACATTGGCAGGCAGATCGATCACGTAGTCTTCGGAAAATGCATACGTCTGGAAAGGCCGGCGCAGTGAATCACGCACAAGTGGCTGATCCCACCCGACCAAGTCGACCGCGTTCAGCACGATGACCCTGGCCTGCGGGTAACGGCCAAACACGCTGCGACAGAAGGCATCCACCAGCACGGCATCGATGGCCATCATCTCGGTCAGCACCAGCACGCGCGCGGGCTCGATGCGGAATAGCAGCGCTGCCGCCACCTCGCCATGCAACCACGCGACCCAGGTGTGCGGCATTGGCCGGTCGGCCTCGCACAGCTGCAGGTGGCGCCATGACGCGTACATGCTGCCGTACAGCCGGTCGAGTGCGGCGACGACGAAAGGCGGCACTGCATGCTCATGGATCTCGCAGGCCAGTGCCGGCGTGCGCGCGTCGGCTCGCGCATCGTCGAGCGTGACGAAGGCTTCCAGCGGATGCGGCAGCGGTGCGTCGGGCAGGTGCGCCATGGCTTTGCGTGACGGGACGAGCAGCCATTGTCGGCGCAGGCAAGCGCCGCAGGATTGAGCCGCACCAAGCCGGCAAGCAGCCGGCCTGCGACAGCGCAAGTGCCGCGGCGGGCGGGCGCCGACAATGGCGATACAGGGGAGGATCCAGCGGGGACAGGCCGGTGTCCAAGCCAGCCAGCGTGGTTCGAATCCATGCTCCCCTGCCAGTCACGGTGGCAGTCCGTGCGTTCGGCTCAGGCAGTGACCCGCTTGTCGACAATGCGGCGGGCCTTGCCCACCTGGGTACGCTCGACTCCGCGCGGCGGCAACACGTTGACCTTGCAGCTGATGCCGATATAGGACTTGATCATCTGCTCGAGCGCAGCCCCGGCACGCACGCCATCGCCATGGCGCACATCTTCGCGCGACTCGACCAGCACTTCCAGTTGGTCGAGGTGCATCTCGCGCGTCAGCACCAGCTGGTAATGCGGCGCGAGCGCGCCCTGCTGCAACAGCAATTCCTCGATCTGCGACGGGAATACATTCACGCCACGGATGATCAGCATGTCATCCGATCGACCAGTGATCTTGCCCATGCGGCGCATGGTGCGCGCAGTCGGCGGCAGCAGGCAAGTCAGGTCACGCGTGCGATAGCGCACCACCGGCATCGCCTCTTTCGTCAGCGACGTGAACACCAGCTCGCCCAGTTCGCCATCGGGCAGCACTTCGCCGGTCACGGGGTCGATGATCTCGGGGTAGAAATGGTCTTCCCAGATCACCGGTCCATCCTTGGACTCGATGCATTCATTCGCCACACCCGGCCCCATCACCTCGGACAAGCCATAGATATCGACCGCATCCAGCCCGGCGCGCGCCTCGATCTCGACACGCATCGCATCGGTCCAAGGCTCGGCACCGAAGATGCCGATCTTCAAAGAGCTGGCGGCCGGATCCACGCCCTGGCGCTCGAACTCCTCGATCAGGTTCAGCATGTACGACGGCGTGACCATGATGATGTCGGGCGAAAAATCGCGGATCAGCTGTACCTGCTTCTCGGTCTGCCCGCCCGACATCGGGATCACGGTGCAACCCAGGCGCTCGGCACCATAGTGCGCACCGAGCCCGCCGGTAAACAGGCCATAGCCATAGGCGACATGCACGATGTCGCCGGCCCGGCCGCCGGATGCATGGATGGAGCGAGCGACCAGCCCGGACCAGGTATCGATGTCACGCTGCGTGTAGCCGACCACGGTCGGCTTGCCGGTGGTGCCGGATGACGCATGCACACGTACCACCTGCTCGCGCGGCACCGCGAACATCCCGAACGGATAGTTCTGCCGCAGGTCGTCCTTGCTGGTGAACGGGAACTTCGCGAGGTCGGCCAGCGAGGTCAGGTCATCCGGATGCACGCCCTTTGCATCGAACGCGGCGCGGTAATGCGGCACATGGTCGTACGCATGCCGCAGTGACCAGCGCAGGCGTTCCAGCTGCAATGCCTGCAGTTCGTCACGGCTGGCGGTTTCGATGGCGTCCAGCGCGCCTGACCTCTTGCGGGTCTCGGTCATTGCGGTCTCCTCCTGGTATCCGTCACTCGGGCAGCACGCTGCCCTTCCATACGTGCGACTTGCCGCGCATCAGCGCGACCTTGCGTCCTGCCGGGTTGGTGACTGTCACATCGTAGACGCCGGTCTTGCTGCCGCGTGACTGCTCGATGGCCTCGGCCACCAGCAGCTCGCCGTCGAAGGCCGGCGCGAGGAACTCGATCGCGCAGCCGGCCGCCACGGTCACCTCGTTATAGCTGTTGCAGGCGAACGCAAATGCCGAGTCCGCCAGCGTGAAAATATACCCCCCATGGCAGGTGCGATGACCATTGAGCATATCGGCACGCACGGTCATCTGCATGCGCGCATAGCCCGGCCTGACCTCGAGCAGGGCGATCCCCAGCGCCTGCGTCGCCGCGTCGTTGGCATACATGTGATCGGCGCAGGCTTGCGCCAGCTGTTGAGCTGGCTGCGAGACCTGCGTCGGCGTCTGCCTGCCTTCCGAGCGTTTATCCATATCAGCCATCCTGGTCAAAATCGAGCACCAGCGTGTCGCTGGCGGGAAAAGCCTGGCAACTCAGCACGAAACCGCGCGCGATCTCGTAATCCTCGAGCGCGTAGTTCGCATCCATGTCGACCTTGCCATCGACCACCTTGCAGCGGCAAGTCGCGCAGATACCGCCCTTGCATGCGTAGCGTATATCGATGCCTTGCGCGAGGCCGGCGTCGAGCACGGATTCCCGGTCGCGCTGCATCGTGAATGACTGGTGAACGCCGTCGATCACCAGCGTGACATCGCATTCGCCGGTCGATGCGGCGCCGGCTGCTGCGTGGCGGCGCGCATCGCTGCGCTGCGAACCACCGGCGGCAAACAACTCGGCCTTGATTTGTTCCTTGGCCAGACCCAGCGCCTGCAGGGCAGCGCTGACCTCCTGCATCATCGACTCGGGTCCGCAGATGAAGGCGACATCGATGTCTGCCACCGGCAACCACTGCCGGCACAGCGCTTCGCACTTTGCGCGGTCAATCCGGCCATTGAACAAGTCGAGGTCCTGCTTCTCGCGGCTCATCACGTGTACCACAGACAGGCGCTCGAGGAAGCGGTCTTTCAGGTCGGCCAGTTCATCGCGCAGCATCACGGTCGACGATGCCCGGTTGCCATAGACCAGCGTGAAGCGGCTGTGCAGTTCGGTCTCGAGCGCGCTCTTGATGATGGAGAACAGCGGCGTGATCCCGCTGCCGGCCGCAACACCGAGGTAATGCCTCTGGTGGTCCGGCGACAGCGGCACGTGGAAATGACCCATCGGCGGCATCACATCGAGCTGCATGCCGGGCTTCAGCTGCTCATTGGCCCAGGTCGAGAACAGTCCACCGGCCACCTTTTTGATGCCGACTCGCAGCCGCCGATCATTCACCGATGAGCAGATCGAGTACGAGCGGCGCACGTCCTGCCCGTCAACCACGGTGCGCAGCGTCAGGTGCTGGCCCGGCTGGTACGCATAGGCTGCGGCCAGTGCCTCCGGCACGTCGAAGCTGACCAGCACCGCATCGCGCGTGTCGCGGGTGACACTGGCGACCGTCAGGGAATGAAAATGATTCATCGCACGGGGAGCCGCCGACATCAGTGCGGCTTGAAATAGTCAAAAGGTTCGAGACAATCGGCGCAGCGATACAACGCCTTGCAGGCCGTTGACCCGAACTGGCTGATCAGCCGCGTGTGCGACGATCCGCACTGCGGGCAGGCGACTGGCGCGTCACGGCGCGAGAGCAGCGCGGAGATATTCACCGCCTGCGTGAGTTGGTCGGTCACTGCCGTCCCTGCGGGCGGCGCAATCCCGTAGGCCTGCAGCTTGCTGCGGCCGCTGTCGGTGATCCAGTCCGTGGTCCAGGCCGGAGACAACACGGTGCGTACGGCGGCGTCCACGCCATGCTGCTGCAGCACGGCCTTGATGTTGTCCTCGATGACTTGCATCGCCGGGCAACCGGCATAGGTTGGCGTAATGCTCACCTCACACGCGCCGCCTTGCCATGCAATGTCGCGCACGATGCCGAGATCCGTGATCGACAGCACCGGTATCTCCGGGTCACTGACCTCGGCCACCCAGCACCACAGCTGTTCGTCGGTCGGCCTCATCATGCGCGGCTGCGAGATCACCATTGCGCGCCCGGGTAGGCGCGCTGCAGGAATTGCATCTCGGCCAGCAAATAGCCGAGGTGTTCAGTGTGACGCCCCTGCTTGCCACCGGACTGCATCCACGCGTCGATGGGTGGCAGGGTCAGCGTGGCCTCGGCGAATACATGGCGCACATCCGCCAGCCACGCATCGCGAAGGGTTGACGGAAGGGGGGCGACGCCATCGGCCGCGGCGGCGTGATCGATGGCGTCGTCAATGAAGGTCTCGCCGCTGTAGGTCCACAGCCTGTCGGCCGATGCCTGCATGCGGCGATGACTTTCATCGCTGCCGTCACCGAGGCGCACCACGAGGTCGCCGCTGCGGCGCAAGTGATAGGAAACCTCCTTGATGGACTTGGCGGCGATCTCGGCGACCCGCGCGTCCGCCGATGAATGCAGCGACTGCAGCTGGTGGTAATGCCAGCAGTCAAAGAAAAACTGACGCATCAGCGTGTCCGCATAGTCACCGTTCGGCTGTTCGACCAACAGCAGGTTGCGGAAGGCCGTCACGTCGCGCAGGAACGCGAGGCTGTCTTCATCGCCGCCCTTGCCTTCGACCTCGGCCGCATACGACAGCCACAGTCGCGCCTGTCCCATCAGGTCGAGCGCGACATTGGCCAGTGCCATGTCTTCTTCCAGCACCGGTCCCTTGCCGCACCATTCGGTCAGGCGCTGCGACAATATCAGCGCGTTGTCGCCACAGCGCAGCAACCAGTCCAGTCTTGCGTGCGCGCTCACAGATTGCCGACCTCGGGCGGGATCGCGAAGAAGGTCGGATGACGATAGACCTTGTTGTTGGCCGGCTCGAACAGCTCGCCGCGCTCGCTCGGGCTGCTGGCCGTGATGGATGCGGCCGGCACCACCCAGATCGACACGCCCTCGTTACGACGGGTGTACACGTCGCGCGCATTGTTGATCGCCATCTCGGCGTCCGGCGCATGCAGGCTGCCCACATGCTTGTGCGCGAGTCCGTGCTGGCTGCGGATGAACACTTCCCACAGCGGCCATTCCTTGCTCATGCTGGTCTCCTTCAGGCTGCCTTGCGTGCCGCGCGCTGCGCCTGCTTGTCTGCATGCGCATTCAGGCCCTCGCGGAACCACGCACCGTCGTCCCAGGCCTTGCGGCGGGTGTCGATGCGCTCGCGGTTGCATGGGCCATTGCCCTTCAGGACGTTGTAGAACTCGGACCATTCGATCGCGCCGAAGTCGTAGTGGCCGCGTTCCTCGTTCCATTTCAGGTCCGGGTCGGGAATGGTGAGGCCAAGGTATTCGGCTTGTGGCACGGTCTGGTCGACCATGCGCTGGCGCAGCTCGTCGTTCGAGAACAGCTTGATCTTCCATGCCATCGATTGCGCACTGTTCACCGACGCATCATCGGGTGGCCCGAACATCATCAGCATCGGCCACCACCAACGGTTCAGTGCTTCCTGCGCCATCTGTTTCTGCTCGGGCGTGCCCTTGCACAGTGACATCAGCAAGTCATAGCCCTGACGTGCATGGAAAGCTTCTTCCTTGCAGACGCGGATCATTGCGCGCGCATAGGGGCCATACGAGCAGCGGCACAGCGGGATCTGGTTGATGATGGCCGCGCCGTCGACCAGCCAGCCGATCATGCCGACATCGGCCCAGGTCAGCGTCGGGTAATTGAAGATGCTCGAATACTTGGCCTTGCCCGACAACAGGTCGGCCGTCATCTGGTCACGCGACACGCCCAGGGTTTCGGCGGCGCTGTACAGGTAGAGCCCGTGGCCGGCCTCATCCTGGATCTTGGCCAGCAGGATGGACTTGCGCTTCAGGGTCGGTGCGCGCGTGACCCAGTTCCCCTCGGGCAGCTGGCCGACGATTTCGGAATGCGCATGCTGCGAAATCTGGCGGATCAGGGTCTTGCGATAGCCGTCGCTCATCCAGTCCTTGGGCTCGATCTTCACGCCATCGTCGATGCGTTGCTGGAACGCGCGCTCTTGCGGCGACAGTTCTTCCAGCGCGCGCAGCTTGGCGGCGCCGGTCTCGACCATTTGCGCATACATGGTGCGGTCTCCTCTGGGTCTGCCGGCAGGGCCGGGGACGCCCGGCCAGCCGGGCAATTTCCGGTTTATGATACGACAAATTTCACTTTGCGTGAAAATCCGTATCATTTCAATGACCACGACAAGATCGCCCGTCACCGCCGTCCAGCGCTGGATCGCCCGCTCGCTGAAGCAAGACCCGCCGCGCGCGAAATCGCTGGTGATGACGGTGTTTGGCGATGCGATCACGCCCTACGGCGGTGCGGTCTGGCTGGGCAGCCTGATTGCGCTGCTGGCGCCGCTCGGCATCAGTGAAAGGCTGGTACGCACCGCCGTGTTCCGGCTGGTCGAGGAGGGCTGGCTGGAAGCAAGCCGCAACGGCCGCCGCAGCCAGTACCGGCTCAGTGTTCAGGCCGAGCAACGCTTCCTGCGCGCGCACCAGCGCATCTATGCGCCGGTGGCGCAGCGCTGGGACGGGCATTGGACGCTGGTGCTGACCAGCGCCGCGCTCGGGCGCAGCGAACGACAGGCATTGAAGAAGGCGCTGCTGTGGGAGGGCTATGGCGAGCTGGCGCCCGATGTGCTGGCGCGGCCGGGCGGCGATGATGCGGTGCTGACCGACGTGCTGCGGCGGCATGGCGCCGACGGCAAACTCAGGGTGATGCACGCGCGCGATGCGGCACTGCCGGTGGCGGCGGATCTCGGTTCGGCACTGGAAGATTGCTGGCCGCTGCAGGAGGTCCGCCGCGCTTACCGGCAGTTCCAGCGCGTGCACGCGCCACTGCTGGAAGCGCTCGACAAGATCAACTCAGCAGCGCCGTCGGCCACTCTCGACGAGGTCGATGCATTCTGTGCGCGCACGCTGCTGGTTCACGCGTATCGGCGCGTGCAGCTGCATGATCCGCAATTGCCGCTCGCGTTGCTCGGAGAAGACTGGCCGGCGCAGGCAGCATATCAGCTATGCCGCGACATCGATGCCCAAGTGGCGCGCGCGGCAGAGCGCCATATCGCAAGCACGCTGGGGGCCGAAGACGGCGATGCGCCGGTACTGGCGCTGAAGGCGGCAACGCGCTTCGCGTAAGCGCGCAGCCCAGGGATTGGGCTCAGTACAGCTCGGCGATCATCTCGATCTCGACGCAGCTGCCCAGCGGCAGTTGCGCAACGCCGAAGGCCGAGCGCGCATGCTTGCCGGCATCGCCGAACACTTCGCCCAGCAGTTCCGAACAGCCGTTGGTGACCAGATGATGCTCGGTGAAATCCGGCGTCGAATTCACCAGGCTGACCAGCTTCACGATGCGCCGCACCTTTTGCAGGTCGCCGTCGCAGGCAGCATTCAGCGTCGCCATCAGGTCGATCGCCACCGCGCGCGCGGCCTCGCGACCCTGCTCGGTGGTCATGGTCTTGCCGAGCTGGCCGACCCAGGGCTTGCCGTCTTTCTTTGCAATATGGCCGGACACATACAGCGTATGGCCACTGCGCACATACATTACATAGGCGGCCGCCGGCGTCGCCACCGCGGGCAGGGTGATGTTCAGGGATTTCAGCTTGTCGGCGATGGTCATGGGCACTCCGGAAGGTCGTTGGCTGGGTCGGGGTTGGGAAGCATTGGAATTTTATCGCGCCGGCCCCTTGAAACGCTCACCGTTGCCCCAATATCCGCGCAAATTCATAAATTTTTGCCAACCTTACCCTGACTCACGTCACCCGAGGACACCATGACCGTCGCTGAAAAACAAACCCTGGGCTTCCAGGCCGAGGTCAAGCAGCTGCTGCAGCTGATGATCCATTCGCTGTACTCCAACAAGGAAATCTTCCTGCGTGAACTGATCTCGAACGCGTCCGATGCGGCCGACAAGCTGCGCTTTGAGGCGATCAACAACGCATCGCTGTTCGAGAATGACAGCGAGCTCGCGATCCAGGTCGAGTTCGACAAGGCCGCCCGCACCATCACCATCAGCGACAACGGCATTGGCCTGTCGCAGCAGGAAGCGATCGATCACCTCGGCACGATCGCGAAATCCGGTACCAAGGAATTTTTCTCGAAGCTGTCCGGCGACCAGCAAAAGGATGCGGCGCTGATTGGCCAGTTTGGCGTCGGCTTCTACTCGGGCTTCATCGTCGCCGACCGCATCACGGTCGAGTCGCGCCGCGCCGGCCTGCCGGCCGACCAGGGCGTGCGCTGGGAATCGCGCGGCGAGGGCGATTTCACGGTCGAGACCATAGCCAAGCCGCAACGCGGCACCCGCATCATCCTCCATCTGCGCGAAGGCGAAGATGAATTCCTGTCCGCGTGGCAGCTGAAATCCATCATCCGCAAGTATTCGGACCATATCTCGCTGCCGATCCGCATGCGCAAGGAAGAATGGGACGACGAAAAGAAAGAGATGGTGCTGCGCGACGAGCTCGAGACCATCAACCAGGCCAGCGCGCTGTGGGCGCGCAGCAAGTCCGACATCACGGATGAGCAGTACAAGGAGTTCTACAAGCATGTATCGCACGACTATGCGGAGCCGCTGACCTGGACTCATAACCGCGTCGAGGGCCGCAGCGAATACACGCAGCTGCTGTACATCCCGACCAAGGCCCCGTTCGACCTGTGGGACCGCAACCAGCGCGGCGGCATCAAGCTGTACGTGAAACGCGTGTTCATCATGGATGATGCCGAGCAGCTGATGCCGGTCTACTTGCGCTTCGTGAAAGGCGTGATCGACTCCAACGACCTGCCGCTGAACGTGTCGCGCGAGATCCTGCAAGAGTCCCGTGATGTGAAGGTGATCCGCGAAGGATCGACCAAGCGCGTGCTCGGCATGCTGGAAGAACTGGCGAACGCCGACGAGCAGGAGAAGAAGGACAAGTACGCCGGCTTCTGGAACGAATTCGGGCAGGTGCTGAAAGAGGGTATCGGCGAAGACGCCGGCAACAAGGAACGCATCGCGAAACTGCTGCGCTTTGCAAGCACGAACAATGACAGCGACGTGCAGAACGTATCGCTTGGCGACTATGTGTCGCGCATGAAGGATGGTCAGGACAAGATCTACTACGTGACCGCCGACAGCTATACCGCCGCGAAAAACAGCCCGCACCTCGAGATCTTCCGCAAGAAAGGCGTCGAAGTGCTGCTGCTGACCGACCGTGTCGATGAATGGATGCTGTCCTTCCTGACCGAGTTCGACGGCAAGCAACTGGTGTCGGTTGCGAAAGGTGACCTCGACCTTGGCAAGCTCGAAGACGAGGCCGAGAAAAAACAGAAGGAAGAGACGGCCACCGAGTACAAGGAGCTGGTCGACAAGATGAAGACGTCGCTGGCAGACAAGGCCGCCGATGTGCGCATCACCTTCCGCCTGACCGATTCACCCGCCTGCCTGGTCGCCGGCGAACACGAATTGTCCGGCAACCTGCTGCGCATGCTGAAGGCCGCCGGCCAGAAGGCACCGGATTCCAAGCCCATCCTCGAGATCAACCCCAACCATCCGCTGGTACAGCGGCTGAAATACGAGGAAGCAAAGTTCGACGACTGGACCAGCATCCTGTTCGACCAGGCAATGCTGGCCGAGGGCGGTCAGCTGCAGGATCCGGCGGGCTTCGTGAAGAAGCTCAATGACATGCTGCTCGGCATGTCGCTTAAATAACCCGGTATCGGATCATGATCTCCGCGAGGGTGCGCGGCGGTGCCGCCTGCCCGAGCGGGTACTGAAACGGCTGGATTCAGTCTGACGTTCAACGCGTAAGCAACACACTAGTCCGGGGCAAGCCACCTCTGCCCGCGGACGGCGTGGCCACCAGCACCAGCAGGCCACCACCCCTCTCGCCACTCCTCCATCATGCGCCCCGAGCGTGCCGTCAAAGCGGCGCGCAGGAGCTGCTTTCGGCCCGACCCGCATTAACCAATTTGCCAAATTCAACCAACTAGGTTAAATTCATCGATGGAGAAGCGTAGTCCGCATTGCCGGCTTTCCATGGTCAAGGCATTGGTGGAGGCCGGCAAGGCCAGAGCAACCTGGTCGGCGCTTCAGGGTGCCGCGCAACTGGGACTCGATTTTTCCGAGATGCTGGATGTGGTCAAAAGCCTGACCACTTCGGATTTTTACAAGAGCATGACGACCCATGCGGACCATACGATATGGCAAGACGTCTATCGTCTGAAGACCCGCGTGGGGAGCGTGTACCTGAAATTGACGGTCGTCGATGACGTGCTGATCGTCTCTTTCAAGGAGCTATGAGCATGAAGTGTCCCGTTTGTGGCGCCGCCAGACTGGTCCGTGATACGCGTGACCTGCCTTACACCTACAAGGGTGAGAATACCATCATCGAAGCTGTGACTGGCGACTATTGCCCCGCTTGCGACGAGGTTGTCCTTGATGCGACAGAAGCGGAACGCACCAGCGCGGCGATGGCGCAATTCAACAAGGAGGTGAACGCCGCCTATGTCGATCCGGCTTACATCACGCAAGTTCGCAAGAAGCTGCGACTCGATCAGCGCGAGGCGGCCGAAATCTTTGGCGGCGGGGTCAATGCTTTTTCCCGCTACGAGAACGGCAAGACCAAGCCGCCACTGTCCTTGGTGAAATTACTGAAGGTGCTGGATCGTCACCCGGATTTGCTGAACGAAATCCGCGCGTATTGAGTTGTCTTCCCCCACACCTCAGCGCCCTCCGGTCACATCCACCAAGGTGCCCGTCACATACGACGAGTGCTGCGATGCCAGCCAGATGATGGCCTCGGCGACTTCTGCGGCGGTGCCGCCACGCTGCATCGGCACGCCTGCCTTCGCGCGATCGACACGGCCAGGTTCGCCGGCGCTGGCATGGATGTCGGTGTAGATCAAGCCGGGACGCACTGCATTCACGCGTATGCCTTCGGCCGCGACTTCCTTGGAAAGGCCTATCGTCATTGAATCGACTGCGCCCTTCGCGGCGGCGTAATCGATGAATTCATTCGGCGAGCCGATACGGGCAGCGGCCGACGACACATTGACGATGGTGCCGCCCCCGCCGCCATGGCGGGTCGACATGCGCAGCACGGCCTCTTTCGCGCACAGGAAGCTGCCGAACACGTTCGCGTTGAACACGCGCTGCCAGCGTGCGAGATCCATCTGGTCGAGCCGCGTCTGCAACTCAAGCATGCCGGCATTGTTGACCAGCGAGCTCAGGCGGCCGAGCTTGTCGTCGACCGTCCTGAACAAACGCTGCACGTCCTCATCGATGCCGACATCAGCCTGCACTGCGAGTGCCTGACCGCCTTTATCTCGGATCTGCGCAACCACCGCATCGGCTGCCGACGCATTGCCGAGGTAGCTGATCGCCACTTGCCAGCCGCGTTCGGCGGCCAGCAGCGCAGTGGCTGCGCCTATGCCGCGGCTACCGCCGGTGATGAGCATGATCGGTTGCGCCATCGGATGACTCCTTTATGCGAGCAGGTTCGTTCGCGGATTCTACCGCGCAGCCTCGGCGACTCCCCTCTACAATTCCTTAATGACGGCTTCCGATTCCGCTTCCCCGCTGCTGACCGGCTTTGAACCGGCGATGCGCGCCGACGCGACGCTGCTGATCATGGGCAGCTTCCCCGGCGAGGCATCACTAGCGGCCGGCCAGTACTATGCGCACCCGCGCAATCAGTTCTGGCGGCTGGTGTCGGCGGTGCTGGATGACGAGCTGGTGGCCCTCCCCTATCCGGAACGGCTGGCACGCCTTGCAGCGCACCGCATCGGACTGTGGGATGTGATCGGCGTCTGCCGACGTACGGGCAGCCTCGACACCGCGATCCGTGACGCGCAGAGCGCCGATTTTTCGATACTGCAGCGCGACTTCCCGGCACTGCGCATGATTGCGTTCAATGGCAAGACCTCGGGTCGCTTCGCGCCGCAGTTTGACGCTGCCGGATTCCGTACGCTGGTGCTGCCCTCGTCGTCGCCGGCGAATGCGCAGCTGTCCTTTGAGCAAAAGCTAGTAAAGTGGCGGGCTTTGCTGATCTGAGCGCTGAATTCCCGGAACACCCATGGCCCGACGCCCCGCCCCTGCCAAAGCCGCCAGCACCACCCGCAAGCCGAAGTTTGCGCCCGTAACCCTGTCCGAGCAGGATGGCGTGCGCTTCCTGCATTTCGGCACCGAATGGGTACAGGGCGCGATGCGCATCCGCAAGCCCGACCACATCGAGCTGGAATATGCACAGCAGATGATGAGCTGGATGCTGTTCATGGACCAGCCGGCACGCATCGCGCAGCTGGGCCTGGGCACCGGCGCGTTGACCAAGGCCTGCAAGCGCTGGTACCCGAAGGCGCAGGTCACCGCTGTCGAGCTGAATCCATCGGTGATCGATGTATGCCGCTCGATGTTCAAACTCCCGCCGGATGACGACCTGCTGTCGGTGCTGCAGATGGATGCGCTCGATTTCGTGCAGGACCGGCGCCATCAGCGCAAGCTCGATGTGCTGCAGATCGACCTGTACGACGCGACCGCGCGCGGCCCGGTGCTGGATACACCGGAGTTCTATCGCGCATGCGCAAACTGCCTGACACCGGATGGCATCGCGACCATCAACCTGTTCGGCGACCATCCCAGCTACAAAAGAAACCTCGCCGCAATCTATCCTGCGTTCGATGCGGTCATTGCGCTGCCCGAGGTCCATGAAGGGAATATCGTTGTGATCGCGTTCAAGCGGGTGCCGGCTCTGGACTTTGCCGACCTGTACCAGCGTGCGACGGTAATTCGCGACATCACGAAGCTACCGGCACGTTCCTGGGTGAATGGGATCAAGTCAGCAGTCGGCACGCCAGTCTGAGCCAGCCGGCGCAGGCAAACGGCACTATCGCATGCGCAGCGCCGCCAGCTGATCGGCCACGGTCGGATACCTGAGCCGCACGCCCAGCTCGACCTTCATGCGCGCATTGGTCAGCCGGCGCGACTCCGACATGAAGGACAACAGCATCGGTGACACCTGCTGCGCCAGTTCCGCACGTGGTAGCCGAGGCGGATGCGGCAAGCCGAATGCATCGGCGACCTGATCAAAGTACTCGCCCATCTTCAGGTCCGAATCATCGACCGTGTGATACACGCGCGAAGGCCGTGCACGGAAAATCGCCAGCGCGATAATCTGCGCGAGGTCATCAGCATGAATATGGTTGGTGTACACATCGTCTTCGTCACGCAGCGCCGGCGTGCCCTTCTGTAGCCGCTCCACCGGCAGCCGGTCGGCTGCATAGATGCCGGGCACGCGCAGGATGGACAGGGTCGCCTGCGCACGCCGTGCCCAGCGGCGCAGCACCTGTTCGGCATCGACGCGCCGCTGCGCACGCGCATTCACGGGCGCGACAGCCCGTGTTTCATCGAACAGCGCGCCGCCGCAGTCGCCATAGACACCGGTGGTGCTCACATAAACGAGGCTGCCGTGTCTTGGTAAAATGCGGGTCAGATTGCGGGTACGGCGGTCCTGCGGGCCTTCCGACGGCGGCGGCGCCAGATGCACGACGATGCTCGCCAGCCCTTGCAAACGATGCAAGCTGTGCGGATGGTCGAGGTTGGCGACGATGGGCGTGGCGCCCGCTGCGCGCAGCTCGGCCACCCGGGCAGGCTGGCTGGTCACGGCGAACACGCGAAAGCGGTCGCGCAGCAGTGGCAGCAGGCGCATGCCGACATCACCGCAGCCGACCAGCAGCAGGCGTGGCCTGCCGGTCACAAGATTCTTTTTCATATACGCGAGATTGTATGACGTTCCAGGTTAGCGTTAATCCCAGTGGCCGCCAGTTCAGCTGCGAGGCCGGTGAAACTATCCTTGCCGCCGCGATCCGGTCCGGCGTCGGCCTGCCGTATGGCTGCAAGAACGGCGCCTGCGGCAGCTGCAAGGGCAAGCTGGTCGCAGGTGATGTCGAGCTCGGCGCGCATCAGGAACGCGCATTGCCACCCGCCGAGCAAACGACGGGAATGACCCTGTTCTGCTGTGCGGTGCCGACCTCGGACGTGACCATCGAAGCACGCGAGGTGCTGGGCGTCGGTGATTTCCCGATCAAGAAGGTACCGGTGCGTGTCGCGAAGCTTGAGCGCGCCGCTGACGATGTGATGATCGTGTCGCTGCAATTGCCGGCGACCGAGCGCATGCAATTCAAGGCAGGCCAGTATGTGGAATTCCTGCTCAAGGATGGCAAGCGCCGCGCATACAGCATGGCGACGCCGCCGCATGCGGACGAGCTGATGACACTGCATATCCGGCACATGCCGGGCGGTGTGTTCACCGACCATGTGTTTGGCACGATGAAGGAGCGTGACATCCTGCGCTTCGAAGGCCCGCTGGGCACCTTCTTCCTGCGCGAGGATTCGGACAAGCCCATTGTGCTGCTCGCGTCCGGCACCGGCTTTGCGCCGATCAAGGCCATCGTCGAGCACTGGGCGCATTCGAAGTCGACGCGTCCGGTGACGCTGTACTGGGGCGGCCGCCGTCCGCGGGATTTGTACATGCATGCGCTGTGCGAAGAATGGGCGCGCACGCTGCCGAACTTCCGCTATGTGCCGGTGGTGTCGGATGCGCTGCCCGAGGATAACTGGCAGGGGCGCACCGGCTTCGTGCATCGTGCAGTGATGGCCGACCTGCCGGACCTGTCCGGCTACCAGGTCTATGCCTGTGGCGCGCCGATCGTGGTCGAATCCGCGCAGCGTGATTTCGTCGCCGACTGCCAACTGCCGGAAGAAGAGTTCTTTGCCGACTCCTTCACGTCCGAAGCCGACCTGGTTGCGGCCTGAGATGAACCACCCTGATATGCATGCGATGAAATTCGAACAGTACGACACCAACGCCCTGCTCTACATCACCAACCGCCCGCCGCTGGTGTTCACCGAAGGCCAGGGCATGTGGCTGACCGACCATAACGGCAAGCGCTACCTCGACTGGCTGCAGGGCTGGGCGGTGAACTGTCTCGGCCATTCACCGCAGTGCATGCAGGACGCGCTGGTCGCTCAGGCGAAGAAGGTGATCAACCCGTCGCCGGCGTTCTACAACGAGCCCTCGCTACAACTGGCGTCGTTGCTGACAAAGCACTCGTGCTTCGACCGTGTGTTCTTCGCGAACAGCGGCGCCGAGGCCAACGAAGGCGCGATCAAGCTCGCGCGCAAATGGGGCAAGCTGCATCCGAACGCGGCCGGCGAGCATCGCTACGAGATCATCACCTTCGACCACAGCTTCCACGGCCGCACACTAGCAACGATGTCAGCGTCGGGCAAGGCCGGCTGGGATACGATGTTTGCGCCGCAGGTGCCGGGCTTCCCGAAGGCCGAACTCAATGACCTCGCCAGTGTGGAGAAACTGATCACGGACAAGACGGTGGCGGTGATGCTGGAGCCGGTGCAGGGCGAAGGCGGCGTGATTCCAGCCTCGCGCGAATTCATGCAGGGGCTGCGCGCACTGACGCAGAAGCACGACATCCTGCTGATCGTCGATGAGGTACAGGCCGGCATGGGCCGTACCGGTAAATTGTTTGCGTATCAGCTGTCCGACATCGAGCCGGACATCATGACGCTGGGTAAAGGCATCGGCGGTGGCGTGCCGCTGTCGGCCTTGCTGTGCCAGGAGAAGTTCGCGGTATTCGAGCCAGGCGATCAGGGCGGCACCTACAACGGCAATCCGCTGATGACGGCCGTGGGTATTGCGGTACTCGAAGCGCTGCTCGCACCGGGCTTCCTGCAATCCGTGCTCGACAAGGGCGAGTACCTGAAAGCCGGCCTGCTGAAGCTCAGCGACAGGCATGGCCTGGAAGGCGAGCGCGGCGAAGGCTTGCTGCGCGCGCTGAAGCTGGGGTCACCGATCGGCGGCAAGATCGTCGAGATCGCGCGCGACCTGGAGCCGCAAGGCCTGCTGCTGAACTCGCCGCGCCCCGAACTGCTGCGCTTCATGCCGGCGCTGAATGTGACGACCGACGAGATCGATCTGATGCTGGCTTTGCTGTCGGATGTGATCGCTCGCGTCAAGACGGACTGAGCTTGCTGATCAACACCTTCATGCGCTCAAGCTGTGAAATATCGTCACAGGCGAAGCTGATCACCAATGGTTTTTGCGTGGTTTTTGCTGCCTTGATTGCACTCTCCGCAACTTGCCATTGCGCTTTGATTCCATCATCGGAGTAATCCCATTGCTTCGCACCGGCTTTCTCTGTACAGGTATCAGGCAATAACTCCACCACCACTGCACCGCTCTTGTCCAGTAATGCCTTTCCCAGCGCAGCCTGCAGATTCTCAGCGCTGACTTGCACATGACCAGATCCGGTGGGAGGGATGGCGACATCCGGAATGCAAGACCAGGTGCCTGCGACTGCCCCCTTGACCTGTACGCTTGAACCAACGGTCGTTGTTCCATACGGGATCGGCATCGGTGTCAGTGAGTGCATCAGGTGAATTTGGTCCTTGTGACGCGCCCGCAATTCCTTCAACGCCGTCTTTTCGCGCAGAATGGCGTGATCACACTTGATGCTGGCGGGCGGAGCGCCAAGAATACGCACCCCGTATCCCGTGCCGCGCGCGGCCACCGTCCCGCCCTGTAGCGAACGCGGATTATTGCCTGCCTCCATAGGCTGGTGATCTCGCTTCAGCGCTCGGCCAGTGATGTCCACTTTATGGGCTACTCGGTCGCAAATATTCTGAATCAGTTGCTCTGGCGGGTCTGCTGTCTTGCTGATGATGGACGCCAAAGCATCGGCAACGTCTTGCCGGCTCTTGGCAAGGTCTTTCGGTTTGGTGAACAAGCTTTCTTTCAACCATTCTCCGAAGGTACGTTCGTGTAGCTTTACATAGGTGACGCCATTTTTTTCATATTGCTCATCGATACGCAGCACGCCAAGCCGGCCAATGTCGAGCATCATGGCCTGATAATTCATCCGAGAATCCAGTTGGATGGTCTTGTTCATCGCGTGTCTTCTCCCTACGAGAAATGTCGCTACCCAACCAAATTTCCGGAAAGTCGCTGCACCGTCCAGCTATTCGAACTGCAAAAGAAACAATTCCTTTTGAATACTCTTGCCGTGGTTCCCAATCCCATCAAGCACCGAGCCTAGCTGCGCAGCGTTCTCTGGTATGCCGCGCTGCTTCGCAATCTCCTGCAGCACGAGATTCACCATCGACCGCGCTTCACGACGCATCTGAGACGGCATCAATGCCGTTCTCAACCGGTCCTTGAGGTTCGGCTTTCGCAGGTAAACCACAAGCTCACCATCGCGTTTCTGCCATCGTTGAGCCGATGCGCCGTTGGCACCGGCTTGCGATAGCCTATTGACAACCTCCGACAAGTCCATCGATGTGTTGATTTCGATGGCGCCAGAAGGATTCACGATCGCATCACGTACCGGTGCCACTAGGTTGTCGTACAGCGGCCTGCCACATTTCTTTGCAATCTCTTGCAGAACGAGATCCACCGTCGTACGTGCCTCGCGGCGCACCTCCGACGGCATGAATGCCGTCAGAAGCCGATCCTTGAGGGTCGGCTTGGACAGATAAACCACAAACTCGCCATGGCGACTACCCACCCGCTGGACCGTCGCGCCCTTGTCTTTGGCTAGCATCAGCGCGTCGCGCGCTTTGTCTACGCTCATCCATGGGGTGATTTCCACGGCAAGAGAAGTTTTCACGTTTGCCCTCCCTTTCTTTTGCGATCGGTGCCAGGCTGGTCCCGCGCTATCCACGAATCAGCAGCGCTGGTACATCGGAAACGCAAAAACAACGGCCAGATCAGGCACAGGCGCCTTGGTGCGTTAGTTTTTGTAGTCTTTTTTCACTTCATCATGTAGCCGACGCATCCGCAGCATCAGTCCGGAATCCAATCCGACGAAAGTGATTTTAAAATTTTTCCCCTGCGCTTTCGCTTCAAGGTGAGCGTCATGCGCTGCGCGTAACTGCGTTTTTAGAATTTCATCGGTAAAAACCCACTCTCCGCCATACTTCTTTTCGAGATCACTTTCCCATCGCGCACCAGGACGCATCACGACTGATCCTTGGTGGTTACATGTGCGAGCGATTGCTGCAATCAGCGCTCCATGATCATGAAGTAAATCTGATTTGCTCTCATCAGAAGGAAGGCTGAGGATGCCATATCCATCTTCTGTGAACACTTTGAGGCCGGGCTCTGTACCGGCGAACATTGCATCTAATTTATTTTGATAATGATTTTTTTCAATCTGCGCCTCCCACGGTTGCAGACTTGGCTGGATTTTTGAATCAAGTCTGCTCTCGACCTCAAGCTTTGCGCTTTCGAAATCCATGACCTTGTAATCCGCACTTATACATTCTGCTTGCGGAGATGCCAGACCTACCTCCGCCCCGGATGCCGTAGCAATGTAATGCCCCGGATTATCGGATGGAGACAAGCCATTGATACTTGCCATGAAATTGTCGGCAAAGCGCGCTCCTCTGATCATTCCGTCTGATTTGATGTCGTCTTCGATTTTGCGCAAGGCGTCATCATCTTTAATACCAAAGACCGTTTGTATTGTTTGCACTGCATCCTTGGCCATCTGTTGCTTTTGATCTGAACTCAGGAAAAACGTGCGGAGCCTTTCAAAAACGCCGATCCGCTTGAATGCCACCGAAGCTGGCTGGTCTTTGCCGTCGCCTTTGACGTAAACGATCTGCAAGGCTCCCTCTTTTTTTAAAATATTGATGGCGCTCTGAAAGTTTTCCAGGTTCATTCGTGATTTATCAGGAATATCTGAAGCTTGCGCACGAAGCGAGGAGCTTTTGCCTGGGAACACGATCGCCTCCTGATGTCATCCACGGGAACATCCTGATACCTGATGATCTTGGTTCCTGAAAGGGAGAGGCTTATCCTGCGCTGTTCGGGACTAGTGCATCGGCAACACAAAAAATAACAGCCAGCATGTAGCTGGCCGTTGGTTAGCGTCCTGCCTGGATCAAGCAGGCAGGTGGAGTCAGGGCTTATTTTTTCTTCGGCGGAATGTAAAGATCGGTAATGCTGCCCAGCCCCATCTCGGCCGCGAACATCGGCGTCTCCGACAGCGTCGGGTGTGCGTGCACGGTCAGTGCGAGGTCTTCGAGATCCGCGCCCATTTCCATCGCGAGCACGGTCTCGGCCAGCAGTTCGCCAGCGTTCACGCCGACGATGCCGGCGCCGATGATGCGCTTCGTGGTCGGGTCCCACAGCAGCTTGGTCATGCCGTCGTCCCGGCCCATCGCCAGTGCGCGGCCGGACGCGGCCCACGGGAAGCTGGCTTTCTCGAACGGGATGCCTTTGGCCTTGGCCTCGGTCTCGGTGACGCCCATCCACGCGATCTCGGGGTCGGTATAGGCGACCGACGGGATCGTCATGGCATCGAAGGCAACCTTGTGGCCAGCTATCACTTCGGCCGCGACCTTCGCTTCGTTGGTCGCCTTGTGCGCGAGCATCGGGTCGCCGCAGATATCGCCGATCGCGTAAATGTGCGGCACATTGGTGCGCTGCTGCTTGTCGACCGGGATGAAGCCACGCTCATTGACGATCACGCCAGCCTTGTCGGCGGCAATGTCCTTGCCATTCGGGCGGCGGCCGACGGCCAGCAGCACCATGTCATACAGCTGCGGCTCGGCCGGCGCGGCATCACCTTCGAAGGTCGCCAGCAGGCCGTTCGCGCGTGCCTCAAGCTTCGTGACCTTGGTCTTCAGCATGATCACCTCATAGCGCTTTTCGATGCGCTTCTGCAGCGGCTTCACGATGTCGCGGTCGGCGGCCGGAATCAGGCCATCGGCGAATTCGACCACCGACACCTTCGCACCCAGCGCGTCGTACACGCAGGCCATTTCGAGCCCGATGATGCCGCCGCCGATCACCAGCATGCGCTTCGGGATCTGGCGCAATTCGAGCGCGCCGGTCGAATCGACCAGCCGCGGATCGTCGTAAGGGAAGCCCGGGATCTTCGCGACCGACGAACCGGCGGCAATGATCGCGTTGCGGAACGCGATGGTCTTCTTGCCTTCCGGGGTTTCGACGTCAATGGTATTCGGCGACGAGAATGCGCCCTTGCCCTGCACCACCTGCACCTTGCGCGCTTTCGCGAGACCCGACAGGCCGCCGGTCAGCTTGCCGATCACGCCTTCTTTCCAGCCGCGCAGCGCGTCAATGTCGATCTCGGGCTTTCCGAGCTTGACCCCGAAATGCGCCATCTCCTCGGCTTCGGTGATCACTTTTGCTGCATGCAGCAGCGCCTTCGAAGGGATGCAGCCCACATTCAGGCAGACGCCGCCCAGCGACGGGTAGCGCTCGACCAGCACCACGCTCTGGCCGAGGTCGGCCGCGCGGAAAGCGGCGGTATAGCCGCCCGGACCCGCGCCGAGCACCAGCGTGTCGCATTCGATGTCGGCCTTGCCGCCAAAGCTGGCAGCGACCGGTGCTGTGACCGGCGCTGTGACCGGCGCGGCGGCTGACGGCGACGCCGATGCCGGCGCTGCAGCCGGTGTGGCCGCAGTCGCAGGCGCAGCTGCCGCAGACGCATCGCTCGCTTCCAGCATCAGGATTAGCGAGCCCTCGGCGACCTTGTCGCCCATCTTCACTTTCAGCTCTTTCACCACGCCCGACGCCGACGACGGGATCTCCATGCTTGCCTTGTCCGACTCGACCGTGATCAGCGATTGCTCCGCTTTCACCGTGTCGCCCGGCTTCACCAGCAACTCGATGACTTCCACTTCCTTGAAGTCGCCGATATCGGGGACCTTGATTTCGATGACGCTCATTGTTCTGCTCCGTTATTGTTTCATCGGAAAACTGATCACGCGGCAGGGCAGCGCCGAACTCTTGTCGAATTCCGCACCGGCCTGCACGCCCAGCTCGGCGATCTCGCGCGCGGTGCCCAGCCGGTCGTAGCCGGCATACATCGCACCGAGCGCAAAGGTCTTGCCACTGCCGATCGCCCAGAAACGCTCGAAGCTGAACACTTCGCGATACGAATAGACGCCGAAGATGCCGTGCTCGTTGGCGATCAGTGTCGTGATCTGCGAGGACTCGTACGGGTCGTCCTCTTCTTCCTTCACATTCAGGAAGTACTTGTCTTTCAGGATCTGGTGCACGCGCGTGAAGGTGTCGAACACTTCGTCACGCGAGCCCAGCTTGCAATCGTCACCCATCTCGGTGAGCAGCTTGCGCATCACCGGGAAGTGCGCAGTGGTGCCGGACAGCGCGACCTGCGAGCCGGCCACTTCAAAGATCTTTTCATTCGCCTCATAAGCCTGAGACAGCCGGGTGTCCCCGAAGGTCACCAGCGAATCGGACGCGATCGCGATCTCATTGCCCTTACGGACGACGACGCAGGTTGTCATGGCGTGGCCCGGTGCTTACAGCAGGGTCTTGCGCATGTCAGCCAGCACCTCGGCCAGATAGACCGCGAAGCGCGCGCCCATCGCGCCATCGATCACGCGATGGTCGTAGGACAGCGACAGCGGCAGCATCAGGCGCGGCTGGAAGGCCTTGCCATCCCAGACCGGCTTGATCTCGGACTTCGACAGGCCAAGGATCGCGACTTCCGGCGCATTCACGATCGGCGTGAATTTGGTGCCACCGATGCCGCCCAAGGACGAGATGGTGAAGGTCGCACCCTGCATGTCGGCCGGCTTCAGCTTGCCGTCGCGCGCCTGTGCGGACAGCTCACCCATGTCCTTCGCGATCTCGGAAAGGCTCTTCTGATCGGCGTTCTTCACGACCGGCACCACCAGGCCATTCGGCGTATCGGCGGCGAAGCCGATGTTGTAGTAGTGCTTGATGATCAGGTTTTCGCCATTCGCATCGAGCGACGAGTTAAATGCCGGGAATTTCTTCAGCGCCGACACCGAGGCCTTGATCACGAACGCGAGCATGGTCAGCTTCACGCCGGACTTCGCCAGCGACTCGTTCGCGCTCTTGCGGAACTCTTCGAGCTCGGTGATGTCCGCCTCTTCGAACTGCGTCACATGCGGGATCATCACCCAGTTGCGGTGCAGGTTCGGTCCGCTGATCTTCTTGATGCGCGACAGCGGCTCCAGCGTCGTTTCGCCAAACTTCGAGAAGTCCAGCGACGGCCACGGCAGCAGGCCCAGGGCCGCGCCACCGCCCGCCGTTCCCGACGGCGCAGCTGTCGCGCCGGACATCACGCCCTTCACGAAGCCCTGCACGTCTTCCAGCAGGATGCGGCCCTTGGGACCGCTGCCGGTCACACGGGTGAGATCGACGCCGAGTTCGCGTGCGAACTTGCGCACCGACGGCGATGCATGTGATTTGAGGCCGTTGTTCTGCTCGCTCGCGGCGACGCTGGTGCTGGCGACGGCCGGCGCAGCGGCGGCTGCAACCGCCGGTACGACTGCAGGTGCAGGCGCGGCGACAGCCGGCGCGAGCGCAGGTGCGGCTGCCAGGGCTGCTGCCGGTGCGGCGGCCGGTGCTGCCGCGGCATCACTGGCTTCCAGCATCAGGATCAGCGAACCCTCGGCGACCTTGTCGCCAATCTTCACTTTCAGCTCTTTCACCACGCCCGACGCCGACGACGGGATCTCCATGCTCGCTTTGTCCGATTCGACCGTGATCAGCGATTGCTCCGCTTTCACCGTGTCGCCCGGCTTCACCAGCAACTCGATGACTTCCACTTCCTTGAAGTCACCGATGTCGGGCACCTTGATTTCGATTTGGCTCATTCTTTTTATGCTCCGTGAGTACGTTTCTGGCCAGCGAGTTATTGGGTGACCGGGTTCGGCTTGTTCGGGTCGATGCCGTACTTCTCGACAGCCTTCGCGACCACGGCTGCATCGATGCTGCCCTCGTCGGCCAGCGCTTTCAGCGCCGCCACGGTGACGAAGTAGCGGTTCACCTCGAAGAACTCACGCAGCTTCGCGCGGGTGTCCGAGCGGCCGAAGCCATCGGTACCCAGCACGCGGTAGGTACGGCCCTTGGGCATGAATGGACGGATCTGTTCCGCATACGCACGCATGTAATCGGTCGACGCAATGACCGGCCCTTTGGTCTCTTGCAGCTGCTGCGTCACGTACGGCAGCTTTGCCGATTTTGCCGTCGGGTTCAGCAGGTTCCAGCGGTCGGCATCCTGGCCATCGCGCGCCAGCAGCGTGAACGACGGCGCGGACCAGATGTCAGCCGCCACGCCCCAATCTTTTTCCAGCAGCTCGGCCGCGGCCATTACTTCGCGCAGGATGGTGCCGGAGCCCATCAGCTGCACGCGCTGCTTGGCCTTCTTGTCGACCGACGGCTGCAGCAGGTACATGCCCTTCAGGATGCCCTCTTCCTGACCTGCCTTCAGGCCCGGATGGCTATAGTTCTCATTCATCAGGGTGATGTAATAGAACACATCTTCCTGCTTCTCGACCATGCGCTTCAAGCCATCGTGCATGATGACCGCGACTTCATGCGCGAAGGTCGGGTCGTACGGCATGCAGTTCGGGATGGTCGAGGCCAGCACATGACTGTGGCCGTCTTCATGCTGCAGGCCTTCGCCATTCAGCGTGGTGCGGCCCGAGGTGCCACCCAACAGGAAGCCGCGCGCACGCATGTCGCCAGCGGCCCATGCAAGGTCGCCGATACGCTGCAGCCCGAACATCGAGTAGAAGATATAGAACGGGATCATCACGCGATTGTTGGTCGAGTACGATGTCGCCGCAGCGATCCACGAGCTCATCGCACCCGCCTCGTTGATGCCTTCCTGCAGGATCTGGCCGGCCTTGTCTTCGCGGTAGTAGCTGACCTGATCCTTGTCGACCGGTTCGTACAGTTGGCCTTGCTGACTGAAGATGCCGATCTGGCGGAAGAAGCCTTCCATGCCGAAAGTGCGAGCTTCATCGACGAGGATGGGCACGACGCGCGGTCCGAGGGTCTTGTCGCGCAGCAGTGCAGTCAGTACGCGCACGTAGGCTTGCGTGGTCGAGATCTCGCGGCCTTCGGCAGTCGGATCAAGCACGGCCTGGAAAGCGGACAACTCGGGCACCGGCAGCTTTTCTTCCGCGGTACGGCGGCGCTGCGGCAGGTAACCACCGAGCGCCGCGCGGCGCTCGTGCAGGTACTTGATCTCGGGCGCGTCATCAGACGGCTTGTAGAACGGCACGTCATGCAGCTTGTCGTCCGGGATGGGAATGCCGAAGCGGTCGCGCATCTCGCGGATCGCGTCATCATCCAGTTTCTTGGTCTGGTGCGCGGTGTTGCGCGCCTCGCCCGACTTGCCCATGCCATAGCCCTTGACGGTCTTCACCAGCAGCACGGTCGGCTGGCCGGTGTGTTCCTGCGCGGCCTTGTACGCCGCATAGATCTTGTGCGGGTCATGGCCGCCACGGGTCAGGCGCCAGATGTCGTCATCCGACATGTTGGCGACCATTTCGAGCGCGCGCGGATCCTTGCCGAAGAAATGCTTGCGCACATAGGCGCCGTCCTTGGCCTTGTAGTTCTGGTACTCGCCATCGACGGTTTCCATCATGATCCGCTGCAGCACACTATCCTTGTCGCGCGCGAGCAGGTCATCCCATGGCGAGCCCCAGATCACCTTGATCACGTTCCAGCCGGCGCCGCGGAAATCGGCTTCCAGTTCCTGGATGATCTTGCCGTTGCCGCGCACCGGACCGTCCAGGCGCTGCAGGTTGCAGTTGATGACGAACACCAGGTTGTCCAGCATCTCGCGGCCAGCCATGCCGATTGCGCCCATCGATTCCGGCTCGTCCATCTCGCCGTCGCCGCAGAACGCCCACACCTTGCGATTCGCGGTGTTCGCAATCTCGCGTGCATGCAGGTACTTCAGGAAGCGCGCCTGATAGATCGCCATCAGCGGACCCAGGCCCATCGACACGGTCGGGAACTGCCAGAAGTCGGGCATCAGCTTCGGGTGCGGATACGACGACAGGCCCTTGCCGTCGACTTCGCGGCGGAAGTTCAGCATCTGCTCTTCGCTGATGCGGCCCTCGAGGTAGGCGCGCGCATAGATGCCGGGCGACGAATGGCCCTGGATGTACAGCAGGTCGCCGCCATGCTCTTCGGTCGGCGCATGCCAGAAGTGGTTGAAGCCGATGCCCAGCATGTTCGCCAGCGATGCGAACGACGAAATATGGCCGCCGAGGTCGCCATCGGCGCGGTTGGTCTTGACCACCATGGCCATCGCGTTCCAGCGCATCCATGAGCGCAGGCGCTCTTCGTATTCGAGGTTGCCCGGGCAGTGCTGGCCGAGGTGGGCCGGAATGGTGTTGACGTATGCGGTGTTGCTGGAGAACGGAATGTGCGCGCCACGGCGGCGTGCCAGATCGACCATGCGCTCCAGCAGGTAATGGGCGCGTTCCGCACCCTCATGTTCGATCACGGATTCGAGTGCATCCAGCCACTCCTTGGTTTCCATGACGTCGGGATCATTGGCGGCTTGCGCCAGGATAGTGTCGATTTGCGCTGCCATGATGGGTGTCTCCTGGAGTTTTATCTTGGCCGGTTGCAGGGGAGCCGGCCGTTCAACGTTACAGCGAAAACGGACCGTCTTTCAATTGCGACGCAGTGTAGCAGGACTTGGAGTGATTTTCAAAATACGATACAGCATTTCACTATATGAAAAATAGTCAAAAAGAAAACAGGCGGCCAGCGCTACTCTAATGCGTCGAATTTTGACGAAATGCCCTGAACGCGTGGCCTTTGGCGCGTATCAAAACTCCGCCCGGGCTTGACCAGGCAGAGACGGCAGCCTGCGGCGGCCGCCGGACATGGGGGCCCGCCGGCGGCATTACAGGGGCGCTTCTATAATGGGCGCTCCTCCCCAACACAACCATAAAGAGACACCCATGCCTGCACAGATCATTGATGGCGTCCTGCTGTCGAAAAAATTGCGCGCCGATGTCGCACGGCGTGCCGCAGCACTCAGCGCGAAAGGCCGTCAGCCCGGCCTGGCGGTGATCCTGGTCGGCGATAGCCAGGCTTCTCAGGTCTATGTGCGCAACAAGGTCAAGGCTTGCGAAGAGAATGGCATCCACTCGGTGCTCGAGAAATACGATGCGAGCATGACGGAGGCGGAGCTGCTGGCGCGGGTCGACGCGCTGAACCATGACCCAAGCATTCACGGGATTCTGGTACAGCTGCCCCTGCCGCCGCATATCGACTCCCACAAAGTGATCGAGGCCATCGCTGCCGAAAAAGATGTCGACGGTTTCCATGTCAGCAATGCCGGCCTGCTGATGACAGGTCAGCCGCTGTTCCGTCCGTGCACCCCGTACGGCGTGATGAAGATGCTGGAAGAGATCGATTACCCGGTGCGCGGCGCGCATGCGGTGGTGGTCGGCGCATCCAATATCGTCGGCAAGCCGCAAGCGATGCTGCTGCTGCAGGCCGGGGCCACCGTCACCATCTGCAATTCCAAGACCCGTGACCTTGGTCATCACACCCGCGACGCCGATATCCTCGTCGTTGCCACCGGCAAGCGGAACATTGTCACTGCCGACATGGTCAAGCCGGGGGCTGTCGTGATTGACGTCGGCATGAACCGCGACGACGCCGGCAAGCTGTGCGGCGACGTGGACTACGGCCCGAGCGCTGAGGTCGCTGGCTGGATCACACCGGTGCCGGGCGGTGTTGGCCCGATGACGATCACGATGCTGCTGGTGAACACGATCGAGGCGGCCGAGCGCGGCTGATACTGCATTTGAATGGAATCACGATGAGCAACAACGCACTGCTGGACTTCACTGATCTTCCGCGTTTCGACCTGTTCAAGCCTGAACAGGTCACGCCGGCCATCGCAACGCTGCTCGATGAGGCGCGCAGCGTCGTGCAGCGGCTCGAGAGCGCGACCGCAACGCCGACCTGGGAAGGCTTCGTCACGCCGCTGGAAGCGGCGACCGAGCGCCTTGGTCGCGCGTGGGGCGTGGTCGGCCACCTGAATGCGGTGGTCGATACGCCGGAACTGCGCGCCGCGTACAACGAGAACCTGCCCAAGGTCACCGAGTTCTGGACCGAGCTCGGCAGCAACCTGAAGCTGTTTGACAAATACAAGGCGCTGCAGGCCAGCCCCGAGTACCAGACGCTGGCAGCGGCGCGCAAGAAGATCATCGACAATGCCGTGCGTGATTTCCGCCTCGGCGGCGCTGAACTGTCCGAGGACAAGAAGCCACGCTTCGCCGAGATCCAGGAGCAGCAGGCCGCGCTGTCGACACGCTTCTCCGAGAACGTGCTCGACGCGACCAATGCGTATGAGTTGATCGTCGACGACGAGTCCCGGCTGGCCGGGTTGCCGGATGACGTGAAGCAGATGGCGCGCGCTTCGGCGGAGAAGGAAGGCAAGCCGGGCTGGCGCTTCACGTTGCACTTCCCGTCCTATTTCCCCATCCTGCAATACGCAGATGACCGCGCGCTGCGCGAGACCATCTACCGCGCGAATGCGACCAAGGCGTCCGAGCTGGGTGCCAACGCGGCATGGGACAACACGCAGAACATCGTCGATATCCTGAAGCTGCGCGATGAAGAGGCGAAGCTGCTTGGCTATGCCAACTTCGCCGAAGTGTCGCTGGTGCCGAAAATGGCGACCTCGCCGGCGCAGGTGATCCAGTTCCTCGAAGACCTGGCGACCCGAGCGCGGCCGTTTGCCGAAAACGACCTGGCCGAATTGCGTTCCTTCGCCAAGGCCGAGCTGGGCCTCGACCAGCTCGAGGCCTGGGACATCACGTATGCATCGGAGAAGCTGCGCGAAAAGCGCTATGCATTCTCCGAGCAGGAGGTCAAACAGTACTTCCCCGAGCACAAGGTGATCGATGGCCTGTTCCGGCTGATCCAGAACATGTTCGGCGTCGACATCCAGCCCGACCACAGCCCGCTGTGGCACCCGGATGTCAAATTCTTCCGCATCGAAAAACAGGGCAAGCTGGTCGGCCAGTTCTACATTGACCTGTATGCGCGCAATGGCAAGCGCGGCGGCGCATGGATGGATGATGCGCGCGGCCGCAAGAACCTGGCCGGCGACGTGCAGACCCCGATCGCCTACCTGACCTGCAACTTCAGCGAACCCCAGGTCGTCGACGGCGTGAAGAAACCAGCTTACTTCACGCATGACGAAGTGATCACGCTGTTCCATGAATTCGGCCACGGCCTGCACCACATGCTGACCGCGGTCGACGAGCTCGGCGTGTCCGGCATCTCGGGCGTGGAATGGGATGCGGTCGAGCTGCCGTCGCAGTTCATGGAGAACTTCTGCTGGGAATGGGACGTGCTGCAGCACATGACCGCGCACGTCGACACCGGCGAGCCACTGCCGCGCGCGCTGTATGACAAGATGATCGCCGCGAAGAACTTCCAGTCCGGCCTGCAGATGCTGCGCCAGGTCGAGTTCTCGCTGTTCGACATGCACCTGCACTACGACTACAACCCGAACGGTACGCAGACGGTGGCAGAACTGCTCGCTGATGTGCGTCATCGCGTGGCGGTCATCATTCCGCCTGCGTTCAACCGCTTCCAACACTCGTTCGGCCACATCTTTGCCGGCGGCTATGCGGCAGGTTACTACAGCTACAAGTGGGCGGAAGTGCTGTCCGCCGATGCGTACGGCGCGTTCGAGGAGGCGCAGGGCGACCCGAACCGGCTGGCCGAGACCGGCCTCGCCTTCCATCGCGAGATCCTGTCGGTCGGCGGCTCGCGTCCGGCGCTCGAATCGTTCACGGCTTTCCGTGGCCGCGAGCCCAGCATTGATGCGCTGCTGCGGCACAACGGGATGGTGCCGCACTGACGGCCGGACCGGACCCCTTCCTGCTTCCGGGAAGCGGCAGCGGACGCAGTACAATTCGGTGCACGGCGGGCTGCGGCAACGCGCCCGCCGTCATCCCTGAAGGCGCCCGATGACGCGAATCGACTTTCATACGAATATCCCCGACAAGATCGCCTACACCTGCCGGCTGGTGCGCAAGGCGCGCGGTGCCGACCAGAAGGTGGTGGTGTATGCCGACCGCGCGCAGTTGTCGGCGCTGGACCAGGCGCTGTGGACCTTTTCCGAACAGGACTTCCTGCCGCATGTGATGGCCGGCGATGAGCTGGCGCCGCAGACGCCGGTCATCCTGACCGATGATGCCGACGCGGCGCTGCCGCACCATCAGGTGCTGGTCAACCTCGCATCGGAGACACCGGTGCACTTCGCGCGCTTCGAGCGCATGGTCGAGATCGTGTCCACTGCCGATGACGATGTACGGTCCGGGCGCGAACGTTATCGACAATACCAGCAGCGCGGCTACCCACTGACCCACTTCGTGGCAGACACATCATGAACCAGCCCAATGACAACGACTTCCCGCTACTGACTGAAGTCATTTCGGAGCGCGCGCCGCAGCATCAACGGGTGGGCGCATCGCAAGTCGAATTCGCGCACATCGACGTCACCCATGACTTCGGTGCGCAGCGCGCGCCGCTGCCGGACCTGCAGCCAATCGAAGACACGCTGTCCGAACGACTGGCCGCAGAGTTGGCCTTGCAGGTGCCGGTGCTGGTCGAGGCCGCGCTGCGCGAGCATCTGCCACAGGCGATGGGCGCTCGGCTGCAGGCGGAATTGCTGACCGCATTGACGAATGCGCTACCCTCGGTAGCACAGGCTGCTGCAGCGGAACTTTCAGCCAAAGTTGCGTACGAAGTCAGCGGGCTGCTCGAACAGCGCTTGCAGGAAGAAGTCAGGCGTGCGGTCGCTACCGAGATCGCGACACTGACCGGACAGGCCTGAGGGTCTGTAACAAAGTGAACGCCGTATTGAAAAAACGATGCAGCGTCCCCATCCTGACAGCAGCTAACGAGACAGCGACCCGCCACCTGCAAAGCACCGCCGAAAGGCGTATGCTTTGGTCCTACAAGGTCCCGCAATGAAAGTCATCGTTCTAGGCGCCGGCATCGTCGGCACTGCTTCCGCATGGTTCCTGCAGAAGGCAGGCCATGAAGTCATTGTCATCGAGCGCCAGCCCGGCGCTGCCCTCGAAACCAGCTTCGCCAACGGCGGGCAAATCTCCGTGTCGCATGCCGAGCCCTGGGCCAACCCTGCCGCGCCGAAAAAGCTGCTGAAGTGGCTGGGCCGCGAAGATGCGCCGCTGCTGTTCCGGCTGCGACCGGAATGGCTGCAATGGCGCTGGGGCCTGGCCTTCCTGCGCGAATGCACGCCGGCACGCACCGCACACAACATCCGCCAGATCGTCAACATCGCCGAGTTCAGCCGCCAGACGCTGCATGCAGTGCGCGCCGAGACCGGCATCGATTACGACTGCGAGACGCGCGGCATCCTGCACTTCTACACCGACGAGGACGAATTTCAGCAGTCACTGCCTGCGGCGGCGCTGATGCGCGAGCTTGGCTGCCCGCGCGAGACCATCGATGCCGATCAGGTGGTGCGCATCGAACCGGCGCTGGCATCCGTACGCCACAAGATCGTCGGCGGCGATTACACGGCCACCGATGAATCGGGGGATGTGCATAAATTCACCACCGGTCTCGCCGAGAAATGCGCAGAGGCCGGGGTCAACTTCCGCTTCAACCACACGGTCACGCGCCTGCTGCATGAAGGCACCGGGCCGGCCGCGCGCATCACCGGCGTCGAGGTGATCGACGAGCATGGCCGTCACCAGGTACTGCGTGCCGACAGCTTCGTGCTGGCCACTGGCAGCTTCTCGGCGCCGCTGGTCAAGCCGCTCGGCATCGACCTGCTGCTGTACCCGGGCAAGGGTTATTCGGCAACGTATCAGGTCAAGGATGCGGCGCGTGCGCCGCATGTATCGCTGACCGATGATGGCCACAAGCTCGTGATCTCGCGCCTCGGCGACCGCTTGCGCGTGGCCGGTACGTGCGAGATCAATGGCTATACGCGCGAGTTGAACCCGGTGCGCTGCGACGCGATCACGCGCCGCACTCGCGAGCTGTTCCCCGATGCCTGCGATTACGACCATCCTGTTTACTGGACCGGGCTTCGGCCGCTGACACCGTCCAACGTGCCCTACATCGGCCGCACTCGCTACGCGAACCTTTTCCTGAACACCGGCCACGGGACGCTGGGCTGGACCATGGGCTGCGGCTCCGGTCGAGCGATTGCCGATATCGTGTCCGGACGTCGTCCGGATGTCGATTTTGCATTCACCGGCATGGCCAAGCACGGTCGCATATTGCCGGTGACGGGAGCAGCGGCACGGGCCTGATCGGGTCGAACTGCAGGACAAGGGATGTTCAGTCAGCGTCTTTTCTTTGCCTGCGCTCGGTAGGGTCAAACTTGCGGATTCTTCTGACCACCCTTAAAATCTGACCTGTCTAGTCAGATTAGGAGAGGGCTCATGCAAAGCTGGCAAATGCAAGATGCCAAGGCAAGGCTGTCCGAATTGGTCAAGCGCGCGCAGGAAAAGCCGCAAGACATCACTCTTCACGGCAAATCCGTCGCTGTCGTGATGTCGCGGGACGCCTTTGATCGCCTGTCGCAGACCCATGAATCGCTGGTGGATTTCATGCGCCGTTCACCGTTGCATGGCGCGCAGGATCTGGAGTTCGAGCGCGACCGCTCGCTGACACGTGAAGTGTCGCTGTGAGCTACCTGATCGATACCAACGTCGTCTCGGAGCTCAGGCGCAAAACGCCCGACACGAGCGTGGTGAACTGGTTTTCCGATCGACCGCCCGCTACCTTGTACCTGAGCGTACTGACACTCGGCGAAATCCGAAAAGGCATTGAAGGACTGGCCGACGACGCTCGCCGGCAGCCACTGCTTGACTGGCTGGAGATCGACCTGCCCACATTTTTCACGGGTCGCATCCTGGCTGTCGATGCGGCCGTGGCCACCCAATGGGGTCACCTGGTCGCCACCGCGGGGCGACCCTTGCCTGCGATTGACAGCCTGCTGGCGGCAACGGCGCTTGAACATGATCTTGTGCTGGTCACGCGCAATACCAAGGACTTTGCAGACCTGGCCGTCAAGGTCTTCAACCCGTGGTCATGACCAGGATGATATTCGTCGTGCCCGTCACTGCCCGAACGACAGCTGGCATTGTCGATGATGATGAAGCCGTCGCATGTTGTGCGCCAGGCGATACCGACATTGCCGCTAGCCCGGGAATTCATGTACCGTTCTGATTTTCGTGATCGGGAGAACCTGCATGCAAAAGAAGATCGCCCCCTTGAGTCTTGCCCTGCTGTTGAGTTCCTTGTTGACCTCCCCGGATGTGCTCGCCCAGGAGCAGATCGTCAGGATCGGCCATGTCGGCCCGCTGTCCGGGCAGATCGCCCACCTCGGCAAGGACAACGAGAATGGCGCGCGCATGGCTGTCGATGCGCTGAATGCGAAGGGCATCAGCATCGGCGGCAAGAAAATCAAGTTCGTGCTGCAGGGCGAGGATGATGCCGCGAACCCGCAGCAGGCGACCGCCGCAGCACAGAAGCTGGTTGATGCGAAGGTCAATGGCGTGATCGGCCACCTGAACTCGGGCACCACCATCCCCGCATCGAAGATCTACAACGACAATGGCATTCCACAGATCTCGCCATCATCGACCAATCCGAAATACACGCTGCAAGGCTACAAGGGCGCATTCCGCGTGGTGGCCAATGACGGCCAGCTTGGCGGTGCGCTGGGTCGCTACGCAGCGAGCACGCTGAAGGCGAAGAATGTCGCGATCATCGACGACCGTACCGCGTATGGTCAGGGTGTCGCCGACGAATTCATGAAGGCAGCGAAGGCCGCCGGCATCAATGTGGTCGGCCGTCAGTACACGAACGACAAGGCGACCGATTTCAATGCGATCCTCACCGCGATCAAGGGCAAGAACCCGGACCTGATCTTCTTTGGCGGCATGGATGCCGTCGGTGGCCCGATGCTGCGCCAGATGAAACAGCTGGGCATCAACGCGAAGTACATGGGCGGCGATGGCATCTGCACCGAGCAATTGCCCGCGCTGGCCGGCGACGGCATGGCCGATGGGCAGGTTGTCTGCGCCGAGGCCGGCGGTGTCGAGGACAGCCAGAAGAAGGCGATGGAGCAGTTCCGCACCGACTACAAGAAAAAGTTCGGCACCGAGGTGAAGCTGTATGCACCGTATGTGTACGATGCCGTGATGACCATGGTGGATGCGATGCAGAAGGCCAATTCGGTCGAGCCGGCGAAGTATCTGCCGGAGCTTGCGAAGATCAGCCACAAGGGCGTGACCGGCACCATCGAATTTGATGCGCGCGGTGACATCAAGAACGGCACGCTGACGCTATATACCTACAAGGGCGGCAAGCGCGAGCAGATCGCGGTGACCAAATAAGCGACGCGCACTCAGGCACAGTCAAGCTGCCAGAGTGGGCGAGCGTCATTTGACGCAGGCATAAAAAAAGCGCTCCGAAGAGGAGCGCTTCTTGTTGGGGCGCTGAAGCTTACTTCAGGCCGAGGACCCACTTGGCCAGCGCCTTGGCTTCGGCATCCGACACTTGCGGGTTGGCCGGCATCGGGATCGCGCCCCAGACGCCGCTACCGCCCTTCTGGATCTTGGTGGCCAGCTTGGCTTCAGCCGACTTGTCGCCCTTGTACTTCGCGGCGACTTCCTTGTAAGCCGGGCCGACCAGCTTCTGGTCAACGGCGTGGCAGGCGAGGCAGTTCTTTTCTTTCGCGAGCTGCTCGCTGGCGAAGGCAACGTTCGAGAGCAGCGCGCCAGCGGCCACTGCAGCAACCAGAATGTGTTTCATGAGTCTCTCCATAAGATTGGGTGCGCAGGATTTTAACCTGATTTTGATTTCCTGCTCACAGTGAACACTATCACCGCCCCGGGCGCGAGGCTCGGGGCGGTTACATTCCTTCACACAAGGACGTAAGCCAAGTCCCGTGGCTTAATCCGTGACCGCGCCGCGGCTGGCCGACGATGCTAATTTGGCAAACTTGGCCAACACGCCACGTGTGTACTTCGGTGCCGGCGGGGTCCATGCAGCACGGCGGCGCGCAATCTCTTCGTCCGGCACGTTCAGCTGGATCAGCAACTGGTGCGCGTCGATCGTGATCGAGTCACCTTCGTGCACCAGGCCGATGGTGCCGCCTGCAATCGCTTCCGGCGACACATGGCCGACCACCATGCCCCAGGTCGCGCCCGAGAAGCGGCCGTCGGTGATCAGGCCGACGGATTCGCCGAGGCCCTTGCCGATCAGCGCAGAGGTCGGCGCCAGCATCTCCGGCATGCCCGGGCCACCCTTCGGGCCAAGGTAACGCAGCACGACCACGTCGCCGGCCTTGATCTTGTCGGCCAGGATCGCTTCCAGCGCCGATTGCTCGTCGTCGAACACGCGCGCCGGGCCGGTAATGGCCGGGTTTTTCAGGCCGGTGATCTTGGCCACGCAGCCTTCCGGCGACAGGTTGCCCTTCAGGATGGCCAGGTGGCCCTGTTTGTACAGCGCGTTGTCGATCGTCTTGATCACGTCCTGGTCAGCGCGCGGCTGGTCCGGCACGTTCGCCAGCTCTTCGGCAATGGTCTTGCCGGTGATGGTCATGCAGTCGCCATGCAACAGGCCAGCGTTCAGCAGCAGCTTCATCACTTGCGGCACGCCGCCGGCATCATGCAAGTCGGTGGCGACGTATTTGCCCGACGGCTTCAGGTCGCAGATGACCGGTACCTTCTTGCGCATGCGCTCGATGTCGTCGATGGTGAACTCGATCTGGGCCGCATGCGCGATGGCCAGATAATGCAGCACCGCGTTGGTCGAACCGCCGGTGGCCATGATGACGGCGACCGCGTTCTCGATCGACTTCTTCGTGATGATGTCGCGCGGGCGCAGGTTCTTCTTCACCGCCTCGACCAGCACGCGCGCCGATTCTGCGGCGGATACGGTTTTCTCTTCGTCCGGGTTGGCCATGGTCGACGAGTACATCAGCGACATGCCGAGCGCCTCGAACGACGAGGACATGGTGTTCGCGGTGTACATGCCGCCGCAGGAGCCGGTCGACGGGCACGCATTCTTTTCGATGCCATCGAAATCTTCCTGCGACATCTTGCCGGCCGTGAACTGGCCGACCGCTTCGAAGGCCGACACGATGGTCAGGTCAGTGCCCTTCCACTTGCCTGGCTTGATGGTGCCGCCGTACACATAGATCCCGGGCACATTGATGCGTGCCAGCGCGATCATCCCGCCCGGCATGTTCTTGTCGCAGCCACCGATGACGACCACGCCATCCATCCACTGGCCCTGCACGCAAGTCTCGATCGAATCGGCGATCACTTCGCGCGAGATCAGCGAATACTTCATGCCCTCGGTGCCCATCGACATGCCGTCCGAAATCGTCGGCGTGCCGAACACCTGCGGGTTGGCGCCGGCCGATTTGGTTGCGGCAATCGCGGCATCGGCCAGCTTCTGCAAGCCTGAATTACACGGAGTGATGGTCGAATGGCCGTTGGCGATGCCGATCATCGGGTTGTTGAAATCTTCCTTCTGATAGCCCATCGCGTAATACATCGCGCGGTTCGGGCTGCGCGCTACGCCCTGGGTAACGTTCTTCGAGCGGTCATTGCCGGCCATGATGGATCTCCCGTGACTGGGTGTTTTCGAAAAGATCGTAACGATGCCTTGTCGCATAGTGCCTGTCAAATATATGATTTGAAGATAATTGATACTTTTAAAATATCAAAGACTCGTCAGCCATGAACATCGAACTACGCCAGCTGCGCTACTTCATCGCGGTCGCCGAGGAAATGCATTTCGGCCGTGCCGCGCGGCGCTTGCACATGACGCAGCCGCCACTGTCGCAGGCGATACAGGCGCTCGAGGCGCGGCTCGGCGCCGAGCTGTTCCAGCGCACACGGCGCAGCGTGAGCCTGAGCGCGGCCGGCCGCGCGCTGCTGCCAGAAGCGCAGCGGCTGCTGCAGCAGGCCGACGCACTGCCATCGCTGGTTCAGCGCGCCGCGGCCGGCGAATCGGGCAGCCTGTCGCTCGCGTTCGTGTCGATGGCCGATTACAGCGTGATGCCACAGGCGCTGCGCGAATTCCGCGCGACCTATCCGTTGGTGCAGATACAGCTGCATGAAGCGACGACCGACCTGCAGCTCGAGATGCTGTCGGCCAGCGAGATCGATCTCGGCCTGCTGATCATGCCGCTGCCTGACAAAGCTAGGGCCGAGTTCGACAGCCTGCCAGTGTTGTCCGAGCCACTGATGCTGGCGGTGCCCGAAGGCCTGCTGCACAAGCGCGGTCCGGTATCGCTGACGCAGCTGGCCGACCAGCCACTGATCATCTTTCCACGTCGACTCGCACCTGCGTTCCACGACAAGATTCTTGGCCGCTTCCAGGCGGCCGGCCTGACGCCGCGCATCGGGCAGGAAGCCATACAGATGCAGACCATCATTGCGCTGGTCTCCGCAGGCATGGGCATCGCGCTTGTGCCACAATCCGTGTCGAATTTGCAGCGCCCCGGCGTGGAATACCGCGCGCTGAAAGAAGCGGGCGCGCCGATCGACATGGGACTGGCCTGGCGGCGCGACAATGATTCGCCGGTGCTGGCCGCCTTTGTCGACCTGATGCGCAAGACAAGCTGAGCGAACGACAAGCTGAACCACAAGCAGAAAGAGCGGTTGCATGCTGATCCACCCCCTGCCCGACCCGATCGCGATCACGCTCGGCCCCTTCGCGGTGCGCTGGTACGGTCTGATGTACCTGCTGGCTTTCGTGTCGTTCATGGCACTGGGCCGCTTGCGCGTGAAGCAGCCGCACATCGCCGCCGCCGGCTGGCGCAATGAAGACGTCGATGACATGCTGTTCTATGGCGTGCTCGGTGTCGTGATCGGCGGACGCCTTGGCGAGGTGCTGTTCTACCACCCGACCTTCTATCTGGCGAACCCGGCCGAGATCCTCGCCGTCTGGAAAGGCGGCATGTCGTTCCACGGCGGCTTTCTCGGTGTGCTGGGCGCGATGTGGCTGTGGAGCCGCAAGCGGGGCCGCACCTTGATGGCGACGATGGATTTCATTGCACCGCTGGTGCCGCTCGGCTATGCGGCTGGCCGCATCGGCAACTTCATCAATGCCGAGCTGCCAGGCCGCGTTGCCGATGCATCGCTGCCGTGGGCCATGATCTGGCCGAATGTCGATACCTTGCCGCGTCATCCGTCGCCGCTCTATCAGGCACTGGTCGACGGCGTGCTGCTGTTCATCGTGCTGTGGCTGTACGCGCGCAAGCCGCGGCCTTACCTCGCTGTCAGCGGCGTGTTCGCCGCCGGTTATGGCTGCGCACGCTTCTTCACCGAATACTTCCGCACGCCCGACTATGAAGTGCAGCTGGGCAGCCTGAGCTTGTCGGCCGGCCAGATGCTGTCGTTGCCGATGATTGTGCTTGGCGTGCTGTTGCTGGTTCTGGCTTACCGCGGTCCACACCGCCCCAGCCACGGCAGCGCGACCGACCCGGCATGAGACGCTGTACCGACATGGTGTGATTCGCTGAACAGAACAACGACAATCCGAGACAACCGCATGACAAGCAACGCCAACCTGTACGCACTGTTCCGCGCGCGCTTTCCACAAGACCTCGATGACTGCTGGCTGGAAACCACCGATGGCCAGCACGGCACGCTGTACTACAGCTGGCGTGACCTCGACCGCGGCAGCGCGAAGATCGCAAACCTGCTGGCCAGCCTGAACCTGCCGGCCGGCTCGCGCATCGCGGCGCAAGTGGAAAAATCGGCCGAGGCCTTGATGCTGTACCTCGCGACCGTGCGCGCCGGCTTTGTCTATCTGCCGCTGAACACGGCCTATCGCTCCGACGAGATGGCCTATTTCATCGAGAACGCCGCACCAGCCGTGGTGGTCTGTACGCCCCAGAATTTTGGCTGGGTCACGCAGATCGCGTTCAGCCGCGGTGTATCGCAGGTGTTCACGCTCGATGAGCCGCAAGCCGTGCATGGCGGCCGCAACAGCGGTTCGCTGCTGTCGCGCGCGGTGCACTTCAGTGACGACTTCGACACCGTGCAGCGCGACGCAGATGATCTGGCAGCTATCCTGTACACGTCAGGCACCACCGGCCGCAGCAAGGGCGCAATGCTCACGCACGGCAATCTCGCGTCCAATATCGCGACCCTGCATGACGCGTGGCACTGGCAGTCCGGTGATGTGCTGCTGCATGCGCTGCCACTGTTTCATATTCACGGGCTGTTCGTCGCCGCGCATGGTGCGCTGTGGAATGGCAGCAAAATGATCTTCCTGCCCAGGTTCGACAGCGCAGCGGTGATCCGCGAACTGCCGCGCGCCACTGTCTTCATGGGCGTGCCGACCTATTATGTGCGGCTGCTGGCCGATCCTGCATTCACGCGCGAAGTCTGCGCGAACATGCGATTGTTCGTGTCCGGCTCGGCGCCCTTGCTGACCGAAACTTTCACGCAATTTGCCGAACGCAGCGGCCATACGATACTCGAGCGCTATGGCATGAGCGAGACTGCGATGCTGACGTCCAATCCCTATGGCGGCGAGCGCCGCGCCGGCACCGTCGGCCCGGCGCTGCCCGGCGTGTCGGTACGCGTGGTGAATGGCGAAGGCCAGGCCTGTGCCACCGGCGATATTGGCGATATTCAGGTCAAAGGCCCGAACGTCTTCAAAGGCTATTGGCAGATGCCGGAGAAAACTGCAGAAGAGTTCACGGCCGATGGTTATTTCAAGACGGGCGATGTCGGCAAGTTCGATGGCGACGCTTATCTGTCCATCGTCGGCCGCAGCAAGGACCTGATCATCTCCGGCGGCTACAACGTCTATCCGAAGGAAATCGAATCGGTGATCGATGAGCTACCCGGCGTGCAGGAATCGGCGGTGGTCGGCGTGCCGCATCCGGATTTCGGCGAAGCGGTGACCGCGATCATCGTGCCGCGCAAAGGGAATGATTTGTCGGAGGCCGCGATCATTGGCGAACTGAAAACCAGGATCGCGAATTTCAAGGTACCCAAACGCGTGCACTTCGTCGATGAACTGCCGCGCAACACGATGGGCAAGGTGCAGAAGAACCTGCTACGCGAACGCTTCGGCAGCTGAAGTCCTTGCTATTCAACCGACATCTGCGTACCTGCTCAGATGCGTGGCTTCAGTCCCTTGTAGAGCATGTAGGCGGCCAGCGCATACAACACCAGCGCAAAGATTTTTTTCAGGCGCGCGACAGGCAATGCATGCGCCGCCTTTGCGCCGAGCGGTGCCGTCATCACGCTGGCGAACACAATGGGCAACAAGGCCGGCAGATAAATAAAGCCGAGCGAACCGGGCGGCAAAGCCAGCTCCTGCATACCAAACCAGATATTCGACAAGGTACCCGCGAGCGCTATCGGAAAACCGAGCGCCGCACTGGTAGCGACTGCATGGTGAATGCGGACGTTACACCAGGTCATGAAAGGTACCGAGATGAAACCGCCACCGGCGCCGACCAGCCCCGACAGCATGCCCGTCACCAGTCCCACGCCCAGCATCCCCGGCGCTTGCGGCAGCTCGCGCGTGGGTAAGGGCTTTTTGTCACGCAGCATCTGCGTTGCGGAGAAGCCGACAAACAGCGCGAAGAACAAGGCCAGACTGGACGATGGAATCTGCGCACCGATCCACGGCCCTATCCAGGAACCGACCAGGATGCCGGGCGCCAGCAACTTCACGACGGGCCACATCACCGCACCACGCCGATGATGCGCGCGCACCGACGACAGTGATGTGAACAATATCGTCGACAGCGAGGTTGCGATCGCTGCATGCACCACCAGCCCGGGCGGAAAGTCCGACGCCGACAGCATCATCGTCACAAAAGGCACGGTCAGCATGCCGCCACCGACGCCCAGCAGCCCGGCCGCAAAGCCGGTGAAAGCGCCCAGCAGGATGAAGCTCAGGATGGACAGCAGTGCCATGCCGCTCAGGCACCCTTGAGCAGGACGGTCGTGATGAAGCGCCACTCCGCCGGCGTCACCGGCGTGATCGACAGACGATTGCCCTTCTTCAGCACCAGCATGTCGGCCAGTTCGGGATGCTCGCGCATCTCGGGCAGGCTGATCAGCCGCGTCTTTTTCGTCGCGCGCACGTCAACCAGCAACCAGCGCGGATTGTCCTGATCCGACTTCGGGTCGTAATACGGACTGCTTGCATCGAATTGCGTGGGATCGGGATAACTGGTGCTGGCGACTTCAGCGAGACCGACAATACCGGGCTCGGCACAGCTGGAGTGATAGAACAGCACACCATCGCCGACGCGCATCGCATCGCGCATGAAATTGCGCGCCTGGTAGTTGCGTACGCCGGTCCATGGCAAGCCTTGTTTGCCGGCGGCGATCGCATCATCGATGCTCGCCTCGTCGGGCTCGGATTTCATCAGCCAGTAGCGCATCGTTGCTGTGGATTCTTGTTGTTGTGCGACAGAGCGCTTGCGCTGATACGACACAGCCTGCGCAAACGCCCATGAAAAAAGCGGTTGCACCATGGATGCAACCGCCCGAATGAAGACCCGCCTGTGCCGCTGTGCCGGCATCCCGAACCTGGCGGTTCAAGGTGGCCACAGTAGTTCAATATTGGGATCGTCGGACGAGCGACGTTCACGCCTACTAAACGAATCCCGCAGCCTATGCTCAAAAATGGTTCAAGGAATATATGGCAAACGCGTACACGGCAGGAGCGCACAGTCTACCGCAAACGCCATCGCTGTCAACGGGTTTGATCGGTATCGATGACGCACAAAGCCGTTGCGACGCGAACGATCAGAACAAACGTTCTTGTGGCGCGAGCGCGCCATCAAGCAGCGTATGCATCGCGTTAATTTTGTCACGCACATCGGACATGGACATCGCAGAAAATGGTCCGTCGGAAGAGCGTGCGGCGAGGAAGTCGGCGGCAATGCCAAGTGCAGCCATCACCGCAATACGATCGGTGCCCTTGACCTTGCCCGCGTCGCGGATCGCGAGCATGCGCTCGTCGAGGTAAGCGACTGCTTGCTTCAGCGCGATTTCCTCACCTTCCTTGCAAGCGAGCCGATAGGGCTGGCCCATGATGGTGACGTCGATGGTTGTCATGCGGCCTCCTCATCACCGACCTCGGCGGGCAAGGCACCGAGCAGCGACTCGACGCGGTCATGCGCTTCCTTCATGCGCGCCGCGAGTCGCGTGTTTTCATCGGCCAGTGTCGCGAGCTCGCCGCGCAGCGCGGCGTTCTCGCTGCGCAGTGCTTGCGACAGCTCGGCCAGCTGCGTGACCTTGTCCAGCAGGGAGGTGAAATCGGAAACCATGCGGCACTATAGTCGGCGGCGAGAATTTCCGTCAATACATTCAGGGACTTGTCATCGTTTCTTCATCAATGGTGGCAGGTTTCACGCCGCAGCTGTTATCAGCTTTCTATGCCTTTTCCTGCCTGCAGGCGATAATCTTTCCCATACGATTTTGCAGCCATTGCCCTTCGGTGGCGGGCAAACGGTCCTGTAACGCGCGCTCGAGCAGCTTTTGCGCATGCCGCAGGTTCTCGGATCGGTTCACATCGGCCGGGTGCAAGGCCAGCCGTAACAGCGGTGTACCGTGCATGCGTCTGGCGAGCTCGCCGACAGCGCCGCGCACCAGCACATCGCCGGCGCGCCAACGCGCGCTGTACACCAGGACCGGCGCACGCAGAAAGCGACCTGCGTGCAAATCGAACAGCCCGCTGAACAAGCTCAGGTAGCGCAAGCCGAGCTGGCTGCCGTTGGCGACCAGTGCCTGTCGCGCGCTGCGCGCCAACAACCACGCGGGCGGCACGAATCCATCGACTTGCACGGCCGGCAGGCCGCAGTCCTCCAGATCACGCAATCCGTCCCGTACCCGCGCCAGTGCCTGTGCCGCACCGAGCGCCGCGAACTCCGCTTCGCCGAGCGTGAAAAGCCGCCGCTGCAACAGCGCGCCCACGCTCGCCGGTGCGCGCGCATCATCGTGGTGATACAGACCGTGCAGCAGCACCTCATGACCGTGACCATCGTCCAGCAAGGTCTGCAGCGCGGCAATGAAAGCGGGATCAGCATCCAGACGATGGCCATGCCAGCGCGGCACCAGCAGCAAGCCCAGCGGAAAGGAACCGACTTCGCGCAGCGCAGCGATCAGTTGCCGGCACTGTGGCCAGGTTGACGCAGCCACATCATGAATGCTGACGCACAGCGCGCGTGGCGCCGACCCCGGCGAGCTCATCCGGCGACCAGCGATGCCGGCATGCGGACCGCATCAACGCCGGCCAGTTGCCGGTAGTGCGCGACCAACTGCGGCAAAACGCAATGCCAGTCGTGCCGCAGGCAGGCGCGCTTGCGGGCCTGCCTGCCGAGCTGCTTCAAGTCAGCACCGACCAGCAAACGCAGTCCCTCATGCAACGCATCGCTGCTGTCGTCATCGACCAGCAAGCCAACCTGCGCATCCACCAGCTCGCCGACGCCGCCGGCCCGCACGCCCATCACCGGCAGGCCGCAGGCCATGGCCTCCAGCACCACCAGCCCAAAGGTTTCATGCGCACCCGGATGCACGAACAGATCACAGGACGACAGCGAGGCTGCGAGCGCGGCTTCGCTGCGTTCATGTGGCAGCACGGATATCTGCGGGCCGCTGTCGTCCAGTGTGCCGGCGCCGATCAGCAGCAGATGGACACCACGGCCCAGGCTGCGGACCGCGCTGACCAGCGCACGCAGGTTTTTCTCGCGCGAGAAGCGTCCCGCATAGACCAGCAGACAAGTCTGCGGCGTTATGCCCAGCCGCTCCCGCAAGCGGGTATCGCGCCGCAGTGGCGAGAACACGCGCGTGTCCACGCCGAGTGGCTGTTGCCTGACGCGGGGAATACCGAGCGCACGCAGGCTGGCGGCCATCGTGGCGCTGGGTGCCAGCACGCTATCGAACTCACGGTACAGACCTTGCAGGTAACGCTCGGCGGCAATGCGCGCGAGCCCGCCGAAACGCTCTTCTGCGAGGTGCGGCAAATCGGAATGATGGAAGATCAGCGCCTGATTATGCAGCTGGTCACGGGCATGCAATGCGCTCCATGCGCATTGGTAGGGATCGCCGGCTTCGATCAGGGTGGGGGCGAGCTGGATCAGGCTGCGCGTCGCGCTCGCCATCGACAAGGGCCAGCGAAAGCCGCTATTCCACGGCACCGGCAGGCTGGGCAGCGCAATCAGTTCCGGCTCTTGCGCGTCACCCTCACGTTCCGTCGCCGGCTCGGGTCGGGGCAGGCTGCGGCTCTGGAAGCCAGGCCGCGCGCACGGTGCAATCAGGCTGTGCCGGATGTGGGTGTGCATGCGCAGCCAGCGAGACTTCGCACGCAGATAGGTTCGTGCGCCGCCGGATTGTGGCGGATAGAACATGGTGATGTCGACGAGATGCACGAGCCCGTGATCGACCGGATGAAAACACCAGCTTAGGCGGTTGCCGAGGGCGCTTGTTGACCCGTATCAGCCGCAGCCGTTCGGCTGGCCACGCGTTGCTCAGTCGGCGATCGCTGCCTGACTGGTGTCGGCAAGGCCATCGCTGTCGAGCAGTTCCAGCTTGCCATCGCTGGTGATCAACGCCGTGACGATGGGCATCGCGTCGAACAGCCGCGCGCAGGCGGCCCGGTACTGCGCCAGTTGCTGCGCATAATCCGCGCGCTGCGCATCGAACAGATTGCGCTTGTAATCGAGGATCCACAAGCTGCCGTCGACGATCACGATGCGATCCATGCGCCGCACCACGCCGTCATGCACGACTTCCATTTCATTGCGTGCGAAACGGTAGCGCGTCGGATCAAAGAAACGCTCAAGCTCGGGCTGCGACAGGATGCACTGCGCCTGGCCACAGGCGACCAGTGCCTCGTCGAAACTGCAACCCAGCCAGCGTGACACCGCCGCTGCAGGCGGCACGTCGACTGGCCACCGTCCGGCATGGGTCAATCGCTCCATCAATGCATGCAGCAGCGTACCTTCGCGGGTGGCCGGGTTGTCTTCGTCGCCCTTGTTGTCAACGGGCGGCGCCGGCAAGGACGGCGGATCAAAATGCGCCAGCGAGAAACGTCCGTCCTCGTCTTTCGCAGCACGCGCCTGTACGTCAGGCTGGTACTCCGGAACGCAATTTGCCAGTCGCGCATACCAGCTGTCCTGCACCAGTCCGGGCGCGCTGGCCTTGCCGGCATGCACACCGCTGATGATCAGCAAGTGCTTCGCGCGTGTCGCGGCGACGTACAGCAAGTTCAGGTTTTCCTGCTCGCGAAATGCCTCTTCCTGCAGGAACAAGGGCTTGCGCGCAAAACCACGCTCGGCCTTGCGACCAAACACGGAGAAATGGGTCGGCGCATCTTCGTCTTCCGGCCATTCACAGAGCACGCCGGCATTGTCGCGACTGCCGCCACTGGGATTGCAATCCATGATCGCGACAACCTCGGCCTCCAGACCTTTCGCACCGTGGATGGTCATGATCCGCACGGCATCCAGCGCCGCATCGACATCGGCCTCGTCCGGCGCCTCCTGCTCCTTGCCACGACGCAGGCGGTTGATCTGGTCGAGGAAGCGCGCAATGCTCGGATAACGGCCGGCATCCAGTTGCAGCGACAGTGCGACAAAGGCCTCGAGATTGCCCAGCACCTGTGCGCGTGTTTCGGCTGGCGCAGCGGTCGCATAGGCTTGCAGCAAGCCGCCTTCGTGCAACACCAGGTCGAGCAGGTCATGCACCGGCAGGTGCTGCGCGGCCTGCAGCCACCCGTGTAGCTTGCCGAGTATCGTCACCAGCGGCGGCGATGCGAGGCCGCCGGCGACGCGACGCTGCAGCCTTTGCCACCAGCTGCCCTCTTTATCTGCGGCCAGCGCAATCAGGTCATCATCGCTCGCTTGTGCAATCGGCGATTTCAGCACCTGCGCCAGCGCGAGGTCATCGGCCGGCATCGTCATCCAGCGCAGCAGCGCGACCAGGTCGTCGACTTCGAGCGCATCGAGCAGGCCACCGGCGCGGCTGGACGTGAACGGAATGTGTTCAGCCCGCAGGCCCGCCTCGTACGCGCGCAAATGCGTGCGGCTGCGCACGAGGATCATCATGTCGGACCATTTCAGCGGCGGCTTGCCCGGCTTCAGCTGCTGCCAGCGCTGCCGCGCCGCCCACAGCGCCGCGCCCAGCTGCCGCGCCTCGCGCTCGCGGCGCGAGTCTTCGTCTTCCGGCGGGTCCTCGGTCAGCGGATCACGCAATGCGACGGAAGTCGGGGTATTGCCTGCGTCAGCCGCATCCCCGGATTGCGCGGTCTCGCCGTCGGCCGCGTCGGCCTGCTTGGCGCCAGCGTCGCCTTCATCATCACCACCGGCCACCGTGCCGGCCTCCGGCCGTACCAGCGGCAGGCGCCAGACTGCGCTGTCGGCATCGTCCGACAAGGTGTCTTGCGGCTGATAGAGCCGGTTCACATCTTTCATCACCAGATTCAGCACGTCGACGATCGCGGAGCCATTGCGCCTCGTCTGCCGTGTGCTCAGATCAGCCGCGCCATGCGATCGCAGCATCGCACGCGCGGCATGGAATACGCGCGGCTCGGCACGGCGGAAGCGATAGATCGACTGCTTCGGATCACCGACGATAAACACGCTCGGCCGATCACCATCGCTACCGTAAGCATCCAGCCACGCACGCACCACCTGCCATTGCAACGGGTTGGTATCCTGGAACTCGTCGATCAACACGTGGCGGTAACGTGCATCGATGCGTGCATGCAAATAGGCGGCATGCTCGGGATCGGTCAGCAGTTTCCATGCATGCAGCTCGAGATCGGCAAAGTCGAGCTTGCGGCGATCATCTTTCAGTCGCTGGTAGTGATCGATGCAGGCCTCACCGATCACGAACATGGCCTCGTTCAGCCGACGCACCTGCAAGTCATGCGCACGCTCGCGGTAGGTCAGCAGGGCCTCACACAGGCTGGTCCACCCGTCGATCATGGACTGCGTCGCTTCCGGCCCCAGGTTCTTGAGCAATTCCTTGTTTGCCTTGATGACCCTGGGCGTATCGTCTCTGGTCAGGCATTCGTTGTACAAGGCTTCAAAACCGTCGATGCCATTGCCATCGGATACATGGCGCTCGATCTGGCTGGCCTTGGCCTTGTTGGGTGCGGTGCCTTGTGCGTACGCGCGCGTGAACTCGATGAAGCGCTCGCGCAACCGGCTGTCCTGCCAGAACGCGAGCCGTGCATCGCGTTCGCCGTCCTCCGGGGATTCAAAGCAATCCCGCAGCCGGTCGGCCGGTTCGCCCGCGCGCTTCATGATCTGCCATTCGGCGCGCTTGGCGACGAAGGCGTCGATCATTTCGCGCCCGCTCCAGTCGCCGGCGATCTCGTAGACCGTCATCAAGGCATCGCGCAGCGCGCGGTGCTCGGCACGATTGAGCGACTGCATGAATTTCAGCCAGGCCTGCTCGCGCAGCTCCGCGGTGTTCTCCTCCAGCCCATAGCCATGCGGTACGCCGGACCGCAGTGGCGCGATCTGCAGCAGCCTGATGAACCAGCTGTGGAAGGTGTCGACCGACAGCCCGTGCGGACTGGCCAGCACGCGCGCATACAGGCTGCGCGCCGATGGCAGCGCAGCACGTGCCTCGGCCTCGGACAGGCCGCGCATCGTCAACGCTTCCAGCAGCTTGTCGTCATCAGTCTGCAGCGCCAGCTGGCGCAGCAAATCGATCAGGCGCTCGCGCATCTCCTGCGCGGCCTTGCGCGTGAAGGTAATGGCCAGCATCTCGCCCGGCTCGGCGCCGGCCAGCAACAGGCGTAGCATGCGCGACACCAGCAGCCAGGTCTTGCCGCTGCCGGCGCAGGCCTCGACCACCACCGAGCGTGCCGGGTCGCAGGCGATACGAATGAAGTCGTCGGCAGCGATCGCGCGTCCGCTGTCGAAGAAGGCGGAACCGTTTTCCGGATGGCCGGGGCGTGCGGCGTGGTCTGTCACCAGAATCCCTTTCGGCACAGGCCGTTGATGTCGCAATAGCCGCAGCTGTTGCCCACGCCATTGGCCGGCAGGCTGGCACCGTCGGTGATTGCGGCCAGGTTGCGCTGCAGCTGCACGCGCAGCCCGTCGCGCCATGCATCGATGTCCTTGGCCGGCAGCAGCTCAGGCTTCTCCTCATCGATCGCCACATAGCCGGCAGCTGCCGGTGGCGGCTCCAGCAGCAAGGTATAAAACGGCAGCTGATGTTTGTCATGCGCCTTGAGCCGCTTGCTCAGCGTTTCTTTCGCGGTGGTCTTGTAATCGAGCACCTGGCGCTCACCGGCAGCGTTCACATCGACGCGATCGAGCTCACCGTACAAGCGGATGCTGCGCTCACCGTGCCCGCCATAAGCGAGGCTGATTCCGGCCTCATGCTCGCCATGCAGATAGGTCCATCCGGCGGCTTCGTGCTGGTTGGCCCATGCGACATAGGCATCGCGCCGCGCATTCCAGCGCGCCTGCCACGACAGCGCCGCCGGGTTGTGCGCGAGCACATCATCGAAGACTGCGTCGCTGATCGCGGCCATCAGCGCGTTTCGCTCAGCGTGCGGTACCGGCGCATCGCGCAGCGTGTCGTGGTAGCGCTTCAGGATCAGGTGCAGCCAGTCGCCGTAGTCGCGCTTCTCGGGCAGTTCGCGCAGCGGGTCGGTTGCACGCAAGCCGAGCATGCGCGATGCGAAGAATTGGTAGGGGCAATCGACCAGCGCATCATAGCCGCTGGCCGACAAGGTCTCGGGCAGAAGGTCCGGCGCTGCCGGCCTGGGCTGAGCCGGCGGCACAGCGATCAGCTCTGCGACCGCGCGCTGCGGCGTATGCACGGGCAACTCACCAAGGCCGGCGCGGCTCAGCGTCAGCTGCAGCCGCTGCAGCCACGGACTGGCGGCCACCTTCTCGCCATCCTGCATCTGCTGCCAGGACAGCACGACCTCGGGGCAGCCAATCAGCAGCGCGGCGAACTCGCGCAGTTGCTGGCGCTGCTTGTCCTCGCGGGTGGCGAGACCCAGTTCGCGTCGCACGGCATTGGCGAAGAACAGTGCCTCGGCCGGCCGCGACGGCAGGTGCTCGCTGTCAGCACCGACCACGATCGCCGCATCGAACTCGCGCAGCATGGTGCCGTTCAGCGGCACCATCATCACCCGCCTGTCGTCGCGCGGCGCGACGAATACGGTCTGTTCCAGTTCAAGGTCGAGCAGCACGCGCCACTCGGCCAGCGAGAAGCCCTGGTCCAGGCTCTCGCAATCAGTGCCCAGCCGAACCAGCATCTGCAGCAGCTGCTCGCCGGCCTTGTCGGTGGCCAGCGTCGCGCTGCAACCGAGCGCATCGAAGACTTGCGTGGTCGCCGCGACCCAGCCGGCGATGGTTTTTTTCGTGCGGTAAGCCTGTGCCTCGCGCGCGATCGCGTCGACCAGCGCCTTCACGTCGGGCAGCGTGGCCACCGCGTCGGCGACCGAGGTCCAGCTGCCGGCATGGCCGAGCCTGACCAGCGCGCGCTCCAGCGCATGGCGCGATGCAGGCTCATCAAGCGCCGGATGGCGGACGAAAGGCGACTTCAGGAAATCCAGCAGTGGCGCAATCTCGCCGCCGGCCAACACCAGCTCCATCCACGCATGGATGACGGCGGCCGCGCGGGTGGTGGACAGCTTCCAGCCAGTCTCGTCGGTCACCACGATGCCGGCCCGCTCGAGCAGCGCGCGCAGCCGTCGCGCCACCACGCGGTCCTGGGGCACCAGCGCGATGCGCTTCTTGCCGGCGCCGATCCAGTCGACGATGGTCTGCGCTGCGGCCTGCGCCTCGTCTTCCATGCTGCGCGCCGGGTACAGCCTGAGGCCCTGCGCCGTTGCAGGCTCGGCCGCGGCACCGGTGTCGGCCAGGCCGGCGTCGAGAATCTCGGGCCAGCTCTGCGCGAGCAGCGCGGGCAGCGCATCCGCCGACCAGTCGACGCGCACGCGGATCACAGGCTGGCGCTTCGACCACGCGTCGAGGAAGGCCGTCTCGAGCGCGTCCGGCTCCCACGGCGCACACCAGAGCAATGGAAACTCGGCGGCCGCCGCAGCACGCTGCATCGCGTTGTACCGCGCCAGGCCCGGATCACGCGCATCGCGCTCGCCTTGCCACAGGGTCCAGACCAGGTGGGCCTCGCTCGACAGCAAGGCTGAAGCGCGCGGCGACCACTGTTCCAGTGCCGCCCGCCAGCGATCCTCGATATGGTCCGGCTGCGCCAGCGCCGACGGCAGCAGCGCTGCATTGAGCTCATCATTGATCGACAACAGCGTCTGCGCCAGCGGCAGCAGGTCCGTATTGCGGTGGGTGCCGAGCAGGGACTTGATCAATGCACTGTCGCGCAGCTTCGCGTACAGCAGCATCAGGCGTTCGCTCGGCGTGGCCGGTCCGGCGTTGCCTGGCTCCGGCAGCTGCTGCTCCAGCCATGACGACAGCGTGCGGATCTGTGGCGGTATGAAGCTCGCACCCAGCTCTTTGGCCAGCGCGTTGCGCAGCACGCCGATGTGGGTGAAGGTCGGCACCAGTACCAGCCATTTGGACAACGGCGGCGCGCCCTCGACGGCCTCGGCATCGGCGGCGGCCAGCAGCACGCGCGCGAGCTGAGGCCAGAACCCGGGGCCGGGGGCGATCGCGCGGGCAGAGAGGGGCATGGGCGGGGGCGGAGGCTTGTTCTTGTCAGCAAGGGGTTGACCGGCATTTTATGCGAGCGCGCAAGCTGGCCGTCATCCGGCGCTGCGACGGGCACACTTTTCTTGAAAATGCGTTATGATCCAATCCATTCCCGCCGCGCCACCTCCTGTTCTGATCCCATTTCTTGTAGTTCCAGCGCGCTGCCGCAAGCTGCGCCCAGCAGGATTGCCACAGGTCCGGCGCGATGCGCATGCGATTTTTGAGGCAAGCGCGGGCCGATTTCCACCTCAGTTGAGGATTACATGAGCGACAACATCAAACACATTTCCGACAGTTCCTTCGAAACCGACGTGCTCAAGTCCGACAAGCCGGTGCTGGTCGACTTCTGGGCCGAATGGTGCGGCCCCTGCAAGATGATCGCGCCCATCCTCGAAGAAGTCGCGAAGGAATACGACGGCAAGCTGCAGATCGCGAAGATGGACGTCGACGCGAACCAGGCCGTGCCGGCCAAGTTCGGTATCCGTGGCATCCCGACGCTGATCCTGTTCAAGAACGGCGTACCGGCCGCACAGAAGGTGGGCGCACTGGCCAAGGGCCAGCTGACCTCCTTCATCGACAGCAATATCTGATGTGTCGGCGGCAGTGCGCCCGCGCTGCCGCTTCTCCTCTTTTCCAACGCAGTCCCCTCCCCCACCTTTGTTCGCCCGTCACGGGCCCTGACCATGCATCTTTCTGAACTCAAGGCACTCCATGTGTCCGCCCTGCTCGAGATGGCCATCGGCCTCGAGATCGACAATGCCGCCCGCCTGCGCAAG
>JACCDH010842124.1_pt1 | contig 55503 bp, 45 predicted proteins | sample 7442481 | NCBI WGS metagenome assembly JACCDH01 (sample SAMN15323433, study PRJNA562643) | freshwater metagenome | isolation source: river surface water | place: USA:Blue River Watershed | collected 2017-08-15
AAATGTCATACCACATAGCTTCATCAACTTGATCATACAAATTAATATATTTGTTACAATAATTTGCAAGGTATCCATATTTTGATCCAGTTAAATTATTTTTATTTTCCATTATTAATTTTAATAAAATTATAGTCTTTTGTTTTTTCAACTTTTATAAATAAATAAAAATTTGAAATATTTATTAATAAATTATTATATGATAGGCTAATATGTATGGAAACAACCAATGCCCCACTAATCACTCTAATCCAGAAACTATTCCAATGACTGTGATTGATTTTGAAGAAATTGATAGCTTAATTCAAAAATCGAGAACAATACCCGATAATTATCAAGACAAAAATCTGTGTGTGCTATTGTCTGGATCATTTTTAATTATGTTTTTTGTTATTGTATTAATTGTTGTGTTTGGACTTAGAAATGTCTAATAAAAAATTTTATATTATAATATAATGTCATCATTTAACATTATTTTAAATGGAACTGAAATATTTTTACTAGTTGTTCCATATAAAAATGTGGATGCAAATGAAATACTACGTAGGCTTAATTTAAAAGAAGAATGGAATTATTTAATTTATTATAAATCACCAGATTCAAAATTAACCACTACACTTGATCCGAATTATCCGGATGATTTGAAAGAGGTTGTACCAAATAATTCTACAATAAAATTATTAAAAAAAGCAACTAACCAATTAATATATAATCCAAATATTCAAACATTAATTAATAAAATCAAAAATGCAACAAATTATTTGGAAAAACACATTCATATTCTAGTGTGGATTAATTATAATTTTGATAATCAGAGCGAACCTCTTCATTTAACATTTATATATAAAGAAAATAATAACTGGTTTGAAGAATTTAAAACATCATCAATTGAAGATTTAGAAGAAATCATTGAAAAAAAATTAAATGACGGAATTTTTTTAATTACACAAAAAGCTTATTTGAGATTTGAAGAATTAGTTAGAGCTTATAAGTAATATAAATTATTTAATAAAACAAAAAAATTGTCTGCAATGGCAAGAATTATTAATTCTTGTTCCTGCGATATTATTTTTTTATGTTTTTAATTTATATAAAAACATAAAAAATTGATATTTTATTTATTATATTCTACTTATTCATTATTAATGGAATTTAACCACTTTGCAAAGATAATTAATTTTAACATAAGACATACCAATTGTATAATTAATAATAATAATTTTGTTATTAATTATTCAAAATCACTAGGCCGTCCAGAATGGGTTGCTTATTCTTTAAACAGTAACAAAGCAATTCAATGCAATGGGGGGCGTAGACATTTTACATATGATCCTGATTTAAAATCTAAAAATATTTATCAGCTAGCACCAGATTCAAATATTTTTAAAAACCAATGGAGCCGAGGTCACATGGTTCCTAGTTTCATGATGTCATGGGACAAAACACATAGAGGGTCTTGGACAAAAACTTATCAAATGTCAAATATAATTCCCCAACACAAAGCTTTTAATACTAAGGATTGGGCTCAGCTAGAAATTAAAACATTTAAAATGATTAAACAATATACAAATGATACCTATGTAATAACAGGATGTAAGAATTTTGATTTTTCAAACAAAATATATTTTACTAATTCAATTCCACATCTTAGGTTAACAAATCCAGAATATAATGTATTTTGGATTGATGAAAAAAATAATATTGAATATCAAATACCAAATTTAATGTATCAAATAGTAATGACTCCATATGAGACAAAATGTTGGATGGGATTTAACAATTGTAACCAAAAAGTATATCCAATTAAAATAGACTTTTTGGAAAAAATAGTTGAAACTAAAATTTTTTTATAAATTATTGAAAATATTTATTATTAGTTTAATTTACATAAACTTTCTAATGGGTATTTGTTGTAGTAGTTTTAATCAAGAAGAAAACAAAACAGTTTCATTACAAGAACTTAAAAAATTTGATTCAGAAGTAAAAGAATTTAGTTTAAAAGGACAAGAACATGTGGCCAAAGTAGTTTATGTTTATGATGGAGATACTGTTCATATAGTAATTAATCTAAATAATGTTCCAACCAAGTTCAACTGTAGAATGTTAGGAATTGATTCTCCTGAAATGCAACCAAAAAATGTCAAAGACATTGGAACAAAAACAAAAGAAATAGAAAAAGCAATTAAATCAAGAAATTATTTAATTTCTAGAGTAACAGATCAAAAGATATCTAATATAAATATGAGTAAAAAAGATGTTAAAGAGCTTTGTAGTCAATCAAGAAAATTAGTTCGTATAAAATGCTTTGATTTTGATAAATATGGTAGATTGTTAATTGAAATATATGATGGACCTAATACAAATACCAAGTCATTAAATCAAGAAATGATTGATAACTCATATGCTGTGGCATATGATGGTGGTACAAAACAAGAATTTAATGAAAATAATTTTGCTTAGTTATTATTTTATAAGTTTAAAAAATAAAAAAAAATCTAAATAATAAATAATAATGTTTAGTTGTTGTAGAAGCAAAAATTCTAAATCTCAAAAAAAAGATAGCCCTGATTTAACTCCTGTTGAAATTGATAAAATTAAAAAGAATTTATCAAATTTAATGGATATGAATGAAAAATTTTATGGTGAAACCACTGGAATTATTCCTGAAGTGTGGGGAATGTTAAAAGGTCAAGAATCCAAAAATAATAGTCCAGATGTTGGAAAAGATGGTTATAAAACTATTTTAGTTAGTTCTTTAGCAATTATTGGTATTGTTACTGAACAACCAGAAATTGAAATAGCAGCTGTTATTTTAGGTGGTGTCTTTGAATATTTATCTTCTGGTTCAACATCCAAAGATGTAACTAAGGTTAATTTGGATACCGACTTTGGCTTATTGTCTTCAAGAAATACTAGTTCATATAATTCATTAAATATAATGATAGGTAAAATGCACGATGATCCAAACCAATACAGAGACCAACCATGGACTATTCCAGGTCCATATAATGTTAATACACTAAGAGACTTGATCAACATTGAAATACCAGGTAAAGACTCTGAGCTATTTCAAATATTAGTTCAAGCTCAATCAAGACAATTTAGAAACCAAATAACAATTCCAGAAATGGTTAAAATGCAATTCTGGGATATTTATTTTGTTCAAGATGCAAATTATTCTGGCTCTAATTTTGGTTACTGTTATGTTCCTGGTCCTCCTGGTCAACCAAATCCCCCTGGTGGAATTGAAAGACATAGAAATACAGATAAATCTGATATTGGTAATGGTGTTGGAATATTTGCAAATGACGAAATTTGGTCTCACCACCCAGATTATACTCATGTAACAGCACGTGGAACAAATGATGATGATCTTAAAAAAAGTTATTTGGATGCGGTTAGTAGTTTCATTAAACAATTCCCAGCAGCTTATATTTATCCATATACAATAACTGATAAATCAGTTTTATCCTGGAGATATTATATTATGGAAGGATATGATAAAATTCCAAGTCCATCTACTAATTTTGGTGTAGCAAATGGTGAATTTATGAAGTGGTTATTTATTGACGATGGTGCTGGTAATATTACTAATCCTGATGGTGTTGGTTATCGTTATGATATCATTTGTGCATCAGGTATTATGAGAAATGAACATATGATTCCATTTGAAACAAATTATAATCGCGATGAACAATTATTATTAAATGCTGCTGATTTTAGATACCCCTCAAATAATAATAGTAAAAAAATAAAATCAAATGTGTATCTTAATGATTTAACAAACAAAGCTAAAAAATAAGCTAGTTAATTAGTTAATTAATTTAATAAAATTATTTTTTCTAATAACTCCATAATCTAAGTAATCAGATGATTTAGTGTTATGATATTTTATTATTGACCAAATAAACCAAGTATACTCAACTAATTTTGAGAATTCCATTACAATCTCATCAATATGATCAAAATTTTGATTAGATTCGTAGTAACAAGAATAAAAATCATTTCTTTTATTTTTTCCTGGATATTTTTCTGGATAATATTTTAGTTCAAAATTATTCATTGCACATTCAGCAAAATAATTAGCAATATCATAATATGGATAATTTAATGAACTATATTCAAAATCAATAATGTACCATTTATTATTATCAAAATTATCAGCTAATATATTTAATTGTTGAAAATCATTATGTGAAATAACTTGATAGCCTCCAATTTTTTTACACCTATTTATTATTTCTTGACCACTTTTATATATAAATTCAAAATCATTTAAGATAGGATAATCAAATGATTTTAATTCAGCAACTTGTTTTGTCCAATCATTCAAATAATTAAAAAAACATGGAACATCGTTTAAACCTTCCCAACTAATATTATGAATTTGCTTAAGTAAAGTGGCGCATTCTTTGGTTTTACTTTTAAAATCATCCAATGAAATTGTTTTAGACTCAATAAAATCTTCAACTCTTCCAAATAATTTGTTATTGACAATAATTGGTTGATGAATTTTTGGTGTGTTAATTCCACTGAGATAACATTTAGTTTGAATAGTTTGTTCCCAATTATAATTTAAATTTAACTGCGAATAATTGTAAAATTTAAAAATAAGATTTTTATATTTAAAAACCTCGTTTGACAATCCACCATTAATTTTTTCCATTATAATATATATGAATAGTTCTGACTTTAAAACGAGTGCTGAGAGAAAGCAGGCTTTTGAATTATTAGCTAATAGCAAAATTTTTAACAATAAAATAGCTATTATTGGGTGTGGTGCAGTAGGTACAGCACTAATGCCTATATTATTTAAAATTATAAAATTAGATCCTGCTAAAGTTTATGTTATAGATAAAGACGCTGACAGATTTAAAAATCTTGAAAGGTTTGTTAATATGGGTATTAAAACACTACATTTGGAATTAAAAAAAGATAATATACAAAAAATATTAATTGAAAATATTGGATTAGGACAAGATGATTTAATTATTGATGCATCTTATGAAATAAACACAAACTTTTTATACAACTTATGTTCAGAATATGGAATTTCGTATACAAACTCAGCCGTGGAAGAATGGGCAAATGAACCAAATTTAAAAGAGGTAGATCATACATTTTATCAAAGAATTAAGTCAATAGAAGATCAAGATAAAAAAGTGGAAAAAAGCAAAAAGAAAAATAATTTTATTATTAGTTTGGGATGTAATCCAGGTAATGTAAACATTTGGACAATGTATGCGTTAGAAAAAATAAATCAAAAAACCAAAAATGTCAGTTATAATTCATATGCTGATTTAGCGAACAAGTTAGGTCTTAGAGTTGTTCATATTTCGGAAAGAGATTCTCAAATAACAAATAAACCAAAAAAATTTAAAGAATATGTTAATACGTGGTCGTCAAATGCAATTTCATGGTATGACGAAGCTTTCAGTTTTCTTGAAATTAGTTGGGGTACCCATGAAAAAAATACACCAAGTAATATCAATAAAAATTTATCAAATGAATACCAATTAATACTAGATGGTAAAGGATATAATTCATATGCTTATTCCTATACACCTCTTAGTAAAAATTTGGTAGGTATGTTAATTAGACACGAAGAGTGTTATACCATCTGTAGAAAATTAACATTAAAAAATGAAAAGAATGAAATTATCTATAAACCAAGTTGTTATTATGTTTATAAACCTTGTGATTCTTGTGTTGCATCTACTTATGAAGTTAAAGATAACCTTGGTAAATATCAAGATAAAAGAAGATTATTAACTTCTGATATTATCGAAGGTCGTGATGAACTTGGTTGTACATTATTTTTTGAAAATGGTGATATATATTGGGTTGGGTCAATGCTAGATATTGAAGAAGCAAGATTAATTTATGATAATGAATATAACCATATAATTAATGCAACTGTTCTTCAAGTTGTAGCTGGATATATGGGTTCAATATTATATTTAATAGAATGTATTGAAAATAAACAGTATAAAGGATTATTAACTCCAGAAGAATTACCAGCAAAAAGATTTGTTGAATTAACTAAACCAATGTTGGGTCATTTTGGTCTTATAAAAGTATTAGATTGGACTGTTAAAACAAAACCAAACGAGTTATGGCAATGGGAAGATTTTATGGTATAAATTATAATCAAAACAAACTAATATAAAAATTGAATAAGTATAAGGTTGTAATTAATAAATTTTAACCTAATGCGTAAAGTATCAATCTTAAAAGATATTGAAACCGAAATTCAAGCTTCGGCAAAATACCAAGCGGATATTGACTATTCTAAGCCAAAATTTATGGCTACTTTTCCTTATCCTTATATGAATGGCAAGCTTCACTTAGGTCATGCATTTACAATGTTAAAAGTTGATTTCGAATGTAGATGGAAGGAATTAAATGGTTACAATATTTTGTTTCCATTTGGATTCCATTGTACCGGTATGCCTATTTGTGGTGCTGCTAAAAAATTAGAAAAAGAAATTAATAGCGGAGTATTAAAATCGAATGATCCAAATAAAAAATCACAATGGGATATTTTAACTGAATCAGGTGTAAGTCAGGATGAAATTGTTAATTTTATTGATCCCAAATATTGGGTTAGTTATTTTCCAGAAATTGGTCAAACACATGTTAAAAAACTGGGAGTTATGGCTGATTTATCAAGATCTTTTGTTACAACAGATGTTAATCCATTTTATGACTCATTTGTAAGGTGGCAGTTTAATAAATTATTTTCTAAAGGTTACCTTAAATTTGGTACACGTAACTCTATTTATTCAGAGTCACTAGGAATTCAATGCCAAGATCATGATCGTTCTCAAGGTGAAGGAGTTCAAACATCAGATTATAAAATTTTAGAAATTGAGTTTACTAATACAAATGAAACTGAATCTAATAAAACAAACCAAGTTATTTGGGTACCATATCAACATAATTTGGATACAAAAGATCTTAATATTCAAAAAATTAATATTAGTAAGGATACAACTTATAACTTGTATATTGATTCATCAAATGGAAAACATATTTATATGACCCCATATCTTCATACTAATATTGCTAATCAAAAAGATGAACTTGTAAATAGTTTAAAGTTAAAAGAAATGAATGCGACTATTGAAGTAAATAATATTAAAAAGTACTCTAATATTTACTCTTATTACTTGGGTGGTGATGTTGTCTTAGGTCCTGATTCTACAACAACAGTGACCACGGATAAATCTTTTAATTACCATATTCTTGATTTTACAATTGAACTAGCAACTGATTTAGTTATTGATCGTATGGATCAAGTTTGTATTGTTAAACCATTAGCGCAATGGTATATTGATTATGCAAATCCTGAATGGAAAGCCAAAACAATTAATTGTGTTAATTCAATGAAATTAACTGAACCTGTTAAAAATGGACTATTAGATACAATTGATTGGATTAAAGAATGGGGTGTTTCTAGACCATTTGGTCTTGGTACAAAGTTACCAACAGACAATAATTATTTGATCGATTCCCTAAGTGATTCAACTATATATCCTGCTTATTATACTATTTCAAATATTTTACACCGAGATCTATATGGTAAACAAAGTGATTTTGATCCAAAAGATTTTACTGATCAAGTCTGGGATTATATCTTTTTATCAAAAGATTTTGACACCAAATACAATTGTACGATTGATAAATCAAAATTAGATTTAATGAGAGATACTTTTAATTACTTTTATCCAGTCGATATTAGAATTAGTGGAAAAGACTTATTAAGAAATCATTTGGGAATGTACTTATTTAATCATGTGGCTATTTTTGAACAAAAACATTGGCCAGTATCAATTAACTGTAATGGATGGATTTTAGTTAATGGACAAAAAATGGCTAAATCATTAGGTAATTTTATTACAATTGAATCAGCAACAGAAACTAATTCAGTCGATGCAGTTAGAATGAGCTTGGCTGATTCTGGAGATGGTATGGATGATGCCAATTACTTAACTTCTAATGCAGGAGATCATTGTACTCTTAAATTACATAGTTGGATTGAGTTAATTGAAAAACAATATATTTTAAATTCAAATACAGAAACAAACTCTAATGAATATACAGACTTGGACAAAATGGTAGTACAAGTTTTTAATAAAATGATTAATGAAATTAAAGATCACTATCAAAATTATCGATATAAAATGGTTTTAAGAGACGGTTTTCATATGTGGAATAATCTTAGAGAAAAATATAGAATTCTTTGTAAGTATTCAAATAAAAATATGAATCAACAAATTGTTAATACTTTTATTAAATATCAAGTTCAACTATTATATCCAATTATTCCTCATATTTGTACTTGGGTTTGGAAAAATAAACTAGGAATGACCACCTCTATGTACATTTCAAATGATAAAATTAAACTCGAAAAAGAATCATTAGATCAATGGGATCTAATGGAAAATGTAACTAACAATTTAAGAGAAAGAGTTGAAAAATTAAAGAAAAAAGGCAAACAAGTGAATTCAGTTAAAGTGCAAACACCTCAATTGAATAATTGGGTTGAATCAATTGTTAAAGCTCAATTTAAATTTGAAATTGCTTTTGAACTAGCAGATAAAATTTATATTGGAATTAATTAATTTACCCGTTTTTAATTTATCCCCAATATAAACTAATAAAAAAATTATTTTATATTACTTAGTATATGGTTCTATTTTTCAATTTGGTATAACGACATAAAACCATAATTAACATTTCCACAAGTATATTGAGGATTATCATAACAAGGTAAACAATTACCTTCACTGTTAATATTTGGTTTAATTGGTTCATTATTACCGCATTTACATACAGCACCACTATCTATGCCAAAATATGAATACTCTTTACATAATTTAGCACATTCTTCTAAAATAGTTAGATCATCATTTTGATAATCACTACCAAATTCCATTTTAACTGAATTTGCCCATACAACCCCGGGCAAATGATCAGGTGATTTCATACAATATTTGTAATTAAAATCAGGAACTATTTGGGTTTTATTTGAATCGGATTCAACTAATAATTTATCGTCACTAGGTTTATTAGTTGGCTCAAACGAAGGTTTTGGTGTAGGTTTTCTTGTTGGATCAACATTAGGTTTAGCTGTGGGTTTACTAGTTGGATCAACATTAGGTTTAGCTGTGGGTTTACTAGTTGGATCAACATTTGGTTTAGCTGTTGGTTTACTAGTTGGATCAACATTTGGTTTAGCTGTGGGTTTACTAGTTGGATCAACAGTTGGTTTTGTAGTTGGATCAACATTTGGCTTATTAGGTGGATCAACATTTGGTTTACTAGTTGGATCAACATTTGGCTTACTAGTTGGATCAACATTTGGCTTATTAGTTGGATCAACAGTTGGTTTACTCGTTGGATCAACATTTGGTTTTGTAGATGGTCTAATCGAAGGATGTAAATTATTATTTTCAGTAATTACCTTAAAGGGATTATCTTTGTACAAACAAAATTTATATTTGCTAATATATTCATGATTTGGATAATCAATATAAATTCCCTCTTGAGTGATTAAGTTATTTGATAAAATACTACTGAGATTATATTGGGAATATGAAATTGGCTGATAGTAATGGTCTGGAACCCCATATAAACCATATTTTTTTATTTTAATTGGTGAAATTTTACAGCTAGCACTAAATCCATAGTTATAAACCTCTCCGTTAATTTTTATTTTTTCACATGGAGAACATTCAAAGGAACAATGACCTTCAGAACTTACTTTATTCCAAGTTTTAGGAAAATTAAACTTGGTCTGAGATGGATTATAGTAGTCTATAGTATCATACATTGAATAATGAGTACAAACGTAGCGGGTTGATGGTATGTCATTAGTGTTTAATACAAACCCTAAAACATTAGGCAAAGATATCAAGTTAAAAATTGACAATAGTAGAAAAGAGTATGACATTATATATATACTATAGATCTTAACTTTAAAATATTTCATTTTTTATATTTATTTGTTTTAAGTTTTTAAGTTTTTATGTTTATAATTTTAATATTAAAATTATAATTATAAAAAAATTATTAAAGTACCATGGTTGGAACTACATAATTGGAAAACTTTAATATAGGTACTGATTCGAAAAATTTAGCATCATATTTGTCATTAAAATAATTACCCATTTTCTTTTTAATATTATCATCGTTAATTAAATCATATAAAGTATTATTATTATCAGAAGGAGTTAAAAATAAAGTACATAATGATAATTTATCATCTTTAATTAAGTCAAATAATGGATCAAGAATATAATGAGTTATTTTAAGAATATCATTTGGCGAATAAACTGCCTCGTATATTTTATAAACAATTAAATAAATTAAATTTTTCTTGCTTATATCATTAATACCAATGTGTGTGTGTGAAAAATAATTTGGTTTTATTAAATAATTAATATTTCTTTTTAGACAATCTAAAATTATTGGAAAATAATCTTTAAATTTGCCCTCTACCTTTTTTGTAAAATCTTTTGGTAATTGTAAAATATAATCATTACTAATAAAATATGTAATAGTATCTGAAATAAAGTTTGATTTAAACAAAACAGTATCAAAATCTTCCTTAGTTAATAAATTTAAATAAGGAAAGAATTTTTTACCATTTAAATAAATAATGTCACACAGATCAAATGAATTACATTGATCTTCAATAATATTGTTTAAAAAATATAATTGTGTGTCTAGTAGCAGTTGATTAAAATTTACAAACTGTTTTTTATCTGGATTCAATAATGATACAAATCTATAAATATTTAAACGAAATACTGAAACCAACGAATAATTTGAAGTAAAAAATTTAATTAAATTTATGTATTTATATTCATTGTAATTAGTTTTTGAATTAGTTACACTATGTGAACTATGTCCTTTATTGATAAAAAAGTTTATAGTAACATTTAATAATTTATATTCAATAGTATTTCCATTTAAGATAATATCAATAATTTGTGGATTTTTTCTTGATTGCATTAAGTTACTTGCGACTGTTTCAGTATTAGATTCTAAACCAAATAAATAATTTAATATAAAAATAAAGTTATTAATATCTGATGCTATTTCATAATTCCATCTATTTTTATAAATAAAATCCAATTTTCTAATATTACTTACAATGGCTCCAAATTTATTTTTCATTATGGGTGTATTATCATTATCTATGTTTAGTTCATTTATAAAAGCAACTAACTTTGGAATTGAAGTGACTGGTAAATAGTTTGGATCAAATAATTTTTTTTCACTATTCCAGCAATGAGTTTTAATTAATTGAAGTAATGTATTTTCAACACAATCTGCAAATTGATAATCTGTATCATCTATATTTACTTGAGTTATACCATATGAATGATAACTTGGAATTATATCACTAAATTTATAAATAACATATGAAACATCAGATAAATTATCTGGAGTAATTTTAATAATTTCCTCGTGAGATTTACTAAGCAAGTTAGACAAAAAATTAAATTGATTTATTGGTAAAATTTTATTTGATAAGTAACCAATATTTAATTTTGGATTATATAATCTTACCCCAATGTAACAACAATAAAATAACTCAGCCAATCCAATTTCCATATCTAAAAATAATTCATTATCTTCCATTTCTTTAATTATTCTGTTAAATTTAATTAATTGTTTAATGTCATGAATATCTTTTTTAAGATGATCTTGTATTGATTTATAATCTTTATTTAACAAATTTGATTCATTATATTTTAAAGACATATTACCCAGCTTAGTATCAGTTTCAATATCTTTTTTTGATAAATTTGCATATTCATTTGTAATTTCAAAAAGGTCTGATAAATTTACATAAGCCTCGTTTGATTTAAAGCATTTTAAAATTTCACATGATAATTTATCGTCATATTTTAATATTTCTTCATTTTTTAATTTTTTATTTGTTGTTAGATAATCATTCGTAAAAATGATGTTTAATAATTCTTTAAATTTATTTGCAAATGCAAATTTATGTAAAATATTAGGTTTTGCTGCAATTCCAATATAATCATCATTATTTGTGTTTAAAACAAATGTTTTTGTAAATACATTTGTAATTAATTTAATATCATTTGTGGAAATTAATTCTTTATTTTTTTTTAAATCTGCTATAATTGTTATGTATTTAGATGTTAAATTTTGGTATAATTTTTTAATTATATCAAACTTGTTTTGAATTAAACAAGCGTGAAAAGGTATTAGTTTTTTACCAATAATAATATTTTCATTAACTAAATTGGGTAATAAGCTAATTTCAAAGTTGATATTATCAGATCCAACTTTAGGTTCAAAAATAAAATCATCATTTAAGTTAAATCTTTGATCAGGATTATTATTGTTAATGATAATATGATTATTTAAATAAATATTAGCATTTGAAAAAATTATTGGGTTATTTTTTACTTTGATATTTTCATCTTGATTTTGTATTGGTAATATTGGAATTTTACCACCATATCCATTCCAACTATAGTCAATAAATATTTTTTTATCCATATAATATTAGTTAGAAATTTCAATAAATTTATTTATTTTAACATTTTTAATATAATTATTATTTAAGTATTTACAAAAGTACTTTTGATATTGAATAGGAAGAATATAAATTAAATCATATAAACTATTAACATTATTAATGCTTTTGGTATGAAAAATTTTTTTAAATATCGTGTTAAAATTTTGGTCCCCTATTATAATACTAAAAACAGGATCAATTATTTTATTAACAAAATTACAATAAACCACATCACTATTCATATTTATTTTATTTCTTGAACAAAATTTATAAAAATAAAAAGTAATAAAATATATCAAGTTTATAGAAGCATAATTTTCAGATTTTAATGGAATTTCAAATGTCAAATTTGATATATCATTTGGACTTAATAATTGCAAATAGTGTCTAAATAATTCATATTCGATTGAACTAAATTTAACACTATTGTTAACAAATCCAATAACATCAAAAATATTATTTATAATAAAGCTAGATTCATAAAATAATTTTATTTGATCTCTTGTATTTAATTGTTTAATTTTATCTACAATTATTGGTTTTCTATTGATTATACTACTTAAATCTGAAGAAAATATGTTTCCTTCTGAATCATATAAATCTAAAAAATATAATTTGTTATCTAATAAAACTTCTTTTTCATTAATATTTGGTCCTGTAAATTGATTATTTTTATTTATTTTTTCTAATATTTGAAATATATTTAGATTCAATGATGTTAATAAAGAATAATTAGATGTTAAACTTAAAACAAGACGTGTATAAATAAATGTGTCTAAAAAACAAATAATGTTTGATGAAACATGATGTGTAGAATGGCCAACATTTATTGTAAAAATAATTTTTGTGTCATCAATACTTTCAACTAATATTGTGTTATTTTCAATTGTTATGTTTTTAACATTTGCTGATTTATTTTTATATTTTTTATTTATATATTTTACAAATGTTTCTTGGTCGTCATCTTTTAAACCAAATAAATATGATGCTATTTTAATAAAATTTTCAATTGATGATTTAATTTCATATTTATTTATATTCTTATAAATTTTTTCAAAGGTTCTAATATTTGAAACAATAGAAACAAAACTATTTTTAATTTCTTGAGTATTATCATTTTGAACATTTAAATTTGATATAAAATCTTTTAGTTGTTTAATGCTGTTTTTTGGTAAATAGTTTACATTAAATGATTTTGTTTCAGAATCCCAAGTTAGTGTTTTAATAAATTGTAATAATGTGTTTTCAACACAATCTGGAAAATTATATTCAATACCTTCATCTGATATAAATTTACTCTGTCCATAATTATGATATATTGGAAGTAAAATATTGTTTTTATAAATTGAATAATTACAATGTTCTTTATTTATACTTTTTGACAAATTAATAGGTTTATTTATGAGATTACTAATAAAATTTATTAAATTTATAGGATATAATTTTGATGATAAATATCCAATGTTTAATGATGTATTTAATAATCTGTATCCAATTATTGTTGCATAAAATAATTGTGAAAGTTTAATATTTAAGGGTGTGACTAGTGTATCATATTTATTTAAAATAATATTAAATTTAATTAGATCTCTTATTTCAAAATAGTCTTGTTCTAAATTATGATTAACATCATTTATATCTTTATCGATAAATTGTTCTTTTGAGACCAATAATGAATTTATTTTTTCATCAAGTTCTTCTTTTGTTAAACTTATTTTATCATGATTTATGATTTTATAATTTGATATAAGAGTATATTCATTAAATAAATTCATTAAATCAGATAAATTATTAAATGCTGTACATTTACTAACATTATTGCCAAATAAACTTAAATACTTATCTTTAATAGAATCAAAACTTGGAATTTCATTTAAATCAGAATAATTATAAATAATTTCGAGTAGTTCTCTAAACTTGTTAGCAAAAATTATTTTATTAATAATATTTGATCTTGCAGAAAGACCTATGAATTGTAAGGTATCTCTATGTAAAATAAAGTATTTTTTAATTTGAGATATAGCAAATTCTTGTTCTTCTTTTGAAATTAATTCATTATTAACATAATTAGATTGTATTAATTTAAAAAATTTTGTTACAATACTAAATTTATTGTTTATAAAACAAGCATGAAAAGGAATTTTATTTGTTTGGTTAAATTCTATTTCTTCGTCATAAAAATCCAAAATATCTATTTTAGGTTGAGAAGTTAACCTTTCTTCATACTCATTAAAAATGAATTGATTATTTAAATTATATGCAGATGCCAATTCCAATTTGTTATTTACGATAAGACTATTATTATTATATATATTTGAATCAGAATAAACAATTGGAAACATTTTTTTTCTTATATTTGGTTCTGTTATTATTACTGGTATTTTACCACCATCTAAATCATAATTAATTTTAATTTTTTTCATTTTATTATATAAAATTAGATAATAAAATAAATTTGACTGTATTTGATTAGATTATTAAATTATTTCATCAACAAGACCATGAGTTAAACATTCATCTGAACTTAATAAAATATCTCTTTTAAGAGTTTTGTCTAAAAATTGTTTGGTTAATTTTCCATCAGTTCTTTCCATATAAATGTTTCTAATAACTCCCATTAATTTATCACAGTTTTCTTTTTCATCCATAATGTCAGAATATTTACCTTCAACACCTGTTCTTAATTCATGGATTAACATAAAAGAATTTTTTGTAATAAATCTTCGGTGACCAGCCATTGATATTAAACTTGCGGCTGACGCTGCAATACCTTCAATATAAGTATGCACTGGAATTGAGCAATTTTTAATAGCATCAATTAAAGGAATAGCAGCAAATATTTCACCGCCGTTTGAATTAATAAATATTTTTAATGGTTTTGGTTCTGCATTTTCAACTAAATCATCGTAGTCTGCCAAAAATGTTTTCCATCTTTTTTCTGCATTTTTAATAAATTTAAGTAAACTCATTACAGAGCTTACGCTAATATCTGAATATAAAAAGTATTCGTTGTTAGTATAATCATCATGATCGCTAGGTATATCGGCACCACCCATTAGGTTTTCCAAAATATCTTCATCCATTTCTTCCTCTGCTTTCTTTTTAGGATTGTTTGTAGTCTTTTGTTTTTTATTTTTACCGGAGAAATAATAACGATTCATCTAAATATAAATAGAAAATAAATTTTAAATAATTTATATTTGTTTATTTAATAAATTAAAAATAATTACCTAAATACATAACAAAACAAGATAAAAGCATAAGAGTGCTAATAATATTGTTTTTAAATTGTCTTTCCTTTAATCCATAATATATTAGCATAGGAAGAATAAATAAGAAGGTTACTGCAAATGAAAAAAATACAAAAAATCCAAAAGTTAAAACGTTTGGATATCTTGCAAACAAATAAATTGGAAAATTTAATAAGATAGGATCTGATTCAAAACTATGAATAGTTTGATTGTTTTTGGTTCTAATTCTACATATGGGACATTGAAGGCCGTTAGATAATATTTTATTATAACATTCTTTATGCATTAGTACCTTGCATTTTGAACCACAATTTGTATTTATAATACATAATTTTTCATTAGTATCATCTAGACATAGTAGACAAATATCGTTCTCTTGAGTTATATATTCACTGTCTGCGAGTTTTTTAGTTATGTTAATATAATTCAGCATTAACAATCAAAATCAATATTAAGGTTTAAAAAATTCAATTATTTTAAAAATAATATATATTTATATATACAATGTCATTAAATATAAGTTTTGGCAATCAAAATGTTGGATTGGATATGAAATCAAGATTTATTTCAGATTATGGACAATACTCTCAATCTTATTCTTATCTTGACCCTTTAGGTAAGCAAAAATTTAACACCCAATGGCCATATTTAGTTTTAGTTATTGGAATTATTTTATCAATTATAACATTTATAGCAGCTAGTCCAGAAAAGGATCCTAAAACTGGACAACTTAAAGAAAGAACAGGAATGCAAAAGTTTTATTATGGATTAGCTTGGTTATGTGTTTTATGTTCTGTTTTTGGTGCTGGTTATGGAGTTTATTTGTATTTTGCCATTTATTTACCCGAATATTATAAATGGTTTGAAACATTACCATCTGAAGCTAAAGGAAAATTAGCAATGATTTCAACTATTGATCAAATAGAAGCTAACAATAGAGCAGAACAAGAAAGAATAAATAATAATAGACAAAATAATAGATTTTAAACTATAACAAATAACTAATAAAAATATTGAAAGATAATATAATTAATTAGATTATCTTTAATGTCAATAACTGGAACTTATTCTAAAATTAATAGAATTAAAATACTATTTTATCATTCAACGGTAGATTATAAGTTTGCTTCTTTAAAAGAATTAAAAGAAGTTGTTCAAAATATTAAATACATCAACAATAATTCCACATATATTCCACATATTACAGTTATTGGTAACGAATTTTGGATGCGATTTAAATTAGATTCAGATAATGATTATGTTAATATGGAAGATAAATTAGCCCAAACTTATCAATTAAAATAATTTGTTTGGTTAATCAAGTTAATTTATTTTATTTTTAACTAACTCAACATAAACATTTAATTTTTTAATTGTGTCAATAATTTCAAAAATTAATAACTTGTATCTATTAATAATATCCCAGTACATATAATTTATAGCATCTTGTGAAAAATTATTTTGATAAATATCTTTCATGCTATTGGTTATATCTGAACTAATTAAATTAAATTTTTTTATAGTACTAATTAATTCGTTATGAGTTTGATGCATTTTTTGTAATTGATCAACAGTAACAACTGAAATATTTGAGTCGTGAGTTTTTTTAATATATAGGGCAGAAACATCACCCAATCTTTCAACACAATCCATTGTAATATTACTAATGGTTATTAAATCATTGGCAGGAATAGCTGTATAAGTAGTAAATGCATTTAAATTTTTAATTGAGATAAATTGAGATTGTATATGATTATATACATCAAATGGAGTTGGCTTAGCAACAGTAGTAGCAGTAGCAAACATATTAGTATATAAAGTATACATTTTTTTAAATCAGTTAGTTTATATTAGTTTAAAATAGTAGTTTAAATTAAATTATAAAAGATACTAATAAAATAAAAAAATTAAATTAGAAATTATTCAAAACCAACAAGTTCAGTGACAGCGGAAGGTTTTTGATTGAATTCAAAATAATAGCATTGGGGTTTGTTGTCAACAACAATTAAATTTTTTTTAACATATTCAATAAAGTCTTCAATACCAACTCCGCAATTGCCACATCCACAAGAAGATTTTAAACCATATAATTGAGTAACAGTTTTCATATGTTTGCTATTAAGTTTGTTTTTAATTTCACTTATTGAAAACATTTGAGAAGAATCTAATCCAAGTAAATTACATAACTTACTATCTAAATAATACCTAGTATTTTTGCTAACCATTAATTAATGTGAAAATGAGATTTAATTGATTGTTTTTCATTTTTTTTATAAAAAATTGAAATTAAATAGCCTATAGCAATATCCATATATTTTAATGCAAAATTTACCCGACGATAATTTTTACTGTCCAATTACCTATGGAATCATGATGGACCCAGTTATAGGGCCAGATGGTCAAACTTATGAAAGATCAGCTATTGAATCATGGTTAATATCAAATAACAAATCTCCATTGACAAAACAAACAATGAAAGTATCTGAGCTAGTGCCTAACATTGCACTTAGAAATACCATTCAACAATATTTAAAATTGAACCCGTCAATGAATCAAACTAAAAAACAAGTTCCAATAGTACCAAATATTAAAATTACTAGATCAATTAATATTCAGCCTGTTTTAACTTCAGATCACAAATTAATTGTTAGTCTAAAATCTAACGAAGAAGTAAAACGCAAACCTAGTGCATTTATTTTTATTATTGATGTATCTGGATCAATGGATTCGGATGCATCTAATAATACAAACAGTTGGGAATCAGATGGATTTACTCGATTAGATTTAGTAAAACATTCAGTTAGAACTGTGATTGAAGTTTTAGAACCATCAGACATGATAAGTTTAATTACTTTTAGTGATGACGCTAAATTAAAATTAGATTTTTGTTCAATGACTCCAGAAGGCAAAGAAAATGCCATTCAAATTCTTAATTCGTTAAGAACTGAGGGTATGACAAATATTTGGGATGGTCTGAGAGTTGGACTTTTAAATATCCAAAAAATTCAAAATCAAGATGTAAATATTGGTTTGGTATTATTAACTGATGGAGAACCTAATACTAATCCTCCACGCGGAATTGTTCCAACACTAGAATCTGCAATAGAATCTCTTAAAATTCAAAAACCATTTACAATTAATACATTTGGTTTTGGTTATAGTTTGGATTCAAAGTTACTTGATCAAATTGCAAGGTGTGGATATGGTACATTTGGTTATATTCCCGATAGTTCTATGGTTGGTACTATTTTTGTAAATTATTTATCAAATGTTTTATCAACTTATCTATCTAATAGCAAAATAATTATAGAATCAGAAGGTCAAGTAATAGTTTCTGAAAATATTGGATCAATTTATTCAGATAAATCAAGAGATCTAGTATATCAGCTTACAAAGTCATATGACCAATTTAAAATTACCTTATTAGTTGGTGATCAAATTTTGGAGTCAAAAGAAGTTGGTCTTAGTGAATTAACAAACAGTTATAATCATCAATTAATTACTGGTTCAAACGTTAGACACAAAATTTATTCAACAATTTATAAAATCCTTGAAGATTTTGAAATTACTAAATCGCTTGATTCAGCAAATCATCAATTAAATGAATTATATGAGGAAATTAAGATGATGAATGAAGTTAATGAAACAACTGAAGTGTCTAATTATCTTTTGGATTGGGATTCGCCCGATGAGTTTAAAGGTGGTCAAATTAGAACAGCTTTTAGTCGCACAGAATGGTTTAGTAAATGGGGTTCTCATTTTATTCGTTCAATTATGAATGCATATAAGAACCAACAATGTAATAATTTTAAAGATCCAGGTGTTCAAAATTTTGCTGGAGACCTTTTTACTGAAATCAGAAAAACAGCAGATGCTGCTTTTTGTATGTTACCTGCACCAAAATCTAGCTCTCACAGAAATTATTATTCTCGTGGTAATACAACAACTACAAGAACACAACCAATAAATATGACATCGTATTATGATGCTGGTGGTGGCTGTTATGACGGTGAAGGTTTAGTGTTAATGCACGATGGAACTTTTAAACAAGTAAAATCAATTGTAAAAGGTGATATTATAATGGCATTAGATAAAAATTTAATTTCATTTGCAGATAAAATAAAATGTGTTGTTAAATCTAAAGTTGTAAATGGTTCAATACCAATGTGTTTGATTAATGGTTTAACTATTACACCATGGCATCCATTATTAAATCCAAATTCTAATAACAATTGGATCTTTCCAATTAATATTTCTCCAGAACAAAATGTTAAAATTGACTGGATTTATAATATTGTACTAGAATCCGGAGTTTCAGTTTGTATCAATGGTCTTATGATGTCTACACTTGGTCACGGATTAAATGATCCAATTATTTCACACAATTATTTTGGTACTCAAAATATTATCAACGATCTAAGTCAAATGGAAGGATGGAATAATGGTTTAGTCATTTTAGAAAATCCAATGGTTATGAGATCTAACGGTCAAGTAGCACAGTTAATTAATAACTGTTAACTATTAACACTCTAATAAATTAATTAAACTATAGCTATTAGTAAAATTAATTAATTATTTATTTATGAAAATTTTTTAGCGTTTGCTCTAATATAATCTTCACCAAGAACTAACATTGCTTGAAAAATATCCCAAACATTAGATCTCGATGTTTCATCAAGTTTTGAATAGATATTTTGTAATCTTAAAATTTCATTTAATGCATTTTCATTATCTCCTATTTTATCTATATGATTATCATTATTTGAAAAATATGATTCATCTCTGTTCAATATTTTATCTCTTAATGGTAATGCATAAACTAAAAATTGTTCAATTGGCATCAAAGAATTGATCTTAATAATTTGTTGAAAGTGGTATTGATAAGTTGAACCTACTAAAGGGGTTATCTGCATTAAAAATGACCCTAAAATTTCGTTGAAAGTTTTAATTATTTCGCTTGACATTGGTATTATAACTATATATATATATAATCTTTAAGTGTTGTTTATTGAAAAATAATGGTTAAAAAGAAAGGGATTGCTATTTATAGCAAATTTGTGATATTATCCAACCTAAAAAAATTGAAAAATATATCTTATTCAAGCCAAAATGATGAATTTTAATGCAATATCAGAATAAACCAAAGAGTAATTATACCAATACCAGTGATAAAATGCCTCAGCGCAAAACTATCACTAGTGACTCGACTCAAAACCTTTGGTGTCGTGACACAATGTGGGATTATGTTGCTAAATCCCTTGGCCGTAGCGCCGAAGAAATCTTTAGCCAACGCAACGGATGTCATCTACGCAGTTGCAACAAATCATCATCTGAATGCCGCGGTGCTCATAGCTTATCTGACTTAAAGCCTTTACCTCACATTGCTAAATATAACCACTTGAACAAAGGCACATTTAATTGGGTTAAACTGTATTTGAATGTTCTTAAAACAATGCAACGTGATCTTCCTAATGTTAAAAAGGAAGAACATAAGCGTTTTGTTGCAAGTTTATCAAGTATGAACTTTATTGAGCTCATTCAACTATGGCGTACAATGGCTTGTTATTATAACAAGGCAGCAAAAGAGTTACCATTTAAAAAAGATATTAAAGGACAACAACTAAGTGTTCAAGAATGTGGATTTGCATATCGCGATGATGTTCCTAATTTTAGAATTGGGGATGATTTAGAAGATCATGCTTGGTCTTTTGAACGTCTTACTCGTTACTGTCCTATTAATGAAAAGTTTGAAGCTTGTATTAAGTGCGGAACTCAAATTACTATCTGGGATCTTTGCTTGGCTACTGGACTTAACTGCAAAGAAGGTGTTCATAAAAAGTCAGAAATGATTTGTACTGAAGACTTTCTTAATGGAACATGTTCTTGTAAATCACAAGAAGAAATTGATATCGAAACTGTTGCACTCCAAAAACAACTTATTGAAATTTCAAATGAACTAGTTGCTATTGTTGAAAATGAAAAGGCATCAGTTGTTGAAGATGATGGTTGGTCAAAACCTAAAGCAAAAAAGCCAACTAATAAATTTGCTCTTCCTGATCCTAAAATTAAACTTCGTCAAGAAATTAATCGAATTGAAAATGAAATTAAAAACCTTGAATCATCTAGATTTATTCATTATTCAGATCAAGGAATGAAACCATTCAAGAACTTGTATGAAGAATATCTTGAACAAGAAAAAATTAAGGAAGAAACTAAGCAACCAGAACCAGCACCAGTGGAACCTAAGAAAGCTGATTGGGACCATGGTCTTGTTGAAACAGGAAAAATTAATGGTTCTGTTACCAAAGTTACTAAATTTGGTAAAAAGAAATAAACAAATTAGCTAAAAAACTAATTAGTTGATAACCAAAAGTAAATTTTATTTATATATAATTAACTAATCTATAATTTATCTTTAATTTCTTTATTATTTATTTGATCAAGTTGATCTACATCAATACCCTTACAACACATACCTCCAAAAAATTCACTAAATTTTTTTCCTAATGATTTCTTTTTTAATATTTTAGCATCTAATACAATATTTGTTTCTAAATTTTTAACTTCATTTATTGCTTGATTAACCAAATTATTACCATTATTATTAATTTTTTCAGCAATAACATCTGGAATATCAATAATATTTATATCATTTGACCCATTAACTAAATCAACAACAACCGCATAATTTTCATTTTTATCTATAATATTATTTAAATTGTTTAAATTATTTGGATTATAAAGTATATTGGCTTCTAATTTAAGTTCAACCGTATTTTTTAAATTAGCAACTTGATCTTCTAATTTATTTTCTAAATATTCAGCTTGAACAATTATTTGTTTATTTATATTTTCAACTTGTGTAGTTACTTGATTTGATATATTAGTTACTTGATTTGATATATTAGTAACTTGATTTGATATTTTCATTGTTGTTTCATTGATTAACTGTTCGATATTATCCTCTGGATTTATTAAATTATAAGCTTTTTGATAAATAAATGAATTTATTATTGAGTTTATCCAATATTCGTGCGTGTAGCAACTTTTATCAAGCTTTAATAAATATTCATGAGTTTTTTTAATATTGTCTAGTGTTAATAATTTTTCAATATCAGAATATTTGTTCCAATACATAGGATAATTTAATCCTAGTCTTTCTATAACAGCAGGATGTGGCTTAATTAATATTGGAGTATTTCTTACTATACATTCGGTTAATGTGTTGCAAGCTGAAGCTTCAATTAAATCAATAAATACAATATTGTTTGATAACATAATATCATAATCATTATTTTCAACCCTGTTAATTAATCGTACAGACATTTGGTTTTCTAATAATTGTTTAATAATTAAATCTTTTTCCTCTATATCTAATGATTTTATATATTCTAACATAAAATAAATATATTTGTTTTTAGATTGGTCTTGACTAATATTTCCAAAAGAGTAACAATTTTTATCTATATCATCAAATTTGCTTAAAATTTCTCCAAAAGTACAATTAGGTTTAATATATCCATCCATATCTTTACCAATTAAATGAGCTTTTGTAATATATTTGGGAACATTAATTCTATAAATAGAATATATATTTCTTAACCATCCACCTATTTGAATAACTTTTTTATCTTGATTTTGTATAAAGTTATAATATGAAAATTTAACTTCGGGTATTTCAGTTGGATGTATTAGTGTTTCTACAAATAGTTCAGGTATTTCTGATTTAAACCAATGAGATAACCAATTACTCATTGTATAAATTCCAATACAATTTTTTAACGAATTATTCCACGAGTCTTTTTTAATCATTTGAGTTGTATTGTATTCAGTATATATTTGATTTGGTGTGTGGTGTACAATACCAATCCATGGTTTATCATATGGTAATAATTTAAGGTCATTATAAGTAGCTTCACCCCAATGAAATGTTTTATCACAAAACATGTCAAAAATAATTCCATTAGAATTATGTAAAACACTGGTTTCATTTACTACTCGAGCCCATCCTGATCTGTGAATATTATTTAATAAATGGGGCTCAATATAACTTAAATTTAAAACTTTTAATTTATCTGGAAAACTATTTATTGATGATACCAATTGATAAGTTATTTGGTTTTTAGAATAATAATCATGATAAATCCATTTTAAGTCTTCTTCAATATTAAATTTTGGTTTTAAAATTTTACTACTCAAACCATAAAAATAACAAGCACCTGGATCCTTGCATAATTTATATAATATAAATCTTGTAATTCTATTTCTAAAATCATTATTATATAACGATTCTTCACAATCAAATTTATCAATAGAATAAGTTGATTTCAAATTGTTAATAATTTCATTTACTATTTCAGTACATTTGTTATTAAACGTGTAGTAAGGTGGAATATTTCTTTTTGGTTGTTTTATATATTTTTCCAATTTATTTTTATGCTCTTCAATACTAATGAAATTTGTTTTCATTATTGTTCTACAAATTTCATTATAATTTTGTGTCATCTTATTAAATAGTTCAATTGCTTTTGGTACATTAAAATCAATTGGTCTGCTTGCACTATCTAGTTCTGGTTCTAAAACCCATTGATCTAATCCAAATTCTTTAATTTGATCTTTTGCTTTTTTAGTGTGTGGTATTGAAAAAACTGGTTTTCCACAAACAACAGCAAGCACATGAGCATGATATCTCGAACATATAATTATGTCAGATGATTTAAATTGTTCAATCACATTATTTAGTTTAAAATTAATTTTATTGTCAATTACTTTTGACTTTGGTGATTTACTTAACGATTGTTCCAAATCAAAATCATTAATCCAGTGGGTATTTTTAACATTAACTCCAAGTGATTTTGATATTTTTTCTAAATCTTCGTTAATTAATAAATCAGATTCAGTATCACTCGGTGATGTATTAAAAGATACTAAATCTATTGACCATCCCAATTCACTAACGTATTTGAGAAATAAGCAAATTTTTTTTAGATACAAATTATAATATTTGTTATTTGCAAATATTGATCTGGCCAAACAAACTGAAACTTTTTTTCCTTTGGTATAAATAGATTGACGCTTGATTGGATAAGAACAAACTATATCTGGTAAATATTCAATATATGGATTTATAGTATCTTGTTTAAAATGGTTCAATAATCGTTGGTAATCATTAAAATTTCTTACTATAAAACAATCAACTAAATTAACTTCTTTAATTATATCTCCTTTGGGTAATTCACAAGAATAAGCAATTATTTTTCCTTTAAAATTTATAGTAAGCTTCTCTATTTTAGATAAAAAATAGTTATTTAATATTTCACCACCGCCTAAAATTATTGTATCAACATTTGGGTCAATTGTTTTAATATCGTCTAAACTAATTATTTGAAATGGGATTCCAATATCTTCTAATATTTTTTTAAATAAAAGATAAAATATATCGTCTCCCAAGTTATTTCGGTGATAAAACCCAGTACATAATATCATTAAAAATATAAAGATATTATTTTTATCTGCAATTATTTTAAAACTATTTAATAAAAAAATTGATTTTTTTATTTGAATGTGATTAAATAAATAAATAATGAATGTTGGATTTAGGGGGCAAGTATTAATTGTGAACTTTAAAGGAAATAAGGATAAAATGAATAAAATTTTAAATCCTATTTCTGATAAATACGAAGGATCTATCAAAAATAGAGAAGGCCACAATTTTAACTCTGATTATATACCAGATAAAGGTCATGAACTGTCTAAATATAAATCCAAATGTAAATACGTTATAGGAATTTATAATTTAAATAGTATTAAGCATGAATTATTACATGCAAAGTTTGCACTAGAAGAAGACTATAGAAACCAGATAATAAGTGAATGGAATAGACTCCCTAATGGAACTCGTGATCATATTACAAAATTTTTAAAAAAAATAGGTTATGGTGATAATGTTATTATTGACGAATATCAAGCATACCGTTATACAGAACCAAGAAACTTTTTTGGAATTACTTTATAAAATGAATATTTAAATGAGTATAAAAAATTGATTTAATATTTCTTTATCAAAATGTTTTTATATTTAATGAATACAGTAGTTCAAATTGAAGTAAATTGTCCTAAATGTAAATTTAGTATAAACCAAGATGTAGATTTAAGCAATCCAACTAATTCTATTTATTGTCCTGCATGTGACAATATTTTTGATTACAATCCTACAACTTATATAGATCCTTTTGATGACCAAGAAGATGAAAATGATCCAGTAATTAAAAATTTAACAAAGGCGTATGAAGAAATACCCCATACATTTGTTAGAACTGAAGCAATTTTTATGAAAGGTTTTATTAATGGAGTAGAGGTTCATTTTTTAGTTGATACAGGTGCTGAAATGTCTTTATTACCTTTAAATGTGGTGGAAGCATGTGGTTTAACAAATCTTTTAGATAAAAATTATCAAGGTATGTTAAGTGGTGTTGGTCATGATAAGATTGAAGGAAGACTTCATTACGTTGAAGTTGTTCTCGATTGTGGAATTTATCCATGTGGTTTTACTGTATGTGCAAATAATAACTTACCGGCTATTTTGGGAATTGATATGATGTATAATTTAGGTATTACTATTGATTTCAAGTCAAGTAAAATTATTTTTAATGATTCTTGTTCACTTGATTTTATTAAAAAATCAGAAGTCGTTTCCAAAAAATAATTTTTATCATAATTAAAAATTTATTTCTTTTATAATTTAATGAAATTATTTTTTTATAAACCTAAACAATTTTCACCAATTATATTTCTAATTGTTAAAATTAGTTCAAATGATGAATTAGAAAAAATAGAAGCTTGGACTCACGAACTTTTTCAAATATTAATTGAACAAAAAGAGGCAACTGAAGAAAACATTTTAGTGTTTAGTATTATTAAAGACCATGAAAAGTCAACTATTAATTTAATATTACCATCAACTAAATCTAATGAAAAATTAACACATAGATGCCATACAGATATAAATTTTGTTAATTCTTTGGTTGTAGAAACATTAATAAAATCAGATACTGAGTTTTATATTGAATTAGCTGAATCAAAAATTTATATTCACCCAGTTCATTTAAACCTTATGTCTTTATCAAAATTTTATAAAAAAAAATGAATTGATTATCCTTCTTAAAAATTGAATTGATAAAATTTTAATTTAATATCTTATTAATTTAATGACAATTGTAAATAATTCTGGAAAACAAAAAGGTATATGGTCTAGTTCTGGGTCGGGATCTAAATCTGGTTCTTGGTCTGGGTCTGGGTATAAATCTGGATCTGGTTTAGGTTCTAATAATTCACCAGTATCTAGATCTTACTCTACTAATCTTTCTGATAAACCTAGTAATTTAGAAAAAGTTCAACCAACAATACCAGCACCTAAACCAACAAACACACAACTACCTGAACCAAGTTATCAGGTTCCTCTAATGACATGGGCTAATAGAGATTCAATGGGAGGTAGAATTATGGATAATGTTTTAACAGGTGTTACTGTTGGAACTGGAAGTGCTATAGCACACCGTGTAATAGGTTCTATTGGTTCTAATCAACCAACTTCATCTAATACATTAAACTCAACAAATATAACAAACACAACAAACTCAATAAGTTGCTCGGAAATAAAAGAATTTTATGCAAAACTAAAAAATAATTTTGAATCAAATCCCGAATTAAATAAAGATTTTATTAATTTTTGTACCAAATTTAACTGTAATCTTGATTAGTTATTTTAATTTAAATCAATATCTTTATTATTATTGTTCTTATTATCATCTTCATCTGTATCATCACCAAGAAATTTCGCATGCATTTGATAAGGTGAATAACCCATCATAATCATTGCTGCTTTTTCATGAGTTCCTAATTTTTTAAATTGATTGTTGTAATTTGACATATAAGGAGGTAAATCTTTACCATAATTATTTAAATTATCAAATGAATTATCATTTGTTAAAGATTCGTTTGTTAAAGGATCACTCATTGATTTCATTAAAGCTATTAAAATTGATTCAGTAAAATTAGTTTTTGATAGTTCATCTATATCTGGTTCATTTGAAGTTACAGATTCATTATGGGTGGTAGCCAATAAACTAGGACCGGTTTGCCATAAATTATGTGCGGTAGTTAATAAACTAGGACCGGTTTGCCCTAGATTATGGGTAGTTGCCAATAAACTAGGACCGGTTTGCCCTAAATTATGGGTAGTTGCCAATAAACTTGGACCAGTTTGATTAATTGATGATGTAATTGTACCTATTAATGGTACTATATCTAATTGGCCAGGTTGATTTATATTTACCATTGGGGAAGAAGGAATAGATTCTAATGAATATGAATTTAGAGATTGTAGTGGTTGAAATATAGGTGATTGATCAAGTAATTGAGATGTAGCAATAAATGGTTCAATAACATTATTTATTGGTCCCGCTGGGCCATTGTGACCTCCAATATTTATGATACTAGAAGGTCCAGATAAATTAATATTACCAGAAATCATCAAATTGTTTGTATTAAAATAATTTCCTGAACCAATTAAATTTAAATTATTTAATATATTAGCATGTGCGTCCATAACTATTGGATTTGAGTTGTTAGAGTTGTTAAGGTTAATAAAATTATTAAGATTGTTAAAATTAGATGGATTATTTAAACTTAGTATGCCATTTGGGTTAATTGGACCACTAATATTTAATGCATCATTTAAAGTTATATATGATAATTCACTTATTGGTTTACCAATTAAATTAGCTATATCTATCATTTTTTTATTTTGTTTAACAGATGGAAATTCATTCAAAAACACACCAATATCATATCCATCTATAAATGAATTTTCAGTTGAAATGATTTGGCTAGAATGATTTGCTATCATCTTTTTTAAATCAAATTTAAATTTATTATTTGAAAAATTTACTTGAATTGAATTAGGATGATCATAACCAATAATTGGAAATATATTTTGACTTAATTCAAAAACTTCATTACTCATCCAAATAACTTTACCATTTAGAGTAAAAAAATATTTTACTTTATTTTCTCCAAACCAAATTACACCTGCTCCACCAATATCTCCGGGTGCCCAGTTTTTAGAAACTTTATTTGCTGATTTATCTGACTGATTTACTCTTACTGTACCATCATCCGAATGATAACCAACAGAATTTGCATACCATCCAACATGTGAATCAAATGGTGTTAATTTTGTTCCAAAGCCAATTGAAACACACGGTGATGGCTCTTCGTGATCAGTTAAGTTAATTGTATTAGTTAAAGTAACTTCGTAATAATAAATATTTGATTGTAAAATTTCAACAGTTTCATTATTATAAAGTGGAAATGAAAATGGAATTGGATATTTAACATCAGAATTTTTTTTACTAAAGGGTAATAATTTATCAGAAAAAAGAATACGGTGTCCAGCTTTACCGTGAAATTGATATTCGTCGCCATATTTAATAATTTTATTTGGTCCAGAATACAATTCAGATAATAGAAATCTAGAAGGAAGTGGCATAAAGGATCTGATTGCTGATAATGGATTTGAACAACTTATAGGTTGTTTTAAAAAATCAATATTATAGTTAATCAAATCTTTAAGGTATTCAAGGGGAAATTTTTTATCTTTTTTTGTTTCTTGAATAATTTCGTTAAATTTTAGGGTTTGCATTATACTTTAATAATTGGTTTTTTCTTTAAATATAATTAGTTGGCTATGATAGTTTTATTAAATAGGTGTTTATAAAAGGCAAAAAAATTGAAATTTTTTAGTCTATAGCGCATAAACATTTAAGATTAATGTCGAATTCTAAAGTGAATTTTAATAATATTACCTATCGTTCTAACAAGAACTCAATTCTTGTTGGAGAGATTAAAATTAATACCTCCGCACCTGATTCTATTAATATTCCTCCAAAGGCTGAATCATGTACTAGTCACATTGTCCTTCAAAAGGGCGATGACTCTCATTTTAAGTCACATTTCCTTACTGCACCTGTAGTTCCCCATGATATCTATCTTTATGACCAATGTGCCCACATGTTCTCTAACTACAACAAGGAGCGAGCAAACAACGCGCATGGCACAGTAAAAATTACAGCTGAAAACAAGGTCCTTTTCTCAAATATTCAGCTTCCAGTTGTTGCTGAGGGTCAAGTTTATCTTGTTATTAATTCATATGCTGGACTTGTACAGTGTTCAATTGACTCTTCTAAAAAGTTTCTAGTTGAAAACGACCTTGAATCATTTAGCAAAAAGTATGATCTTACCAAGGTCATTCTATTTATTAGCACTGAAATTGCAAATGAGCTTGATAGACTAAAAATTAATTTCCGTACATACTTTAAAGATGTTAACTCTACATCACACAATCGAATGGCTGACTATCTTGCTGAATATTTCGGTGGTCGTACTATTACTGGATCTAAACCAGCTTTCCAAGGAATGCTTACTTTTGGCCCAGATGTTGATGTTGTGCTTGCACGATTTAGCCATATCAAGGGACTTGGACCAGTAAATGCACAACTTCGTCGCAATGGTCGTATTCAGATTAATTCTGAGGATAGTCAAGCTTCTGCTCACTTCTTTATTATGCTAAAGCATGACCATAACAATAATCTCAAGTACTCAGAAGAAGTTACAAAGACTGAATTTGAAATTGTTGAACGATCACTAACTAACCTTCCAGATCTTTCTGATGATCACTTTAATGTATTGATTGATTCAATTCGATTCCTTGAAAAGCTTAATGCCAATCGAGAATCTAAGGAATTCAGCAAGATTATTATGGAGAATGCACTTGATGTTGTCAAGTACCAATTTGCTAGTCCACTCAATGTCTTTTCTGAAATTGAAACAGAATCTCAACTGTCTCAGTTTATTATTGACTATGCATATGTTCTCGAGATTCAAATCTTCAACCTGATTCATAACAAGTCAATTGATGACTTTGGACAAAAAAATCGCAAGGGCACTAAGACAGTTATGTTTAAGGACCTTGTTGATCACCGTGGAGGTTATGCTAACAATTTCAATCATCCAATTGCAACCACATACAACTGTTATCGAGATCTAACTCATGCGGTTTCATCTGCTCCTCATCCTCCAACAAGTGTAGGAATTCTTCCAACAACTACTGCTGCGTGGCCAATGAATACCTTTGATGAATAAGTTAAATAGTCATTGAATTTTTATTTATATTTAATATAATTATCTATACAATTATAATATAATTTAAAAATGATATTTAATAAATTAAAACATCAATGTGATAAAACATGTAGTTCTGGTTCATTATGTTGTAATTCGTCCCATTGGAAATTTAATAATATGTTTGGTGGAGGAAAACCACAATGGACTGTTTTGCAACATAATGGTCCAATGTTTCCACCAGCTTATGTTCCTCATAAAATACCAGTTATTATAGATGGTAAAGAAGTTATTTTACCTGAACTTGCTGAAGAATATTCAACTATGTATGCTAAATTTATAGATACAGATTATAATAAAAATAATACCTTTAGAAAAAACTTTTGGAAAGAATTAAAACCAACTTTACCATCAAATATTAAAGTAGAATCTCTTGAAGATATTGACTTTACCCCTATTAAAAATTATTTAATTATGGAAAAAGATAAAAAAGCAAATATGACTAAAGAAGAAAAAGAACAAGCTAAAAAGAAACAAGATGAAATTGAAGAACCATACAAGTACTGTATTATTGACGGTGTTCAACAACAAGTTGGTAATTTTAAAATTGAACCACCTGGTATTTTTTTAGGTCGCGGTACACATCCTAAAATTGGTAAGATTAAAAAAAGAATTGTGCCCGAAGATGTTATAATTAACTTGTCCAAGGATGCAAAGGTTCCTGACCCTAATATTTCTGGTCATAATTGGGGTGAAATTATTCATGATCAAAATGTTATTTGGTTAGCTTCTTGGAAAGATGAAATAACTGGTAAGAATAAATATATTTTTACTAGTTTGGACTCTTTTTTTAAATCAAAGTCTGATGAATCTAAATTTGATCTAGCCAAACAATTAAAAAAGAAAGTTAATACAGTAAGGGAAGATTATGAAAAACAATTAACTGATGAAAATCCTAAAAACAGACAATTAGCAACTGCATTATATTTTATTGATAATTTAGCATTAAGAGTTGGCGGTTCTAAAGATACCAAAGAAGAAGCTGATACTGTTGGTGTAACATCATTAAGAGTTGAACATATTACTTTATTAGAAGACAATACTATTAAATTAGACTTTTTAGGTAAAGATTCAGTAAGATACTGTCGTAAAGTTTCAGTTCATACTCAAGTTTATAAGAATTTAGAAGAATTCACAAAAAATAAAAATAAAAAAGACGAATTATTTGACTTAATTACTTCTAATACATTAAATGAATATTTAAGTTCAATTATGAAAGGACTTACAGCCAAAGTATGGCGTACTTATAATGCCAGTTTATTATTTCAAAAGGAGTTAGACAAAGTCAAAGAAGAAAAAGTATCAGAAATTGATCCTAATGAAAGACTTAATTATCTTATTGCTATGTTTAACCAAGCAAATACTGCTGTTGCTTTATTATGTAATCACCAAAAAAGTGGTAACTCATCTATTGACAATTTATTAGATAAAATTGACGAAAGATTAAAAGAATTAAAAAAGAAAAAACAAAAATACCAAGAAAAGAAAGCTCATGATAAAGTTAAAAATGTTGAAGCTAAAATAAAATCATTAAAATTAAAAAAAGAAACTAAACTAAAAATGAAAAATGTTTCTTTGGGTACAAGTAAAAATAATTATATTGATCCAAGAATAATTTTTGCATTTATTAAAAAGTTTGAAATACCACCTGAAAAACTATTTACCAAAGTTTTAATTAAACGTTTTGAATGGGCAAGTAAAGTCGATGCTGATTATCGTTTTTAATTATTAATATAATTATAAATGATAAATTAAGCCTATCGTTTTTGATTATTTTAATAAATTTTACATTTATTTATTAAATTAATTTTCAAGAAATTTATGTGTAAGTAGGGTGTTTAAATCAGCTCTTTTTGAACTATCAAAGTGAATTAGATTAATTAGAAAATCTTTAAATTCTTCTTTCTTTTTTAAATTAAATGTTTCTGGAACTAGTTCTTTTACAATATAGTTATTAAAAAATTCATCAAATTTTACAAAATTATTTATTTTGTTTTTAATAATTTTTGCTTTTTCAATATAAAGTAGTAAATTTTGCATTGATTTACTTGGTACTTCTTCAATAGAATTATAAAAAAATTTATACCAAGCATATATAAATAATAAAACTGCTTTATGTTCTAATAAATAATCGTTATTAACAGCACAAACATCATACATATATTTGGATAGCACATTCCAATATGAATGCTTTACAAATAAATTAACTATTATACAATATAAACCAAAATAATCATGTTTTGAATAATCAATTGATTCATATGATTCTTTAAATGTTAGGTATTCTTTTAAACTTAATACACTTTCTGGAGAACTAACATAATTGGTTGATATTATTCCGAATTTATCACTTTTCTTTTTAATTAATCCAAAATCTACAATAGTAACTTGTGGATAATTGTCTTTAACATCAATAACCACATTTGGTGGTTTTAAATCACCATGAATAATATTTTTAAAAGAATTTACTTGATTTAACAATTGTTTTATTATTTCAACATTGTGTATCCAACTTATTTTATATTTAATAGATTTTATTTTGTCCAAATTATAAAATCCTAAATATGGATAAATTGCACCATTAGCATTTATATTATCGAATTCTCCAAAATAATGTGGATAGGCTTTGTGGACAATTTTACCTTCTCCAAAATATTTTTTAACCTTATTAATTTCCTTTTCCAAATCCTCTTGACAATCTGAATTAGATATTTTAACCGCGTATAATTCATTTTTATTTAGTCCACTAATTGGTTCAATTAAATAAACTTGACCAATTGTTCCTTTTCCTAAATAATTTATAATTTTAAATTTAATATCCAAATAATCATTATAAATATATAATTTTGAATTTATAATATTTTTCGATGCTGTGTTAAAATCAACAATTTTTAAGTTTACATTTTTTATGTCATAATTCATTTTCTTAATATATTAAATTATAATTAATAATGTAATATATTTTTAAATTCGTTTTTATATTTCAAATATTTCCAATATTTGTTCCAATTTAATTAATAAATAATCAAGACCATATAATCCAGAATCATTTGAACCTATTAAAAAGCTATTAGAATAACCATTTAATTTTGCTGTATTAATGTTAATTACAGAATCATCAAAAAATAGCAAGTTTATTTGATCAATGTTTTCTTGTTCAATTATTTTATTTAGATAAGTAACTTTTTTAATACCCCATAATACTTTTGAATTTGATATGTTTGATAATCCGTATTGTTCTTTTTCACTTAAAGTAAATGGACATGATATTATATGTATTGATTCAGATCCCTTTACTTCCTTAATTAATTTATTTTCACCAACTTCAAATCCTATTTTGTTTAATATATGTTTAACATCACTAACTAATGCTCTTGTATTAATATAAATAATATTACCTTTTCTTACTATTCTTTCAAAATAAAATTTTAACTTGTTTAATTTATATTCATTATCAAATAGTTCCATAAAATTAGTATTCTTTGTTAATCCATCCGAAGATTTAACTGTCATTGTTAAATCAAAATCAAACACAAATACATTCTTTGCTGTTGTTTCTGTCATTTTCTGTAAAAAATGAAGGTCATTGAATGATTTGTTGAACATTCTAACCGAATCATTCATTTATTTATATACAATATATAAAAACTATAGATATTTATAAATAAATTAAACTATTGGCTATAAAAAAATTTTTACAAGTATTTTTTTAATTTTTGTTCTATTTCTGAAACTTTATTAGAACTAACTATTTTAGTTGCCAAGTTTGCTTTTGATAATGAGTTATTATTAGTACCTGATATTTGTTTTAGTTGTTGATATTTTAGTTTCATTAGTTTATTAAATAATTCCGATTCTATATCAACATCAGAATCACTATCAGAATCTTTATCTTTTAAAATATCCGAATTAATTTCAGATTCGTCATCTGATTCCTCAAGAATCGCATCTGATTTATTTAGCTTTTGATCATCTTCATCATCTGATTCTTCGCTATCTGACATTAAATTATTTTCTTCAAAATTTTCGTGCCATTGAACAACTAATGCATTGGTAGAATCAATTAGATCATCAACATTATCATATAATGCTTCCCATTTTTTTTGAGATATTTTATTAGCAGTTAAAGCCTCCAAATCCTTTTTAGTATACCAGTTTGGTACAATAATACTTCTATTGCCTGCACAAGTTTCAACAATTGTTTCAATTGTCTTATCATCTGCATATTTAATATAATGCAATATTTTTTCTAATTCAGTTGGTAATTTATAATTATATTCTGAAGATTCTACAACCGATTCATTGTCTGAATCAGCATCTGAATTGGCATCTGAATTGGCATCTGAATCATCTTTATTTGCTTCTTTTTCACAATTATTACATTCGATTGCATTTTTATTTTTTTCTTCTAATAGCTTTTCTATAGCTTCTACATCTTTTTTAATTTCTTCAAGTGATTTTGAAATTTCCATAATTTGATTTTTTTCTTTGGTATGATTTATTTCTAGCTTTGTTACTGAATTGACAGTTCCTAATGATATAACTGAAATAGTAGCTAATAAAGCACCTAAGCATCCTATAGCCAAAGTATTTTTATCAATTACTTCTATATAATTTACTAAATCCATTAAATTTTATTAATTAAATGAAAAATATAAAATAATCAATTTTTTTATAAAAACTAACATAACAAAAACAAGTTTCCTAACAAATAGAATTAATAAATTCTGCATTTGATGGATCTCGTCCTAAGAAAACTTTAATTGAATCCATTGATTTTCTAATACTGCCTTTAGATAACACTTCTTTTCTTAATTTCATTCCTAATGTTTGATCCAAGTATTTACCATCTTTAAACATTCCAAATAAGTCTTTGGCATATACTAATGACCATGCATAACCATAATATCCAGCATCATATCCACCCATTAAATGACCAAAGTTAGCTGGCTCAGAAGTATTTGGTACTGGATCTAATTCCAATATTTCCCTATGCAGTTTGTCAAAAATTTGTTTTGGTTTAAGACCAGATTCTACATATTTGGATGAATGAATAAACATATCATAATGACCAAATAATAATTGTCTGGAGTAATGATAACCTTGTAACAATTTTCTAGAATGGTTTAGTTTATCAACTAGATCTTCTGGTAAGTTATCTGACATTAATTTTAATGTTTCTTTTGCATAACACCATTCTTCAAACATTTGACTAGGAGTTTCAACAAAATCATGTTCACAACTAAAAGATGCAGTATCTTTAATTGTTGATTCTGAACTAAGATGATGCATAACATGTCCAAATTCGTGGAAAAATGTTTCAACTTCATCAAATGATAAATTACCTGTACCAAAATTACAACCCATTGTTGCAACAGGTAAAGATTTATCAGATTTGGTTACAAATGGAAAACAAGCAGCATGTGAATATTTTCCTTCTCTAGGATACAAGTCTAAGTAAAAATAGCCAATAGTTTGATCTGTTTGTTGATCAAAAACTTGATATAATTCAACTGAATCGTGCCAAAATGTATTAGAATGAGTTGTAACTTTTTCAAATCTATATCCTAATAATTTTTGATATATTTCTAAAGCTCCTGTAATTACTTTGGTTACTGGAAAATATTGTTTTAATTGTTCCTTATCAAAATTACATGTTTTCTCAACAAAAATTCTAGAATAATATGAAATATCCCATGGTTCTAATTTATCAATTCCATCTTCTTTTGCAAGTTTACTTAAAAATTCTAAATCTTTATGTAATAATGGTTTTACTTGAGCTAATAAATTTGATAAAAAATCATTCACTGCTTGAGTTGACTCGGCCATTGAATCTTGTAATTTATAATCTGAATAATTTTCAAATCCAAATAGTTTTGCAATTTGAACTCGATAATCAAGAACTTTTTCAACCAAAACTGTATTTTCATTTATACATCTTGACTTAAATAATATCGAAATTTTTTTACGTAATTCTCTATTTGATGCATATTCCATAATTGGCACTACATCTGGATATTTTAATGTTATTTTTAAACAACCAGTTTCTTTGTTAAGTCTTTCTTCAATAAATTTTTCAGGTAAACCACTAAATTCTTCTAATTTAATTTCCTCAGAATAATTTTCATTACCCAAATTCAGACTGAATTCAGAACATAATTCACTGACTTGCTTTTTAATTTCCTTTAATTCATTAAATTTTTCATCAGGTAACTCAAGACCACTTACTTTATACCCAATCATAACATTTTCTAAATAAGATTTTTGTTCCAAGGATAAACTATCTTTTTCTGTTTTATATTGGTTATCCCAATAAAATTTATATTTGTGGTATAAATCTTTTCTCATTGATTGTTCAATAAACCATTGTTCTACTTCAGTTTCTAAATCAGAGCATAAAGTTCTAATTTTTTCGTCAACAGAAAAATCCTTCATTTGCAGTAAAGCCATGTTAACATCTGAATTATCACAATCAATAATTTTTTGCACAAAATTATTCCAAGTTAATTCATTGTCTGATATTTCAATTAATTGGGAAATAAGGTCTTCATAATTTTTCATATGAGAATCTTTAATATGGGTTAATTGTTCTGGGGTGATATTTGAATAATCTAATAACACATTTAAACTATTTGACATTAATAATATAAAATTATAATATAAATATTCTTTATTTCAATTATTTTTATTAGTTTATAATTTAAAAAAGAAAAACAAATAAAGCAATATTATTTATATTAATAATTAAATTTTGACCTATGATATCTAACCACCTTGTAATTCAAAATAAAGTTACTGATGATAAAATTAAAAACTTAGCAAATATTAAAGCTTTAATTGCTAAAAATTTTTGTAGTAATGTCAACTTTATTATTCTTCCCGAATTTTTTAATTGTCCATATGGAATTCAACATGTAGCAAAGTATGCGGAAGAACTTAAACCAAACCAAAATAATCCATCATTTTTAATGTTAAAAGAACTTTCAGAAATTTATGCCAATGTTTACATTATTGGAGGATCTATACCTCAATTAAAAAATTCTGCTTACTTTAATACATCAACAGTTTGGTTTAATGGCAATTTAGTTTGTTCATATAGTAAAATACATTTATTTGATATGGATGAAACAAAAGTATTTACTAAAAAATTTAAAGAGTCATCTGTTTTAACATCAGGTTCGACCCCATGTTATTTTGATACACCTTATGGTAGAGTTGGATTAGGAATATGTTATGATTTAAGATTTAACTCTTTATCAAATTATTATTCGGAAAATAATTGTGATATAATAGTTTACCCTTATACATTTAGCAAACTAACTGGTGAATTACATGCGGAATTATTATTAAGAGCTAGAGCAGTAGATTCACAATGTTGGACTGTTGGCGTTACTTCTTTAAGAGATTCAAATAAAGATTATGATTCTTATGCTAAATCTTTTATAATAAATCCATATGGTAATGTTGAAGCTACTAGCATAATAAATTCAGAAAATGCATTTATTTATAAAATAGATACTGAGTACAATAAGTATTTTAAAAATATGATACCATTGGCAGATTCAAAAAAAATAATTTAATTTAATTTTATTTTTTAATTAATTTCCTGTTTGATTAAAATAATTAATCACGCCTTTATAAATTGTATATTTAATTTCCCCATCTGTTACTGGACTATAATGTAAAATAACATGGGTAAAAAAAAAGTATTCAAATAATCCTAAAAATGAAAACATTAAAAAATTATCTACAATAATTTTTCTCCATTTTACCTCTCTACAATTTAAAAAGCCAAATAATAAAAAGGAACATAAAATTCCTCCAGAAACTATTGCCATATTATAAGCAACAGCTAATAGTTTATCTTTTAATAAATTTTGTTCCATCATAGACTTAACATAATCTAAATATAAATTAGATGAAACTTGATCTGAATTATCAAGTAGCAAATTAGAAATAACAAGTTTTTTTTGAGAATCTAATTGTAAATTATTAAGTTCATTTAAATAACTATTGATTTTTCCCATAAATTCATTCTTCTCTATGTGAATAACATAATTAAAATAAAAATATATTTCAAAAATAATCATAATAAATATATGAACTGATATGGACAGCATTTTATTTATAACTCCTAACTTGTTATTTAAATAACAATTTTTAATTTTTTCTAAATAATTTGATCTTGGAGATATTAAAGGTTTATCATTTAATATTTTAGTAGAATCATTTTCCGTTGTAATCTTTTTAGAATGCAAATATTCTATATCTGTTAATTCAATGTTTAAAGAAGATGTATTTAATGAATTATTTGTTAATGTATTTTTTGGACTAGAATTTTTTGAAAATGTCCTATTTACAATATTCATTAGTTTAAAATTATAATATAAGACGGGTACTCTTTAATTATAATTTTACTTTATTGTTTACGCCAGTTATATTTAACACAATTATATAAATAGTTTAATTGAAACATCTCTTTTTCTTGGTCTAATATCATTGTTTGAGCCAATAATAATAATCTTGGTTCATTTGTAGATTTTAATAATAATTTAGCTAATTCTACACCTGATTTATGATGAGCAACCATGTGATCAATATATTCTTTGTCGGTTATTTTTGATCCATTATTTACTTTAGTATCAGCAAAAGTTTCAATGTTATTTGAATTTCCAATAACTTCAAAATCAGTTTCTGTTCTCATTTGTAAAGGAACATTACCAAAACCTTCAAAATGTTTATCATTGCATTTGGCATTTGAAAAAATACCAGGATATAATTCTTCTAATTTAGCACTAATTAATCTATTACCACAATTACATGATTTACTTGCTTGAATGTTAGGTACTGACTTTAGTAATCTTTCCATTAAAATTACTTCTTCACCTTGATTATATATTACTTTTCTAGCATAATCTAAAATAAAGTCATCAGACGAATTCATTAAAACTAATTTACTCATTTTAATTGCAACATTATGATGTTTAATCATTAATTCTAAAAATTCTTTATCAGAAATTTTATCGTTTGATAATATTTTACAACTCATTGTTATATAATTTAATTAGAAATTATTTGATAATTAAATTATTTATATAAAAAAATTTTTAATTTTTATTAATGCAACCAAAAGTATTTTCAATTGAATAGTTAACATATAACATACCATCTTCGCTTACATTATTTTGATATATAGATATCATTAAATCACTAGTAACTGGCATTCTATTATTTATAAAAGCATATAATGCCTGCTCTTCACCCAATTTAATTCTTTTTCTAATAATATATAAAAATTGTCCAAATGTTATATCATGAGGAACTAAATATTTATTTTTATGTATATCTGGTGCACCATGTGATTTTAAATGTTTTTCTACTATAACAGGTATTCTATCTCTATATTTATTTAACATCCTTTCTGCTTCTAGTTTTCTATTTTGTAAAGGTATTTTGTCTTTATAAGACAGATTAGATGACATTATATAATTAGACATATTTTTATTAGATTTTTAAATCAAATTTTATTTATATCCTATTTATTTAGTTTTATTTAATAAATATTATTAAATAAAATCAATTATTTGTACTTTTAATTTACCCTTTTTAAACTGACAAATCTAAATTGGTTGATTCATATAATGTTTTACATAACTTAATTGTTTCACCAACCATAAAATGTTTAACACCTTGACCAGTAACTAAATGCATCAAAGTCATTTTTGTAGCAGCAGCTCTACCATCACGAATACGGTGCATTTGATTTTCAGCTTTTACTTTGTTAATTTCGCTATTAGTGCTTGGGCATATTGGTAAATTCTTTGGAAATCTATTAACAACATCAATAACTTCACCAATTGGTATAGATTCAATTAGAGTGTTTGGATCAAGTTGTTTAGCAATAATAAATTTGTTAGTTTCAGAATCAATTTTAAGTTTAGAACCAGTAACTTCAAGTAGTTTGGTAATTGCTGATAATTCTGCTTGAGGAATATCGTCATTAGAAGGATTTTCTAATTTTTCAATAACTTTTTCCATTAAAATAAAACCCTTTCTTTCTTGTAAATCTTTTTCTTTTTTATTTTCAAACATTTGTAAAATACTATCAATATCTGCTGACATATTATTTAGGTCACTCAATTTAATTTTCTTTCTATCCAAAATACTAACATAACCAGAAATACCACTTACACGTTCTGTGTTATCGTATTTAATTGATTCGGTTAATGGAAGTACTTTCTCTGTTTGTGTTGTTGATGTTGGTTGTGATTGTGGTTTTCCTTTAGGTATAGTTGGTTTTGGAGGAACATAAAAGAATTTACCATCTTTAAGCTTAGTTATAATTCCGTCTAATTTTTCAATTAAATCATTTTTATATTCTGGATTAGCAGTTGGTTTATTTCTTACTTTGATCTCTTTCTCTTGAGTTTTTAATCTATCAAAATCATTTGGATAATTTGTACTAATTAAATTAATAGTTTCGTCAAGATATGTTTTAAATTCTACTAATTTAGTCATTTTTGCATCGGTTTCTAAATAGTCCAAGAATACTTTAGCTTCAATAGAAATTTTTTCTTTTACATTATATTCAACTGCTTTTGCTATTTTGGCATACTCTGTTCTTTCTTTGTCTGATAATATTGAGTTATAATTATTAAATGCTTCTTTCATTGCGTTATGCGCTTTATTTTTACTTTCCCATAAATTTTTCTCAGCAGATTTAGCAGTAATACCAGGTTTTGCAGTAGTAAATTCACCAGGATCAGTTGGAACATCATAAACTTTCTTAGCTTGTGCTTCAGTTAAACCTAATTTTAATCTTAATTCTTTAGCTCTTTTATATGATTTATCTTTTTCTGCTTCATAGTCTGGATTATCAATAGTAAGAGTTAATGTAGTTGAATCATAATTTTTACTAACATTAGGACCTGGTTTTTCAAACTCAATTTTTAATTTACCATTTGCGTGTGTTACCAAACTAACAGGATTTGCTAATACTTTTGCATTAGCAGATGTATATTGGTGAGTTTTATTTACTTTAATCATAAAATCATATAATTTGTCTAAACCATTGTTTGTTACATTAACTTGACCAAGTTTATATAATTGTTCAACGGTCATTATATTTGGAATTATTTCTGATTTTTGAAATTCTTCTTCGCATAAATAGGTTAATGCTTCTTTTGTTTCTGGGTAAATATTATCAAGCCAGTTTTTAACAGATCCTGGTGTTTCTTCATTCCAGTACAAGAAACTAAATAATATTTGTAACCAGATACAACTTGAATTAACAATTGCACTTGGTTTTTTATTAGGCAACATCATCATTGTCTTACCAATACAGTCGGCATCTCCTGTAGCACCTGGTATACAAGTAAATTTGTCGATCTCTGTAAAAAGAGAATTAAAGAAGTCATCAAATTTATCTTCTCTTGAATTGTCGGTAACAACTAATTCAGTTCTTAAACTTGAACCAACACACATTGCTGCAAAAATTAACATTGAAATGGTATGATTAATATAATAACCTTCTTTAACCACTTTATTTAAATAGCTTTCTCCAGGACCTGCTGATTGATCATTTAAGTTCTTTTCATAAAAGTCATCAACTTTAATCTTTTGTTTTACACCACCAGATTGTATTGTTATATATTTATTTTTTGTTGCTGGAGAACTTACCCAATTATTAATTTTATCGAATTTTAATAAATCGTTTAATGATGGGTATTGTTTCGATTCATCATCAGCTCTTAAAATATCATATCCTTGTGTAATACTATTAACCTTTTGAACAAGTTTTGCCATGTTTTTAGTATTTCTTCCTTGTTTTAAAAATACATCAATTTGAGCAGTGTTTTCTGTACCAGCCATATCAAATAATGGGAAATATTTAACTTTATTTGTTGTTGCATTTAAGTCTTCCATTTTAACAAGTACACAAGTGTGACCACGAGAACTTTCAATATTGTTTTTAGTTGGTAATACTGTATTAATTTTCTTTTGCTCAATAATTAATTCTTCAAACAATTCACCCATTGAAGCACTTTTACAGAATTCAATTTCTTTCCAAATATCCTGTCCATCTAAAATTTCTCTGAATGTTTTTTGTTGTGATTCTGGATTTGGTTTTAATGATGGGAATTGACCACCCTCGCTAATAAAATTTTTAAGTTCTCCAAATGTTCTTCTATCTAATTTTTTAGAAACAACAGTTGAATAAAATTTTGTATATTTGTTAACATCTTCATCTTTAACGGGAGTTCCAGATGGCATGTAAAATGGTATATATTTTTGATCTTCAGTTACGGTGCTGTCAAATTTGGCTTTATTAATTGCATTAATATCAAAGAAAATAACTAATTCATTAAATAAAGAATCAATATTGTCTATTTTAGTTTTTTGACCATATGATACAAAATAAGCAATTGAAATTTTTTTAGAAGGACCTTTTTCAGCACCATTTCCTGTACCACCACTTTCTTCAAGAGATTTGTTAATAATATATGGTACAATACCTTCTTTGTCATCTGGATGACCGTTGCTTTTACCAAAATAACGAGTTGTTTTACCAGTACCAGATGCACCCAAAGCAAACATCATGTTAATAGCTGTATTAATTGGTTTGTTTGCACTGTCATCAGTTTTAATTAATTTACCTAAACCAATAACTGGGTCGTCTATTAATTTTTTAGTGCCGTTTAATTTATTTGATTCAAAAAACCCAGCATGAGAACTAAATGTGGCATTAACAAATTCTTTTTCTTCAAAATTGCCCAAACCTAAATTATTACATGTTTCTTTATTTGCAATACCATCTTTTGTTTGACCATCCATAAATTTATATTCAACTAATTCATTTTTAGTATCAAAAGTAAATCTGTATTTACATGAGTCTTTAGCATAAACTGAAGGAGGAAACTCAATTGTAAAGAAAATCATTGGAATTAACTTAATATAAGAGTTAATACCATCTTCAATTTGTCTTTTAACTTGATTATAAAGTTTAATTAAAACTTGTGTTTCATCAATACTAAAAGTACCAGATTTTGTTTCAAATAATAAATTTCTTAATACTGCTAAATTAACAATAAATGGTTTTAATTGATCGCGACAGGATACAAGTCTGTTTCTATAAATATCTAAACGTGGTTTTGTTATTTCAGATACTTTTGTTTCACCTTCTTTTACTTCAGTAACTATTTCTGGTTTGGTTTCATCATCTAACTTAGTAATTAATTTTTCAAAATCAGAAAATTTTTTAATTTGTTTTTGTTCATCAGTTAAACCTGCAAACATAGTTTTATCATCTTTTTTACCTAATTTATTATTAATTTTTTCATATAATGCAGTCATCATATTTGTTAATTGAATAGTTCTATCAACTTGTTTTTGATTTGATTCAGTTACTGGATTTTTATCTGATGGAACAATAATACTTGAACTTAGTAATCTAAATAATTCTAAATAAATATCTTTTTGTTCTTTATTAATAAAATCAAGAGGAGCACTTGGTAAAACTAAATCATTGCTACCTCCAGTTTGACCATATAAAATAGAATAAACTGATTTTGTTGTTAAAAATGATGATTTAGTTAATTTATCTCTTCTATCTAAAACTCTTGATTCTAAACTTTGAATTGAACTAGTATATTCTTTAACTTTATCTGGTTCAGTATTTTTATCTATTTTATCAACTGTTGATCTCATAAATGTTAAAACCATGTTTTCAATAAAAAATATGATGTGATCAATTGCAATAATTGAATTATCAATGTTATTTAATATATCATCAATTTCTTTTTCTGTTTTTAATGAATTTACACTTTCAATTTTAATAACTATTTTACTTTGTTCATCTTGTTTAACTAAATTTTTAAGAGCATCTTCAACTGTTATTGATAGATCATTAGGTGAATTGTAGTTATAAAAGTAAATTGAATATTTTAATAATTGCTCACTATAAAAATCAGTATTTTTTGCTTTAAATACATCTTTCCATAACTCAACCATATTATTAGTACTTTCATTATGCTTTAATACATCAGGATTATTTGACAAAAATAGAAACAATTTATTATAATCATTAACCATTTCATCAAGCTTTGTAACAAGACCAAACATTGTGGCAATTTTTCCAAAAAACACAGAAAAATCGTTACTTGCAACAAAAGTTTTATCATCTAATAATTCTAATATGAATTCTTTGCCTTGAACTTCAACATTGGCAAAATCATTGTCAATCACTTTTTTAATTTTTTCAATCATTGTTTGAGATTGTTTTCTGTATTCATCTAATAATGAGCCACCTCCAATTAATTCTTTAATACTACCACCTTTTTGTCCTTTAGCTTTAGTTGATGTGTTTCCTGGTTTGTTTCCTGGTTTGTTTCCTGGTTTGTTTCCTGAGTTAGTTTGTGTTTGAGATTTAGGAGTTTTAGCATCTTCTTGTTTACTTGCTGTTGCATCTTCTGGCTTAGTTAAAGTAGCATTTCCTGATGTACTAGTTGATGGTACAAGTGGGTTAATTGCTGTTGATGATGCGTCTCCAGATGTGCTAGTTGATGTTACAACTCCCCCAGTTGATGCATCTGGTGTTAATGTAACTGGTTTTGGCACAACTGGTTCAGCAGTTGGTGTTGTTGCTGTTAAACCTGATATTTTTGTTCCAATAGATTCTTCTTCTTTCTTTTCGCTTTCAACAACAGGAGATAAAATTGCTTTTTTATCTATTTTAATTGATCCAAGAGTTTTATTATTTGCCTTAATATAATTTTCTAAATAAGATGAATATTCTTCTAATTGTCCAATATATTTGGCAATATCTGTACTAATTGAACCTTTAGATTTAGCATCATTAATCATTCCGGTAACCTTTGAATATAATTCAGTAAAATCTTTTTCTTCAACATTACCTTTACCGTCTCCATTTTCCATTTGATTTACCATCCATTCAATTTCAGCTTTAATTGTAAATAATTTTTCATTTTGTTCAACAATAGTTTTCATTCTTTCTTGAAGATTTGTTATTTTTTTTTCAATAAAATTTTTGTCTTCGTCTATTTTATCAATATAGCCAGTTAATTCTCCCATACTTTGCATTAAACTATCATTGAATTGTTCATAACCCATTGCACCACCTTTTAATGTAATTTTTTTAATACTAACATCAAAGTCTTTTTTTGATTCAACAAATTTTTCTAACCCTGTAATCATTGTTTCTAACATATCTATTCTTTGTCTATCATTTTTAATATCATTACCTAAAATTTGATAACCAGTTGCAATTTTATCACGTTGTGATTTTAAAGCTCCTGCTAAATTTTGGTAATAATTAACAAGACCCATATAATTTGAAATTTGCATTTGGGCTAAGTTTTTATAATAACTTATTGATTGGGCTGAGCTTTTAATTAAATTTTTATATTTTTTATAATACTTCTTTTCTTTGCCTTTTTTTGGTTCAGAACTATCTGATGATGAATCACCATTACCTCCATTAAGTTGAATTTCATATTGTTTTTTAATTATTTTGTAATAAGATCCTAAATTATTTAATACTAAATCAATTGGATTAAAATTTATATCTTTTTTTAAATTAATATATTCGATTTCGATTTTACTCATTTATATATACAAAGTAGTATAAATTTATTTTTAATTTATTTTTGAGAGTTTATACTAATTTGTCATTAAGTTATTTATTTTTGTTAATGTTTGTTTGATACAAATAAAATTGAATAATTACCTGTTTGTAATAATAAATTATCTTTTAATGTCCCAACCAAATTTATTAATTACTACAGCAATATCTTACACTAATGGTGGTCCACATATTGGACATTTATATGAAGCAGTTTTAGCAGATTTTTTAAAAAAGTCATTTGGATTTTTTAATAATGTTAAATTATTAACTGGAACAGATGAACATGGTAAAAAAATAGAATTAACAGCTAAAGATCTTAATATGGAACCCATTGAATTGTGTAACTTAAATTCACTTAAATTTAAAAATCTTAATGACAAACTTGGTGTAGACTATGATCATTTTATTAGAACAACTGATAAACTCCATAAAAATCTTGTTACTAAATCAATTATAAAATCAATGAATAACCAAGATATTTACTTGGATAATTATACCGGATATTATAATGTTAGAGAAGAATGTTTTGTTAATGACTCTGATGCTATTCTAAATAATTTTAAAGATCCTGTTAGTGGTAAGCCTTTGGAAAAAATTACTGAAGAATCATATTTTTTCACTTTAGAAAAATATTCTGATTATATTAAACAAATCAATAATTCAGGGCTTGTTTTTCCATCCACTTGTTTTTCATGTGATTCAAGATTAGAATCATTAAAAAACTTATCTATTAGCAGAACTAGTTTTAACTGGGGAATTCCATTTCCAAATTTTGAAACAGAAACTAATACAAATACTAACACTAATCCCAACCCTAATCACATTGTGTATGTGTGGTTTGATGCGTTATTAAATTATGTTACCGGTTCAAATATTTTATACGATACTGATTCAAATAAAATACCTGATCAAACAATTCACCTTATTGGAAAAGATATTGTTTGGTTCCATTCTGTTATTTATCCTGCTATTTTAAAATCATGTGACTATAATGAATATCAAGCAAAAAACATATTAGTTCATGGTTTTATACTTGACAAAAATGGAATTAAAATGTCAAAATCATTGGGTAATGTTATTGATGTTGAATATTTATTTGAAAAATATCCGATTGATGCAATTAGATATTATTTAATTATGGAAACAATTTGGGGTGAAGATATAAAATTTAATGAAGACAGACTCAAAGATTTATATAATAATGAGCTTATTAAAGATTGGGGTAATTTATTTCAAAGACTATTTGCATTATCAAAACCAATCCAAAAAGAACTCAATGAATATTTTTCATCTAATTCAGATAAAATTAATACCAATATAAATAATTTTTTAACTGAATTAAATCAAATAACAAGTTCTTATTCAATTTATAAATATAAATCATTAATTCAATCATTGTGCGCACATGCTAATAAGGAATTAACTGACAAAAAACCATGGACTCTTAAATTAGAAGACCAAATACAATCCAAACTTAAAATTCAAATTATTGGTGATTTAATTGTTGAACTAACTAAAATAATGGATTTGTTATATCCAATTATTCCAAACAAAATAATTCAAATGAAAAACTGGCTTGGCTTAAATAATCATGCTAATGGAATTAAATTAAATATCACAGCGGATAAAATTAAAGCATTTGATGCAATATGATGCGATTTAATTTCTTAAATTAAATTATCGATGCAATATGATGCGATTTAATTTCCTAAATTAAATTAAAAAATATTGAAGTCTTAATTAATTTATACATAAAATCATAACCTAATGATCAAAAATACATCAAAACAAGAAACAAATATACCCGAAGAGTTTTTATGTCCTATTTCCTGGGAAATAATGACTGACCCTGTTATATTATCAGATGGACACACATACGATAGAACATCTGTTAAATATATTAAAAACGGCTTTTCACCCATAACAAAATTACCAATAAAAGTAAAGACCAAACTTGAAAACCGATTAATTAAAAATTTAATTGACAAATTTATTTGGGAAAATAAAATTAAAGTGGTTAAACCAAAGAAACTTAAATCTAATAAAATAGAACAAACTAACAAGATCAAAAACAAAAATAAAAATAATAAGAAAAATAAATTGGATTCAAAATCCATAACAATTAAAAAAAAATCAGTTATATCACATGCTCTTAAAATTAAACCCGAATGGCGATTATAATCACAAAATAACAAACTAAATAATTTATTCCAGTTCATTAACTATAACACATTCAAGAGGAAAAGAATGAAATCCTTGAAATTTTTTACCAAAATTTATTTTATCATATATAATTGGTTCATCAAGATTTTTAACAAATACATCAAGTAAATATTTTGTGTCATTTTTACTGATTCGCCAAGAAGAATTTTCAGCTAGAACAGTAAATGTGTCCCGGTCTAATTTTAAATTTTCAAAACAATTAGTTGAATGAGAATTAATTACATACTTAACCTGAACTGTAGGAACTGAATAATTAGCTCCAGGTTTCAAATTAAATAGTTGAATTAGTTTGATAGGATCAACTCGATAAGCACTTGATTCTGATTGAAAAAACTTGTGGGCGATAATTTGGTGAAACAACAAGTCTCCAATATGCATTTGAATATTCGCATCCAAATTAAATATAATCCAATCATGTGAACCATATTCATAACCATGATATCTTTTGTCTTCTAGTGATTGAAATGGACACTGTTCTGCACCTCCCCATGTAATTCTATCTACAAGATAATTTGTTCCAAACATATTAAATTTGGCTTTTAACAAGCCCCATGAACACCACCCACTCATATCCAATTTAGTAAATTGACTGTCTGCATAAAATTTTTCAACCTGGGCTTTTGTTTCATCATCCAGTTCAATATTTGTCTTTGAATATTTATTCCAATATAACTTAAATGTGGTAAAAAACTTGTCTAATTGTTCAAATGTTATTCCAGCATCAGCTAATTTTTGTTCATCTTGGGCAATTTGATCTCGCAATAATTCACCAGAAGAAAAAAATCGAGTAAAAATATTTTTTGACAAGTTATTTGAATTCAAATGTTTTTGTTTGATACATTTGGATTCAATACGATCCCATTCGCTATCATCAAGTTTATCGTTCGTATAATTACAATTAATCATTAAATAAATTATATCAATAACTAAATTAATAAAAAAATCAATTTTTACTCCCATTTAATAAAACTTGTAAAAAATATGAAGAAGTAACAAATGTTTTGTATTGACCGGGCAAGAAAATATTTTGTAATAAATTGCCCACATGTTGCAAATGATTTAATATTATCAAGAAACGAACCAATTCCAAAAATCCCAAAAACAAAACTAATAGTATAGCAAAAAAATCCAACAGACTGCGCTTGATCGTATGATTTGCGGGTAAATCCTCCAAACCCATAAATCATATAAAATAGTGTTATAAATACCAAGCTCATTATACCTGTCATGGTAAAATAGTTTAATAATAAAGGAGAACCAATTTTGCAGTTCGCATGATTTTTTGCAAAATAAAAATCACATACAACCCATGGAACAAATCCAACTGAACCAACAAAGCAAACACGACGTAATAATTTTTTATTATATTGGTCGTGTTTTGTCACGGATGGTGATTTAGTTTGTTGGTGCAGTCGGGTTTTAGGTTCTATAGTTTCAAGCGATTGTGCAAGACTATTTTTAATATCGTCAAAATTATCATTTATTTTGTCTATATGTTCATAAATTTTATTAATATTATTTTCAATATCCTCATTTTCATGTAAAGGATTATTTGCTAGCTGGTAATTTATATCCGTGTTATGGTTATTATCAGTTAATGACATTGGAGCTATAAGATAATACATATTCAAAATTAATTTCAATTATTTTAGAAACTGTGCATAAAATAATCTGTTAAAACCATAGTAATCGTAAAATGTGGAATATTTCTGGCTAACATTAACCAAAAACCTCTGAAAAAATAAGTTGGTTGACCTCCTGTCATTTTAACAACTTTATAATAATCAAAAGGTTGAACAAAAAGACTAACAGTTAGTGTTGTTAATGGTGCAGATATATACGTTGAATTAAACATTGATTTATAAAAATCATTTATTGGAAATAATGTTGAATATAATGCAATATTTTTACCAATTGATCCAGTAAATCCAGGATATAACCCTTTTACCACCAAATCTTTTACTTTGGTTTTATTTGACGAATTTGTTAATGATTTAATGTGGTGGCTATATGATTGATCTCTTTGATTAAAAACTTTCCATGTATCAACAGGATGGGTTACTAAACTACCTAAAATACCAGATACCATCCCATTAATAGAGTTATTTAATAAATCTTTTTTTTCAGTTCCTCTTATTGATTTAATTCTTTCATACAATGTAAATTTAATACTAGTAGATAATACTTGAGAAATAATTGCGGGTGTTGATGCTGCAAAAAATCCTTTAATCCCATTTTTTTGATAAATTTCTTTTACAACCGAATGAATATTGTGGTCTTTGTTATTTTGATAATTTGTTTTTACTGTGCAAATTGGTATTGTTATAATTTCCGCAATCATTGTTGCTAAACTACTAGATAAAAAATAATTATTGGGTTTGGGTCTAGTATCTGACATTACAATTAAAATAACAATTAATAATAATTATTTGGTTCAATTTTTATTAATATTATTAAATATTAGCAATAAAATTATCTAGTTTAGGTTAATAATGTCTAATAATAATTTTACCAACTTGGCTAAATTATTTAGTATTAACACATTAGATACCAATAAATTTGCTAATTTAGCTAAATTATCAGGTGGTGCTAAATCATATGATTCATGTAAGTCTGATAAAGTTTCTACAACTATGAAAGAATTTAAAGAAGGTAAATTAAAAGATAGAGCTGATAATGTTATTAAAGATAAAAAACAAGCTATTGCAATTGCATTATCACAAGCACAAACATCATGTAAATATAATCCCGACGATGCTAAAAAATTATTGGCAAAAGTTGATCAAGATCTAAATGATACTGAAAAGAAAATTAACTTGACAAATTTAATTGAAACCAAAGATGCTATTTCTTTATTATATAAAATGGGTAAGTCAAAACGTGTTTATATTTTTAAAAAATTATTATGGAATAAAATTATAAAAGAACAAAGATCTGGTGAAAAACTTGATTCAAATATGTGGGACGAAATTAAAAAAATCCACGAGTTATAAAATATTTTAAATTGTGATTATTATATTTTCCACAATTTAATATATATGCTTAACCAAAATTACAAAAGTAAATATCTTAAATACAAAACAAAATATTTAAATTTACAAAATAAATTAAATCATATATCAGGGGGTACTATAAATACTGCCAAAAATAGTTTCTTTCGTAAAATTTTTAGTAATTGGGAAACTATATACAAGTTGTTTGTGAATGATAAGAATTTAATGAAAAAATTAAAAGAAAAAAATATAGAATTATCACCAATAGTTTTAACAACATTAGAAGAATTAAAAGAAAACGAAATTTTAAACCAAGTATTTTTAATAATAATTGATGGCTTACAAGAAGCTATAGTTGATGATTATCTTAAAATATATTTAAATGGAAAAATGGGTGAACAAAATAGTATTGAAAATAAAGGGCGTTATATACAAGGAATAGATGATATTATTAAATTAAGAAAACATAAAGATTCTTTAAAAATAACAATACCTGCGACTTTTGATTCATTAAAATCAATGGAAAGTTATCTGGTGTGTAACAATGGAATATTAGAGTGTATTGATAATAAAACCCAATTAAAAACACAAAAACATGAAGTTAACAAACAAATTATTAAAGAAGGTGAAAATGATGTTGAAATAATATTAGAAACACCAAATATAATAATATATAGACCTACAACTGAAGCTGGATCAAAATGTTATGGTCATCAAACAAAGTGGTGTACTGCTGCTAATAAAAATAACATGTTTGACGAATATAATAAAGAAGGTCCTTTATTTATTATTATGTCAAAATTAAATAAAAAAGACAAATATCAAATTCACTTTGAAACAGGACAATTAATGGATCCATTAGACAAATCTGTAAGTTCTATTCAAATTTTAAAAAAATTTAATGATATTGAACTAATAAATTGGTATAATCAAAAAATAGAAAAATATAATAAAATTAAAAATGGTAAATTAAAAATTTCAACCTGGATACCTTATTTTACAGAAACACATAATAACTCAATTAAAAACTTAATTATTTCTATTAACAAACCTTTAGAAAATATTATCAGTAATTTAACTAATTTGGAAAAATTAACTTTTGATAGTTTTAATCTACCAATTGGTAATTCATTAAATAATTTAAGAAAATTAAAAAAATTAAAATTTGGTGATAATTTTAATCAACCACTTGAAAATTCTTTAGATAACTTAACTAATCTTGTTAAATTAAGTTTTGGTTTACATTTTAATCAACCTTTTAATGGTTCATTAAATAATTTAAGTAATTTGAAAAAATTAACTTTAAAAAGTATATATACGCATTCATTTAATGAATCATTAAATAATTTAACTAATTTGATTGAATTATCAATACGACATGTTGTTCAACCAATAGGTAACTCGTTTAGTAATTTAACTAAATTAGAAAAATTAACTTTTGGACATGTAGATAATCCATTAGAAAATTCTCTAAACAAATTAAAAAATTTACAAGAACTAATATTAAGTGGTAATATTAAACCATTAGGTAATTCTTTAGACAACTTGACTAATTTAAGAAAACTTGTGATTTGTGCAAATATACAACTAGATGAATCTTTAAATAAATTAGTTAATTTAAAACAATTAACTTTAGGCGAAGATGTACTATCTTGGAGCGAAACTTCAATGAGTGATTATAACAAACCTCTTGGTAATTCTTTAAATAACTTGGTTAAACTACATGAATTAACTTTTGGTGTAAGTTTTGATCAACCACTTGGTAATTCATTAAACACCCTTGTTAATTTAAAAAAATTAAAATTTGGATTTGGTTTTAATAATCCAATTAATGATTCCATAAAAAATCTTGTTAAATTAGAAAAAATAACTTTGGGAAGGTATTTCAAACATCCAATTGATAATATTTTAGATTTACCAAAAATAAAATCTATTACTATAAGTAAATCCTATAACCTACCAATACCACAAAAAGAAAATATAGAAATAATTAAACTATAAAAATAATTTATAATATAATATAATTAATGAAGCATTTAATTATATTTGCGATTATATTACTCGGTGTTGTATTATTAACATTATTATCATATTGTAATAAAATAGAAGAACTTACTAATAGTCAATTGGGAAACTGTCCTAATTCTGATATTTACCTAAAAGAATCAGACGTTGGAGGTACATACGGAAGAGGTGTGTTTTCCAATAAAAATTATAAACCTGGTGATATTATTGAATTAGCCCCTTACATTGAAGATCAAAATGATAATTTTAAAGGAGTTATTAGAGATTATATTTTTAGTAAAAATGGTGATCAAAAAATATCAGTTGTAGGGTTTGGATTTACTTCAATGTACAATCATGCTGATAAACCAAATGCAAAATGGGAAATAGGAGATGCTCATGTAATTATTCAATGTATAAAACCTATAAATAAGGGTGATGAAATATTTATTAGTTATGGTAACCAATACTGGGCAACTAGAGAAAGTTTAGAAAAAAAAGATGTGGTGTTAGAATAAGTTTGCTAAGATTAGTTTATTAATTACTTGTTTTTATTTTTTAACATAAGATATTTTGTTTTGTACTTTAGATATTTACGAAAGTAAATATCAAAACTAGGATTTAGATTTCTATCTAAATTATACTTCAAGTATTTTTTATAAAAAACTTGTTCTAAGCTAATTCCTTCTAAATTATCGTACTTTAAGTATTTACTTTTAAATAATTGTTCCTGATTATTATTTAAATTATTAATTTTATTCTTTGATTCTAATGTTTTTTCGTTAAAATTATTTACATTTGAACTATTAATATCAAATCTTAATAAACCAAATGAATCTGCTGTTAGTTTCCTTCCTTTGTCCGTATTAGTTGATAGAGTAACAATAGGTTGTACAATATTTTTACTATTTATTTGTTCATTAAATAAATCCATATGAACTCGAGCTAATGGACCAGTGAATCTACTAGTACGATTAGGATCTTTTAAACCATTCCAATAAACATTATTAATTGGTGCCTCATCGTCCGCATCATTAAATACTAACATAGAATTCAAACTTAATTTTCCAATTTTTTCTTTTTTATAAATTAATGAATTTGAAATTGAATCCTGGTGCCCCCTAATTATCCCATTAAATCCATATTTATTCATAAAATCCATAAAATATTCATAATTATTGCACTGTAAATTAAAAGACATTCTACCAGAACAATTACCTTCATAAGGAAAATCACCCCATTTAATAGAATGAGCAGTTTCATCCTCGACTAAATAATAACCTGAAAGTTCCTGTTCATTTTCCAAACTTTTTCTCCAACTTTTTTTTTCGGAATCAAAAATATAAAAAAATTTATTAAAAGGGTTTTCAGGTTCAACGGGTTTTAATGACACGGATTGTAGTTTTTGCGGAATGCCTCCGTGACATAACCAATATTTTTTATTCGATTCTATGTTATGAATAACTATTGCACATGATAAATATCCATAAAATTTGTTAATTTTATTATATAACTCATTTACTTCGTTATCTGACAGGTTTTTATATTTAGTTTTTATTTCATCATAAAATCCATATGCTT
>JACCDH011044394.1_pt1 | contig 55444 bp, 54 predicted proteins | sample 7442481 | NCBI WGS metagenome assembly JACCDH01 (sample SAMN15323433, study PRJNA562643) | freshwater metagenome | isolation source: river surface water | place: USA:Blue River Watershed | collected 2017-08-15
CATGGAGAGGCTAAACATTTATGCAGCCTCCTTCGTGCCTGCGGCAGGTGCTTTTTTATCTTTCTTCTTGAACATCTCGAGCATGCGCTTGGTCACCAGAAAACCACCAAAGACATTGACCGCAGCCAGTGCAACAGCCAGCACCCCCATGGTCATGCCCAGGGTGGTCTCGGTCAGGGCAGCCGCCAGCATGGCCCCGACGATCACAATCGCCGAAATGGCGTTGGTGACGGCCATGAGCGGGGTGTGAAGGGCTGGGGTGACGTTCCAGACCACGTGGTAGCCCACATAGATGGCCAGAACAAAAATGATCAGGTTGATCAGGGTTGGATTGATGTCCATCTGGTTCTCCGGTTTTACTGGGCGCGGGTGACTTGACCGTCTTTGCAGACGAGCGTAGCCGCCACAATGTCATCGTCCATGGGCACCTGCAGGCCGCCTTCTTTGGTGATGACCAACTTTAGAAAGTCCAGCAGGTTGCGGGCATAGAGGGCCGATGCATCGGTGGGCACCAGGGCCGCCAGATTGGGCATGCCCACAATCTTGACCCCATTGGCCGTGGTCACCGTCTGATTGAGTTGAGACAGTGGGCAGTTGCCGCCTTGCTCGACCGCCATGTCAACGATGACCGAGCCAGGCTTCATGCTGGCGACCATCTCCTCGGTGATGAGTGTGGGGGCCCTGCGACCGGGAATCAGGGCCGTGGAAATGACGATGTCAGCCTGAGCGATGCGCTTGGCCACTTCTGCAGCCTGGCGTTTCATCCAGCTCTCGGGCATGGGTCGGGCATAGCCGCCTACGCCTTGCGCAATCTCACGCTCCTCGTCGGTCTCGTAAGGCACGTCAATGAACTTGGCGCCCAGAGACTCGATCTGCTCTTTGACGGCAGGCCGCACATCACTGGCTTCGACCACCGCGCCCAGACGCTTTGCTGTGGCAATGGCCTGCAGGCCAGCCACACCGGCGCCCAGAATCACGGCCCGGGCCGCCTTGATGGTGCCCGCAGCGGTCATCATCATGGGGAAGATGCGAGGGTAGGCGTCTGCCGCCAGCATGACCGCCTTGTAGCCGGCCAGATTGGCCTGCGAAGAGAGCACATCGAGTGACTGGGCTCGCGTGGTTCGTGGGGCAGCCTCCATGGCAAAGGCGGTAACACCGGCGGCTGCCAGTTTCTCCAGGCCCGTCCGATCAAAGGGGTTTAGCATGCCAATCAGAGTAGTACCTCTGGCCATCTGAGCCAGTTCGGCGTCGTCTGGAATACGGACTTTTAAGACCATCTCACAGCCCAGGGCCGCTGACTGGTCGGCGATTTGCGCACCGGCATCTTGGAACGCCTGGTCCGTGAAGTTGGCAGCCAGGCCAGCCCCTGCGGCCACGATCAGGGTGTGCCCCTGACTGACCAGCTTTTTAACGGTCTCTGGTGAGGCGGCCACTCGGGTCTCGCCGGACAAAGATTCTTTGGGAATGCCAATGCGCATTCTTGGGCTCCCTTGCTTCTATAAAAGTCTGCTTGCAGTCGCCTGCGGGTTTGTTCTTCTTATACGCGGCAACGCACCATGGCAGCCGCAGTTCTACTAGACTTCTAGTTTATATGAGCCAGCCCAAAACCGTTGTAGTCGGCCTGTCCGGCGGAGTCGACTCCGCGGTCTCAGCCTACCTGCTGAAAGAGCAGGGTTACCGGGTGATCGGCATCTTTATGAAGAATTGGGAAGACGACGATGACAGCGAATACTGCTCGACTCGCCAAGACTTCCTCGACGCTGCTGCGGTGGCCGATGTCTTGGGTATCGAACTGCAGGCGGTGAATTTTGCGGCCGAGTACAAAGACCGGGTCTTTGCCGAGTTCTTACGTGAATACCAGGCCGGCCGTACCCCCAATCCAGATGTGCTCTGCAATGCAGAGATCAAGTTCAAGGCCTTCTTGGACCACGCCTTTGACCAGGGAGCCGATCTGATTGCCACCGGTCACTATGCTCGGGTGAGACGACGCGATGATGGCCTGGTGGAGCTGCTACGAGGCCTGGATGAGTCAAAGGACCAGAGTTACTTCCTGCATCGCCTGAGCCAGGCCCAGCTAGATAGGGTGTTGTTTCCCGTCGGTGAGATCAAAAAGACCCAAGTTCGCAAAATCGCCCAAGACATTCAGCTACCCAACGCCAAAAAGAAAGACTCCACCGGCATCTGCTTTATCGGTGAACGGCCGTTTCGGGAGTTTCTCAATCGTTACTTGGCCAGCGCGCCAGGGCCGATTCTGACGCCGGATGGTCCTGGCGGCGCTGATCAGCCGCTTCAGATCGGCACCCACCAAGGCCTGTCGTTTTACACCTTGGGACAGAGCAAGGGGTTGGGCATTGGCGGAGTACGGAAAGAGGGATTTCAGAGTCAGGAGGGCAAGAGCTGGTTCGTCTGCCGAAAAGATGTGCCCGCCAACACCCTGTATGTCAGCCAAGACCATGACCATCCATGGCTCATGAGCGGCCGCCTGACCACAGTGGATGCCTGCTGGGTCTGCGGACAAGCGCCTGATCCGGACCGGACTTACGGATTCAAGACCCGTTATCGGCAGGCTGATGCGGCCGGGCGAATAGAAAATAATGATGAGAGCTTTACGGTGGAGTTTGACGAACCCCAATGGGCGGTCACGCCGGGACAATCGGCCGCTGTATACGACGGGGAAAAGTGCCTAGGAGGAGGAATCATTAAATGAATACCAAAAATCTAAACGACCCGGTGGCGCTAATTGCCAATTTTCTGGCCGAGGCGAGATCTTCCGGTCTTGATCACTTCGTCACCAAGGGTGCGTTGGCGAATCCCAATGATTTTCTGTCGTTGCAGGATTTCCAAAATATGTTGAACAACCCCCTGCTCACGCCCGAATGGGTCCAGGTTAAATTGTCGGGCAAGTACTACAACTTTGAGGGAGACTTGTTATGTAAGGCAGTCCAACAACATCAACTTCGATTCATAGACAAAACCCGCCTTAATGAATTGATCGAAAAAGGTGCGTCCGTAGTGCTCGAGGGGATAGATTTACAAGACCCTCGAATTAATGCGGTATGCGCGGCCTTGGAGAGGCAGTACCCATGTGTTCTGAGCAATTGCGTAGGATTTTTCTCTCAGCTGGGAAGTGAGGCCTACGCTGGCCACAAGGACTCTGATGACGTGGTGGTTGCCCAGTTGTCTGGGCAAAAAAAATGGCGCATCTACAAACGACAGAGTCGTCAGTTTGTTGGGAGTTTTCCAATGTCCGAGGAACAAATGGCACCGCTTGTCTGCGAGGTGGTGCTTGAACCGGGAGACATTATGTTTGTCAGATCATCAACACCCCACCGGGTCGAAACGGTTGGGTCCCATAGCCTCCATTTGGCATTCGATCTCTGGGATAAGACGCCATCCATGACAGAACTCATGGAGAGGGCTTTGGAGTCATACAAACTTGAGCCAGCGGCTGCTTATTCACCTGTGGGAGAAGTTGCCAGCGCCATATCAAGGGCTGTCGTCCAAGTTGGCGCCTCAGACGCAGTGTCTCAGATGGCGATTCAAAGAGCGGCTGACGCAAGATTATTCCGGCTTAGAACGGGAAACACTCGCAGCCTGACAGCGTTCAACAAATGGAAATGAAGCCAGTGGGAGAAAAGCTTCCCCACTTAAGCTGTTGGAGGCTTGGTGGCCTCAAACGAGGGTCTAGCCATCATTCGCCCATAAAACTCGTTTAAATTGGGGTAAGTCTGCTTCCAGATGTTCTCTGGAAATCGCAGTTCCAGGTAGCCCAGAGCAGTGCCGCAGGCAATATCGGCCAGGGTCAATGATTCACCCACCATGAATTGGTTCTTGCCCAGGGTTTGGCTCATGAAGGACAGGGCCCGATCGACCTTGACGGCATGCCGATCGATCCAGACCTGGCTGGCGCCCTCTGGGTGAAAACGCTTCTCCAGCATCATGGCAATCGCTGCATCGCAGGTGCCGTCACCCAGGGCCTCAAGGGTTCGAACGGTGGCCCGCTCGCGATTGGCCTCCGGGATCAGCTTCTGGGTGGGTGCTCTAGAGTCCAAATACTGGACGATCACTCGGGAATCAAAAACACAACCATCATCCAGCACCAGCACAGGAATCTTGCCCAGTGGGTTTTGATTGGCAATAGTTGTCGTGGCGGCCCACACGTCCTCCAGGACGAACTCGCACTCCAGCTTTTTTTCAATGGCAACAATGCGGACTTTTCGAACGTAGGGGGAGGTCAACGAGCCAACGATTTTCATGAGATTGGTTCCTAAGATAAGGGCCACAGTATAGCGCTGCGCACCCCAATGGCACCTACCGTGGGCGCCAAGCCCTGTAACATATTGGGTATGAAAAACACCCTTGCTTTGTCAGCTGAATCCAGCCTGTTTGCCCTATCACCTCTTGATGGGCGCTATGCGCCAAAACTCAATGCCTTGAGAAGAGTGTTGAGCGAAGCTGGTTTTATGGCCCACCGGGTTCAGGTTGAAGTAGCCTGGTGGACCGCCCTGTCTGACTTGGGGTTTGCAGAGCTACCTGTTTTTTCAAACGATGCTCGTCAAATGGCCCAGTCGTGGGCAGAGAACTTCAGCGCCGAGGATGCTGCGCGGATCAAAGCCATCGAAGCCACTACCAATCACGATGTAAAGGCGGTCGAGTACTTCCTAAAAGAAAAAGCCCAGGCCAGCGGCTTGAAAGAGTTGATTCAGGCCGCGGAGTTTATTCACTTTGCATGTACAAGCGAGGACATCAACAACACATCTCATGGGCTCATGCTAAAGGCCTCTCGAGATCAGGTCTTGGTTCCAACCATGCAGGCGCTGGTAGACGCCTTGGCAGGATTGATCGAGAAAACCGCTGACCTGCCCATGCTGTCACGCACCCATGGTCAAACCGCTTCGCCGACGACTCTGGGCAAAGAAATGGCGAACGTTCGCGCCCGTCTTCGAGTGGCCCGCGATCAGCTGAATCAGGTCAAAATCCTTGCGAAAATGAACGGTGCTGTTGGCAACTACAACGCTCACCTATCAGCCGCTCCCGATGTCGATTGGCCTGCGTTTTCCAAGAACGTCGTAGAAGACTCTTTGGGGTTGGCCTTCAACCCCATGACCATCCAGATCGAGCCGCACGACTATATGGCTCAGTACTTTGACGCAGTAGCCAGGTTCAATACCATTGTGCTGGATTTGTGCCGGGACATCTGGGGCTACATTTCCCTCGGGTACTTCAAACAGCGCCTAAAGGAGGGCGAGGTGGGATCGTCCACCATGCCCCACAAGGTGAACCCCATCGACTTTGAAAATGCTGAGGGCAACCTGGGCCTGGCCAATGCTCTCCTGCGTCACTTGTCAGACAAACTCCCCGTTAGTCGTTGGCAACGAGACTTAACGGATTCAACGGTACTTCGAAATCTCGGAGTGGCTCTGGGCCACAGTCTACTGGGCTATGATTCGTGTCTGAAGGGGCTGGGTAAGTTGGAGATCAATCATCAGCGCCTCTCCGAGGATTTGGAGGCGGCATGGGAGGTCCTGGCCGAGCCGATTCAAACCGTTATGAGGCGCTATGGTTTGCCGCAACCCTACGAGCAACTCAAGGCGCTTACGCGAGGAAAGGGTATGACTCAAGAGACTATGCGAACATTTATTTCGGGCCTTGACTTACCGTCAGCAACAAAACAACAGCTACTCGAATTGACTCCGGCCACTTACATCGGCCTTGCGGCCAGTTTGGCCCGAGCAGAACTGGCGCAGGGTTAGGAAAATCATGATCCGACTCATGGTGGGGTTCGATCAAAGAGAGGCAGTAGCATTCCACACCTTCGTTCAGAGCGTGATCGATGTTACCTCGGTGCCAGTCAGTGTGACCCCGTTGGTGTTGAGTTCCCTTCCCGGGTACTCAGAGACTCATACCGATGGTAGTAATACATTCATATATTCTCGTTTTTTAACGCCCTACCTTGCTGGGTTTGAGGGCTGGGCTATCTTTGCAGATGGCGACATGATTTGTCGCGAGGATTTGAAGACGCTGTGGGACCTAAGAGACGATCGATATGCAGTAATGGTCGTTAAGCACGATTATCAGACCAAGGCACAACAAAAATACCTTGGGAACAAAAACGAGAATTACCCAAAGAAAAACTGGTCCAGTCTGATCCTTTGGAACTGCGGGCACCCCAACAACAAACTACTTTCGCCAGAGTTCGTGATGTCAAAAGACGGAAAATTTTTGCATCGCTTCAGTTGGTTAGATGAGGCTGACATCGGCGAGATCCCCGCAGAGTGGAACTGGCTCACTACTGAGTACGAGAACAATTACAAGGCCAAACTTCTGCACTTCACACTGGGGACCCCTTGCTTCAAAGATTACAGTTCCTGTGACATGGCGGATGTTTGGTGGGCGTCTCACGGCCGCAGCCAGGACGGCATCGATTCCTGACAGCAGACGCAGCAAACTAAAGTTTAGGGCTCGACAATCTCATCCTTGGCTCGCACCGGCTTAACTAGATCCTCGCGCTTAATTCCAAGCCAAACGGTGATGGGAGCCATCACAAAGATCGACGAGTAAATCCCGAAGACAATGCCAATTGTTAGGGCTAGCGCGAAGTGATAGAGCACCGGACCTCCAAAAATAAGCATAGCCAGAACCATGGTCTCGGTGGTGCCGTGTGTAATGATGGTGCGGCTCATCGTTCGAGTAATGGCGTTGTCGATCACCTCTGTGACAGAGGCTTTGCGCATACGTCGAAAGTTTTCACGGATACGGTCGGCCACAACGACTGACTCGTTCACGGAGTACCCCAACACCGCCAGGATGGCCGCAAGTACCGACAACGAAAACTCCCACTGAAAAGCGGCGAAAAACCCCACGATGATGACCACGTCGTGTAGGTTGGCAATGATGGCAGCAACCGCGAATTTCCATTCGAATCGCAAGGCCAAGTAAATCACGATCCCCACAACGACAAACAGCAGGGCAATCACGCCATCCGTTGCCAACTCCGATCCGACCTGCGGTCCGACAAATTCAACCCGACGTAACTCGGCTGGATTACTGGTCTCCAGACTTGAGATACCGGCAAATACCTTCTGAGCCTGCGCATTACTCTCTTCGCCTTTGAGCGGTAGGCGAATCAGGATGTCTTTTGAACTACCGAAGTTTTGTACCTGAGCATCGGAGTACCCCATAGAACTTACGGCCGTGCGAATTTTCTCTATGGGAGCAGCGTGAGCATAGCTGACTTCCATCACGGTGCCGCCAGTGAACTCAATGCTAAGTGCCAGTCCACGCCACCCAATGAACGCGATTGCGGCTATAAAGGTCAGTAAAGAGATGGCATTGAGTAACTTAGCGTGCCGCATGAAGGGAATGTCATTTTTGATCTTGAAAAATTCCATGACGATTCTCCTTAACCCACCGACAAGGTCTTCACGCGACGACCACCGTACCAGAGGTTGACGAGACCCCTGCTAAAAAAGACTGCTGAGAACATACTGGTCAAGATGCCAAGCACGTGGACCACTGCAAAGCCCCGCACGGGACCTGAGCCAAATGCCAAAAGGGCGATACCAGCTATCAGCGTTGTAATGTTGGAGTCCAAGATGGTGGCCCAAGCTTTGTCGTATCCAGTCGTGATGGCGGCCTGAGCCGTTGCACCATCTCTCAATTCCTCTCGAACCCGCTCGTTTATGAGTACATTGGCATCGACTGCCATACCAAGAGTAAGCGCAATGGCTGCGATACCAGGTAGCGTTAAGGTCGCTTGCAAGATGGACAGCATTGCGAACAGAAGCAGTAGGTTGAGCGTCAATGCAAGTACCGATGCAATACCAAATAGGCTGTAGTAAGCAACCATAAATATCGCGATGACGATGAACCCATAAAGGGTGGAATTGAATCCTTTTGAGATGTTCTCCGCGCCTAAATTTGGCCCGATGAGGCGCTCCTCGATAATCTCCATTGGAGCGGCCAGGGAACCAGCACGCAACAGTAGCGAGATGTCGGTCGCTTCGATAGTGGTCATTGAACCGGAGATCTGAACCCGACCACCTGCGATCTCGGAGCGAATGACTGGGGCTGTTACGACCTCTCCTCGGCTTTTCTCCACTAGCAAGATGGCCATACGTTTGCCGATATTGTCCCGGGTGACATCCCGAAAGATCTTGGAACCTTTTCCGTCAAGAGTTAGATGAACGGCAGGTTCTGTGGGATTTTGGGAGTCAAAACCAGCCTGGGCATCGTTTAAATTTTCGCCCGTCAGAATCACTTCCTTCTTCAGCAGAATGCCTCGTCCACCACGTTCTTGGTAAAGATCCAGACCGGGCAGACCCTTACCGGCGGCAAGAGCCGCTTGGGCCTCTGGGCTGTCGTCCACCATACGAACTTCTAGGGTCGCTGTTCTGCCGAGAATGTCTTTGGCCTTGGCGGTGTCTTGGACGCCAGGTAATTGCACGATGATGCGGGTCGGGCCTTGCTGCTGAACAATTGGTTCAGCGACGCCAAGCTCATTGATTCGGTTCGCTAAAGTCGTCAAGTTTTGCTTGACCGCCTTCTCTTTTGCGTCCCGTAAGCCAACCTCAGACAGTGTTGCCCGCAAGCCCACACGTTCACCAACTTGGATTTCTTGCCAGTCAAAGCCAAAAAAGGGTCCGTGAGCCGTCTGCGCGGGAGCCTGAGTTTTGGCACCACCACCAGTTTTCCCACCGCTTCGGTCAATCACGATCCCCGGACTTCGATCAATCAAGACCTTGGTAGCTCTGTCCAGATCAGCGGGGTTCGAGAACCAGACTGACAAGCTCCCGGCAGATCGATCAATGCCGGTGTAGCGGACTCGCTCCTCTTGGAGGTTCTTGCGAATATCGATTGCCAAAACCTCAAGTTTTCGATTCTCGAGTGTACTCAGATCAACTTGCAACAAGAAGTGCACCCCACCCCTCAAGTCCAAACCAAGGTACATGGGCAGGGCGCGGATGGCGGTTAACCACTCCGGCGAGGCCGAGACCAAATTGGGTGCAATCACATACCTGGCGCCGTCCGACCCCGCTGAGGCATTGAGAGACCTTTCAATCAAGTCTTTTGCCTTGAGTTGAAGATCTGTGCTGGCGAATCTCGCTCTGACGGTATTACCGGCATTGTTCGCTTCCCAACTAACCCCTGCGTGCGGAATTTGGTTGGTGGCTAGCAAAGCTTCCACCTGCGTCGCGAGTTCGGGCTGGATTTTCAGGGTTGCCTTGGCACTGGACACCTGAACGGCAGGAGACTCCCCAAACAGGTTGGGCAGGCTGTAGAGCAGACCAAATGCCAGGGCCAGTGCCATGAGCACCAATCGCCACCAGGCTACTTTGTTCATCGTAGGGCCCTACAGTAGATCTTTGAAGGTACCCTTGGGCAGCAAGGTCTGGATGGCCTGGCGCTGCATGACGATCTCGACTGGTTTGTCTCCACCGGAGATTTCAACCGTGATATAGACCGCATCCACCTTGGTGACGCGGCCAACGATTCCGCTGGCGGTAACAATTTCATCGCCTTTTTGGAGACCTTCCACCAGAGCCTTGTGCTCTTTGGCGCGCTTCATCTGAGGACGAATCATCAGGAAGTACAGCACCACGAACATCAGGATCAGGGGTAGGAACTGCATGATGGGATCACCGCCACCAACGGCAGCAGTTTGGGCGTAGGCGTTCGAAATCAGCACAGCGTCACTCCAGGCTAGGGGTTGAAAAGCCAACTTAGCGATCGGAGTGGGGTCCAATAGCTTTGGCTACTAGTTCATAAGTATAAAGTAGGCCCCATGAAATCATTCTCAGTCCAGGCAACCGACGGAAAAGCCCGAGCGGGTCTCTTAGAACTTAACCATGGGGTGGTTCAAACCCCCATTTTTATGCCCGTGGGCACCTACGGCGCCGTCAAGGGCGTTAGCCCGCAGGTTCTGAGCCAGCAGATCGGGGCTCAGATCATCCTGGGCAATACCTTTCACCTGTGGCTCAGGCCTGGCCTTGAGATCATTCAGAAACACCAGGGGCTCCACCGCTTCGTGAATTGGCATAAGCCCATGCTTACCGACTCGGGGGGCTTTCAGGTCTGGTCTTTGGGGGATTTGCGCAAGCTTTCTGAGGTAGGCGTAGCCTTTAGGTCCCCCGTTAACGGCGACAAGCTCTTCATGGCCCCCGAGGACTCCATGCGGATTCAGCACGTGTTGAATTCCGACATCGCCATGGCTTTCGACGAATGTACTCCCTATCCGGCGAGCCGAGAGCAGGCGGCGGCTAGTATGCAACTCTCTATGCGCTGGGCTGAGCGATCTAGAGTAACGTTTGATGACCTGTCAGTGAATTCCGCCACGCCCCCCAACGCTCTATTCGGCATTGTTCAGGGTGGCATGTACGAGGACCTTCGGACGGAGTCTTTGCAGGCCCTGACTGATATTGGCTTCCATGGTTACGCGATTGGCGGCCTCTCCGTCGGCGAACCCAAGGAGGACATGCTGCGCGTGTTGGCTCACACGGCCCCCCAGTTGCCCAAAAACAAGCCCCGCTACTTGATGGGGGTTGGGACTCCAGAGGACCTGGTAGACGGTGTAGCCAGCGGCATTGACATGTTCGACTGCGTGATGCCCAGCCGCAACGGCCGCAACGGCTGGCTGTTCACCAGCAAGGGTGACCTAAAGATTCGCAATGCTCGGTTCAAGGACGATCTGCTACCCATCGACCCTGACTGTGGCTGCCCGGTCTGTAACCCCAGCGCGCATGGCGAAGACCGGCCCCCCTTCACACGGGCCTATTTGCACCACCTGCAACGCATCGATGAAATGCTGGGGGCCAGCCTGGCGACGATTCACAACCTGTACTTCTACCTGGATTTGATGCGTCAGATGCGGGCCGCAATTCAGGCGGGTCGGTTTGACGCTTGGCGAATGAACTTCGCTTCCGGCCGTGCAACAGGTGTTTAGCGCTGTCGCTCCAAAAACATCGCATCCCCATAGCTAAAGAATCGGTACCTTTGTTCAATCGCATGGGAGTAGGCCAAACGAATTCTATCGAACCCGGCAAAAGCACTGACCAGCATCAGTAGGGTCGACTTGGGTAAGTGGAAATTGGTAATGAGCGCATCCACCAAATTGAAGTCGTAGCCTGGCGTAATAAACAAGGCTGTCTCCCACTCGCCGGCGAGCGAACCCCTTTTGGCGGCAGACTCCAGAGTTCTTAAGCTCGTTGTACCGACTGCAACCACTCTTCGGCCTTCTTGCTTAGCTAGCGTGATTTTATGGGCTGACTCTGGGCTAATGGAGCACCACTCGCTATGCATTCGGTGCTGGCTCAGGTCTTCGGATCGGACGGGCGAGAACGTGCCGCTGCCGACATGAAGGGTCACCCAGGCTGTTTCGATTCCATTGGCGGAGAGCCTATCCAGTGTGGACTGGTCAAAGTGCAGACCTGCCGTTGGCGCCGCAACGGATCCAGGATGCTGGGCATAAACGGTCTGGTATCGATCGCTGTCCTGTTGGGTGGGGTCGTGGGTAATGTAGGGGGGCAGGGGCAACTCACCAAATTGATCAAGCACCTCAAATACGGGCGCCTGAAAATCCACAACAAAGCGGTCATCGTGGATTGGGTCGCGTCCGACCAGCTTAGCGGTGTGTTGTGTGCCATCAAAAAGATCATTTGATTGGCTGGCCTCGTCACCGCTGACTGGCATCGAACCCAGAGCGGTGTGCTCCGGCCTCACCAGCTTTAACAGAGCTCCTGGGGGTGGCTTTTTGCTGGCCCGAAGCATCACCTGCACCTGTGTCGGCGATGTGACTCGTTCGACCAACAACTCCACGGCTCCCCCGGTCTCTTTCAGGGCATGCACCCGCGCCGGAATCACCTTGGAGTCGTTAAAGACCAGCAGGTCCCCGGCCTGGAGCAACTTCGGCAACTCTGTGAAATGGCCATCCTCAAATCCACCGATCCGCGGCACCACCAGCAGACGGCTAGCTGACCGGCTCGCTGCAGGCGTCTGGGCAATGAGCTCTGGCGGCAGGTGGTAGTCGAAGTCCGTCAGAACATAACTTTTTTGAGTCATCAGTGCTTTTCAGAGAACCGGACAGAGTAAATCGTTGAGACGCAACTCCAGGCCCTGAGCTCATAACCAAGTTGGGTTAAATATTGATGCATCTCCGTTTCCAAAAGTTTACTCAGACCTTCCATGGCGGCCCAATTTTCAACACAGATTAGTTGGGGTTTAAAAAGGTCTGCATTAAGACTTTTAAGAACCTCTAGGTCCACTCCTTCGACGTCAATGTTGAGCAAACCAAAAGTGCTCGGACAGTTGTAGGCGGTCAAAACGTCAGTCAATGTCTGGGCCTGAATCGTGCCTATTGCTGTGTACTGAGCTTGGTTGCTCACATGGGGGAGTGCGATTGTCGTGTTAGTGGAGAATTCAGAGGGACTAAATATGGTGACCGCCTCGCGTTTGCTGCTGATCGCTGCCTTAACGACTGTGTCTCTGGGCCTGGCCAATCGGCAGGCCAACACCTTCAGGTCTTCTAAGTCCACCAAAATGCCCCTCCAACCTTTTCTGTAGAGGGCGTAGGTGTTTGAACCACGTTTAGGGTGATGACAGCCAATATCCACGTAAAACGGGTTGACCTGTGAACTGCGGTCCAACAAAAGTTGGATGAGAAGGTCTTCTCCGAGTTGTGAATATGATTTTTTGATCCGGAGGGGAGATAAAAACGCCTTCCGAAAAGCTTTGAGTAGGGTGACTAGATACATACTTTGGGCATCCTTTAGCGAGAGCCGAGCTTGCTTCTTTGAATATTCCGACTCTGAAGGCTGAGTGACATTTGAGCACTAGCGCGAAGAGTTCTACGAATGAGCGTTGGGATGACTCGACCAGCAGTCGGGGATGCTCTACGAGCAAGGAACGCATCTTTTGATTTTTCAAGGGATTCACGGCCGAGGCTAACCATTCGAAAAATCAAACCTGTCATGAGAGACAAGTGGCCTCGTCGTTCCTGGGGCACCCGCAGCCAAAGGAGCAAGGTATTCATGACCTGAATCAGTGCAGTCATGGGCGTAGTGATGGAGACTAGATTGGCGAGAAGAATCATGGATAGAAGCTGCAGGCTCACCCGAAAGGGGGTGTCCCAGACTATTTCCTCAGCAGACAAGAGGTTGGTGATTGGGTAAAAAGATCCCAAAATAAGGCAGACAGGCCCAAAAAGTCGAAGACAGGCCACTAGGTGACAACGTCCTGATGGGCCCAATAAAAAATAGATTCCAAAAATGATTAGCAACAGGCTGCCCCAGATCCACGGTGATACCTCTTGGGCGCTTATCACGGCTGCAGCAACTACTGCGAGCAGCTTCATCCAAGCCGGCCACCGATGGAGCCAAGTTGGCTCAGAGATGTAGGGGGTCAACATGAGATGCCCAAAGCCAGCTCTTTGGACCAGCTTAGGTAAGCCGGAATGACGTCTTGGGGAGGCCCCTGCAGACGAAGACTTCCCTGATCCAACCAAATCACCTCATCAAAATCAGTCAGTAGGTGCAATTGATGAGTGGCAAAGACCAGTCGCTGATTGCTGCTCATTAACTCAGCCATCATGGAGGTAGTGGTCACCGCGTCCAGCCCCCCCAAGGACTCGTCCAGCAACAAGACATCTGGCTCGTCTTTTAAGACGCTTACCAGGCAGACAAGCGCCCTTTGTCCGATCGACAATTCTTCAGTCGACAAGCCTACTAAATGTCCTCCATTGTGTTGTTCCAGGAGGCGCATGGCTCGGTTGAGGGAACGCTCCCCTCTCTCACTGGCTGCCGCCTCTGGAAAATATAATTCCTCTTTGACTGTCGGAAACACTATTTGATCGTCTGGAGATTGAAAGAGGTATCCAGTGCTCCCCTCTGCGCTGAGATCCCCAGCCTGAATGGGGAGTAAGCCATGGAGAGCCCTGAGAAAGGTACTTTTACCGGCCCCATTGCGACCAATTAGCCCAATGGTTTTAGCCGAGGAAGTCACTGTCAGATTCCTCAAGACCTGCTTGGACTGCAGGTGGACAGATACGTTTTTTGCCTTCACCACGATATACTACCGAGCTTGTCTTGCACCCCCGTGCCGGAGTGGTGGAATTGGTAGACGCACCGGACTCAAAATCCGGCGCCAGAGATGGTGTGCGGGTTCGAGTCCCGCCTCCGGCACCAACCTACGTCTTTGGGCTAGGGACACTGGTCTTCGGTCGGAAGACAAAGTACTTTCGAAACAAATAAACCGACGCAAAGCTTAATACGACCGCCACTGCTTTTGAGTGTGTGGCTGACTGGTTGAGCCAGGACGTTCCGACCTGCACTGTTGAAAATGTGATTCCAATGCCCAGCAGGCCGGACAGGCCGAACATCAGAAACTCACTTTTTCTCTGATCTTGAAGCCAGCCGCATTGAAAAATGCGTTTTTTCATCTGCCAGTAGGCAACGATCAGGCCAACTGTGTACCCGAGTACTGCCGCGCGCGCAGGGGAAACAGACGCCTGAAGTGCGCCCCAGTAGATCGTCAGATCAATGACCAAACAACCGAGGCTAATGACCACATAGTGAATTAGTTTCAGCACTGGTCAGGGTCGCCGGCTATGCCAACGCAAGGCGCTGGTCAAGATGTTCTTAATTCCACTTTTAGTGGGATACCAATTAAGAAAGTCGCGTGCCTTGTCGGCATTTGCAATCAGCCTGGCTGGATCTCCCGGACGACGCTCATCGAAGGTATAAACGGGCGACGCTCCGATGCATCGGAGTGCGGTGATGATCTCCATAACAGACGAGCCGGCGCCAGTCCCAAGATTGAAAAAATCAGACTTACCCCCGCCATCCAGGTAATGAAGCGCCTGAATATGCGCACATGCCAGATCCTCGACATGAACATAGTCTCGAATGGCAGTGCCATCTGGCGTTTCGTAGTTATTCCCGAAAATTTTGAGCGGAGCCCCTCCGAGAGCCGATCCTATGGCAAGCGGTATCAGATGGGTCTCTGGGTCATGGCGCTCCCCAATATCCCCATCGGGGCTGGCTCCAGCCGCATTAAAGTAACGTAAGGCCACAAAATTTAGGGCCTTTGCCTTGGATTCGTCTACTAAGATTTCTTCGACAAACCGTTTGCTGCGCCCGTATGGGTTAACCGGCTTGGTTGGATGGTCCTCTGCGAGGCTTGGGTGAATGGGATCTCCATAGACCGCACAGGTACTCGAAAAAACCAGTCGGTTCACTCCTACCAATCTCATCGCTTTTAACAAAGATATGCTGCCAGAGGTGTTGTTTTGGTAGTACCGAAGAGGCTCTTTGACCGACTCGCCGACATAGGCATGCGCGGCAAAATGAATGACCGAGTGAATTTTCTGACGTTCCAGCACCCTCACCAAGGTCTCTGTGTCGTGGAGATCTGCAACAATCAGGGGTCCCCAACGCACCGCATCAGTGTGCCCAGTAGAAAGATTGTCAATCGTGACCGGATTGAAGCCACATTGGGCCAGCTGTTTGCACGTGTGAGAGCCGATGTAGCCGGCTCCTCCAGTCACCAGGACGTTATTCATTCCGATACAAGACCTGTTGCGGTAATGCGAGAGGACTCCTGATACTCATAGTCGGTATTTAGAGACCACAAGTCATGAGAGCCCTTGCCCAAGATATTCTCAGCAGCTAGAAGTCCCATCAAAATGCTGTGGTCCTGGTTGTTGTACTTGAATGCGCCATAACGACCTATCACCGTCAGACCATGTAGCGAGGACAGGTAGCGTTGAATTGGACGCAGTCGGTCCTTGTACCCTGCGTCATAGACTGGGTAGCACTTCGGAATTCGAACTACCCGGGCATCCAAGATGCAGTCCGGGCTGACCAGGCCAGATTTTTGTAAATCATCTTTTGCGGCTTGTATGAGGCTTTCGTCGGGACTGCCCCACTCCGGTGACTCATCGAAAGACCAGTACTCTAAGCAGACAATATGTTCGGAGTGCCCATTTTTAATCTCAGGCACCCAATTGCTAAAGTTCGTGATTCGACCAGTTCTGAGGTTGTCTGAATGCACATAGATCCACTGGTCCGGAAATGGGTTTGACCCTAATACGCGTACGTAGACCAGGGTCGTGTTTCTGAAACGCAGAGTTGAGGCTAATTGACGGACTTCCGGCGAGCAAGAGAGCCCATTGAGAAGGCCAGTGATCGGCATAGTCGAGACCACATGTTCAAAGCACCGTCTTTCTCCGTTTGCGAATTGAACCAAAACGCCACCTTCAGCGTCGTTCGGTTGAATTGCCGCCACTGCTCTACCGAAATGGACTCGCGAGCCAAACTCATTAATCTGCCGAGCCATCCTCTCATAGACTTCACCGGCACCGGCCAATGGGTATGCAAATTCGTCTACTAGAGTCTTGTGGCGGTTCCCTTTGGGGAACAGAGCATTCTTTAAGGCCTCGTAAAGCGAGAGCTTTTTGATCCTTTGCGCAGCGAAGTCCGAGTCAAGTTGCGTGCAGGAAATACCCCAGAGTTTTTCGCTGTAGGATTTAAAAAAAATCTCAAAAAGCTTCTTTCCAAAACGTTCTATGACCCAGTCTTGAAATGTCTCAGTGCGGCTCTTAAATCTTAGCCGGGACGCAACGTAACTGAGGACGCAATGGGTTGAGGTGAAGAACCCCAGACCGAAGAGAGCGTTAAATGGTTTTAGTGGGTAATGAAAGAACGTGTTCTGGTAGAAGATTCGGGTTAATCGCTGAACCATGCGGTAGTCCCGACCAATTAATTCCAGCCAAACTTTATTGACGCGGGGATCATCGCAGAAGAACCGGTGGGGTCCCAAATCCACTCGTTGGCCCCAAAGCGAGATGGTCCTCGCCATACCCCCAACTTGGGCAGACATTTCAAATACCTCGACTGGCTTGCCGGCCTTCGCCAAAGTGTATGCAGCAGTAAGCCCAGCTGGCCCGGCACCAATAATCGCAACAACCGGTTCAGGCGCTAAATTATCGAATTCGGATGCAGGCTTCACCATCGCAGATCTCATTTGGGTAGGACTTCTTTATCACGTCGTCCAGTTTGGTAAATCTGTGCGACATGGGAATATTGTCGATCGCATAGCCTGTGTAATCCGCCTTGCTAATCACCATGGACGGTCTATGCTCTTCTAGCGCCAGGATCATCTCTTTCTCGTTTTTTGAGCCCCCGTAGATGAGATACGAGAATCTAGTACAGGGAGGAACTTGGGTAGCGGCGTACAGGATGCCGTTGTTCGTCATGTCAAAAATACAACCAGGTTTGCGCAGGTTGATTTGACTTACCAACCACTGGTTGGTGGCACTAAGCGCCGATTCTTTGCTTATGCTGGTGACAAGTTGGTCAACCCAGAGGTAAGAGTTACCGTTGCGGACCGATGTCCCAATTTGGGTTACACCCGCAGCCATCAGCAGACCCAAGGCGCCTGTAGCCCACCATCGGGCCAACCTGATTCTCCCAAAAGTATTTAGTACCCAGTAGACAGAAAACAGCCCGAAACTGGTTTTGACCTTGACAGCGAGTACTGAGACGGCGCTCACACTTTTTAGCAGAGACTGACAACGCCTCAATGTCCGATTTCCTGCTGGACACTTTTCTAGTAGTTTCCAGACGAAAGCCAGATTAACGAGCGCAGGAAAGAGGCCCATCGCCGCATGACCAGCATCCGCTCTGTAGGTTGAAATTTGTATGAAAAATACTGACAAGATGAACAGGCAGGTCGCTGTGGCCAAATTCTCTACACCAAGACGGCCTTTAACTGTCGCGAACAATCCCAGCCCAGCTGAGCCGATCAAAAGGATTGTCATCAATCCCTTGAAGAACCAAGTTTCCCAAGTTGATTTGTAGCTCCATTGAGATGTTGTAGTGATGAAGTGCCAAGTGTTCTGTAGGTAACCATCAAACGAAAATATTGGATGCGTCGCGTGTAGAAAGAGAAGAGCGAATCCCATGGATGCGACAGCAATCAGCCATCGACGGTCAGTCGTTGCCATGATGAGGACGCCTGCACCAATGGCCAATGTGCCGGCAATACCCCGGTTACTTGAAAACAGGAGGTTGAAGGCACCGAGCATGCCAAGCAGCACTAGATTCGCCAAATGCCATTTCGAATGGCATTGCTGGCCTGCCACGGCTCTGAGGAACTGCAGCAACAACAAAAGAATGGATAAGTCTCGATAGCCTACCAATGACGGAATAATGCCTGCAACAAGACAAATGCCGATATGGTCGTTCCAATACCGCTTGAGAATTTGCAACCCGATGAGGCAGGTCCAGAGATGGAGGGCAATGTATGTGAACCGAGTCGCGACGGCGAACGATTCGTGACCAAGCCAGTGAAGAGCTAAAAAGCCGGGAATGACATCCAATAGTCCGTGAATGATGAGGGGATAAAATGATTCCTGGTAGAGAAAACTCGACAAACCGGCGAAGTATTCACCCTCATGAAAGTAATCCGTGAAGTCCAGGCCACCAAATGCCAAAGGTCCTTGTAAAAAATAGAGGGCGATTAGTCCGAAAGGAAGCAAAGGGAGAATGCGATGGACCATTGATTACCCTGACCATCAGACCTTTTGACGGAAGTAGTCGACAGTCTTTTTGATTCCGTCGCGCAGCTTCACCTTCGGCTCCCAGTTCAAAACTGATTTTGCTAATGCGATATCTGGTTGACGCTGCTTGGGATCGTCTGAGGGCAGTGGCAGAAAGCGCAACTCGCTCTTGGAGCCAGTAACGTCTAGGACTACCTGCGCCAGCTCTAGCATCGTAAACTCACCGGGGTTGCCAATATTGATCGGTCCGGTGAAATCATCGCCGGTATTCATGGTCCGCATCATGGCCTCGATCAGGTCGTCGGCAAAGCAAAAGCTACGGGTCTGCCGCCCATCGCCGTAGATGGTGATGGGCTCACCCTTCAAGGCCTGAACGATGAAGTTACTCACCACCCGGCCATCATTCGGGTGCATGCGTGGCCCGTAGGTGTTGAAGATTCGAACGACCTTGATTCGCAGTTTGTGCTGGCGCCAGTAGTCAAAAAACAATGTCTCCGCACAACGCTTTCCCTCGTCGTAGCAGCTGCGAATGCCGATGGGATTAACCTTGCCCCAATAGCTCTCTGGCTGCGGGTGAACTTCCGGATCTCCGTAGACCTCGCTGGTACTCGCTTGCAGAATCTTGGCTCTCACCCGCTTGGCCAGGCCAAGCATGTTGATGGCCCCGTGCACGCTGGTCTTGGTCGTTTGAACGGGATCGTACTGGTAATGAATAGGCGAGGCTGGGCAGGCCAGGTTGTAGATCTCGTCGACTTCGACGTAAAGCGGAAAGGTGACGTCATGCCGCATGAGTTCGAACCTGGGGTGATCTAGCAGGTGCGCCACATTGCGCTTGCTGCCGGTAAAGAAGTTGTCGACGCACAGCACGTCGTGCCCTTTGTCAAGCAGCCGGTCACACAGGTGCGAGCCTAGAAACCCGGCCCCTCCGGTCACCAAAATTCGTTTGCTTGTCGTTGTTTGATTGGTCATGGTTTGGCGTGAACCTCGATTAGGCTAATCCCTGTTTTTTCGAATAATACGTGAGCAAAGGTGCTGTCTTGATTTGGTAGTTCAGAGACAGAATGACTAGGAAGTATTACCCAGTCGCCAACGAGGGGCGATCCATTTGGAATGACGCGCTGGGCAGCAAAAGACAAGCTGGGTGCAGTCAGGCGCCAGGTGATGATTCGATTGGGTTGTGCACTGGTTTGGCTGGCCGTCTGGATCCGAATAAATTGCCCCATCTGTGTAATTGGCTCACGAAGCGATTGCATGATGGTAGGCGTTATCAGTCCGTAGGCAGCAATCCCGGTGGTTAGGGCCAGGATCGCTACCCCGCCTCTAAACCGTTTAAAGCCAACGACAAATCCAGCAACCCCGGCACAGGACAGTGCAGCAAACAGGAACGTTTCGCCTTGCAAGCGGGTTGCCGCATCTGCAAGGGCGACTTGATAATAGGGATCGGCGATGGTTTGGGTGATTGAGGAGAACCAGAGAGGAGCAGATGTTATGGCCAATACACCGACCAGCAGGGAGATCAGCACAAATACCCGAAGTCCAAATGATCGGGTCAAGGGACCTATCGCAAGCCACAGGCTGACAATCACTAGCAATCCGGAGAGGCCGTAAAACCCATAGTGCGGCAGTTTGGTGGCTGAGAATGAGAAGAAGACCAAGACGAATACGCAGACGATCCAGGCCAACCGTACTTCGGCAGACCGCAGCATCCGGGCAGTCTGTCCCGAACCCATTGCTCCGAGCAAACCTCCCAACACGGGCACAGTCCAGGGAAGGGTAGCGATCAGCATCCAGGCTGGGTAATAGAGAGGACCAGCGGAAAAACCATGCATGGTGTTGGTAAACCGTCCCAGGTTGTGCAGCCCCAGGAAACCCTCCACAAACGCCAAGCCCTGTGCCTTAAACTGCAATAGGTACCAGGGTGTCGCGATAGCTATAACAAGCAACCAGGCTATGGGATCAAAACAGAGCCTCACCCAGCGTTTGAAACGACCGCAAGTCAACACGGCTAACAGACTGGCCGCGCCTGGCACCAAGACAGCGATTGGCCCCTTGGTTAGCAGCCCTAGCCCGACAAAGAGGCCTGCCAGTCGAATCCAAAGCCTGCCGGTCTCTGATTCCTTCTCTGGCCAAAGGCCCCGCCATAGGAACAGCAGGCTGAGCACTAAAAAGGCATTTAGGGTGGCATCGGCTGTAGCGGCCCGAGACATGGCAGGTATGCCCAGGCAGGTGGCGCTGATCAAGACAGCCCAGCCATAAGCCTGGACACTGCAGGCAGGTGCGAGCCGGCGGGCAATCAGGTAAGCCCAGCCACCAATCCCTCCAATCCATATCAGCCCCATCAAGGCCGACGGCAGGCGGGCCCCGTAGGATGACAACCCGGTGACTGAGAAGGCCAACATCTGCAGCCAATGAATCAGGACCGGCTTGTCAAAGCGGGGTACATCTAATAGCCATGGAGAAACCCAATCTCCGCGAGCCATCATTTCTCGTGTAGCTTCCGAGAAGGCGCCTTCGTCTAGGTCTGTGAGCGGGGCAGCCCCCAGGCTGGTGAACAGCACCAGGCAGGCAATGACCCAAGCGCCCAGAACAAACAGGTGATCAGCGAGTTTGGGGCGACCGGTGCTGGACTGCATCATCCGCGATCTCCGCGTGCTTTAAACCAGAACCACAGTCCCATTAGGCCTTGTATGGTTGCTGTTAGCCCAAACAACAGCGAGCCAGCCAGAACCCCCTCCTTTGAAAATCCAAAGGGGGTGATGAAGGCTACCGCGCCTAGCTCTCTGGCGCCGAACCCTCCCAATGCGGCTGGCAGGATTCCGCTCAGGAAGACCCCACCGCAAAGGGCTGTGAGCAGCCACCAGGAGGGGGCAACTTTTACACTTTGAAGACACAGCCAGAACGCAGTCGCAGTGATGATTTGAACTGCTAAGGAGATCACTACAGTCTTTTTCAGAATGGGTAGGGCATTGATAATCTGAATGATCGACATGGCCCACTTGCCAAACCGCTGCCGATGATGTCCCACCTCAAATCGATGCAGCCAACCCACGTGAAGCAGTCGCCCAAGCATCGGTGCTAGAGCAATGGCCATTAGAGCGAGCAGGTAGGCCTGCCCTAGTGTGGAGTCAAACCACTGTAAGGAACCACCAGCAACGCCACCTGCTTCCGCTTGGGCCGCGGGCTGATCCGTACCGGATATCAAAATGGCTACCACACCAGCCGACAAACTTAGCCAAGTGAGCCCCCAGAAGCCGCTGACACGGTCCAACAACACGCTCAAAATGCCTTGATGTTTGGAACCCTCATCGGCTTTTTTGGCGATCGCCAGGCTGCGCCAAGCATCGCCTCCAACAATACCCCCGGGCAGAACACTGTTGGCGCTAATGCCCTGGGCATAGGCTGTGAGTAGAGAGCCATATGGAGCCGAAATGCCCAGCTCCCTGGCAATTAATTGCCATCGGTAGACGCAGATGAGGTTGGCAACGATGGCCAGCACCAGGGCTGCAACAAAGAGTTTTAAATCAGTTTCTTTGAAGGCGGTCAGCAGGGCCTGGGGGTCCGTCAGGCTCAGCAGCCCCGCCAGCAGGGCCAAGCCCAGCAGCGGCCGCACAAACCTCATGCAAGGTCCTTGGGGTCTCGCAGAATGTACTGACGACGCCCCTTGGGCTCATGGTAGATCCGAATCAACAATTCGCCGATTAGGCCAACCGCCAAGAGTTGGGTTCCAACCAGGGTGAGCAGCACGCCCAGCATCAGCAAGGGTCGGCCACCAATGTCTGAACCCAAGGCTAGTTTTTCAAAGGCCAGCCATCCCAGGGTTCCAAGACCAAAGACCAGCATTACCATGGCAATACCACCGAAGGCATGAATAGGCCTGTGCAAGAATCGCATGGTGAACCGAATCCACAGCAGGTCCAGCATGACTCGGATGGTGCGGTCGATGCCGTACTTGGAGACCCCCGCTGACCGAGCGTGGTGGCGCACAGGGACCTCGACGATCTTCGCGCCCACTTCGGCGGCCAGGGCGGGGATAAACCGGTGTAGCTCGCCATAGAGCCGCAGGTCATGAATGACTCGGGCTCTGTAGGCTTTCAGAGCACAGCCGTAGTCGTGCAACTGCACTTTGGTCACCTTGCTGATCAGCGCGTTGGCTAGCTGGCTGGGGATTTTTCTGGAGACGGTGGCGTCTTGCCGGTCCTTGCGCCAGCCTGAGACCATGTCTACATCAGGCTGGTCTTTTAGAATCTGAATCAGGGCCGGAATATCACGTGGATCGTTCTGCAGGTCGCCATCCAGGGTCACAATAAATTGGCCCTGAGCTGCATCGAATCCGGCCTGAAGTGCGGTGGATTGACCGTAGTTTCGGATCAGGTAAAGGCACCTCAGCCAGGGCGTCTTGGCCGCCCAGTCCCGCAGCAAAAGCCGGGAGCCGTCTCTGGAGCCATCGTCCACCAGAATGAGTTCAAAACTCAACCCTGGGGTCTCACCGTTATCAACGGGGGGTAACAGTGCATCACCGATCGCCCGAATGAGGCGAGGAATGGTCTCCACCTCGTTGTAGATCGGGATGACAACAGAGATGTCTGGCGAGACAGGGGAGGGGCTGGCAGTCATGCCGACCATTCTACTGGGCTGTGATCCAGCTCGCCCGTACACCCAGATCGGACTTGCCTTCTAGGCGAATGGCATCTAGCTCCGCCAAACCCCCGGCCGGGTCTGCGCCAATCTGTCTCGTCTGAATCAGGAGTACCGGGCGCTCAGCACTTGCTCCGTTTTCTTTTGCCAGCAGGCCCAAGTCTCGTTGGAGCTGCCAGTGGTTGTCTCTCAGGCCTGTGGGGTTGAAGGCATAGACCTGCGCCTTCGGCAGGTAGGCGGCCAGATTCGCCAATAGTTTGCGGTCATCCGAGGCCACAATGGGCATGGGATTCAGTTTGGCGATGACCATGGCCGCCTCTTTGTATCCGGTGAGTCGAACGAATGGGTCACTCGTCCGTTGGCCTGTTAAACCCAACTCTTTGACCAGCCAGGGCGAGGCCAGTAACCCCACCGAAAGCACCAGGTTGATGATCAGGCTTCCCCATAGACCAGTTGCCGCAGACTTCGGCAATCGTGCCCCGCGGCTGGCGCTATTGGCCAGCCACCAGGCGGCTACTGCTAGGCTCGTGCCCACCAGGGCGGGCGAGGCCCAGTTGGCGTGGGCTCTGCTGAGCGCGCTCTGGGTCATGACCACCACCAGCATGGGCCAGGTGAAGGCCAGTAGCAGGCTGATGGCTTGGGACGTTTCGGGCTCAAATGGACTGCGGTGCAAGACGCTGCGGCCCAGTCTGCGCAGGCTACCCCACAGAAACATGCCAAAGACCAGTGGGCTAAAGGTTAGCCACTGGGCGGCGAAGAAGTTCCAGAGTCCAACCAGGTTAAGACCCTTGTCTTGGCCTACGGTGATGTCTGCGTGGTGGGCAATGGTTGGCCAGCCCCACTGGGCGTTCCAGGCCAGATTGGGGCTAAAAATCAGCAGAGCAATCAGCCCGCAGAGCCATGGCCCGGGGGTGAGCAGCAAACCACGTTGAATCAAGACCATCAGCGCCGATATGGCGAAGACTGCCATTGAGTACTTGGTCAGCAGCCCGAGGCCTGCAAAGATCCCGCAGACGGCCCACCAGATCACCTGATTCTGACTCGAGGTCCCGGCCAGTCCGTCCCCCAGTACCAAACCCCGGCCCAGGTCTTTGCTGGGCCTAATCGCTTTGACGAATGCCCACAGGCTGGCCGACCACCAGAGCAAGAGCCAAGCATCGGTCGTAGCGGCCTGACTATAGAAGGCGGCTAGTGGGGCGAGTAGAAACAACACGGCAGCCCAGACGCCAATCTGCGCTCGATGTAGCAGGGCTCGCGCGGTTGCGTAGACAAAAAATGCTGCGCCGCCCAGTGCCAGAGGTTGTAGCCAACGCACACAGCCCTCAGGCCCAAAAAGGCCAGGACCGGCGCCCGAACCTGGGTCTGGGCAGGCCAGGGTGGCCATCGAGAGCGCCCAGGCGACAAAGGGCGGCTTGGAGTAGTAACCAAACTGCAACTCGCGAGACCAGACCAGGTATTGGGCTTCGTCGACCGATAGGGGTACCGGCCAGAGCCAGACCATCACGATCCGAGCAGCCACCAAGACGACCAACCCCAGCACTAGGGCGGCCAGAACGCGAGATTTCACGGAAAAGCTGTCGGCAAGCATGGCTCCATGATACGGATGTTGGCCAGGTCCAATTGATGAGAAAATCCACCCATGTCATCAGCCCCCCAGTTCGTCCACCTGCGCCTGCATTCGGAGTTTTCGATTGTTGATGGCATCACGCGGCTAGATGATGCGGTGGCCAAGGCCAAGGCCGATGGTCAGACTGCACTGGGTCTGACGGATCTGGGCAACACCTTTGGATTTGTGAAGTTTTACAAGGCTGCCCGCGGCAAAGGCGTAAAGCCTATCTTGGGCGCAGATGTCTTTATTGCTAACTCAGCCGACCGCGACAGCCCTTTCAGGGCTTTGCTGCTGATTCAGAACGACCGAGGCTATAAAAACCTGTGCGAGTTGGTTTCCAAGGCTTGGCTCACCAATGTTCATCGAGATCGTGGCGAGATCGACTTTGCCTGGCTGTCAGACTATTCAGAGGGCTTAATTTGCCTATCAGGCGCTCAGAAGGGCGAGATCGGTCAGGCGCTGCTCAAGCAGACCGACCAGGGCTATGACGAGGCTCTCCAGGCAGCCAGTCGCTACCAACAGGTTTTCAAAGACCGCTTCTTTATCGAGCTGCAGCGGGCGGGGCTGCCCGGCGAGGATGTTTACGTACGCTCAGCCCTGCGTGTTGCAGCCGAACAAAAGATCCCGGTGGTGGCGACTCACCCTGTTCAGTTTTTGGACAAGGAAGATTTTCAGTCCCACGAGGCACGGGTCTGTATTGCTGGTGGCGAGACGCTGGGCAACCCGCGCCGTCGGCGCGATTTCACCGATCATCAATACCTGGCCAGCCAGGCCGAGATGGCCAAGCGTTTTGCTGACATTCCGCAGGCCTTGGCTAACAGCGCGGCGATTGCTGCTAAGTGCAACTTGTCTCTGCAACTAGGTACGCCTCAGCTGCCGGATTTCCCCACCCCGAATGGCGAGAGTCTGGAGGATTTCTTGCGGGCTTCCTCCAGAGAGGGCCTGGAAAGGCGCCTAAGTGTGCTCTATCCCGACCAAACCTTGCGGGATGAACGCAGACCGGTTTACCAAGCCCGCCTCGACCTGGAGTGCGAGACCATTATTCAGATGGGCTTCCCAGGCTACTTCCTGATCGTGGCGGACTTCATCAACTGGGCCAAAAACAATGGTGTTCCCGTGGGGCCTGGCCGAGGTTCCGGTGCGGGCTCTCTGGTGGCTTACAGTCTGGGCATCACCGATCTGGATCCGCTTCCTTATGCCCTGCTGTTTGAGCGTTTCCTCAACCCCGAGCGGGTCAGCATGCCCGACTTCGACATCGACTTCTGTCAGGAGAAGCGGCAGCTGGTGATCGACTATGTGCGCTCCAAGTATGGTCGTCAGGCGGTCAGCCAGATTGTGACCTTCGGCACCATGGCCTCACGCGCGGTGATCCGTGATGCTGGCCGAGTGCTGGAGCTGCCCTACAACTTCTGCGATCAGCTCTCTAAGCTCATTCCGGTAGTCCAAAATAAGCCGCTCTCACTCAAAGAAGCTAGAGAAAAAGAACCCATCCTGGCCGAGCGTGAGAAAAAAGAAGACGAGGTCCGTGAGCTTTTGGCCCTGGCCGAGCCGCTGGAAGATCTGACCCGTAACGTGGGGATGCACGCGGGTGGCGTGCTGATTGCCCCGGGCAAGATCACCGATTTCTGTCCCCTTTACCAAGCGCCTGGCGCGACTGGTGAAGAGGGCGTGGTCAGCATGTACGACAAGGATGACGTGGAGGCTGTTGGCCTGGTTAAGTTCGACTTCCTGGGCCTTCGTAACCTGACCATCATTCAGCTGGCCGTCGACACCATCAACCGGCTGTATCCGGATCGACCGCTGAAGCTTGAAGACCTAAATGGCTTCGATGACCCGGCGGCCTACCAGGTACTCAAGCAGGCCAACACCACAGCCATCTTCCAAGTGGAAAGCCAGGGCATGAAGCGCTACCTGCTCAAGCTTCAGCCCGATAGCTTTGAAGACATCATCGCCATGCTGGCTCTCTATCGACCGGGCCCATTGAACTCCGGCATGGTGGACGACTTCATTTTGCGCAAGCAGGGTCAGCAGCGCATCAACTATTTCCATGACGACCTGAAGGACTGTCTAACCCCCACCTACGGGGTAATCGTCTACCAGGAACAGGTCATGCAGATCGCCCAGATCATGGCGGGCTACACCCTGGGGGGTGCGGACTTGCTGCGTCGGGCCATGGGCAAGAAGAAGCCCGAAGAAATGGCCCAGCAGCGATCGATCTTTCTAGAGGGCGCCAAGGCCAAGGGCCACCCCGAAAAGCTCGCTACAGAGCTGTTCGATTTGATGGAGAAGTTTGCTGAGTATGGTTTTAACAAGAGCCATACTGCAGCCTACGCAGTCATCACCTATCAGACGGCCTGGCTCAAGGCCCACTTTCCGGCGGAATTCTTGGCGGCCACCATGAGCTCAGACATGGACGACACCGACAAGGTGGCCTTTTTGGTGAATGACGCCAAGGTCAACGGCTTGGGTGTCCTGCCACCCAGCATCAACGCCAGCGGTTATCGGTTTGAGCCGGTCTTGGGTGTAGACGAACGAGGTCAACCCTTGAAGCAAGATTCGGCGCCACAGACCCGCGCAAGAGCTATTCGGTATGGTCTGGGTGCGGTCCGGGGGGTCGGTGAGTCCGCTGTGCTGAGCATCTTGAAAGCTCGAGAGGAGGGCCCATTTACAGACCTCTTTGATTTCTGCTCGCGGGTAGACCTCCGACTGGTGAACAAGCGGGCCATGGAAGCTCTGGTCAAGAGTGGGGCGTTTGACGAAACCCATCCAGATAGCAAGGCCGGCCGCGCCCAATTGGTGGCGGCAATCGATGTAGCAGTCCGCCTGGCCGAGGAGGCTGCTGCCAATGCCGATCAGGTGGGACTCTTTGGCGAAGACACGGGAGTGGGCTTGGCTGGCTCGGCCGCAACTTTGCCGGCCCTCTCTCCGTACTCTGCCCGCGACGCTCTGCTAGAGGAAAAGCTTGCGCTGGGCTACTGTTTCTCGGGGTCTTTGTTCGACAACGTGGCTCAAGAGGTGCGCCGGTTCGCTGCCACCCCCTTGAGCCGGACCATGCCCACCAAGGATCCCATTTGGATTGCCGGTGTGGTGACCAACAGCCGAGCCCAGATGACCCGCAGGGGCATGATGCGGGTCATCGAGCTGGATGATGGGTCAGGGCGCATGGAGGTCACTGTGTTTAACGAACTCTATGACGCTCGAAAGCATGTCTTGAAGGTGGACGATGTCTTGGTCATCAGCGCGAAGATTGATAACGATGAATACTCGGGTGGATTGCGGGCCAGTGCTGTCGAAATCGTGACACTGACCGAGGCCCGGACACAGTTTGGCTGCGTGCTGCGCCTCTCGGTGGATCGGACTGAATTGCCAGACGATTTTCAGGCTTGGTTACAGAATCTCAAAAAGACCCTATTGCAGCCGTCCCCGGCGGGACAAGGCTCAGGCCAGAGTTCAGCGCGAGTTGCTGCAAAAGAGACGGTAGTCATTCTGCAACTTCAAGATGGCGGGCAACAAGTCCAGATCAAGCTGGGGCCCCATTTCAGGCTCAATCCCTCTGACGAGGTCATTACGGGACTCCAGCAGACCTTGGGTTCGGGCGTGACCTTGGCGTTAGCATACGATTCATGAACACCCTAAAACTCTCCGCCTACGTGATTGCCTTTAATGAAGAGGCCAAGATCGCTGAAACCTTAAAGACTCTCCAGTGGGTCGATGAGTTGATTGTCGTTGATTCGTTCAGCAAGGATCGGACTGCTGAGATTGCTGAGTCGATGGGGGCAAGCGTGGTACAGGTGGCTTTTCAGGGCTTCGGACATTTGAGGAATCAAGCCATTCAGGCCTGTCAGGGGGATTGGATCTTTAGTCTGGATTCGGATGAGAGATGTACCTCTGAGGTCAGGGATGAGATCCTGCAGATCATCCAGTCCGAGACCGCCGTCGATTACTACTTTGTTCCCAGGCGAAATTTTTTTATGGGACGGTGGATACGCCACAGTGGTTGGTATCCCAATTATCGCCAGCCTCAGCTGTTTCGAAGAGGCGCCATGGTTTACGACAATCTACCGGTGCATGAGGGTTTTGTTCCCCAGACCAAAAAACCGGCAGGCCATCTTCGATCGGCGATCTGGCAGTACCCCTTTAAGGATGTTGGCGAAATTATGCGCAAGGCGGATCGATACTCTGCCTTGGGGGCACAGAAAATCCTGCACAAAAGAATCACGCCGCTGAGTGCGCTATTACATGGGCTGTGGTCCTTTGTACGCCACTACGTTTTTAAGTTGGGATTTCTTGATGGGTGGCCGGGACTTGTGATCGCCTTCGGAAACTTCGAGGGCACGTTTTACCGTTATCTGCGAGCTTACGAGACCCAGAATCAGGATCGTCTTCGTCCGTCGCCTGCACCAGTCATTGGCCGCCAAAAACCAGGCTCTGGCGCCTGAGACCTGTGAAAGCACCTAGTCGCGTAGCCATTGTCTGCCTGCGGCGAATAGGTGACGTTTTGTTGACGACCGTTTTGGCAAGCTCCATTCGTCGAGCCTGGCCGCAGGCGGAGCTTCACTGGTTCGTTTTTGAAGGGACCGGGGGCCCCCTTCGGAACAACCCAGCATGTGACCGTATTTATTCCGTATCTCAGGGGCAGGGGTTAGGTGGTTTTCTTCGACAGTGGGGTTTGACCCATTTTCGTTTTTACGACGTGGCGTTGGCCGCGCAGTCGGGAGACCGACCAGCGCTGATGGCCAGGTGGTTAGGTCGACGAGCCTATTGTCTATCCTCTGATGCCCTTGGAGGCGGGCTTCGAGACAGTCTCATGACTGAGACCGTAAAAGTGTACCCAACCGCCCACCGTGTCAGTCAGGCCTTGCGTCTCTGCGAGCCCCTTGGCATCACGCCCATTGCTCAAGTCAGCTCCCCGAACCCAAGGCACAAGGCCGAACTTGTACTGCCAAGTCGTTACTGGGTGTTTCATCCTGGCGCTGCATTCGTCTACAAACGCTGGAATAAAGCTGGGTGGCGGGCGCTCTCCCAGCATGTATTGAGTCTTGGTGTTTCGGTCTTGGTGACCGGTGGTTCCGATGCCAGAGAGACCGAGTATTTGGATGATCTATTTGAGGGGCTTTCGGTTTGTCGACTCGATGGTCGACTCGATTGGTCGGAGTTGGTGAGTGTTCTCCAGGGTGCTGAGCGCTATGTAGGTGTGGACACCTCGGTCACCCATCTCGCTGCGGCGCTCGGAGTTACTTGTAGCCCTATTTTTGGGCCTACCAATCCATCTTTATGGGCCCCTCTAAGTCCTGAGAGATCTCAGGTCTTTAATCAATCCAAGCTACCAACGATTCCTGTGATCCATCACTTATCGAAGGTCTGCTGGCCCTGCCAGCTTGAAGGGTGTGAGCGCCATATCAACAGTCACTCCGATTGCTTGGATGACCTCACGCTTGATTCGGTTTTGGATCAGATGAAAAAAACCGAGACTTGATCGCTCGCGTTCTCTTGTCTTGAATCGCGGTTTTTAGATACTCGCGGTTTTTTTGAAGTTGCCCACGATCTTCCTCCTTGTGCCACAAATGAAGGACGGGTGCCGAAAAACGACCGCTTTTCACTCTAGCGCCTGCATTGATCAGTCGGACGGCGATATCGGAGTCATCGGGTCCCCACCCATATAACCCCTCTTCGAACCCCCCCACTGATTTTGCCAATGCGGTTTCGACCGAAAAGTTACAACCTCTGACCAACTCCCACTTCAGAGGGGTTCTATCTCTCCAGGCTGAAGTTGGGCTCAGATGAACCAGGGGGGTCAGTCGATTGACACGACCCAGGAGCCGGTTCTTGACCCAGAACCATGGGGAATTGATCGCTGAGACAGACTGTTTACTCTCCAAGTCTTCCGTCAATTCTGGGGACGCCAGTATTCTTGGGCCAGCAACAATCGCCCCCTGTGATTGAAGTGACAGATGATCTTGCACAAAAGTCGGTAGTGGAATGCAGTCTCCATCCAGAAAGATAGAAACCGGCGTGGTCACGGCCTCTAGTGCCTGATTCATGATGATGGTTTTTCTGTAGCCCAAGTCCTCCTGCCAGAAGTGTCTGATCGGCAGTTTTTTGGTAAAGCGCTGGATGACCTCTTGGGTTTTTTCATCTGAGCCATCGTCTGCGATGTGAATGGCGGTCGGGCTGCAAGACTGATTCGCCAGACCCTCTAAAACCAGCCGCAGGGCGTTGGGCCTGTTGTAGGTCGAGACGACGACTGTTGAATGATGCTTATTTAGCACTTTTGCCTTAGGTTCATATCCACTGAATTGCGCCGTCGTTTTGAGACAGACCATGAACTGTCAGGCCGAAATTTTCCATTTCTAATTTGTATGCACTTCGATTCAGGCGCTTCTTCTTGATCTGCCTCATTTTGCGCTCAACCCACGACTCGTTGAGCAGGCGCTTGTTATTTCTGTCTCCAAGCCCTTGTTGTGGCGGAATACCCAATTCCTCCTTGAGCCACTTTTGTGTAATCGAGCCAAAGTGATGAATCCAGCTGTCACCCACGATACCCACAGGAATACCAGCCTTGGAAACTTCGTGAAAAAATAATGTGTCTTCAAATCCCAGCAAAGATGGCTTGGGCTGAAAAAACCCAATCTTCTTGAATACAGACTGATGTATGGCCATGCATACGGCGTGAACAGAACCGCGCCTGACGTAGTCCTTGAGTTTCTCAGCGTTGTGGTTGGCACTTTGATCGAAATCGTAATTTAAGGCGCCTTCAATCATAGCTGGTGAGGCGATCAGTAGATTGTTATTCTCAGCTCCTGTGATCAGCTTGTTTAACCATTCTTTGTGAACAATGACGTCATTGTTCATGACGACAGTCCATTCTTCTTGGCGATCCAGTATCCCCTGATTCCAGGCGGTACCGCACCCCAAATTTGACTTGTTGTAGATGACATTGACGCCAGCCGACTTCAACAAATCCAGCGTGTGGTCAGTCGACGCGTTGTCAATCGCGGTGATGATTGATGGGGAGACTTTCGCTTTCTCTAAGCTTTGGAGGAGTTTGGCCGTGTAGTCCGCCTGATTCAAGCAAGCGAAGGTGATGCTGATGGATTTCATCTCGGATCCGCTAGCAGTATCGATTGAAACTTTTCAGGTGCGGTTTGGACTGGAAGCGGCAAGGTTTCGTCCAGGTGTGAGAGCCTCTCGTAACGCCTTCCTGGGAATATCAAATCACGTCCGCCCTCCACCAATTGACGCATTTCCTTCAAGGGGCGTTCACCCTTTGAGGAATATTCTTGATGGGCCATCGCAGCGAATTTAACTTTCCAAAGAGATTCTGGAATGACCCATGAAAAATGCCAGCCGCCGGATCTTATGCGTTGAACTTTCAGATGCTTAAACAAAAATCTTTTCAAGGACCGAAAAACACCGCTAGACTTCCAATTTCTTACCGATGTGGCGCGTTCCCCGAAGAAATTCTTAAAATTCTTCCCTGTCGTTATTTTTGAGCCACACCATATTTTTTCACTTTTCGGATCGATTAGCCTGTTATTTAATTTATAACCGTAAAGTTGTTGTTCAAAGTCACCACGTATATAGCGCTCCGGATTAAAAATTTGAATGGCGCTTGGATTTGGTATCTCGTCCAAGTCTGAAACGATGATCCAATCATTATCCAAAACATCCAGCAAGCCCAAAGTAATTTGGTTTCTTTGGTAATTTTCATTGAGCCATAAATCTTTTGCTCCCCCGGGGCACTCCCTCACGTGAATATAACGAACTTTCTCTGCGTAGGGCGCTAATATCTCTGACGTCAGATTTCTGCCTTTGAAAGCCCCGGATTGAGTGAAATCAGATTCAACTATGACAAAGACGTCTACGTGGCCCCAAAGAGTCCGAAGCCTCAACTCGAGCAATTCTTGTTCATTAAAATAACAGAAACAGTCGTATATTCTAGGACGCATTTGGATCTTGGAGGCGAGCAGATTTTACCGAAATGGCGAGTAAGATAGCGAGGATGAAAGCGTTGAAGGAGGCCGTGTGTTTTAGCGTAAATTCAATGGTGATTTGAATAAGAAAAAAGTAAATCATCATAATTAAACCGGCGTTGTTTGCAGCCTGGCCCACTCTGCTCCTGTCGGTACGCCGATTGCACCAAAAAACAAAAAAAGGTATTCCAATAAATAAGACTGAGCTGACCAATCCCCACACTCCCGACTGGAGAGCCCTTCCAAACACTTCGGAGTGGGGTCCCGCGCCGGCCAGCATTTGTAGTACTTCAGCGGGATATTGGGTCGTTATGGCCCCCGACGCTAGCGCGTCTCTATAGTTCAGATCGCCGTATCCAGTCAGAGGTGCGTCCTTAAAAAGGCTCAGAGAAGCGCTAAACATCTGAACTCTGATACCCATGGAGTTGGGGGCATACGCTCCTTTCGTTAGCGCTTGAAATTCTGCTTCAATGGAGTGGAATCTGGACATAGCATGGTTAATGCTTTCAGGGGCAACTAGGACTGTTATCACGAAACTGGCGAGTACGCCGAGCGCGACAAACCCCATTCGAGTTGCAGCCCCTTGATCTATTACTCTTTTCTTAACATCACTAACTAGCAATATAATCATCCCAACGAAGGAACCTGCCACTGCTATCCAGGCTCCCCTGGAGTGACTACCTACTAGGGCCCAGACCGCTACCGTGATCGAACACGATGTGGCGGCCATGTTGGCAGCAAATCCAACGGTTTTGTGCTGCACTGTCTCTGAGGGTCTGAGAAATATCACTATGCTGGCAACCAACATTAGCATTAGACCCACGTAGCTACCAAAGGTGTTTGGGTCCGAGATTTTTGTGGAAAATCTCCCGTCCCAACGTTGTGTCGCCTCAGTCGTTACTCCAAGTGGGAGTAACGCCAGTGCAATTGTCAAACCAACCGTCAGGAAGATAATGAGAGTTGAGGTTGAGAGGGCTCTAGATCTTATGATGGTGTAGAAGACAGTCGCACCCAAAATCAGCCTAGATGGGGCGTCATAATCGGGCCATCTTAGATCGCCTCGCAACGCTTGACCAATCAGCACCGCGAATACAGGCGAGAGAAAACCCAATATCACTAATGGACACTGGATTTCCTTCGGCACCGCGTATTTACATGCGGAGCGGGGCGACGCTAAGTAGTGCAGTGTCAGTAAGATCGCCAACGCAAACAAAGCCGCATTCATCCAGTGTTGGAGGACCAAGAATCCTGCAGGTGCTGCCGCAATCACTAGTAGAATGTAAGGTGGAGTTTTTGTTGGAAACAGTTGCAAATTGGGAGTCAGAATGGGGTGGGTGAAAGATTATTACGAAACTCTAGTTGTAGATCATGGCTTTCTCCGTGCTCTCTATGCTAACCGATTCAGGATGCCCGGCGGGTTGTTCAGAGCCAACCAACCGTCTCCTTTCTCCATCTGGTACCTTCGCTATAGATGGCGAATTCGTTCAGTGGTCAATTTGCGTGGCCATGGAGCCCACAAACATGGTTACTATCGGCTAGAGGCGGCAGCCTGTAGATCTTTGGGGCTGTGCATCGTTGACACTACTATTTGGTCGCGGGGTTTGTTGTTTCGGGACCAGTTGCTCGATCTGATTAGTCTAATCAAGAGCATTGAACTTCCTGCTCTCGCCCACTGTAAATCTGGTGCGGATCGGGCAGGATTTTTTGCAGTCATGTACCGGCACTATCGCCTGGGTGAACCTATTGAACTGGCAGTCAATGAACTAGCGTGGAGGTTCGGCCACTTTAAACACTCCCCTACGGGGGTCCTCGATCATTTTTTTAACTCCTACCTAAGGACGCGGCGCCCGAGGCAGAGCCTGCTCAACTGGATTGAGCATGACTACGACAGGGATTCACTACAGTCCAGCTTCAAGCAAAGGGGCTTCAGTCGCTGGTTAGTAGATGTTCTGCTGAAAAGGGAGTGAAATGTTCAGACAAGACTGGAACATATACAAGCGCCTGATGGGTTCGGCCAAACCCTATTGGCGGATTGCTGCCCTATCGGTAACCGCTATGATTTCTACTGCGGCTCTAGAACCAGTGTTGCCGGCTTTGATGCAGCCGTTGATTGACAAAAGTCTTATTGCAAAGCAGGAAGCCGCGATCTGGCAGATTCCTTTATTTATTGTGCTGGCTTTTTTGTTAAAAGGAGTCGCGGACTATGTTGGGAACGTTTCCAGTCAATATTTGGCGCACAGAGTTGTGGCAGATCTCAGAGATGCGGTTTTCCAACATCAACTGTATCTCCCTATGAATAGCAAGCAACTGGCTGATTCTGGTCGTATGTTGAGCAGAGTGACGTATGACGCATCGATGGTGGGAGAGGCGGTCTCCACTGCTTGGATCACGGTAATAAGGGACACTTTGGTTCTATGCGGCCTAGCAGGATTCTTGATTTACACCTCCTGGGCTTTAGCTGTTTGCATCATCGTGGTCGCGCCGCTACTGGCTTGGGCGATTCGGAGGGCAAACAGTCGCCTGCGTGAAAGCAATCGGTCGGTACAGGACGGTATGGGTAGCTTGACCGGCTTTGTGGAGCAGGCTTTGTCTGGAATTAGGGAAATTAAAATTTTTGATGCATTTCAAGTGCAGACGAATCAGTTCTCTGCTAAGAACCGAACTCTAAGGCGAAATCAGATGCGAGTGGTTCGAGTCCAGGCGTTGAATGTTCCAATGGTTCAAGTACTGGCTGCCTGTTCGGTAGCATTCGTGATTTATGTGGCTTCGTTGTTAAGTAGTTCCAACAAATTAACACCGGGCGAGTTTGTTGCATTCATCACCGCAATGTCAATGATATTTGAACCTGTTCGCCGGCTCACGAATGTTAATGCGATAATCCAGCGAGGACTCGCTGCGGCTGAGTCCATTTTTAGCCTGTTGGATCAACCAACCGAAATAACCCCCAGAGAACTAAAAATGGCAAGGGCAGAAAAGCTTCGGGGCGGTGTAAGTTTTTGCAATGTCACTTTTGCTTATCCAGGGAGGCCACCGGTACTAAAGGAGTTTAATATGCAGATTCAGCCGGGGGAGTTAGTTGCAGTTGAAGGACCCTCCGGCGTGGGTAAGACCACCCTTTTCCATTTGATCGCTGGATTTTTGAACCCGCAGTCGGGGCAAGTCAAAATCGATGGAAAGTCATACACAGAACTTGGGCTAGTTACTGTTCGTCAGAATATCAGCCTTGTAAGTCAACGAATTGTATTGTTTAACGGAACTATTCGACAAAACATCCTTATGGGGGACCCATCTGTGGATGCGAGTCTCCTGAGACGGGCGGCCGCTGATGCAAATGCCTTGGAATTTATTGAAGCTCTGCCGTTAGGCTTTGATACTATAATCAGTGATGGGCATTCCGACTTGTCTGGCGGGCAGCGCCAAAGAATAGCAATCGCGAGAGCTTTTCTGAAGAATTCGCCTATTTTGCTCCTTGATGAGGTTACCAGTGCGCTTGACCCTCTAAATGAGATCCAAATATTCCAAGCTCTCGAACGACTAGCCGTAGGACGCACAGTCTTCATGGTTTCCCATGGTTCATTCGGCCGCTTGAAAAAGGACCGAGTTATCGATCTTAATCGGACACTCCAATGAAGCAGCCTGTAGAGATATGCAAGAGCTCACCTAATTATCCCGCGCACTCAAATATGATGGGGGCGCACTTTCCAGCATATTTTTTAATTTCTCGCTGAACAGACGTGAATACTAACCTCCTAATCTACATAATTATTAGCTCTTTTTTTATGTGCCTATGGATTTGCAACTTCCATAAGAACCATGTTGTCATCGAACATCTAACCGCCAACATGCCACAAAAAATTCACAGGATGCCGGTGCCAAGGATCGGCGGAGTCGGTATATACCTTGCTATGCTGACTCCATATTTATTTGTAAGTGATCACCGCTACGAATACATAATATTACTATTGGGCTCTGCTTTTCCTGCCTTCGCCATGGGATTAGGGGAGGATTTAACATCTAAAGTATCGTGGGCTTATCGACTGGTGGGTACGATTATTTCAGCCATAATTTTTTGTTTGGTCACGGACAATCTAATAAAATCGGTTGGAATCTCTACGATAGATAGCTTTTTGTCGTACGGCAATGGGTTTCTAATTATCAGTGTTCTTGCAATGGCGGGGCTGACCAACGCGTTTAATATGGTTGACGGCCTTAACGGATTGGCAGCTGGGACTTCTATAATAATCATTTCCGCTGTTTGCGTAATGGCAGATCAGCAGGGCGACGAACTTTTAACCTACATCGGCCTAGTAACCATAAGCGGCATTGCAGGGTTTTCGATAGTCAACTATCCGTTTGGTAAAATATTTCTCGGGGATGGTGGAGCTTACCTAATTGGTTTTATTACAGCAGCACTTTTGATAATGCTCCCAGCGAGAAATGAGGCCCTGTCACCATGGGTAAGCGCTTTACTTGCAAGTTATCCAACCTACGAAACAGTATTTACGATTTATCGTAGATGGAGGATTCAGCACAGTCCCTGGCTCCCTGACGGGACGCACTTACACACAATTGTATATCGATTAGCATCGATGCGCTGGAGTAACTCTCTTTATAGTCCGAACATTATAAATTCAATTTCAAGCTTGTTTGTTTTAGTTTTTCCTCTGTTGAGCGCAATTTTTACCATAATATTTAGCGATAATCAAACGGCGCTTTTAATTGGTGCCCCGTTATTTTTCCTACTCTACCTGGTAACGTATTGGCGTATAAATAAGTCGACGTTTGCATCGGATAGGAGAGTTTTTTCTTAACGGGCTTTATGGTGTATGTATCATCCAGTTTAGAGGCTAAATTTGGACCATACGATAGAAGGGGATATGGTTGAAAGTATTTATACACACTAATAATAAACAGCTTATCGGGGCTCAGGTTTCGCAATATTTATTTGCTAAGGTTGGATTTGATGCGGAGATAATAAATATAGACGACTTTCCCCTGTTCTCTAGTTTGCACCGAAGGAAGTATATGAGGGGGGGTAAGTGGGAAAAGTATACGCTCTCCGACCTTCAGTCGTTTACACTTCTCAGATTTTGGCCCGAGTCAAACTATGACGGCGATTACCTGGTCGTTGATCCAGATGTTTTTCCAGTAAAATTTGACGTGAACAGCGTTTCTAAAATTAGGGAGATGTTTGGCGATGGCCTGTATGCAGTTCCGGGGGTTCGTCCGGGAGAGTGGAGGTCAAGCGTAATGATTCGAGTCGGGTATTCAAAGCGCCCACTTTGGATATTTCAATCATTAGTCGAGGAAATTTTCGACGGGAGCATGGATTATAACGACGCAATTCTATTGAAAAGTATTTCGAATCACATCAAACCCGTATCCGAATACTATAACCATTATGATAAGCTCACCCCCGAGACGCTCATGCTGCATACCACCTCTAGGAATACTCAGCCGTGGAAAACCGGATTGCGAATTGATTATGTAAATCACAAGCTCAATTTTTTTCAGAGACTGCGGTCCAAGTACTTTTTGCGCCCTCGGTATCAAAAGCATCCGTCGGCACAAGTGGAGCGTTTTTTTTTGGAGAGTTTATCTGAAGCTTTGAAAGCGGGTTATGTGAGTGAGAGAACTTTAAATGGCGCGGTTTTGTCTGGGGATGTTAGGTCGGATATTCGATCTATTTTGCGAGAACTGCAATGAATTTCGTCTCGACAATGAATAGGAAAGTCTTCCATGACTTTGGATATCGACTTTTAGAATCATTTGAAAAATATTCTTCCGAGGGTGATCATTTATATGTGTACACGGAAGATTCTAAGCTTAAAGAGGTCGTTGAACGCTGTCTTTGCTTCCAGAGATGTACTGTGCTGGAATTTTCGGATCAGAGGATTACCGATTTTCTACGACACTATCGGGACAAGGATCGGTTTAGGGGCATCGTCAGTTATGCCAGTTTTTTTTCTCTGAGGCGGTTTCTTCGTTTAATTAAAGGTAAGAAGGTCGTTGGGCGATTGAACTACAACTTCCTACGTGATGTTTACAGATTTAGCTTTAAGCCTTTTGCGATCTGGCAGTTTCTAACAGCAATGTTGTCAAGTAACGTGCGGGATTTAACCTGCTACGTTGACGCAGACTGCAGTTTCATTGGCACAATTCCTGCGTTCGGGCAAATGCCAGAGTTGGCTGGGGTCGATGTGGGTTACTTTGGCAGGCCTAGTTACACCGAAACTGGGGTCATGTTTTTTAGACCAGTTTCGCATGTAAGCTTGTTTTGCGATTCCTGGGTTTCGTACTACCTCAGTGGGTCCTTTAAGGGCTTAGATGGTTGGACTGACTGTCATACATTCGACCAATCCCGTGTTGAGTGTAATTACGATCTCCGCTTTGTTGATCTCAACGCTTCATCAGAGACAAATCATCCGATCGCCAAGTCCTTTCTTGCCCCCTTCCTAGATCACCGTAAAGGAGATCGCAAGCCAATGGAGTTTTCACCGGAGTTGACTAGATGAACTATCCTCTTACTCAGCATGAATTCGATGAAAAGGATTTGAAAAATATTATAGATCTATTCACAGATCAGACTCTCACTATGGGAGCGAACGTCAGGGCTTTTGAAACTGAGGTTTCTTCTTACCACGCTAGACGCTACGGTGTTATGTTTAACTCTGGCTCATCAGCAAATCTTGTCTTGATAGCAAGCCTGGTTTTGAGCGGACGGCTGAGTAGAGGAGATAAAATCGTTGTCCCAGCGGTAAGTTGGAGTACAACTTTTTTCCCCCTCGTACAATATGGGCTGGTTCCGGTTTTCGTGGATGTTGATATCGATTCATGGACTATGGATCCGGAGCTTTGTCGTCATGCCATCAAGGATATCCCCGGTATTCGGGCCGTATTTTTTGTGTCCTTGCTAGGTAGTTTCACAAACTATAAAAAAATCGTTGACTTGTGCGTGGATAACTCGCTTATCTTGTTAGTGGATAACTGTGAGGGGTTTGGAAGCAAGTTTTTCGACGGAAGGGAGGCTGCTCTCTGTGGCGTTGAATCTATAGGCATGAGCCTGAGCTTTTTTTACTCCCATCAACTGCCGGCAATTGAGGGTGGCATGGTCCTCACAGATGATGAGGAGCTGTTTCATTACATGCTATCGCTGAGAGCTCACGGATGGACAAGGGAGTTGCCGAGCTCAAAGTATCTTGACGTTGACCAAAATGAATTTACGAGTTTATTTCGGTTCGTTCTTCCCGGGTATTGTCTCAGGCCGATGGAAATAAACGCTGTACTAGGGCGCGAGAGGCTGAGTCGTTGGAAGCTAGTCTCTGAGGTCCGACGAGATAATCACAAAAAATATTTAGAATTATTCGCTGGGGATACGAGTATATCTGTCCAACATGCACATGATGGACAGTCAGCGTTCGGTTTTGGAATGCTCATGCCGAGTGCCGAAAAAAGAGAAACTTTGATTGACTTGTGTAAGAAAGCAGGGATTCAATGCCGCCCCGTTGTTGCTGGGAACTTTTTGAATAACCCCGTCTGCAAAAGAATTGACTTTGAGGTATACGGCGACTTCTACTGTGCTGATCTAGTTGATGATTGTGGGGTATTCTTCGGAAACACGGGCAAACCACTAGGCGATCAGTTGATCCTCTTACAGTCAGTGCTTAGGGAATGTCTGAGATGATTTCGAACTACATAATTGTTGGCGGAACGACGGGCCTTTCTCCCAGCTTTATTGCAAAATTGAATTCGTTAGGGCATCAAACCAGGCGTGTACAATGGGAAGCACCACGTACCTCATGGGAACCCCTGCAAGCTGCTTTAGAGGCGGAAATCGAACAATGCCGCCGCCCGTATTGCCTGGTGATAGTAAGTCACCTGAAGGGCTTCTATACTCAGTTATTTCAATTTTTGCTAGATCTGGAATTTTTAAAACGCCCTGCAAAAATCATCATGCTTGGCAGCACAACAAGCGACCGATTAAAAAGCAGCCTGGATATATACAACGCTGAGAAAAAACTATTGGCCGACCTAGTTCTACAGATCCAACAGGACACATCTGCGCCGCCTATAATGCTCCTTCGTCCGGGGGCAATCGATACGGAGAGGGTCCGGAGCATGCCGGGTAAAAAATTTACAGCAGATCAGTTTTCAGATCTTATAGTAAGGCTGCTAGAGATAGAGAACGATTATCAAATCGATATATTGAATATTAAAACCATTAAAACGATTTAAACCTATGAGCCTAGTCTGCCCACTACATAAACAGAGCGTCATTCAATCTGATAGCCATAATTCAGGGGTGCTGGTTGCCAAATGTGGATGCCAGTTCCCTAAAGTTGGGGGTAGGACTTGGAAATTTCTCCATCAACCGGAAAGCGGAACTACGAATGTACGCGAGTTCTATGAAAAAACTCCCTTTCCGAATTATAATGATTTTGAATCTTTTGGTGACTTTTTCAATAAGGGACTGGTCAATCCATTTACAATGAGAATTGCCCGAGCAATAAGGGAAAATAGCAAAGTTCTCGAGGTTGGATGTGGTACAGGCCAGCTGATAAATTTCCTCTCGGCCATAAACCCTGGTTCATTCACCGGATTCGACCTTACAGGAAATTCATTAGCTTTGGCAGACAAATTTGCCGAAAATAACAAGTTAAATGTAAATTTCATACAGGGTGATATATTCTCCGCCCCATTCGAACAGCGGTCATTCGATTTTGTAATATCTTTAGGGGTACTACATCATACTATCAATTGTGAAAAGGCAATTGAGGCCGCTTCAAGTCTTGTCACAGATCGTGGCGAGATAGTTATCGGTCTATATAATACGTTCGGGCGCCTCTGGACAGACCTAAGACGAATTTTTCTTCGGTCGAACAAGAAGATACTGGAAAAGGCTGACTGGCATTTGAGAAAAAAATTATCTAGCGAGAAGCGGGATGCATGGGTACAAGATCAGTATTTCCATCCATTGGAAAAAAAATATACATTAAAATGGACAATAGATCAGTTGAAAAAAAATGGATTCAATCTATTTTCTACGATCCCTGCTGGTCTGGACCCCAAGAGTTCATACAAATTCAATAAGTATGAGGAAATAGATTGGGAGGAACTTAGAGTCGGTGAGATAAACATGCTTTTTGATTCCCATGGTGCTGAGGGTGGTTTACATGTTGTCTGGGCAAAAAGGATTTAAGTAATGATCAGAAAAATCGAAAAGCCATTGGTACTGGGTCTTATTGCATCCATTGGCGTTTACATGGCTGGAACTGACAAGATGCTCCCCATCTTCTTCGCGGTCGTCTTCATCCTCGCTGGTTTTTTCTCTCTTACATTATGGAGTCTATTAAAGGTTCTACTCGTTAAAATTGGAAATCTACTGGGGTCTCTAATTGGGGTTGCGGTGCCCGTGACTTTTTACGCCGTTGTCTTTGGAGCAGCGAGACCCTTCAAGGGGCGTAATTTTCGCAAACGAAATAATCTGGAAAACAAACATTACACTGTATCAGATCTAGAGGAGCCCTTTTAATAATGTGGTCGATCATTCTCAATGCCTTAAAGTTTGCCGTAAAGAGGGGAAAGTATTTCACAGCGTTTTTGATCCTTCTTGTGTTTTTTCTGGGAGGCCTCTTCGTGATAGTTAAGGGTACTGCAATCTCTCCCTTTGTTTACACCTTATTTTAATAATATGATTCTAGGTATATCCTGTTATTTTCACGACAGTGCTGTCGCCGTCATAGATGAGCAAGGGCTTATCCGGTACGCACTTCACGAAGAACGATTCTCTAGGATTAAGCATGACTCCTCGTTTCCAAGGCATTGTCTCTTGGAGCTTCGGAGGCGTGGGTTGGAGTCGGTCTCTGATGTCATATATTTTGAAAAGCCGTTTTTAAAATTTGATAGGAACGTTGAGATCGTCGCCCGACGTTGGCCGAGGTCCTTCAGCATTGCAAAAAATATTTTTTCAAATTTCAGGCGTCAATTACAAATCTCACAGATTATAAAAGATGAACTTCGCTCTGTTGGAATAGAATTTAGTGGCAAGCCGAGATTTTCAGAGCACCACCTATCTCACATAGCTTCAGCGTTCTTCGAATCTGGGTTCACGGAGGCGACCGGCATTACCCTCGATGGCGTTGGGGAATCAGAGTGCGGGGCAATATACAAACTTACGCGAGAGGATTCTCAAGTTAGCATAGAAAAGGTATTCAGTCTGGGTTATCCCAATTCCATCGGGTTACTTTATAGTGCATTTACGGCCTTTCTTGGTTTTAAGGTAAATTCAGGTGAGTATAAGGTAATGGGATTGGCCCCTTATGGGGTTCCTCGTTTTACAGACTTAATCGAACAAAATTGCCTCAAATCGAAATCCGACTGGTCCAGCTTCGGTCTCAATATGGAATATTTTGATTTCGAGGGTGGGCAGCGTAGCACTACCTCAAAATTCGCGAAACTTTTCGAGTGTGCTGCTCGAGATCCGAGTCAACCTATAACAAAATTCCACGCAGATATTGCCGCATCCATCCAAAATGTAACACAGAAACTAGTAGTGTCGTATGTACAGTTCGCTGCCGAGCGGGCCCCCTCTGCAAATCTAGTATACGCGGGTGGGGTTGCTTTAAACTGTGTTGCAAATACTGAGATTGAGCGGGCAGGGGCATTTGAAAATATTTTTGTACAGCCGGCGGCAGGTGACGCTGGTGGTGCACTCGGGGCAGCATTTTTGGGATTCTATTTTCCGAGACATCAGTATTCGGCCAATCTTTCGATGGATTCCGTTCCCCCAATCCTGAAACAGGGGCCCTTCTTAGGCTTTGACTATTCGGATTCAGAAGTACTACACGCAATTGACGATTTTAATCTGTCCGCCAGGGAACTTGATGACGAGGATTTGATAGGGGCTATAGCGGAGGGTATTTCCGAAAACAAAGTGTTCGGGCTTTTTCGCGGACGATCGGAGTTTGGACCGAGGGCACTTGGAAATCGTTCAATAATCGCAAATGCAACAGTGGGTGGAAATATAAGCCGCATAAATAACTTAATAAAATACAGGGAGGGGTTCAGACCCTTTGCACCGATGCTGTTGCGGTCAGATTTTTTGAAATACTTCCAGCAGTCTGAAGTCTGTGTGGATAGGAGTGCGATGCTATTTGTAGCGTATTTACGAGAGCAATATCGGGGTGCCCATATTTCTGAAAGTATTGGACCCGGAGAACCCCTCAGGCCGCTAGAAACGAATTCAATTTTCCCATCTGCCGTACATCTTGATTACAGCGCTAGAGTCCAGGTTATTGAGGATGACGCGGATACTTTCACGTCAAGATTGCTTCATAAGGTGAAAGAGCGGATCGGCTATGGCATTTTGATTAACACCTCTTTCAACCTACGTGGTGAACCAAACGTAGAAGGACCTTCTGATGCGATTTCAACTTATCTCCGGACGAACCTTGATTTTCTCATTCTTAATAACTACCTGATAGAAGGTCGAACCTTCAAGGCATCACCCTACTACGGCGCGATACATGACCCTGACTAGTGAAATGAAGACTGCATTTATAACCGGTGTTACCGGACAAGACGGATCTTACTTAGCCGAGTTGCTTTTAAATGAAGGATATCGGGTATATGGACTAAGGCGTCGGGTATCAACGTTTAAGAGTTCACATCGGCTTGATAAGATTCTAGGGCATCGTAGTTTTAGTCTTATCTATGGAGATATGACAGATACCGTTTCGATTCTGCAGGCAATTGAGCGATCCAAACCGAGCGAGATATACAATTTGGCTGCCCAGAGCCATGTGGGCGTATCCTTTGAAAATCCTGAATATACAGCGCAAGTTGACGCCCTTGGCACACTAAGGATACTCGAGGCAGTAAGAATACTTGGCTTAGAGAGCACAGTTCGAATATATCAAGCTTCGACCTCGGAACTCTACGGCACGAATAGTAATTCCCCCCAGTCTGAACTTACAACCTTCCAGCCCGCTTCGCCTTACGGAGTGGCGAAATTATATTCTTATTGGCTTACCAAGGTGTATCGGGAGGCATATGGAATGTATATTTCAAATGGAATATTGTTCAATCACGAGTCTCCGAGACGTGGAGAGAACTTTGTATCAAAGAAAATAGTGGATGCATTTAGAGCTCGAAAGAATGGCGACACAACGTTATTAACACTCGGAAACCTAGATGCAATAAGAGATTGGGGCCACGCTGCAGATTACGTTAGGGCGATGTTCTTGATGATGCAATTGCCAACTCCCAACGACCTAGTAATTGCAACTGGAGTGGCATGCACAGTTAGGCAGTTTGTTGAAAAGGTGGCACAAAAGTTCGGATGGAACATAACTTGGGATGGCGAAGGGCAGTTAGAGAGGGGCTACATAGATGGTAAAGCATTTGTGGAAGTCGATAAAAAGTACTTTAGGCCACTCGAAGTGCCGCGGCTACAAGGTGATTCAACTGTGGCGAGGCGGCTGTTGAACTGGACTCCAAAATACGATCTTAACTCGTTAATAGACGAGATGGTTAAGGACTAAGTTTTGAAAAAGCGATATATCTTCATTCTTACTGTCGTCCTCGCAACTCTGATGGTAGGGTTGTTTGAGATGGTTGCTGGACGACTAATCGGAAAAACATTAGTTATCGAGAGTGATTCAATATTAAACCAGGTTCATCAATATAAGTGCCTTTCTTATGCCGATATTTTCTGTTATGACCATCGTTATGGTTGGGTAAGAAAGAAGGACATAAAATTCACACATGGTGGGAGAGATTATAAAATTGACCACTCATGGGGATCACTTAGTTTTAGTGCTCCTATTATTCATTTGTCCGACTCCAAAATGGGCGCACTAGAGGTTCAAGATGGGCAATCAACTGTTTCGACACTCTCGCGGATAACGGGAGAGGCGAATTCTAACCTCGGCCACTCTGGATATAACTTGCTACAATATTATATCTGGGCTCATGACTTGCTAATGTCCAAAGCAGCCAAGCCAAAGCCGAACGACATTTTGGTGCACATAGACTTCTATTCTGACATAACACTATTGGACCCTAGAATATGGTATTGCTATTCACCCTTTGCGTGGCAGTTATACCCTAGATACAACAAACTGCTCGACTCGGGTCTGGATCTCGAGAACATTGATTTGCCCATTTCAGCGGCGAGGATAACTGACTATTATTCAAACCGTCTAGTTGTTCCCGAGAATATGGAGAGGTATATCGGGAAATCAGGTCTTACTGTCAACGCCAATAACTATCTTATTGACCGGAGCGATTTGTACCGGCTTTGGAAACGGTATTCAACTTCTGCAAACAGTAGCGACTATCAATCATGTATAGATAACAACATTCGTCAGGGTGGCTCCGCACTTCACGAAATATTTGACCCTGTTGCAACCAAACCGGAGTATTGGGAAATTGCGGGAAAAATACTTGAGAAATTCTCCGATTTGCAAAAGTCAACAGGAGTAAATATAACCTTCGTAGTACACCCAGATCCATTTTGGCACCACGGGTATAGTTCGACGCGATTTCCCGGCCTACCGAAATTCGACAACAAGTTGATTGACAACCAGTACTCACAGCTCTTTACCCTGCTTCAGAAGTATAATTTTAACTACGTCGATTTACGTGATACCTTCAAGAAGGTACGTTCGAGGCATGTTGGAACAAACAGGTTTCCCGGACCAATTGACCAGGGGCTGTTTTTTTATAAAAAAGATACGTCGCATATGAACCCCTACGGGCACGCTTTAACAGCTTGTAGTATTGCGGTAAAACTGAGGAAATTCAGGACTGATAGCGAAAAAAAGGCTTGTGGTGATTTGTTGAATAAGGGTCAAGTTGACGAATTCTTCTCGCGCGATGAATACGACAGAATATTTATTGAGTCTAAGGCGCCATATCTTGGGGGCAAAGGATTTCTGGAGAGGTAATGAACATAATAACGCTTGCTAGACTGGATATGTTTTCCGCTATAACCTCAGTCTCAATCGTAATACTTTATTATACGTTTGGGCTCCCACCGGAATTTTTTACAATGGTGCTTGCGTTGTTTGCAATGCCGCACTTTGCGGTCACGCTTTTATTATATCATTCCCACAAGTTCCGCGGGTCATTCGTCTCCGCGAGGTGGCGACTGTACTTTGTTCTAATACCTATAATCATTATGTTGGTAATTTTTTTTCTTCGGTATATAGCGGACACTCTTCCTGTGTGGATAATTCTTGGAATTGTGTGCTCTATCAGGGTCTTTGACGCCTATCATGTTCAAAGGCAGTACTTTGGAGTATCCCTCCTGTTTTCCTCCCCGAAGTCAGCTCTCGACGTTAGCCGACGAAATACTTGGCATTTAGCTTTCGCGTTGCTTTGGTGCGTAAACGCTGCCAACTACTTTTATTCTGGGTCCCCAAACTTGGTTCTCACGAGTGTTGCAGTAATTGCCTTTGTTCTATATGCCATCGACCGTATTAAATTAATCGGAACGGATTGGGTGTATCCCTATCTCAATTTATTTGTTGTCGGAGTGGCCTTCCTCTTGCCTTTTCTCGATCTAAAATTTTACGTTGTGGCGATCTTGTCTCATTATGTTCAATATCTATACTTATTCGGGACGCGCTTCATAGAACGGGCAGTATTTACTGAGAGTCGCGGGCTCATGTATCTCTTACTTCCGGCGACTGCTGGCATAATCGCACTGTATTCTCTTGCCTCGACAGGTGGTGTTTTTTCGACAAACTGGAATACCGGTGAAGTATTAAAGTTGTTTCTTATAATGGATGGTCTATTTGTTATACATTATTACCTAGACTCACTTATCTGGAAGACCAAATCGAATGAGTACGGTGCAGAACTTCGGGAGTTTTTTCGTCGAGGGCTAAATGTTTGAGTACAGGTCGCTTCTCAGTAACTTTGTAAAGGTTCCGAGCCTACCTTTCGCCTACTCCACGAACGTCTTTAGTGACGATATGTTCCGAGATTTACAGCGGAATTATCCCTCCGATGAGCTGATTTATTCGTATGACCGAAACTTCCCAGTAACAGGCTTAAGGGAAAATTCTCGTTATCAGATCCCTGTTCGAGAACTGATCAGTATTACAGCCATAGACGATCTTTGGTTGGAATTCTTCTCCAAGATTCGTGGCGCAGTATTCCGAGACTTAGCCACTCAACTATTTGCGGATGAGGTTCTATCATATTACGGGCGGGCGTTTTTCGATTTCTTATGTCAATCGGAGGTGGGTTTGCGTGGGGTTGATGATACCCCGTTACTATTCGATTTTCAGATTGGTGTGAATAGTCCCTGTACGATAGAGTCGTCCGTTCGGGGAACTCATTTGGACAATCCACTGGAGGTATTTGCATTACTTTTATACTTTCCAGAGCGTGCTTGTGACGACGCTGGACTCGCCATCGAGCGGAGAGTCGGCGCTATCGAGAAGTACGGTAAGTTTGAGTTCTCAGGTGAATTTGAAACGGTACAGGAGCTGCCTTATGCACCTAATCATGGGGCGATTTTTTTGAATACCTTTCAGAGTTTTCACTCCGTTCGCCCTAGGGCTCCGAGTCCAATTAGTCGCAAGTTGTTGAATGTAATAATTGAGATTAATCCTCGCTATCGTGGTCCCCTGTTCAATTTAAGCGATGTCCTTCAAGAGGGTTCGGTGACGCGTGCACTTAGACGAATTTGTAAATCAATTTTCTAATTCAGTATCCCATCGTAAGAGCCGGGCTTACTTAATTGGCCTTGGCCCGTCTTTGTCTCTATTTGACTCGATTGATTTTCAAGATGCATATACTCTTGCATTGAATGGATCCTGGCGCAGGGTTAGTGCTGATGCAGTTGTGACGATTCATCCCCTCGAGACCTTCGAAAAAATACCCGAGGCTGATTTTTCCAAAATACCTAAGGTGATTTTTGTCGGCAAAGAAAAATGGGCCGTAGCTCTGAAGGCTCTCAAGGAAGAGCAACCGCACTTATATGATTATATTCAGGGCTCGGTAAATGTTGTCGAATTTCAATATCGCATTAGGGACGATAGGGTGTTACCTTTTGAATCCCAAGTTTATGGTAGATGTCCGCAGTTTTTAGGTAGGGCGAGGGGTAATTTCCTATACGTCTGGTCATCCATCAGTCAGACCGGGTTACACTTACTTTTCAGGTTAGGTTACCGAAACATTAGTATGGTTGCTTGTGAGGCAAATGAACATGCTAGCCGCGTAGGTGCTATAAGGCACTTCGGTGCAACGAGATGGAATGGGGTTCCCCCAAGCTACAGGCTAGGAAAATATGCGGTTGGCAACATCGAGGTAGCAGAGGTGCTAAGATCTCTCGGGGCTAAGATTACTACTCTTTCGCCCTTGGTAACCCTCAACTCACGATATGCATCGTTGGAATTCGAATCGCGAGCTCCCAATGTAAAGTCCGTGGATCGAACTAATCGCTACGTAAAGCTAAGGAATTCCGCATATTATATCTTGAATACGGTTTTTGGACGTAAGTTCACCCTTGTGCTGTCGAAAAAATTGAGTGATATTAAAAAAATGTTTTTATATAATATTAAGTCGTCGCCGGTGTTTCGTCAATTGTTGGCCAACGCCATATATTATTATTTGAAATTTTTACTTGTTAGGGGAAGGGGTGCGGGGTTAAAGAGGTATGGAAATTATTATCTACCGGTCAAATTGGACTGTGAGGGGTCTACGATTTTATCATTCGGAATAGGGAATGATTTGTCTTTTGAAAGGAGTTTACTCGAAAGTTATTCAGATCTTGATATCTTAATTGCCGACCCCACACCGGCTGTCGTGACTGAGATTTTTCGTATTCAGAAGGACATTTCTGAGTGTACCTCTTCAACTTCGGATTTTAAGTGGAAATCTACTACTGGACCTGTAGAGAGAATAATCCGAAAAGTTCGTTTCGAGCCGCTAGGCGTTTGCGATCGAAATTGTTCTCTTGAATTTTTTAGTAAGCCTAATGGTCTGAACTCATCGACATTTCGACTAAATAACTCCTCTGCCGTACAGACTGTCCAATTGAAGGATATCGCCGAATTTTTTGCGGAAGCCCCGAGGGCTGTATCTGTCGTGAAATTAGACGTCGAGGGTATGGCGCCCACTGTTATACATCGCATGTTAGATAGAAAATTTGATAGCCAAGTGATTGTTGGAGAGTTTGAGATTTTTGCTATCGGTGAGACCCTCACGATGGCGAGAGACGCGCTGAGAGTGGTGAAAAGACTGCGAAGAAGGGGTTATAAGATTTATCGCACAATAGCAAACCACAAGAAAACTATCGAATTTGTATGTATTCCGGCTACCTGATACTTTACCTACTGTTTGTAAAGAAGCAATTTGGTTCGGCCTCAGATGGAATTTCGGTAGTTGCTGCGAGGGCGGCAATTCATGCTGTAGCAGTATTTTTTCTACACAAGTTCGCCAGAGGCGCAGCGGAATCATTCGAAATGCTTCCGTTAGCTTACATCTTTGTAATATGCACTATTCGTTATTCCACGTTCATGCTAACGAGGGGTTTGCAAATACGCCGATCGAGGGACGCTCGCTCCTCATTTAACTATAAGATATCGAGAATTTTCTCCACTGTTGAGTGCCTTCCTGCTGTGCTTGTTTTCTTTATAACGGTTTTCTACAGCAACACCGCTGGCAGCCTTTTGTCCTTTTTAGTATCCACGACGGTCTTTTCGACTTGGATCATCATACTCGACTCCCGTCTGGCATCCCTTGGACATCGTCGTAAGGTTTTTAAGCAGTACATCTCACTGACGCTTCAATTGGTTTTGCCCATCGAGTTGTTTCGCTCTAATTTTGACCATTTGTACCCGATGCTGTCGATTATTCCTGTTGGTTATTCCGTGGGTGTGGTCCTACTTTTTATTTTGCTTCTGTTTCTCACGGGTAAGGCGGACAATCGATCTCCGGAAACTCTGTCCCCTGACGAAGACAGTCGCATCGAAACTGAAAGGCCAAAGACTATAACGCTAGAGTCAGTCTTAGTGCCAAAAATTGGAGCGCCAACCAGCAAAATCGAATTTGAAACTACCGTTGCGCAATACTTGGACGCTAAAGTTGACGGATTCGCGGTGCTTAAGGCGCGATATTGTAGATATCTTACCAACAGAGTGTTCAAAGCTTGAGGGTAGCAATAATCTTATGTACATACAATGGCTCGGACTTTATCGGTCAGCAGTTGGAGAGCCTATGTTCGCAGAGCTACGCCGAATTTGACCTGATTGTATCTGATGATGGTTCGACAGATACGACGGTCTCTCAAGTAAACCAATATGCCGCTGATTTTGGTCATCGGTTAATTTTCGTTAGGCATCAGAGAAAAACATTTTGTGCTAACTTTTTGGAAACACTTGCTCGATTTCTTGATGATTATGACCTGTTCCTTTTTTGTGACCAAGATGACGTGTGGCTTCCGGAAAAAATAGACCTATTTGTAAAAGCTAGGAGTGCTTATATTCATTTCGATGAGGTTCTAATATTTTCTGATTACACCACGATTCCAAGCGGAGTCGTTTCCCGTATCGAAGGTTCGTTTGAGCACATTATTACTAGATCGTATGTACCTGGGAATGTGATGGGGATAAGCCACTGCTTGGCGAAAGAAGTTGTTAGGACAATGGATTTAGATCGTGACTTGGCGCATGATTGGCACTCTTTAGTCGTAGCTGTTGCGAGGCGGGCTAGAATTGTAAAAATATCAACTCCTTTGGTGTTATATAGACAGCATAATGCCAATACAATAGGTGTCGGATTTAGGCCCCGTCGAATATATAGGTTTTTCTCTTTGCTGTTCTGGGGGCGGTACCGGAGACAAATCATCCATAATCTAGAGATATTTGCCGAATTTCAAGAGAGTTTTCCTTCCGGAAAAAAGTTAGACTTTCTCCGGAGGGGCCATATTAGGTTTATTGATAAAGTTAAGTATATACTAATAAAGAAAAGCGTTACTAGGGGCCGATTTTTGGATGACCTATTGCTGGTTATATTCATGAGGTAGCGTAGGTCTTTGGTAAGGAGGTATTTGACGTTTGAAGGAGACTTTAGATCTGAGAGCGCTCGCGGGAGTACTAGCTAGCATAGCAGCGGGCAAGTCTGGTACACCCGTTCTCTATGGAAACGCCCCCGGTTGGGGTTTATCGGGCGGCAAAAGCTTATCTTCATCAGTTAACTCCCTTAAAATTGGAGCTAACTATGTGGGGACCGAACAAGTAGATATAAACATCTTCATGGATTTCGAAAGATTATTGGAGAGACTAGACTCGAAAGTTCCTGATGACTTGATACTATTTGTTACACCGATTTATATTACCCGACATTCCTACTCTTTTCCGTCAAAAGGCCAGACTTGTGCAGCTAGACGGCTATTTTTTGAGCGCGGACAGCGTTTTTTTGAAATCCCTCAAACTCTATTTCGGCGTGGGCTATTCGCAGATTTTCCGCGCCTAACGTCTACAGGTCAAGTTGCAGTCCGGCTACTGTCCTTGGTTCAAAAAGGAGGTTGCGTCAGATTTGTTGGTTTTTCAATAGAGGAGAAATTGGTTAATGGTGGATTTTCGCATTCTACCGTCGACTACTCATATTTTTTAACTGATGCGATTCGCCTTGGTTTTTGCTTGAGCCTAGAATCTCAATACGGCATAGTTGTTGGATCTGACGCCGCTCAACAAGTGGTCAATGGCGTTGTCCGTAATAACATTAAGGCAGTCTTCGGTGATATTGAGGTCAAATTTAGCCACGAAATGATTCGACCCTCAGTTTCAAAAGCCACTGCCTTCACTGATCATAGATTGCATTTCCTCAACCGAGAAAATGATTTTCTCTATATAGATTCGGATGTCCTCTGTTCTTTGAGTGTAAAGCCTTATGTGGATTATTTTTTTGAACATGCTCCACCTGGGTTATATTGCACAAGGCCAATTGGAGACAACCTTAATTTAGGCGTTCTATTATCTAAGGGCTCTCATCAGGCTGTAGAATCGTACGGGGATTTATCCCTAATCACCAAGCCCTTTCTCAGTCGGCGGTTCAATTCTCTCGACCGGCTCCGATCGTCTACATTAATTTTACATTTTACTCGGATACCCAGCCAGCCATGGAGATTCCCATTGCACCATCTCTACAGAGTTTGGAGCGTTTGGAAGAACCCAATCCTGCAGCCTACAGATAATGGGTACGTTGAGGTAAATGGATTTCCACTGTGTCGATCGGGATTTTTTGACTGGACTGGGAGAGTATTTGACTCTTTTGGTTCCATCATGGCATGCCCGAAAAACATATCCTTAGTCTTTCCTTTTTGTTATCTCAGATGGTTTGATATCAGTAGGTTTTTTTTCATTCTTGAATATCACGCTCTAAGAATCTTAGAGTTACTGCGCCATGTGAGGTCTATAAGGTTGTTCGTTTTGGCGCGATTACCCCGAAAATAGGGACTCAGGCCTAAGGGTAATCATGCCCTTTTAGTGGGGATCAGAAGTAGATACCACTCGGCCATTGCCAACCGCTGTTTTGGTGTGATGCAGCCCAAGGCCATGTTTCGGCGTTCGTGATTGTAAGACGAGTTCCACTGCGTTGCGTGATCTCTGACTTCATCGAGGTCTTGCTAGTAGTACTGCGTAACCACTCGTAGCGTACGGTCCGGTTGAAGCGCTCGACATAAGGAATCTGCTGCGGCTTGCCTGGCTGGATGTATTGGAGGGCAATGCCAGCCTCTTCAGCCCAGCTCTGGATGGCTCCGCTGACATTCTCAGGTCCGTTGTCACAGCGGATCACCGGAGGTCTGCCTCGCCACTCAGTGATCTATTCTAACGCTCGGATGACTCGCTCTGACGCCGGGAGAAGTCGATCTCCATCCCCAGGGCCTCACGTCTGTAATCATCGATCTCATTGCGCATCCGGAGGGCCCCGCCGTCGGACAGTTGGTCATGTATAAAGTCCATTGACCATGCCTGATTGATGTCCTGCGGCAATGCCAGTGGCTCCGGCTTTTCTCTGTTCAAGTGCTTCCTGGGCTTAATCCGCAGGTTGAGCTCCAAAACCTTGTAAACCCGGTTGATCCCTTTGTGGCTCGATTTAAAGCCTTTGACGTTACGCAGCTACAGATAGCAGAGGCCAAAGCCCCAGTTGCGGTGGTTGTCCATTAACCGAAGCAGCAAGTCAGCAATCTGATCGTTCTCGGCGTTCTTCTCGGCTTCATACCGGTAGCAGGTCTCGCTCACCGAGAAGATCAAGCAGGCCAGACGGATCGATACCCCACGCTCAGCCACTACCCGCTTGGCCATCTCACGTCTGCGAGATGGCACCACTACCTTGTGAGGGCCTCGTTGAGGGTCTCCGACTTCAGCCGCTCCTCGGGGTACATCTTTTTGAGTTTGGCGTTCTCGACCTCCAGATCTTTGAGCCTAGCCATCATGGACGTATCCTTCCCGCCGTACTTAGCCCGCCATTTGTAAAACGTCGCCGTGCTAACCCCAAGCTCTCTGCAGATCTCGGGAACCGCCAGGCGAGCATCAACCCGCTTTAAAGCCTTTGAATCGGTGAACGTCTGCAAACTTGGACTGCCCCACCCGTAAAATCCATCTAAATCGAGAAAATAATACTTCCGGCCCCAACTAACCGAGGGGCGATTACCAGATCAGCGAGGAGTGCATCAAGGCCTACAACTAAAATCAACCTTATACGGCCAACGGGAACTTGCCACCGGTTCAGAATTGGCTAAACCCCGAGCCAGCAGTAATGTCGCCTGTCGGACTGTCTACTTGACGAGGAAGACTACACTCGCCAGGTTACCGAATTATCAGTGAATCCAAACTGTGCCCCGCTGCTAACGCTGCCACGACCCACTTAGGTTGTTTGCCACGTCCGGTCCAGGTGTTGCCATCCTGGTCGCGATAACGAGGGGGGACCTTGCTACCGGACAATGGGTGGCGACCACGGCTGCCTGTTTTTTGGCCACGCTCGCGGCCTTCCTTTAAGCCGGCTTCCTTCCGGCCAAGTTTGCGGGTAGCAGCCGCACTGCTGAAGCCAAGTTCTTTCGCGGAGATTCCATATTCAGCAATTTGACGTTTAATCGTCTTGAGTACAGTGCTGTATTCTTCTTTGCGTTGTTTTTCCGCCTGCCTTTTTAACTCTTCGATCTGGGCAATCATTTCCGAGTAACTGGCCATTAAACGCTCCTATTCGATTCATTACGAATATTAAGACCCGCATAGTAGCCAAAGTTTTTCCGGCGATCAAGTGACATAACTTTATAAAGTCCTGGCTCTTTGGCCGAATCCGGGTTAATTAATTTTATATATAATATGTTTTTAAGAAAATAATTCAAACGGAAACTGCTATTTCAGATACCCAATAACAAATGGGGGGGGTAGCCAGTTCTCTCCGCCTCCTCCCAACCTGAAGCCTTGTTCGTGAATCCCCAACCCTTTCAATGGGCAGTCCTCAGTTGGCGGGTGTAGAGTTTTATCAATAACGAGACATCCAGGAGACGCACCGTGTCAGCTCCGACCCACGGCCAATTACCAGCGAACCACATGTATGTCAGTGGCCTCGAGGCCAACCATGCCAACTTTGTGGCCATGTCGCCCATATCGTTTATCGAGCGGGCGGCGCTGGTCTATCCCAACAAGGTGG
>JACCDH011555737.1_pt1 | contig 55336 bp, 51 predicted proteins | sample 7442481 | NCBI WGS metagenome assembly JACCDH01 (sample SAMN15323433, study PRJNA562643) | freshwater metagenome | isolation source: river surface water | place: USA:Blue River Watershed | collected 2017-08-15
GAGACAATGGTGGTCAGTATAGCTTGAATAGAAATGAGCGTAACTGGGATCCTGCGTTTTTATCTGGCTCTTTCCGTTTGAAAGACGGACAGATTTCTCCTGTGATCAAATCGAAGTTTGGTTTGCATATTATTCAAATGGTTGCTCGTCAGGGTGATGATGCTGTGGTACGTCATATTCTGAAAATACCCCCAGTAACAGAAGATGAAATCAATGAAGCAAAAGCTAAGTTGGATTCTATCCGTAAGCAGATTATTGAGAACAAGATTTCCTTTGGTGAAGCAGTGAATAAGTTCAGTGATGATGATAACAGCAAGTTCAATGCTGGTGCTTTAACCGGCAGAGATGGTTCTACGATGGTGAATATTGATCAGCTGGACGCTGATATGGTTGCAGCCATCAAAACCATGAAGCCAGGTGAAATCTCCAAGCCTCGTTTATATACTGATGAGCGTCAGCGTAAAGCCGTGCGTATCATTTATCTGAAAACAAGAACAGAGCCGCACCGCGAAAACCTGAAAGAAGATTACAATCGTATCGCTCAGCGCGCATTGGAAGAGAAGAAGCAAGCAGCCATTGAAAAATGGTTCCGCGATAAGATCCCTACTTTCTACGTGAATATTGACAAGGAGTATACTACCTGCAAGGAAGTGGCACTCTGGAGTAAGACCGCCCAAAGCTTCAGCGGCAATAAATAAAACTGATTATCAGCGACTTAAGATTTACCAGAAAGAAAAATTTGGAAAATACATGTATATACATGTAAATTTGCCTGGTTAATGAAACTGGAAGAAGCCATACAGAGCAGTAAATTCAAAAACGACGTGCATAAAGCTAGTCTGAACATTTTGTACACCGCATGGTGGCTAAAGACTGTGCTAAGTCGCGAGTTAAAGGAATTTGGTTTAACGCATGAGCAATACAATGTGATGCGCATCTTGAAGGGAAAGCACCCTGAGCAAATGTGTGTGCGTGATATTGCCAGCAGAATGATTGAGAAGAACTCGAATGTTCCCAGAATCATTGATCGTTTGGTAACCAAAAAGCTGGTGAAACGTGCTACTTCTGAGGTAGATAGAAGGGAAACCGTGATTTCCTTAACGCCAAGCGGATTGAGTTTGCTGGATAATTCAACCAACAGCATCAATCAGGCAATGGAAGCGCAAGTAAGTATTGGTCAGCAGGAAGCTCAAGTGTTGAACCAATTATTAGAAAAAGTAAGGGCTAACGAATAAATTTTTTTGAACAAATACGTGTATGTACACGTAATAAGCAACGCATATGAAAACGATTATCCATAAAGCAACAGAAAGAGGTCATGCCAACCATGGTTGGTTAGATAGCTACCATAGTTTCAGTTTTGCTGGTTACTACAATCCAGCAAAAATTCATTTCGGTGCTTTGCGTGTGTTGAATGATGACACTGTAGCGCCGGGTTATGGCTTTGGCAGACACCCGCATGATAATATGGAGATTGTATCGATTCCTTTATCAGGCGATTTGCACCATAAAGACAGTACTGGTCGTGATAAAATCATTCGTCAGGGTGATGTACAGATCATGAGTGCAGGTAGTGGTATCGAGCATAGCGAGCAAAATGCCAATCACGATAAGGAAGTAAAGTTTTTGCAGATCTGGGTTTTTCCAAAAGAGAAAAATATTGAACCTCGCTACGAGCAGAAAACCCTTTTGCCTGAAACTAGACAGAACCAATGGCAGACTGTTGTTGCGCCTGACAATGCCGAAGCATTATGGATTAATCAAGACGCTTGGTTTACTATGGGCAGATTTGATCAAGGTAAAACAAGCCAGTACCAAATGCACAACAGCAATAGTGGTGTGTACGCATTTATCATCAGCGGTAAAGCAACCATTAATGGAGAAGCATTAGATACACGCGATGCGATTGGTGTGTATGAAACCGACACGCTTGAAGTAAGCGCCGATGCCAATACAGAAATTTTATTGATTGAAGTGCCCATGCAGTTCAAAGCATAAAATCATCCACATGTCAACGAAAACAATTCAACGCATACTCAAAGGAAGACCAATCAATGTAGGTAGCATTAAAGTACAGGAATTACTACCTGCACAAGATGGCTACATGGATCCTTTCCTTGTCTTTCACCATGGTATTGCACCATACGAAAAGAATATTCCAGTAAAGCATCAAGGTGTTGGTCCGCACCCGCACAGAGGCTTTTCTGCAATCAGTTTTATTTATCGTGGCGGTATTCATCATCGCGATAGCAGGGGCAATGATCATGTAGTGTATGCAGGTGGTACGCAATGGATTCATGCAGGCAGAGGTATTATTCATAGTGAAAGACCACCGGAGGATATTCATGATTTAGGCGGTGAAGCAGAATTGTTACAGGTATGGGTGAATAGTCCTGCTGTCAACAAAATGGATCAGCCGCATTATTATCCTGCTACTGCAGCAGATACGCCTACCATTATCAGTGAAGATGGTTTAACCACCATTCGTGTTCCGGCTGGTGAGTTTATGGGCAAGAAAGGGATCATCCCTACGTTCACCAAAGTGAATACGCTGATGGGTGAAATGAAAGCCGGCGGATCATTCACATTTCCTATTCCTCAGCACCACAATACTTTGTTGTATGTATTGAGTGGTTCTGTTCGTGTGAATGGTGAACAAACAGTACTGGCCAAAGAAATGGTGCAGTTCAATAATGATGGTGATGCATTTACAGTAGAGGCGATTACAGACACGATGTTATTTGTAGGTAGCGGCGAGCCGCTGAATGAACCCATCGCAGCACACGGTCCCTTTGTGATGAACACCGAAACAGAAATCATGGAAGCTTTCCGCGATTATCAGATGGGTAAGATGGGTGTACTAATCGAAAACTAATATTAGCAACTCGCACAATCATCAATTAACAATAACCAATAATCAATATTCAATCAACAATAAAAAATAGCAAAATGGCAACGTACAAAATCGACGCAGCACACAGCGAAATCAACTTCAAGGTAAAACACCTGATGATCACTAACGTAACTGGTAACTTCACGCAGTTTGATGCAACAATGGAAGCATCTGCTGATGATTTCAGTGATGCAAAAATCAGCTTTGAAGCTGATGTAAACAGTATCAACACCAACAACGAACAGCGTGATGGTCACTTGAAGAGCGATGATTTCTTCAATGCTGAGCAGTTTCCTAAACTGACTTTCGTTTCTTCTGGTCTGCAAAAAAAATCAGACAGCGAGTATGCACTTACTGGTGATCTGACTATCCGCAATATCACTAAGACTGTTACATTGGATGTGGAGTTTGGTGGTACCATGACAGATCCTTGGGGTCAGCAGAAAGCAGGTTTCGAAATCAATGGTAAAATTAACCGTAAGGATTTCGATCTGAAATGGACTGCAACAACTGAAGCAGGTGGTATTGTAGTGAGCGATGAAGTGAAGCTGCAACTGGCTGTACAGATGATCAAGCAAGCTTAATATATACACTGTTATGACTACCGCACACATTCAGCAAACACATTATCGCTTAAGCTTACACAACGGCAGGCACGAATTCTTTGCAGATGAGCCGCTGGATGTGGGCGGTACAGACAGTGCACCTAGTCCCGACGAATTATTGGAAGCAGCATTAGCTTCTTGCACGGCTATTACATTACGCATGTATGCCGATAGAAAACAATGGCCTATCCAACAAATTGATGTGGCGGTGAAAGTGGAGCGAGTAGATGGTAAAACCATCATCACGCGCAATATCTCTTTTGAAGGACAAATCGGCGAAACAGAAAAAGAAAGACTGCTGCAGATTGCCAAAGCTTGTCCTGTTAGCAAAACCTTATCCGGCACTATTGAACTTAATAGCAGCATCAATTAATATGCAACAGATTATTCATCGCGCAGCAGATAGAGGTATCAAAGACATTGGTTGGTTGAAGAGTCATTTCTCTTTCAGCTTCTCCAATTATTATCATCCCGGTAAACAAGGCTTTGGTTTGCTGAAGGTATTCAATGATGATATCGTACAAGCCGGTGGTGGTTTTGGCCTACATCCGCACATGAATATGGAAATCATTTCTGTGATGCTGCAGGGTAAGATGAACCACAAGGATACAATGGGCTATAGTGAGGAAGTAACGGAAGATTGGGTACAGATCATGAGTGCGGGTACTGGTTTGCGCCATGAAGAGCACAATATTGGCGATGACGAAGTAGGCTTTTTGCAGATTTGGATTGAACCCAAGCTGCAGAATATCCAGCCCCGTTATCAGCGTAGGTATTTCCCCAAAGCCAAGCGACGCAATCGATTGGTAACCATCGTGAGTAATGAAGAGGGACAAGCACATTGTTGGATTAACCAAAATGCAAAGCTTTCATTGGGTTTATTTGATGCTGGTCAGCAAGTGACCTATGCTTTTCCGCCAGTGAATAAATGCGTGTATCTCTTTGTTATCAGCGGATCGGTAAAAATTGGCGAAACTAAGCTTGAGGCTAGAGATGCCATCGGCATCTGGGACACTACTCAGTTTGACATCCATATTGAACAGGAAGCATCTTTTATTGTTATTGAGGTACCGGTCAACCATTAATGACCGAAAAATGAGCAAGCACATGAAGATTGAGATTATTTCTGGCTCACCTAGAGCCAACAGCATTACAAAAAGAATTGCCCTGCATTTGCAGCAATATTTGAGCGCCAATACCCAGCATGAAGTTGGTTTGATAGATGTGCGCGACTGGAATCTGGGTTTGTTGGAAAATGTATTCAGCTCTGTAGAGAACACGCCTGATCAGTTCAAGCCATTGGCACAACGCGTATTTGGAGCAGATGCGTTTATTCTGGTAACACCTGAGTACAACGGCGGTTATTCTCCTGCATTACAGAACTTATTGGATCATTTTCCCAAGCAGAGCCGTAAGGCTTTTGGTTTGGTAACCGGTTCAACAGGTGCGCTGGGTGGTATGCGTGGTTCTCAGCAGTTGCTGTTGCTAGTTCCGGCACTATTCGGTATTGCATCACCACATATGCTGATTACGCCCTTGATGGACAAGAAGTTCGATGAAGCTGGTAACCTAATAGATCCAAGCTTCCAGAAGAATATCGACAATTTTGTTCGAGAATTCCTCTGGCTGGCCGAGACTTTGAAGCCGGAACCAGTGCTGAATTAATATGTAAAACAGTGGCGGAGTTGTAACTTCGCCACTTTCATTTTATACCCTCATGAGCGACGAGATCAAACACGAATGCGGCCTGGCTTTTATCCGCTTGCGTAAACCCTTTTCTTGGTATCAGCAGCAGTATGGTTCCGTTATGTACGGTTTGAACAAACTCTATCTGCTCATGGAAAAGCAGCACAACCGCGGGCAGGATGGCGCAGGTGTGGCATCGGTAAAATTGCATGTAGAACCCGGTTATCCTTTTTTGGCTAGAACACGCAGCAATGCGCCTCAGCCCATTGCAGATATCTTCTTTAAGATTGGTCAGGAAGTAGCAGAGCTGGAAAAATATCAGCCAGATATCAAACAACATCCCGGACTCATGAAAGGTCATTTACCTTTTTTGGGCGAATTATTGTTAGGCCATCTACGTTATGGTACACAGGGTAAAAACAATGTAGAATTTTGTCACCCGTTCATCAAGCGCAACCTCATTCCCGGTAGAAATCTCGCATTAGCAGGCAATTTCAATCTGGTGAATACAGAGGAATTGTTTGATCTGGTGAATGTAAATCCTGGTGAATTTCAAAAGCAAAGCGATTTGGCGGCGATGATGGAAGTGATTCATCACTTCTTGGTTAAGGAAGATGAAGTGAGTCCGAATGCACCTGATCTCAGCAAAGTATTGCGTAAAGCAGCGCCATTGTTTGATGGTGGTTTTCATATTGGCGGCTTAATTGGTAACGGACACAGTTTCGTGTTGCGCGATGCGCATGGTATTCGTCCGGCCTATTATTATATCAATGAAGAAGTGATTGTTGCTGCTAGTGAAAGAGCAGCTATCAGAACTACATTCAATGTAGGTGAGAATGAAGTGTTGGAATTGATGCCCGGTCAGGCATTGATTGTAGATGATGCAGGTGTGCATCGCATTGAGCAGATACTCGAGCCTAAAGAAAGAAGAGCCTGTTCATTTGAGCGTATTTATTTCAGTAGAGGTAGTGATGAGAAAATTTACCGTGAGCGTATCGCACTAGGTCATCATCTCAGCAGAACCGTATTAGACAATATCAACCACGATTTAAAGAATACCATTTTCTCTTACATACCTAACACAGCTGAAGTAGCTTTCTTTGGTTTGGTAAAGGGTATGGAAGAATACCTCAATAAGATTAAGGTAGAACGTATCCTCAGCTGGGGTAAGGATTTTACGCCTGATAAGCTGGAGGAAATGGTGAACAGAAAAATTCGTCAAGAAAAAATTGCTATCAAGGATGTGAAGCTGCGCACCTTTATTACGGAAGATGCCAGCAGAAATGAAATGGTGCAGCACGTATATGATATTACTTACGGTACTGTACGTAGAGGAGAAGATACTTTGGTGGTGATTGATGATAGTATTGTGCGTGGTACTACACTGAAGCAAAGTATTGTGCGCATGTTGGCGCGATTACAGCCAAAGAAAATTATTGTGGTTTCTTCTGCACCGCAGATTCGCTATCCAGATTGTTATGGTATTGATATGAGTAAACTGGGCGATTTCATCGCCTTCCGCGCAGCAGTAGAATTGCTGAAGGAGCGCAATATGGAAGATGTGCTCACCAAAGCAATGGAAGAAATCAAGGAGTTGCAAAGAACCAATCAATTACATACACGCAATGTGGTGAGAGATATTTATCATCCGTTTACACCGGAAGACATTTCTAATAAAATTGCACAGCTTATCACACCCGCAGAAGTGAGTGTGCCTGTTCAGGTGATTTATCAAACCATCGAAGACTTACATGATAGTTGTCCTACCAATACGGGCGACTGGTACTTCACAGGTAATTATCCCACCCCAGGTGGAAACCGCGTGTGCAACAAAGCTTTCCTGAATTATATGGAAGGCCGAAATGTGCGTGGCTATTAAGCAATGAAAGAAGGCTTTTGGTAAATTGTAGCATGAATACTGCTGCAATTAATTCTCAGCGCATACGTATGCAGCTGAAGTACGACCTTATTGGTAAGGACTCTTACCGTGGTGTAACCCTGAGTTATGCATTTCTGGCCAATCAGTTTGGGCATTTTGCGTTGGGTTTTATTCCAGCTTTTCTACTCTATTATTTTTGGCCTTGGTGTTGGATATTGTGGTTCGATACGGCGATTAGTGCCGCTACCATCGTTGCATTGGGGTGGTTTTTGTTTGAGTGTGTTAATTTCTTAAAGCCATTATTGGGCAATAAGGGTAAGTATGTGTTTCAACCAGATTGGTGGAATGTTGGTATAGACACATTTATTGATATTTGCTTTTTTGCTTGCGGTGCTTTCATGTTAGCAGCTGCAGCTACTTCTTACCAGTATGTGTGGATTTTCCCGGTAGCACTATTATTGATACTACTCTACTTCGCGCGAGGTTGGTATATCACCAAGATTTGTCAGCAAACAGCAGAATATCCTTTTCAGTTTCGCCTGAGTCAGTGGCAGTTCAGGGTTCATCCTTCCAACCAACAAACCGTTTTGTCCATTCAATCAGCCCAACCTCAGGGTTTGCATGTATTAGTGATTGGTCCCAGAGGTTGTGGTAAAACCAGTTTGGCGGTAGCGATGGCCAATGAACGTTCTATTGATGGGCAAAAATGTGTGTATGCTACAGCGAGTAAGTTGTTGACACAAATGCATGATGCAGATGCTAGCATTCTACAAAGCAATCCTTATGCATTAACTACATGGCGCAATGCAGATTGGTTAGTGATTGACGATCTGCATCCGGGTGAACCTGTACAAGGCGATTTTATTACACCGGCTATTGTACAGCAACACCTGCAATCAAGGCAAGAGAATACAACTGCTTTGATCAGTAGGAATACCATCTGGGTATTGGGGAGTGATGCGCCCGGCACGCATACACAATTACACATCTGGCAACAGTGGTTATTTCAGATGGGTGTGCAGCCGCAAGATGTGCAAGTGATAGATTTATCGCTCTAAGGCAGAATGAAATTTTCGTAAGCAAAGCTAATCAAGTGCGGAAGCCCCTTCACATCAAAGCGTTTGTACAAGGGAAGAATTCTTTTTTCTACCGCGCTCAAAGTAATTCCCAGGTGATCACCGATTTCTTTAAAGGAAAGTCCTTTTGCTACCAGTGATAGGGCTTCTTTTTCTTTCGCAGAGATAGCTGAGTATTGAAACAGTTCTTTGTTCAGAATTTCTTCGAATTCATTTTTAAATGGTCCGTATGCACCATAGCGCAATACTTTACCAAAGCGTAAGCTATGGTTTACTTGAAAGCGGCCGATTACTTCGTCTACATGGTTGTGTTTGGTACTGAATACACGAATATGTATCGACATGGGTACCAAGGAGCCGTCCTTATGAATTTTTCTGCCTTCAAAAGAATAGCTGTATTGGTCTAGGTCTTCTCTTGGTTTCAGCAGGAATTGTACAGCTTTATTATTTAGCTCAAAAGCAAAGGGCGCATGGGTAGGGTCTGTAGCTTGAAGAATGATGTGCATGGTTATTTCATCATCCTTATAGCCCATGGTATTCTCCCAGCCTGCTGCATAGAGTAATTTATTCTGTTGAAAAGAGTACACATACACTGCTTCATTGGGAAAGAGCGGAATATTGTTACGATAGTGCTCGTACTGTGGATGGTTTTTATCAACCGGCGCTCCTGAAACTTGCGTAAGCGCGAAATAGTCAAATCCTGCTTGGGGCATAGTGACGATTTTATATCAACCTGCGGAAAAACGCAGTTGACTTCATTCATTGGTCAACTTAGTTTTGTCCTAGTGATCAAAAACAGTATACCTGTCATTGATTTACCGCCTGCAAAAATAAGGCATTTGTGAAAAGACAGCAGGCAGTCCCGTTTTAAACCTATCCGTGAAAGCTACGGCTATATCTATGAACGGGCCATCAATTTTGGAACTATTGGGGGATAGTTAATAAGGTCGCCTGCGTTGAGTAGGTGACCTCCGCTTCGGCGGCTCAAAAAGTCTATTGGGGGTTTTCTCATAATTGGGTACCGGGAGCGGTGCCCTTTTTTTATTGAAAAACGGGTCTATCTAGAATACATATTAAGAGATGTAGTTTTCTTTCCTAATTTAGAACCTACCCCCAATGATTCATCTTTGCTGATAAATGCCCTGCAAAAACTGCTGCAGATATAATCTTTTTGAATATGCCTTTAAGCTGGAATGAAATTAAGACTAGAGCAACTGCCTTTTCTAAGGAATGGCAGCATGGCGCAAATGAGGATGCTGATGCAAAGGAATTTCTGATTGACTTTTTAAATGTATTTGGCATATCTAGGAAAAGAGTAGCAACATTTGAGCACCGAGTTCAAAAGCTAAATACAGCTGAAGGTTATATTGATTTGCTGTGGAAGGGTATGCTTTTGGTTGAAATGAAGAGCCTGAATAAAGATTTAGACAAGGCCTATCAGCAGGCAAAAGATTATTGTCATGGGTTAAAAGAGCATGATTTACCCAAACTTATACTGGTAAGTGACTTCCAAAGATTGCGTTTATACGATGAGGATGGTCAAGCTCATGAGTTCTTACTTTCAGAACTTGTACATAATGTGCAATTATTTGCGCCAATTGCGGGGTATCAGAAACGTACGTATAAAGAACAAGACCCGGTAAATATTGAAGCAGCTGAGCGAATGGGAAAGCTGCATGATAAGCTTAAGGCAATTGGTTATGAGGGACATGCTTTAGAAGTATATCTTGTTCGGCTTTTGTTCTGTTTGTTTGCCGATGATACTGGTATTTTCGAGAGAGGGATATTTCATGAATACGTAGAGCAAAAAACAAGTATTGATGGAACTGATCTCGCGCCGCATATACAGCAACTTTTCCAGATATTAAATACACCTGAGGATAAACGTTTAAAGCTTTTGGATGAGCAGTTAGCTGTTTTTCCGTATGTAAACGGTAAATTATTCGAAGAAGTATTACCTGTAGCTGCTTTTGATAGTGAAATGCGCAGTATTCTGCTTAATTGCTGTGAATTAGATTGGGGCAAAATTTCACCGGCAATATTTGGTTCACTTTTTCAAAGTGTAATGGATGAAAAAGCTAGAAGAAACTTAGGCGCACATTATACTAGTGAGAAGAATATTCTAAAACTAATTAAACCGCTATTTCTTGATGACTTGTTGAAAGAGCTTAATGAAGCAGGAAATGATAAAAGTAAACTCAAAAAGCTACATGATAAGATAAGCAAGTTATTATTCCTTGATCCTGCTTGTGGTTGTGGTAATTTTCTAATAATTGCCTACAGAGAACTAAGGTTACTAGAATTAGAACTAGTGCGGCGAATTTTACGAAACCAAACAGTTACTGATATAGGTCAATACTTTTTAGTAAACGTTGATCAGTTTTACGGCATTGAGTACGAAGAATTTCCTGCACAGATTGCACAGGTGGCTATGTGGTTAATTGACCATCAGATGAATATGGAAGCGAGTATTTCTTTTGGTGAATACTTTGTACGCCTTCCCTTATCTAAAAGTGCAACAATTATTAATGCAAACGCATTGAGACTTGACTGGAATGAGATAATCGGAAATAATAAGACCTCAAAAGCAAAGTTTAATTTTATTCTAGGAAATCCACCTTTTATTGGAAAGCATTTGCAAAGTGAATTACAAAGAAGTGATATTGAGTATGTATTTAATGGGATTAATGGAGCGGGTTTGCTAGATTATGTTACAGCATGGTTTTATAAAGCATCTGAGTATTTAAGTGTTAACGAATCAAGCAAAGACGATAAAGAGAAAACAAAAGTGGCATTTGTTAGCACTAATTCAATAATTCAGGGAGAACAGCCAGGAATATTGTGGAGTCTTCTTTTCAATAGGTTTAAAATCAAGATACATTTTGCACATAAGACTTTTAAGTGGGGCAATGAGGCTAAAGGTAATGCAGCTGTTCATGTAATAATTGTTGGATTCTCAAACTTTGATAAGAGCGACAAGACCATATTTGAGTATGAAAGTATTTCTGGCGAACCACATGAATTAACAGTAAAAAACATTAATCCTTATTTAGTCGAAGGAAGTGAAATTGTAGTAATCTCTAGGAGAAAACCAATCTGTTCTGTTCCAGAAATGATGTATGGCAATAAGATTGTAGATGGCGGCTACTATCTTTTTACAGACGAAGAAAAAGATGATTTTGTCAATCAAGAGCCCACCTCAAAAATTTATTTTAAGAAAATTTTGAGTGGAGATGAGTTTATAAACGGTAGAAATAGGTGGGTTTTGTATTTACATGGAATCGAACCCTCTGTTTTGCGAACAATGCCAAAAGTGCTTGAGAGAGTAAATTTAGTTAAAGAGTATAGACTCAAAAGTGATAAGAGACAAACACGCGATGCCGCCCTTACACCTACTATTTTTGCTGAGCCTAGGCAACCTAGTAGTGATTTTTTATTGATACCCCGAACAAGCTCAGAGAATAGAAGATATATACCATTTGGCTTTTTTTCAAAAGAGTACATTGTTAATGATAGTTGCACAGCACTTCCTAATGCTGGACTATTTCATTTTGGAGTATTATCCTCAACAATGCATGTTACTTGGGTTCGTTATGTGTGTGGTAGATTGAAGAGTGACATTAGATATTCAAATACACTAGTCTACAATAATTTCCCTTGGCCGGAAGGTGTAAATGAAAAAAAGGTTCAATCTGTAGCGGAAGCTGCTCAGGCAGTTTTGGCTATTCGAGAAGAATACCCGGAAAGCTCTCTGGCAGACTTATACGATCCACTGGCTATGCCCGAAAAATTATTAAAAGCGCACCAGATATTAGATAGAGCTGTTGATGCTTGTTACAGAACTCAACCTTTTTTGAACGAAACAAAACGTATTGAGTATTTATTTGAGTTATACGAGAAGTATACCGCCGGATTATTTGTGAAGCAGAAAAAGAAAAAGAATGCAAGTAAATAGCGGTGATATTCAAAAATATTTAGATGAATCAGGAAAATTAAAGTTCGACTTTGTCGATGAGATCTTTCCTGATAGTATTAAACTATCCCTGAATAAATCTCAGCAAAGGTTAAGATTCAGAGGCTGCACTTTTAATAATGTTGATTTTATAATTCTGCAGCATAGGTGTGCTTTAGAATTTGTTGGTTGTTCGTTTAAATTTAATTGTCAGTTTACTGTTGATGCTGATAATTGTCAGTTAACATTCGACGCTACTGTACCTAATATTTTTTTCGGAGGTTTAATTGTAATTGCTAACAGGCCATTGGACGAATTATATCTTCGTACTCAGAAATATAGAGATGCAACTATTGAATTTAACGGTCGCTATGATAGTATTTCAATTGTGTCTTCCTTGAAAGAAGATGATAGCCTAAATAGTATTACACTGTTTGGATGTAATGCTAATAAAGTGAATGTTAACTTTTTAAGACTTACCCTATTCGATATTGAAAACTCGCAAATAAGTTCACTTAGACTTGATACAATTGTGTCTAACTTAGTTATTAGAGTTTTTTCAATTGATGTTCGGTTATTAGAGCTATCAAATTTAAAAGTTGATGCTATAAAATTTGAAGGAAATAATAAAGTAACAGAGTCCTTGTCATTTAATAGGCTTAGTTATATTGATCATGGTTTAAATTCAGTTGATGTTATAAATATTGAAATAAATAATACAAGCTTTTTAGGAAAGACTAAATTTATTTATATACAATCACCAACTATATTCTTTTCACATTGTACTTTTTCGGGGCCTTTATACTTTGATAATATTAATTCTCCTCGTTTTGTTCTTCATGCTACTTCAATAGCAGGTGACGTCTTTGTTAAAGATGTAAACTTTGGTAAGTCTTCTGTAGAAACATTTACGATTCTTAAATCAAAGTATATAAATCAGAATGATCGAGTTAATGAATTAGTATTTCGAAAGAATGAATTTGAAGCATTATTACAAACTAGCTTTTCTAAGGAAAAATTTTCCGATGTTTTGATATTATTGTTCTCAAAAATATCTAATAATTATGGTACGCGTTGGGATGTCGGAGTTTGCTTTACTCTTATCGCATCTTTATTTTTCTACTTTATATATATTTCTTTATTAGGTCAAGAAGCCCCATTTAAGTTTGGCTATACTAATTGGGATTCGTTTGTTAGGGCTACTAAGATCGGGTCTACCTTTTACTTTAAGTTTTTAGATATTACGCACGACACAAATTTTGTAACCCAACAACCAATTTCTTTAGGGGCAAATCTTATTGATTTTCTAGGAAGAATATTTATTGCTTTTGGGTTCTATCAAACTATACAGGCTTTCAGAAAATTTGGAAAAGATAACCAATAATAATTATGACAAAAGGCATTATCTATCTACTTACAAATCCGGTATTCCCCAATCTTGTTAAAATAGGAATGACAACGGGAGATGATGTGAAAGTGCGTATGAATCAACTATATACTACTGGCGTACCGCTTCCATTTGAATGTGTGTATGCTGCAAGGGTAAACGATCTGGAAGCTGTTGAAGCTGCTTTACATACTGCGTTTTCGCCGCAGCGAGTGAATCCACGAAGAGAGTTTTTTGAAATTGATCCCGTACAGGCCATTGCCATTATTAAGCTCTTACAGTTAGAAGATGTTACGCCACAAGTAGAGAGGCAGACAGATAATTCAATTGAAAGTATTGAAAAGGAAGCTGGTCAGGCTTACGCCAAGAAAAGACCTCGAATGAACTTTGCTGAAATGAATATACCCATAGGTTCAGAATTGGTTTGTAAGACTAATGGCGAAACGGTTATCGTACAAACAGAAAGAACCGTTTTGTTTAGAGGTCAGGAAACTTCACTCACGAGTGCCACAAAAACAATCTTAGAAAATGAGTACGCTGTACAACCGGGTCCATACTGGACATATAACGGCCGTTCTCTAAGAGATATTTATAATGAAACATATACTTTAAGCTAGGTTCTATGTACAAGCATTTTAAAAATATGTGGAGTGATTTATGGAAGAATCCTTCTATAAAAGCAGGTGAGGAGTTCGAGGATGAAGTTGCTGATTATTTTTTTCCGGATGATATCTATGAGATGCTACATCGTACACATGATGTAAATACGAATACCAAAAGGTTTATTCGTTCTTCCATGTGGCCTGATTTTCATTTTGAAGATAGAAAATCAGGTATCAAATTTTGGGTAGAATGTAAGTTGAGGCAAAACTTTAACGATGACTCATTGATTCCTGTTTTTAATCAAGGTCAGCTAAAGCGATATCAATCTTTTGAAAACTGTTTTTTGATGCTGTGTACTTTCAAAAATGATGAGCAGTATTTCTTTTTTGTTCCCATGAATGAGATTAAATGGGACAACTTGTATTTCTCTTTTTTAAGACCATACGAGTTAACTATGGACCCTCCCGTGAAGCCGGGATTGATTAAAAAATATCTTAGTTTTTAGGTAAATTAAGTTTAAGTACGCTAATTGTATCGAAAAAAGCAAGAGGAGTTTTTTTTGTTCCATTTAGGAGAGATAAATAATATTCTATGTTTTGCGTTTTATTTGGATCTGGGTAAAAAGTGCTATTTGCTACAGGCCAGCCAATATTACTTGGTGTAGTCTTCAACCCTAAATCTGAAAGCCCAATATTCGTAATCATATTACTGTTAACAAATGGGTTTAATGTGTTGTTTTGATAAGGTGATATGCTACTCCTGAATGGTGTTTCATAAAATTTTACCTTATTAGTCAGTTCGTCAACGCTTTGTTTATATTCTTCTATTTTCTTCACGTAATAAGCTACATGAGAGTCTTTTTGTTCTAGTTTCATATAAGCGACTCTTACAGCAATTTCATACTCTTGTTTGGCTCTGTTTAACTTCAAAATTTCTGCGTTTGCAGATAATACTTCATTCGCAATATTTCTCTTTTGGTCTTCAAGGTTTTTTATATCATGGTCGAGATTGGATTTAGCTATCTCTAAAATCTGTTTTTCTCTTTTTAACTCTTGAGTTTTGAATTCAAAAGCACCATTAATGTATAAAAGATAAATTGACGCTGCTGTTAGAATTGAGCTAGTAATTAACTTCCATGGCTCAATTTTGGCATACCAAGGGCTATTTAGTTTTTTAAGTTGCTGCTTTAAAATTTCAATTTCTAAAGCTTCTTTTTCTTTCTTGAAATCTCTTTTAGTCATTCAAAAGCCATTTATCCTAAAGTACAATAATTTATTTAAATGGCTAAAATAATTAGTATTTATTGCTAATTATTTGATCGTCAATCAAAAAGAGAATTTAAAAGTATGCCTCGTCTTTAAGTTGATAATTTTCTTTGCAAATGCAGAAGTATAATTGAGCATTACTCAGTCATATTATTATGTTGTTAGTAACAGAATGAATATTGTGCTTAAATGAAGGCCTACTATAATTAGGCTTCTTTGTGCTTATAGTGTTAGCCTATCGCAATTTTATGAGATGACTATTGATTATGCCTCTTCCAACTGAATCGTAGGCTTTACAATCTTAATTTTTGCTAACTCTTTCCCAATCGTTCTAATGGCTTCTTGTATTTGTTTCACTCGTTCTTCAGAAGGAAACTTAATGCCGGTGGCATATTGCCTCATTAAGGATTGGTTGATGCCGGATTTCTTGGCTATGTCTGAAATATTCAAAAAAGCGTATTCTTCAAAAAATGCACTTAGATCATAAGCAATATCAAAGTCCAGAATCTTTACCTCCTCAATATCTAAGGCAAGCTTCTTAAGCTTGTCTGTTAAGGATTGTTTGCTTGTTGCACTTTCAATAATTAAGTTATCATTTACAACAATTCTTCCCCAAAAGAGCTGTTTACGGTCTCGCTCAATAATTAAGGGAACAATATTTTTAATTTTTGCAGACATACAGTGTGTCTTTATTGGCTATGCTGAAATCTTTGTACTGATCTATTTGGCTTTAAGCTGCGCTTGTTTTAATATGGAGTTATAAGTGCCGGGGGGAAGGTCTTTCCTCGGATGCGGTACAGTTACCTTTCCGGGTTTGACTTTGTGCTTAAACTGTCTATGACTTGTAGACTTCTGCTTCATTTCTTCCCAACCATCTGCTAAAAGCATTTTAATGATGCTGGCACTTGAACGATTCATATACAATGCGTTTAATCAATCTTTTTTTTGGGTGTCTCATTGTTTGGTTTTTTCTTGTTTAAAGGTAACAAAAAAGTTACTTTAATTCCAAATATTTCTTTGCCTGTACAAGTTTGTTTTTCTCATAATTGGGTACCGGGAGCGGTGCCCTTTTTTTATTGGGTCATTTCTTGCGATACGTAACAACGTAAATGAATCGCCTCATCAATCGGCATGGAGTTTTGTTCATTATTGTCTGCCATTGTCTAAAGGCATAGTTTCACAATACCAACTGCTTCAGCCCAGCATCAACTACTAAAACACCTATATAAAATTAATTTGATAAGTTAGTTGGTATAAAAGTGCTGTTTGTTTATGCTGAAACATTGTTATTTCCTGCTGCTGCTCGTATTATCTACATCTATTTTGCCCGCGCAAACGCATGTAACCAATGAACAATTATTAGCAGCTATAGAGTTAGTAGAGGCTAGCAAGTTTGCTGAAGCACTTCCAAAACTTCAGGCAATTGAGCAAACTATACAGCAACTGAACACCTATGATAAAGCAGAACTGAAAAGGCAGATTGGCATTTGTTTTATTTATACCGACCAGTCCCCAAAAGCCATTCCCTATCTACACGCTTCTGTAGATATGTGGGCATCATTAAAAATTCCTAAGCACCAGTACAGAACTAGAAGTTTTCTCGCAGACGCGTATAATGATATTGATGAGGATAAAAAAGCGTATGATATTGCCAAGGAGTCTTTTGCCTATTACCAAAGTATTCAGGATAGCAGTGGCATGATACAAGAAGGTCTGACTGTTGGATATAGCTGTAATAAGTTGAGGCGCTATAAAGAAGCAGTTGATATGTACTTGCTGCTTGAGCCTATTACAGCAGCGCATAAACCCAAAAACCTTGGCGTAGTGTACAACCAGCTGGGGAATATTTTTGCAGATGAATTCAATGATCATCCTAGGGCATTGGCCTATTATCAAAAGAGTCTTGAGAATAAGATACAGTACAAGGCAACTGATATGTCGATATCTAGTGCATATAACAATATTGGTTTGGAGTATAAAAACATGAAGGATACTGCCAGTGCGATCTACAATTACACACTTGCCAAGCAGTATGCACAGAAAGCCAATAATGCAATTGGTATTGTACGTCCGTTAAATAATTTGGGAAATATTTTCAAGGCGAATAAAAATTATACCAAAGCTGCAGCCATGCTGAGAGAGGCTTTACAATATCAACAGCGAATACCTGAAAGCCTACTAATTACCATTACCTATACACTAGCCGGAATATTTGATGAAAGCAATTTGCCGGACTCAGCTATACATTACGCCAATATTGCTTTACCGCTTACACAGAAACTAAAAAAAGTGGATGAGGAGGTGCTAACCAGGAAACTACTTGCCAGTGCTTATTCAAAGAAGCAGGATTATGCAAGTGCGTATAAGCAAATGTCCGTTTATGGTGCTTTGTCAGATTCTATCAATGCAGCTAGAAATCAACGAGAATATGCCAATATCCTGATTAAGTATGAGACTGCAGAAAAGGAGCGTCAATTACTCGTGGCTAAGCAGGAGATAGTAGCACAGAAACAGGCAAACCAGTTATTGAGTTTATCTAAGGAGTTGGCCATCAAAGAGCGGAATGCTAAAATTCAAGACATGGCATTGGCACAGCAAAGGATGGCTACGGAAAAGGCAGAGCTTTCTTTGAAAGCTGCCAATGATAGCTTGGAAGCAGACAGAAAGATCATCCAGCAGCAGGCATTGTTGTTCACAGCGAATGAAAAGAATATGGAGAGCAAAAAGCGTATTCAGTCGCAACGCAATTTGCTGATCGTTACATTTTTATTGCTGAGCATTGCAGCGTTATTGATTTATTTTCTTCGAAAGCAAAAGCGAAACATTCAGATTCAAAATGAGTTATCTCTCGCTCTTGCGCAGAAGGATGCAATCAATAAATTGCAGGAAGAGCGTCTTCGTATCTCTCGCGAGCTGCATGATAATATTGGCTCACACCTCACCTTAATCAATGCTACTGTTGAACAAATGCCTTGTGTGAATGTGGAAGATATTACACCACAGGTGGCTACAGTAAAAAGTAGCTTACTCATGAGTATGAAAGAGCTGCGTAGAACAGTTTGGCTAATGAATAATAGCAGCGTAACACTTGATGAGTTTGTTGTTCGCCTGCGTGATTATGTGAAGCCGGTACTGCAATCCAATACAAAAATTGCCGTTTCGTGCACTAGTGGTTTTGATATTCAATTGTCTGAATTGGCTACTTCTCATTTGTTCAGGATTATTCAGGAAGCTGTCAATAATGCCTTAAAGTATGCAGCTGCAGCAAATATTGATGTTGAGCTGAAAGTGGTTAATCAAGAGTTGTTGTTTGCTGTTAAGGATAATGGTATTGGTTTTGATCTAAGCACATCCAGCGGTAACGGGTTGAAGAACATGCAATTCAGGGTAAATGAATTGAAAGGACGGTTGTCTATTCTAAGTGATAGAACATCTGGAACAATGGTGCAAGGAAGCTTTCCTATATAAAATAGATAGTTTTTCGTATTAACCTAATCATTCGGCCATGGTACCTTCACGACAAGATATGCCCATTCATATTGCAATAGCTGAAGACAATAGTTTTGTGCGAAAAGCCACCCTGCAAAGGCTAGAGCCACATCCGCAGATTGTTGTTAAATACTTGGCTAATAACGGAGAAGAGCTGTTGCAGCAGTTACAAAAAGATGCCAGAATTGATCTGGTGCTTATGGATTTACAGATGCCGGTAATGAATGGTATAGAAGCCACTTCTCAAGTGAAAAAGCTTTATCCGCAGATAAAGGTCTTGGTATTAACCATGTTTGATGATGATGAAAACTTGTTTAATGCTATCATGGCTGGCGCATCCGGCTATATCTTGAAAGAAGATAATAGTACCCAGCTTTTTCAAAGTATCATGGATACGATTACTGGCGGAGCTGCGATGAGTGCTGGGATTGCGCTGAAGACATTGAATCTTATTAGAAATCCGATGCAGCCAGATATTGAGTTGAATGATTATGGACTCAGTAAACGGGAAATCGAGTTGCTAATGCAATTGAAGAACGGACTCACCTATGAGCAAATAGCTGCCAATCTGTTCATTAGTTATCATACTGTTAGAAAGCATATTGAAAACATCTATCGAAAACTGCATGTCAATAATAAGGTAGATGCTTTACAAAAAGCCAGCAAGAACCGGCTTGTATGATTTTGCCATATAGACACGCTTACAAATACTTCTAAAGAAAAGATGAGCAATGCCGTTCGCTTATAATACGCAGTAATGCGTATTGATGCAACGTATTGCTACGGCTAATTTCACGGCAACATTAACCACTGTAGCCGGATGCTACTTTTTCATCCTTAAAAGTATTGTATGCGTACTTTGTTCAATAGTCGAATTGTTTGCTTGTTGATTCTTGGCTTGTGTTTACTGGCATGTACAAAAACATCATCTGAAGCTGATGCTAATAATGCTGGTGGAGGAACAGGTACGGGTTCTGGATCAGGCACAACGATCACAGAAAATACGACTACGGTTCGTGTTGGAGGGCAGCCACTTCCTGGGCAGGCAATATGGTTGGGTACTTATAATGGACTCGTGTATGGGCATGTTGGGTCTATTATATTTCGCTTGAATCCTACGACAAGAAGGATGGAAGAAGCCTTCCGTATCTCTTTTCCCGATATCACTGTTTCTGATGTAAGGCCAAGATTTATTAAGCTTACGCCTGAGGGTGATTTGTTTATGGCAGTTAAAGCACCGGATAACAGTACATTGGTTTCGCGATTGACGATTGATGGTCAAAAAGTTTGGTCAAAGCGCGTTAGCTTTTCCTATAATCAGTTTTATCAGGAACGGCATATCGATGCAAGTAACCTGAATGTATTTGATAATGCCGTATGGCTTACTTGTTTCAGAGCGCTCGTAAAAATGGATTTGCAAACCGGTTCTGTACTAGCCACAACACAGTTGCCATTTGCCAGTCAGGAAATGAATACACCGAATGATGTATTGCCTGCCGGTGATCAAGTTGTTATCTACTGTAGAAATGGTCTACAGCATCTTGACTTGTTCTTTTTTGATAAAAACACATTGAGCTTTTCTCACTCTCTAGGGCGAAAAATTATTCGCAATGGGTCGGTAGGTAATAATTTTGGTGTTAAGAATGTGTTTCTACTGCCTAATAATCGATTGTTATTTCTGACGGATTATACACACACGGGTAATGCTTTTTTCCCGCTGTCGTTTGGCCTGGTTACGGATTATCAGGGAAATATCATCAGGGCAAAATACTTCAGTGATCATCTTAACAATATTGTACAAATATCATTGGCCAACAAAAGTAGTAGCGGAAGATATTTTGCTATGATTGCCAGTGATGTAGATATTAATCTCACTTATACATACAATATTATTTCAGTTGACGAGAACTTGAACCTCACGCAATCTGCTGCGCTTTTAATAGGCAATAATAATCGTCAAAGTGAACCTTTATCTCCCTATCCGCTTGATGATAGTAGGGTGGTTTTATGTGATGGAGGCAGTTTTTATTGGTTAAACTATCAGCAAATTGGTTGCAGTAAGGATCCTTTGTATCGATTTAGTGTACCTCAAATGGATATGACTTTTTCAGATCTGGTACGCTCAACAACACCTCCATCCTTCGCGCCGGGCATAACGTTTCGATCTGTTGTTGATGTGAATGTCAACAAAGAATCGCTTTCTATTACGCAAAGTGCAACGGAGTGTAAGCGTTGATGCTAGTAGTATCCTGGTTTATGAAAAGGTTTCATGCATTTTGTAGATAAGATCATCCGCCTACTGATAATACGCAGTATTGCGTATTGAAGGGGTGTTCTGCTGCAAGTAATTTCACCATTATATTAAAAACTATTGGTGCATCATCTCTAAAATAACTATCATGAAAAAAGTTTTTTTACTCGCTTTGTTGTTTGCTTTCTTACAGATTTCAGCTCAGGATATCGATCTTAAAAAATTTGAAAGAAATTATATATTTCAAGAGTATAAGAATCCTTTTAAGCGTGCGAACAAGATTTGCTTTCTCGGTGTCAACCTAGGTATTAGAACACATAGTGTAGATTATAAAGGAAAACGTAGAGATGGTGATTATGAAGGATTGATTACGTATATAGATGGCCTCACTGTTGATCAGGGTCAAGAGCTTGCGGACATTTTTAGAAAAAAGCTAGAAGCTAAGTTTCGCGACATGGGTTTTACAATTGTAGATCCTAATACGCTTAAAGATGATGAACAGTATCTTAAGCTAGTAGATAATGCAATTAAGCGTGATGGTAAGACTGTTTTCTTTCCAGAGATGGGGGGCTTCAGAACTTTTTCTACAGATAATAGGCCGGTATTCAAGTTTCCAAAATTTGCCGGTGGTGCACATTCTCGTTTAGCGAATCAGCAAGATATGCTTGTGGTCAATATATCGCCCTTGTTAGAGCCCTATATGATTAATTGGGATAGAGAGTTTAAAGGATACGGGTATGAGGTAATTCAATATAAAAATAAGTTCGACTTCGATGCGGTAACCCGTATGACTCATTTCTCACACATATTTTATTATGATCTTCCTCAGCAGGTACAAGGCCCTGATTATAGCTTCATGCTTTTCAAAGGTCCAACTGAAGGTCGATACGATGAACTGTTGTACACTAAAGGTGAGCCGTATATCGTTGAAGTGGTCAAAGGTTCTAATGAGGAAGTTGCGAGCATGTCAAAAGTTAGGAATAATACTACTGTACTTGGTTTAAAAATTGATTATGCTAAGTTTAAAATAACTGCGGAAAAAGCATTTGATAATTATATCAATCATTTAGCGGCTTATGTACAAGACCGTAGAAGTTAAATGTGATTAAAAACAGCCATCTTCGTATTACACATAATCCGTGAATATGTATAAGCTCATACTATTGGTTATTTGCTCGTTTCATGTATATTTTGGTTGTACCCAATTTTATGAGAAAAGATATCCGATCAAGGAGTTAAGTAGCGGTAAAATTGGATTTCTTAGCCCAAGCGGTAAATTGGTTATTGCACCTCAATTTATGCAAGTAGTTGAGCGTTTTTTTACATCCAATCGAGGGGTTGTGAAACTACCAACCGATGAAGAAGATAAGCTCGCATTAATTGATACCAATGGTGTGATACTAGCAAGGTTTTCTGCTTACTATGATATAGATACGAGACCGTATGCAATCATCACACAAAAAGGGAGACCAGTATTTATCAACTCAAAAGGGAAGACTATTTATGATCAGCCATTTGATGAAATAAGGTATAGCGGTTATCATTTTCGGGTTATGCATGATGGTAAATATGGAATGATTGATAAAGAAGGGAAAACTGTATTGCCCATCATTTATGACTATATAGGGACATTTAATGATGGCATGGCAATTATTCAGCAAGGAGATGTAAAGGGGTATATTGATGAAATGGGAAAAATCACGATTCCCCTTCAATTTAAGGAAGCTCGTGATTTTTCTTATGGATCGGCCTATGTTACCTATCAAGATGGCAAGTCTGCTTCTATTGTTCCTGCTCTAAGTGAGGAAGTAATCGAAAACAAAAAGAAGTTTGAAGTAAAGAAGGAGCCGATCAATGGCTATTACCAATATGATACTTGTGAAAATGGATGGTATCGGGTAGCCTTGAAAGTGGGGGATAAATTTGAAGGAAAGACATTAAAAAGCAAAAAAGTTGTTTACTACAGGAAAGATGGCTCACAAGCTATTGACCAGAGTTTTGACGAATCCGGATTTTTTAAAAATGGAATAACTTATGCGCGTCTTAAAAGTGAGTATGGCTTTATTGATACCTTAGGTAACTGGATAATTAAGCCAACCTATAGTAAAGCAGCTGATTTTAAAAATGGATTAGCACTGGTTGCAAAAGACGATAAATATGGAATGATCAATCGGAAAGGTGAAGTGATGATTCCAATATCTTATTATGGTTTTTTGGGCTCATCAGCCACAGGTCATTTTATCATGCAATCCTTTAAAAATTCTACAGCAAAACATTATTATGACTCTCTTGGTAGTATTGTATTTCAAATTCCTGCTTTTTCATATGATGGTATAGAGAATCGTTCCATTCTTGCTTACAATAGTGGGATTGATGCATACAAGAATAAAGCCTACGTAAAAGCACATGAAGAGTTTTTGGTATCTGCAGCATTTGGTAATAAAAATGCGATGGCTGCCTTGGGTAATATGTATACCATGGGAGAAGGTGTTGCTAGGGATATTAAAAAAGCTGATTTCTGGTTCAAGGAAGCAGGAAATTTTAAATCTAGTTGGCTTTTCAATCTCTATGAAAAAAACGATATGGATAGGCAAAGCATGTTACCCAATTTGGTAACCAATGCTGCACTTAATGATCCCATACCCTCATATGAACTTGGAAAAATGTTTCATAGAGGCATTGGTGTGGAGAAAGATTCCTTAACAGCAAGTCTTTTATTAAGTAATGCCCTTCAAACTGGCCATATATTAGCTGGTGTAGAACTTGCTTCACTACAGAAAGGGAAAACGATTGAACTACCGGATATAAAAAGTTTGATAACAGCGCTAGGAACCAGTGAAAATAATTCCGAACTACTGTTGAAAATTATACAAGATTCAGCCGGTTTGGCACAATCACTTAAAAGCAAGCATTATCATCCTTTATTTTATGTTGCACAATACTATTTACAAGATGATAAAGACATTCGAATCAATAAAAAAATTTCTTTGCCGAATACGAATGTATTAGGTATTGAAAAAGGAATGGTTGTTAATAGCAACGGTAGAAGAGCCGTAGTTACAAGCATAGCCGCCGGACAATATGCAACCTTAAGTAATGGATTAGTTATCAATCTGGCTTCTTCTTACGGGTTATCTATCGTATCAAAAGATGATAAATCATTCAGAGAGACTTGTAATTGGTGTAAAGGTGCAGGTAGTGTGAATGAGCTGGTTAAATCGGGCTCTTTTGTTGCAAAAGATGTTAGGTATAGTACAGGCTCAACCATATCTGGTGACAAGAAAATTACCACTTACACAGAGAAAAATCTATACACAAATAAATCTGTTTCTTGTCCTCATTGCAATGGAAATGGTTGGCGCTATAAGCAGTAGGGTCATTCAATACTTGTTAGATGTATATATTAGGGTGTTGGAAGCGATACCCTTTTGTTTTGTTTTAATAACTTTCAGAAAAAACCGTCCCATGCGTACGCTCCTCTATACGTTTGCTGCGCTTTTTACCTTTGCCTGCAACCAACCCAACAATCCCCGTTTCACTATCACCAACACTGATACGGTGCTTTTCCATTCATTTGTGGATTGCAATATGGCTGAAGCTTGGATAGGCGATACCTTCCGCATCTTTCCCGGTAAGTATGGAGAAGACACGGTCTGGGGTGCTGCGCGAGATCTGCGTTTTGCCGATGGTCGCAATGCACCGGAAGCTTTTCAGGCAGACTCGGCAGATTTTCATCAACCACAATTACCCAGCATCGCGCCGATAGGCGCACCCGGTTTACATGGTGCTGTTTGGTTTGAAACCGTGTATCAAAGCAGCGATGACCCCAGTGGTAAAACTTTGTACGCAGTATATCATAATGAAAATTACCCGCAGAATTTACCATATGATGCAACAACCGGACAAGGATATATCAATCATTTGTGGCCGCAAGGTTTGCAAGGACCCAAATCACCGGCTGCAGTTTGTAGAATCGGCATCATGAAATCTGTGAATGGCGGACATAGCTGGGAGAATAAAGGTTTGTTCATTGAAGACTTGCAGCCCCGTATGATTTTAAAACCCTACAACATCTCTAATACATTTGCAGGTGGCGTGGGCGATCCCTCTGCTGTACGTTCGGGCGATTATCTGTATTTGTTTTATGGTGAATACAGTTATCCGCAAGTGTATGATTCTGCATCATACAGCAAAGACAAAGAGTGGGCTGGGCAATGCATTAGTGTAGCGCGTATTGCTTTGAAAGATTTGGATAATCCACAAGGCAAAGCCCAGCGTTGGAATGGCACTTCATTTTCAGCATCATGGAATAATGCCGGCAAGCCTATAGCTGCTTTGCAAATTGCGCGTAAGGATGGTGGTAGTGCAGCTTCTTCGCCCGAGGGCGGTTTTCACTGGGGGCCATCTGTTAGTTGGAATGAATACTTACAATGTTGGGTAATGCTGATGGGTAAAGTAACCGGACCATCATGGGCGGGTAGTAGCATTTATATTTCCTTCAATCAACAAAAAGATTTGAGCAAGGGCGATGCAGCACAGCAATGGAGCAAGCCGCAATTGTTGTTAGACAGGCCGGGCTATTATCTTTGGTATCCTTCTTTACAGCCATTAGATACCCAAGAAGACATTGCACAAAAACATACTTGTATGCGTTTGGGTAAAAAAGCACGCTTGTATGTGAAGTACATCAAACCTGATAGAAGCATTTATGCTTCAGCACATATTATTGAGTTTGAAAAATAAGCTCAAGAAAAACTTTACGTAATAAACCTCCCCTCTCCATTGGAGAGGGGCAGGGGGTTGATCATACGAAGCTTTAGCGAAGTATGATGAGGTCAAGTTATCTTAATCCTTCTTACAAGTGCTAATACCAAAAGGCAGGTAGAGCGGACAAAAACTTACCACGCTTGTTGCCAGAAATACACCACCTAATACAACCAGTACCAGGCCCCAAGTACCTGCTACAGTACCGGTAAAATACAATGCAGCAAAAACAATTGCCAGAATAACGCGGATGATGCGGTCTGCGCCGCCCATGTTCTTTTTCATGTGTTGTTGATTTAGTGTTTAAGGATGTTTTGTATGAGGGTAATGATGCCGTAAACCAATGCAATACACAGTATACAAACCAGTATCAGTTTCTTCCATTGGCCCATACGGTAATTTATGCTGTAAAAGTAGTTGACACGAATAACCTTAGCCGGTGACTCCAATCACCAGTCTATATGATTTTAATCAGTCCGTCTTTTTGCTGAATTCGGCCTTCCTGTTCTAAACGTTTCATCACTCTGGTAACCACTTCTCTTGCTGTACCCAGTTCCTGCGCAATCTGTCTGTGGCGAATATCCAGTTGCTTGTCATTCTTGATGCGGCTTTTTTCCAGCAGGTATTGGTATACACGTTCGTCTAAGCGGTTGAATAAAAGATGGTTGATCGTATCAATCAACTCAGCATAGCGTTGGTTGTATTGCTGAAAAAAGAGTTGATTCAGCGATGGGTAGGTTTTCACCCAATTTTGAACTTTGTCCGCCGGTAAGAGCAATACTTCACTGTCTTCTTCTGTAATGGCCATGATTCTGCTAGGCTGGTTGTATTGGCAGGCGGCAAAGGACATGATACAACTTTCAGAAGCCTGTATGTAATAGAGCAATAAATCTTTTTCTTCAAAGGAGCTGAATACTTTGATTGCACCCTGTAACACAACCGGAATCAATTTTACGTACTGACCTTCACGCACCAACGTAGTATTTGCCGGGAAAGATTGCAGTATGGCATATTCTTCCAGTTCCTTCAGTAAATCTGTACCGAGAAAATGTAAACGGCTTTGCCAAGGTGTAGAATCATGCATCTGATGCTTAAGGTACAAAAGCTTCTATGATTCACCAAGCTGCTTCTGCATATACACTACACCTTCGAGCGGGTTAGCATAGTAAGCAGAGGCATCTGTGAAACCAAACTGGCGATAGAGTTGAATAGCAGGTTGCAATCGGTCTAAAGTATCGAGCTTCATGGTATGATAGCCCAATGTGTTGGCATCATCTACAATAGCTTGTACCAATTGGCGGCCAATACCATATTTGCGGAAAGCAGGTACTACATAGAGTCGTTTCATCTCACAAACACCTAGTTCTGTTAGCGGTTGCAAAGCAACGCATCCTGCGGGTTGGTCATGATAATAGGCGAGAATCAGGCTACCATGCGGTGCACCATATTTTTTGAGTGGATCTTTTAGCTCAGCTTCAAAACTTTGGAAACAGAGGTCTGCATTCAGTTCTTGCTGATAATCCAAAAAAAGCTGCCGAACTGTTGCGAGTCCGGCATGCGTTTCAGTTATGTGTTCCAGTTGAATCATTAACCGGGAATGCGTGAGATATACTTTTCAATTTCCTTGATCTGATCAACCACCTGCTTGGTAGTTGGCTTGCAGGCTTTGGCTTTGCGGAAGAAATCTTTTGCTGCGCGAAGCGAGTTACGATCCGCTTTGTTCATGAAGATTTGGCACATGCTTAAATAAGCAACGGCTTCACTTTCTTTATCGGGGATGCCGGCGCGGATAGCAGCGCGGATATATCCTTCTGCTTGTTTGATATCACCTTTTTGCATGGCCATCATACCCAACTGTAATTTGTTGGCACCTTCTGCTTCAGGCATGGGCGCACCCAAAGAAGAACTTTTCTTCAGGTGTTTTTCAGCAGCATCAAAATCTTGCTGCATCATAGCCAAGTTGCCCTTGATAGTATAGTAAGTAGAGCGGATGGGTGTATACAGCAGGTTGGGGAACCAAACTGAGTTGAGGATCTTTTCCACTTTCTCTACTTCACCTCTTTCCATCGGCTCCTGAATCAAGCGAAGCGGACCAATAAAGAAATGGGTGAATATGGCAATAACAGCGATGAAATAGAGTGGGAAGCTGGGCCAGAAGCCGGTTCCGGTGAGGTTCAGCACAACGGCACCGATCAATACCACACAGCCAATCCACAAACGGTAGCGAATCAATAGATTATAAAATTGCATAAAGGCTCTTTTGAGAGCGGCAAAGATAGCGTTACTGGGCGTACCAGCCACCATCTACCGGAAGGGCAGTACCGGTAAGGGTTTTGGCGCCGTCTGATGCCAGAAAAAGGGCCAGTTCCCCTAGGGTTTCCACGGGTACAAACTCCTTCACAGCTTGTTTTAGTAGCATCACTTTGCTGACCACTTCATCCTCGCTGAGGTTGTGTACCCTAGCTTGATCAGCAATTTGCTTCTCTACCAAAGGCGTCTTTACATAGCCCGGACAAATAGCATTGCAGGTAATATTATAAGGGGCACCTTCTAATGCGGCTACTTTGGTAAAGCCTACCAGCCCGTGTTTGGCGGCAACATAAGCCGATTTAAACTCTGATGCCATGAGGCCGTGGGCCGATGCGATATGGATGATGCGACCAAAACCCTGCGCGCGCATATGCGGCCACACAGCTTTGGTAAGGTGGAATGCTGCACTGAGATTGATAGAGAGGATGGCATCCCACTTGTCTTCAGGAAAATCTGCAATGGGGCTCACATGCTGGATGCCTGCATTACAGATGAGTACTTCAATGCTGCCGAATTTGGCTACTGCTTCAGCTACCATCGTGCGAAGTGCAGCCGCGTCCAACATATTGGCTGGAGAAAAATGTGTTTCAATTTGGTAAGTGCTAGCCATTTCAGCAGCAATAGCTGGTCCATTAGGTTCCAGACCATTCAAGACAAGATTGTATCCGGCTTTAGCAAACTGATGGGCAATACCCAGACCAATACCACTGGTACTGCCGGTAATGAGTGCTGTTTTAGGCATAGCAAGCAAATTGAAGCTTAAAGCTATGAAAGGCCAAGGGCTATCAGGTCATTTTCTTGTGAAAGCCTTGTTTCAGCAAGTGAAAGACCTGTATTTTTGTTTCCCTCGCTGATAAAGCGATTGGCCCGGTAGTTCAATGGATAGAATAGGAGTTTCCTAAACTCTAGATACAAGTTCGATTCTTGTCCGGGCTACTAAACTCATTTTCTGATTTTAATTTTAAGATTTGAGCAGGTCCCGACGCTACGGTCGGGATGCTGACAGAATCGTCAGCATTCGATTCTTGTCCGGGCTACTAAAGTTTTGACAGATTAATTGTAAGACTTGTTTCTTTTGATATCGAGAAAATGCTGACAGGATCGTCAGCATTCGATTCTTGTCCGGGCTACTAAACTCATTTTCTGATTTTAATTTTAAGAGTTAAGCAGGTCCCGACGCTACGGTCGGGATGCTGACATCCCGATGCTTTGATCGGGACTTCAGCATTCGATTCTTGTCCGGGCTACTTCTTCTTATCGCTTCCTACTATTAAATAACCCTGCTGATCAACTTGCTTTTTCTGCACAATGCAGTCAATGCCCATGAAATGAGTATACCTAGCATGGTAACTGACATAAACTTGATATTGGCGTTTAGTGGATAGATCAACATCAGTTTTTGTAATGCAATCACGACTAAAACATGAAAAAGGTAAATGCCATAGGCGTTTGTAGATAAGGACTGAATAATTGTGTTGGTCTTGTTGCCATAATGCCTGAAAAATGTGAGTAGTGTCATACTGATTCCCACACATAGCAATGCCTCCATGAATGACTCTGTTAGCCAATATGCTTTTATGTCTGCCGGTAGATAATCGTTGCTTATGTATGCTGCAACGGCAACAAAAAAGTAGATCAAGCCTGTAGATAGTTTAAAAGAGTCAAGCCATTGGTACTTGTTGAATAAGGTGCCAATCAGAAATAGGCTCAGGTATTGTGGTATATGGGCCACTTCAACCGGAATGATCCAGGTTCTCCATGTATCAATTGGGTATGCTAATCTGACCAGCGCAGAAGCAAGCGTTAGTAATACAATATATACCAGAATATAATACTGTTTGAAGGGCTTACTACCGCTCGCTTTATTGTTATTGATGAGTAAATAAATAAATGAATAGACCAGCAATGATGCAACAAACCATAAATGTCCCGTTGCTAGCGGAGGTTTGTGAAAATACGTTTCTGTAAAAACCTGAACGAGACTGCTTCCTTCTTGCGCACTCATATAGTTGAATGGAAGAAAAATAAAAAAGGTAAAGAATAGTAAAGGAATACCTAATCTCATTAAACGGTCTTTGATAAACTGGCTGTTTGATTTTCTGTTGATGCTAAATACCATGAAATAGCCCGATATGAAAAAGTATAGACCCATCATATAAGAGGCATTGATAAAGAAAAAGTTTCCTAGCCAGTTCGTATTTGCATTATCTGTTACTGGCCATACACCGCCGGTAGGTCCATACGATTGTCCTGCATGATGGGCTACTACTAAGCAGGTAAGAAACACTTTTATGACATCTACATAAACAATTCTGTTGGCTTTCATGGTAGTTGTTTTGTTTTAGGTTTTCATGCTTATTGCGTATTTGTTCCTTGATTGAGAATGATATTTTTCAATAACATTATTTGACCTAAGTGATAAATATTGTGTTGAATCAGCCCCTTTAGCAAAAACGCGAAATCATAATTTCTGCTTGGTACAATTTGGTGCAGAAAGGCATCATCTTTTTGGCTTAGGATTTCCTTCATTGCTAGACAAAGCTTTTTCAGCGTTGCCACTGTTTCTTGCCAAACAAAATCTGCGGACATGACTTTAAGCCAATTCTTTTCTTCAGCAGTGTGTAAGTCATAATCGGCGCTACCCTTTACACGCTCCAGCGAAAATTGATACCAGTTGATCATGTGCACCACAAGTTCAGCGATGCTATGACAACCCGCTACTTTGATATGCACAACTGCCTCAGGAATTGCCTCTAACGCAGCTAATAGGGCATCGCCATACCAAGGCTGCCCATTGGTGGATATTTCTAATTCGACTATAATGTTTTTGATATTGGTTTGCATTTCCACATTTGAATGGTTTATTTATTATTTGTCTAGCCAGTATTTGAATTCAGTAATTCTGTCTTTACTTACGGTAATGCTCCCTTCTGGCGGCAATGGGTTTAAAAAAATGGTAATGTTTCTGCCAGCATGGTTTTCAATCTTATCGATAGAAAAATGCTGGATAATATAGTTTCTGTTTGCTCTGAAAAAATGAATAGGATTCAGGAGATGATAGATACTGTCTAGACTTTCTGAGTAAGGATATTTCTGTCCGTCTGTTTTCACCAGATAAGTTATTCTGTTTGAATAATAGAAATAAGCAATCTCCCCTACAGGTATAGAAAGCATCCTGGACCCAATGGTAATGGCAAATCTTTCTTTGTATTCCTGAACAGTTCTATTGGCGATTTGCTTAATCGTTTCTTCCAAGTTTGCAGGAAGCTGATGGTGGTTATTTCTGAATCGGTCAAGCGCCAGTTTTAATTCTTCTTCATCACAAGGTTTCAGCAAATAATCAATGCCGTTTGCTTTAAAAGCTCTGATGGCATATGAGTCATAGGCTGTAATAAAAATGACCGGCTTTTTCCATTGCAGCTTTTCAAATATGGTAAAAGAAACATCGTCATCGAGCTGAATATCTGCTAGAATTAAGTCTGGATTGATAGCGGGAATTTTTTTAATAGCGTCTGATACGCTTTCAATTTTTGCAACCACATCTATGTCCGGCGCGATTGTTTCCAGTAAATTCTGCAGATAGATTGCTGCATATTTTTCATCTTCTATGATTATAGTCTTAATCATACGAATCAGCTTTGCGAATTATGAGTTGTTTTCATTGATGAGCGATACCTCCACACAAAACCAGCCATCATGTATATACTTAGCAGGAGCTTTAGCGCCTAAGTATTTGTACCTGCTTTCGATATTAAACCAACCAACGCCCACACTATCGGCTTTGGCATCCTTGGGGTTGTAGGTATTACGGATCAGGAGTTTGCCCGATTCGGTCATGCTAATATGAATCTCCAGTGGCTTTTCCTTACTAATGGTATTATGCTTTACTGCATTTTCAACGATGGGCTGTAAAATGAAATCAGGTATTGAATAGGTTTGCTGGATTGTATCAGGTATGTCGATGTTAAATAAGAGTTTGTCTTCAAACCTTACGCCCAGCATGTACAAATAGGCCTTGATGCTTTTGATTTCATCTTTCAATAAGATCCAGCCTGCGTTTTCTGTTTCTAATACTTTGCGATAGAAGGATGCCATGCTTTTGGTGAAATCGTAAGCAAGCTTTGGGTTATTGTTGATGGTAGACGCAATGATGTTTAGGTTATTAAAAAGAAAGTGGGGATTGAGCTGCTGTCTTAGTAGCTGCAGCTGCGCCGATAAGAAAGATTTCTCTGCTTGGTGCTTGGCATCTTTTTCTTTGTTGTACATATCATAGAGGCGAAGTGCGACGCCACCAATATAAAATACAGTGTGTATCAGAAAGAAATACACGAAAATGAAGCGCAACTGTTCAACATCTTTAAACTGAACATCTAAACTGCCTTTCAGTATCGCTGTGAAGATGGTACTATAAACCAGCATCAGGATCATACCAAAAATCTGTACAATCACAAAGTAGCGCATGATCATCGGGATATAGTTGTCCTGTTTTCTAAACTCCCTAGTGAATGATCTTAGTACTCTTTTCTGTAATTGTATGTATAAGTAGATATGAATAGAGCCCCCAATCCAATCGCCCCACATGGATTGATTCATATGGATGGGCAATCCTTCTAAAACGATATGCTGTAATACGTTTAGAATGAAGCCAAGCGTAGCATAGAAAATAAAATAGTAGACCATTCTTTTTAGCAGCATAAATCAAATGGTTTAATCCTTTTGAAATTAAACCATTTAGATTTTTATTTAATATCTATTTTGACAATACCCACTTGATACCATTGATCACCAATTGTGGCTCTTCAACTTGTATATAGTGTCCGCTCTTATCTGTTGTGACAAATCTGCCCAGATTACCTGCTGCGCTAGCCCATTGTTGGTGCAAAGCTGTTTGAATATCAATCACAAAGGAGGGATTCTCCGGTGTTGTTTTTCTACTAGTAATTACATAGACGGGAATATTTGTGATTGGCCCCTTTTGACTGATCTGCTGATAATTTTTCGTAAAGTTTGCTCTGAATTCCTCTTTTACTGCACCTTCCGGAAGTTGATTAAGCATACTATCATTTGCTGCAACAAGTTCATGATAGATCATGTCTCTTTGTGGTTGCGGAATGGTTGACAAAATTGTATCTAGTTGATTTTCATGTGTTGCATCTACTAATACAATGCCTTTTACCAGCGATTGATTCAAGTGATAGAACATGCGGGCATAAATACCACCCATGGAATGCGCTACCAAAATATATGGCGGTTGCACATTTGCGGCTTCTAAAAAGAGTTTCAACTCGTTGGCAATTGTAACGGCATCTCTGCTGCCTGGGATATTTGCCGATTTGCCAATACCTGCTCTATTGTATACAAACTTGCTGTACTGTTTTCCAATGCCTTGATACACATCTTTCCATGCAGAAAGTTCTGTGCCAAATCCGCTGATAAAGACAATAGACGGACTGCTGCCTTGGTTGATACTCAGTTCAACTTGTTTGTTGTTGATGGTTTGTACTACCGGTTTTATCTGGTCGCTGGGATTGATGATATAGCTCGACTTTTTACAGGCGGTTAACATCAACAGTGCGGCTGATATGATTGAGATTATTGAACGCATAAATAAGGTTTTGAGTTTTAAATAAGGGTGCAATTGCACCCTTATTGGTTTTTCTTAGAATCCACCAAATACTAAACTAACCCCAGCCGATGCACCATTGTAATTACTCTTTGCATAATACATACTCTTTGTATTACCGGTAAAGCGATAGCTGCCATAAGCTTGTACTTGCATCCACTTAGTAATCTTTGTATTGACTGCCAGTTTAGGTTGTAACACAAATGTGTAGTCGCCGTCTTGTCTTCTTGTTTTTTGTGCGTTGAGGATATCATTTTCCTGCCAACCGAGCGCACCAATTAAACCTACAGACATGTGTACTGGACTAGCTGGTTTGAATCTGTACTCAGAGTAGAGACCATAGTAATTCAGCTGAAAGCTCTGCTTTTTACCATTGACGGTTTGCTTGAAGAAAATGTTGTTGCCAGATGCACCAAACATAAACTTGTGGTTTACCAGTACGCCACCATAACCTCCAAGGTTAAGGGCTGCTTGGCCATTCACCCAGGTGATTTCGGCAATACCTGCGCCATGTCCGGTGGTGTGAGGTTTGGTTGTTTGAGCAGATGTGCTCAGTGTCAGTACTGTTAACGCCAGCAGGGCAAATACTTGTTTCATAGTTTCGTTTTTTTGTTTGCTTGATTTGATGACGTAAAAATGAAACCACGTCCCAACTAATGCATTAGGCACTTGACTGAATGACCATTTTGGATGTTTGAGCTGGAAAATTTTGTGCTTCCGTGTGGGATTATCCCGAAAGAACTAGCTCAATTAAGCTGGGAATAGAATAGGATGATGGCTGGTATCCGAAAATCATGCCGATTTTTTGGTAAGTCATGACTAAATCTCCTAAGTTTTTATTGCTAGAAAATCTGAATTTGTACAAAAAAGTGTATGTGCAAACAACTACTCAACATCTTATGTCTGTTACCCATACTATTTAGTGCACAAGTAGATTATACTGGTGTCTATTATCTGGGTGGTGAAAGCAAGGTGTTGGCAGGGAGACCTTACGGTCGTATTCAAGTTGTGCAGTTACCTAATCAGCGCGCATTTGTTCGCTTGTATTATATGAGTGGACTACAATCATCAAACTCCGCTGCTTTTAGTGAAGTATTGTCAATACAAGAAAAAGGAGTTGTATATACGACAAAAGAAGATCCATCTTGTAAAGTGCATCTTTCGTTTACTGATACCGGCCTGGTTGTAACACAGTCTTCAACTGCATTTTCATTTGCGTGTGGCTTTGGCAGAAATGTGGCTGTAGATGGTATTTATCGAAAGAGTAAGGAGCTTGCTGTAGCACCTATAAGAGTTGGCGAACATCGGATTAGTTTACAATGGATTGATGCTGCAAGCCCAGGTGTTGCAACAATTACAAGAAATACGAAAGCTGCAGGATATACTATTCTGGGACGTCAAGTACTAAATGGATACAGTAACAAGGATTCTTTATCAATCAAAGGAGTACTCTATCCATTATCTGATAAAGAGCTGCTATTTGATGGGTCAATTGTTTCACAAACAACCATGATCAACAAGGGTCAGCCATGTATTCGAAATGGCATCTTCACTTTTAAAGCAACACAGGGAAGAAAATATTGGCGGTTACAACAAATGCAAAACTGCGAAGGTGGAATGGTCGTAGATTATATCGATCTCTTCTTTTAAAAAAGAGGGCCGAGTAGAAACCCGGCCCGATGCACATGAAAAAAAGGAAAACCCTGAAAGATTTATCGCCAGCCACCGCCCAATGCTTTGTATAGGTTGACGGTGGTGCTTAACTGATTCTTTTTTGCAGTAACCAATTCTACTCTGGCTTTTAATGCTTGTTGCTGTGCAATCAATACTTCTAGGTAATTGGCCCTGCCATAGCGGAATAAATCCGCAGCAATATCTACTGCACTGTTTAGTGCGAGACTTTCTTTTTGTTTAGCAGCCACAATATTTGCCAGATTATTGGTTCGGGCTACTTCATTATACACTTCAATATACCCTCTTACAACAGTTTGCTGATATTGATACAGCTTATCCATTTGTCTGGCTGTGGCATTATTGAATTCTGCTTTAATGCCTGCTCTGTTAATCATTGGCATGGTGAGTCCGCCAATCAACGAATAAGCAATTGACTCAGGTGTTGTAAAGAGTAATCCCGGACGAAATGCCTGAAAGCCCAAATTACCTGTGATGTTGAAGGAAGGCAAAAAAGCTTTTCTAGCTACCGACAAATCTGTCTTAGACGCCAGCAATTCTAATTCAGCTTGGCGAATGTCTGGTCTATTTTGTAGCAATTGCGCTGGAATACCTGCATTGATTTTCTCTGGCAAAGCAGGAAACTGTGCAGCTCTTTCTATGCGTATAGGTGTTCTACCACAAAGGAAATTGATGCGGTTTTCTGTTTCCAGAATAATCTGTTGCAGCTCAATTCTGAATCCATTCAGGTTGAGTAATTGTGCTTCAAATTGTTTTACGGCCAATTCTGTAGACGCTGCAGCTTCTTTCTGCACTTTCACAATATCCAGCACCTTGCTTTGTACTGCAATGGTTTCATCTACAATCTTAATCTCCTGATCTAAGGCAATCAGTTGATAATAGGCATTGGCAATCTCGCTGATGAGGTTGGTCACCAATAGATTTTTGCCCTCTGCACTGGCCAGTAATCTTTGAGTAGCGGCTTGTTTTCTATTTTTTAGCTTGCCCCAGATATCTGCTTCCCATCTGGTTTGAAAGCCAGTGTACAAGTCAGGCAAATTGATCGGCACCAATTTACCGGGTTCAATATCTGTTACAATATTACCGGCACCATCCATGGTGTATAAACCAAAGCGGCGCATACTGGGTGCAATCAATGGATCAACTGTTGGCTTTAATGCTTGTGTGGTTTGTAACACATCAGCTTTGGCCTGCTCAATCCTTTGTTGCATAGACTGTAGGTCCCAATTTTTCACCAACGCCGTATCGATCAATTGCACCAGCAAAGGATCCTTGAAATAATTGCGCCAAGAGATATTCGCCAGATTGCTGGTATCTGTTTGTTGTATAAAATTGTCAGGCAATGCTACCTGCTGATTAATGGGCTTGATCTCAGGTGTTTTACAAGCACCCATCCAAATCAATGCACCATAGATCCAATATCGAGATAGTTTCATCATCTTAAATTGTTTCTGTAAATGGTTTTTCTTCCTTGCTTTTTGTCTTTTTCCATTTGTCTGATATGCTGGCAAACACCACATACAAACCTGGTATCAAGATTACGCCGAAGATGGTACCGAATAACATACCGCCTGCCGCCGCTGCACCAATGGTTTTGTTACCAATCGCACCTGCGCCGCTCGCCATTAACAATGGAATCAATCCCGCGATAAAGGCAAATGATGTCATAAGGATAGGACGCAGACGTAATACCGCACCTTCGATGGCCGCCGCAAATGGCGTCATACCTTCTCTATGCTTCATAGCTGCGAACTCAATAATCAGGATGGCATTCTTACCCAGAATACCAATCAACATGATCATGGCAATCTGTGCATAGATATTGTTCTCCAAGCCCATCGCCATCAACAAGAAGAATGCACCAAACACACCCGTAGGTAGTGAAAGAATAACCGGCATCGGCAAAAGGAAGTTTTCATACTGCGCTGCTAAGAGTAAGTACACGAAGAGCAAACAGATGATGAAAATATAGATGGCCTGATTACCTGAGTTTGCCTGATCTCTGGAAGAACCTGCCCAGTCGTAACCAAAACCCTTGGGTAGTTTCTGTGCAGCTACTTCCTTGATTGCAGCAATGGCTTGTCCGCTACTATAGCCTGTTTCCGGTGCACCATTGATCAGCGCCGATAAGTACATGTTGTACCTTGTAACCTGCTCTGGTCCGTACACTTTTTCTACGCGCATGAAAGAAGAATAAGGCACCATCTCACCCTGATCGTTTTTGATATAGAGTTTCATCAAATCATCCGGATGTGCGCGATAGTTAGGCAGTGATTGAACCATTACGCGGTAGAGCTGACCAAAGCGAATGAAGTTGGTGGCGTATTCACTACCAATCAAGGTTTGTAAAGTGCTCATCGCGTTGTCTGCAGTTACACCCTTCTGTGCGGCTTTGTCTCCATCAATATGCAATAAGAACTGCGGGAAGCCTGCGTTGAAAGTGGTGAATGTATTCCTGATCTCTGGTCTTTCATTCAATGCTGCAGTGAACTCCTTCGCTACTTTTTGTAATTGCTGCAGATTACCGCTACCTGTTTTATCCAATAATCTTAATTCAAAGCCACTGGAGTTACCATAACCCGGTACAGGAGGTGGGGTAAAGAATTCAATCTTTGCATCTTTGATGTGCTTGGTCTTGTCGAGCAGTGAATCAATTAATTGCTTATCTGTTGCATTACGCTGATCCCACTTCTTCAAGCTGATCAGGTTCATACCATATACGGCACCTGTACCTTCAGATAATACGCTATAACCAGCAAGTGAGGATACACCTTGTACGGAAGTCATACCTGCTGCAATGCGCTGTACTTCATCCACCACTTTCTCTGTTCTGGCCAGGGTAGCACCAGTTTGTGTGGTGATATTGGCATAGATCGCACCTTGATCTTCTTCCGGAATAAAACCAGTTGCTACAAAACGTGTAAGCAAGCCTGTTCCAAAAGTAAATCCAAGCAATGCGGCAAAAGTGATGAGTCTTCTGTTGGCAATTAAGCTGATCAGTTGTTTGTACTTGTTCGACAAACCATCATACCAGCGGTTAAACCCACTGAAGAATCTTTGTAAGAAAGTTTTCTTTTTGTCATGCGTATGCCCTTGATGTGTATTCTTCATGAAGAGCATACACAATGCAGGCGTGAGTGTTAAAGCGGTTACACCTGATAACACAATCGATACTGCCATCGTTAGTGAAAACTGGCGATAGAAAATACCGGTTGGTCCATCTAAGAATGCCACGGGAATAAATACGGCCGACATTACGAGAGTGATGGCAATGATGGCACCACTGATTTCATGCATAGCCTGTTCTGTAGCTTTTTTCGGTCCGATACCCGAGTGTTCCATTTTCGCGTGCACCGCTTCTACTACCACAATGGCGTTATCGACCACAATACCAATCGCCAATACCAGTGCGAATAAAGTAATGAGGTTGAGCGAGAAGCCCATCAGCTGCATGAAGAAGAAGGTGCCGATCAATGAAACTGGTACGGCCAGTACTGGGATAATGGTGGAACGGAAATCTTGCAAGAAAATAAATACCACCAATGCTACCAGAATAAATGCTTCCACCAATGTCTTGATCACTTCATCAATAGACGCATCCAAGAATGCAGATACATCATAGCTGATGGTATAATCTACACTTGGCGGGAAAGATGCTTGTTTGATTTCCTGCATCCTTGTTTTGATGTTCTCAATAACTTTCTTGGCGTTGGTACCCGGTCTTTGCTTCAATAGAATGGCTGCTGATGGTCTACCGTTTTCTTTAGAGATGACATCATAGTCTTGCGAATCAAAATCTACTTCAGCAATATCTTTTAAGCGCAAGAGTTCACCACTCACGGTACTTTTCAATACAATGTTTTCATACGCTTCTTTTGTATTGAACTTACCTGTGTATTTTAATACATATTGCAATGACTGTGGCATTCTGCCAGAGCCTTCACCTATTTTACCAGGTGCGGCTTCTACGTTTTGTGCACGTAAAGTGCTGATGACGTCATTCGCAGAAACATTGTACATCAGCATACGATCAGGCTTCAGCCAGATACGCATGGCATATTCTCTGGAACCAAGAATATCGGCAAAGCCTACACCTTCAATACGTTTGAGTTCGGGTAAGATATTGATGTCTGTATAGTTGTAGAGAAACTTTTCATCCAGTTGCGGATCATCTGCAAAAATGTTGAGGTACATCAACATACTGTTTTGCACTTTCTCTACGATCACACCTGCTTTAATAACTTCCTCAGGAAGTTCATTCACCACAGCAGCAACACGGTTCTGCACGTTTACTGAGGCAATCTCAGGATCAGTACCCGCTTTAAATACAATTTGAATAACACTACTACCGTCGTTACCAGATACAGACGACATATAAGCCATACCTGGCACACCGTTGATGGCGCGTTCCAATGGCGTTACTACTGCTTTTACGCAGGCTTCTGCGTTGGCACCAGTATAACGAGTGGTTACGGTTACTTCAGGTGGTGCAATGTCTGGATATTGCGTTACCGGTAACTGTGTCACTGCCAGTAAACCTAGCAGTGTAATGATGACGGAAATAACAATAGATAGAACAGGACGATGTATAAATTTAGCTGTCATGTACGCTTATTTGATTGTTGCCAGGCCTTGAGCAATGCTACTCTTAACGATATCCGGTTGAATGCGATCGCCGTTTCTTAAATTCTCAGCTCCTTCCAAAAGGATGTATTCATCTGCTGTAATGCCACCGCTCAGGATGAAATAATCCGTGATGCGCATCGCAGGCTTGATGAGTCGTTGTTGTAGTTGGTTATTCTTGTCCAACACATAGACAAACAGCTTATCCTGAATTTCGAAAGTGGATTTCTGAGGAATGAGTAAAGCGTTCTTCACAGTATTCGTGATCACGATTTTACCGTTAGCGCCATGTTTCAATACATTACTTGGATTAGTAAAGCGTGCACGGAAGGCAATATTGCCTGTTGCTTTGTCGAATTCACTTTCAGAAACTTCTACGCGACCAGGATGACCATATATGGTGTTGTTGGCCAGTATCAGGTTTACGCGGTTATTATCTAAGTCTTTGTTGCTGCTGATTAAGTTCAGGTAATCAGCTTCTGCTACATTGAAATAGGCATACACTTCTCTATTATCAGAAAGCGTTGTCAGCAGTGCATCTTCCTCTACCAGACTTCCTTTTTTGTTGGGAATTCTATTGATATAGCCGCTGAATGGTGCTTTCACTTCTGTATAAGAAATGTGTAGCTCTGCTAATGCAATTGCAGATCTGGCTTCATCGATTTTTGCCTGAATCATTTCCTGCTTAGCTTTTAGCATTTCCAATTCTGATTTGGAAACAATGCCTTTGTCGACCAGCAGTTGTGTATTCTTGATTTCTACGCCGGCATATTTGTATTCAGCTTCAGCGCTTTTCAGTTGAGATTTTGCTTTCAGCAATTCTTCCTGAAAAATTCTGCTACTTAGTTTGAAAAGAATTTGTCCTTCTTTTACATAGCTACCCTCGTCAACGAGGATCTGTTGAATATACCCTCTGACCCTAGAACGGATTTCGATGTTCTGAACAGAGTTGATTTCAGCCACATATTCTGTTTGATAAGTGGTATCCGTTACAACCGGATGAATGACTTTGTGTTTGCCTGATGCTTCACCAGTTTGTTGGTTCTTGTCTTTGCAGGCAGCAAAACTGATCAGACCTGTACATAACAGGGTTTTCCAGATAACATTGGGGATGTTGCTCATTTGTTCATGTATAAATAAGTAAGGAATACAGCGTACTTACGCTGTGCAGAAAAATCGAAAAAAAGGAATTAGGCCTTTGGAGGCGGTGCGGTTATATCGACGTAGCCGGGAAGAAAAGCGCTTTGTTGTGCAATCCTGTTGAGTTGACTGTTTGAGGAGTGCAATGGCTTCAATACGATTGGAGTAGCCAAGTCATCGCTGTATTCTTCGGATTCTTCCAGATTCAACGAGGATTCAGATTCCTGATCTTCTCCAGGATATTGATCTACCGGAAGTGAATGATTGTCTGGTGCATGATCAGCAGCATAGACGCTTGCGTGCTCAGTTGCATTTGCGGCATAGCCCAATTGGGGTGCTAGCAAGGAACAACTGATTTGCAACAGCATCAGTACTATGGCTGTCATTTTTTTCATGCGCCGCGAAAGTATCAAAATTTTGTTCGCTTTTGTCATGCACTGGACAAGCGGATGCCATATATAACCAGTTTGGGCTTGTTTTGTTGCGAAATAGGATTGTATTAACAAACGGCTACTCGATCATGACATTGCTGTGACAGTTTTGCCCTCCAGGAACACTGTGAATCAGTGTATTTTGTGTATCCAAATCCCATACTTGTACTGCTAGGCAGCTCGGTTATCCAAAAAGCCGGCCATTGTGCCATAAGTCATAGTTGCATAGTAAGGAAAGGCCTATTTTACTGCTCTTAATTGTTGCTATGTCTTATGCTGATTTCCTGAGTAGCTACCCTGATTATGCTACTACAGAAGCGATTGATACTATCCGTGCTAAAGAGTACCCTTTGCTGGATGCACAAGAACAAGTGTATTTGGATTATACGGGTGCTAATTTGTTTGCACAAGCCCAGCTGAAAGCGCATATGGAGTTACTGCAGCAGCATGTATTTGGTAATCCGCATTCTACCAACCCTACTTCGCTTGAGGCGACAAAGTTGGTGGAAAGAACACGCAGAACGGTGCTGGATTATTTCAAGGCCACTAAAGATTACTATTGTGTGTTTACATCCAATGCCACACAATCCTTAAAGATTATTGGCGAGTCTTATCCTTTTGATCATCGCGCACATTTTTTATTATTGTTCGATAACCACAATTCTGTAAATGGTATTCGCGAATATGCAAGAAGACACGGTGCCAGTTTTGAGTACGCGCCGGTATACATGGAAGATTTACGTATCGATGAAAAAGTTTTACAACAAAAGTTGCAAGCGCATCCACACAGAAAGCATAAGCTGTTTGCTTTTCCTGCACAGTCAAATGTGTCGGGTGTAAAACATGATCTAGGCTGGATTACCAAAGCGAAAGCCCAAGGTTGGGAAGTATTGCTGGATGCTGCAGCCTATGTGCCTTCCAGCGAATTAGACCTGAGTGTGGTGCAGCCTGATTATGTGAGTTTGTCTTTTTATAAAATGTTTGGATATCCAACGGGTATAGGTGCATTGCTGATTAAGAAAACGGCTTTTGAAAAATTAGATAAGCCTTGGTTTGCCGGTGGAACAGTGTCATATGTATCTGTTACAGTACCGGAGTTTTTTCTGGTAGATAATCAAGAAAGGTTTGAAGAGGGTACAGTGAATTTTCTCTCTATTCCTGCTGTGAAAATTGGTCTCGATTGGATGCAGCAACTCAACATGCAGCAAGTAAGAACCCGATTACATGCTTTAACGGATTACCTTATTCAATCGCTGCTTGCATTGAAACACCAAACAGGTCAGCCATTGATTCATGTATTTGGTCCGCATACAATGGAAGCACGTGGTTATACCATCATCATCAATTTCTTTGGGGCAAATGGAGAAAAGCTGGATGTATCCTTAATTGAACAGGCTGCTAATCAGCAAAAAATTTCTATTCGTATGGGTTGCTTTTGCAATCCGGGTATTGATGAAATTAATAATTGTATCACTTCAGAAGAATTGTCTGTATTCTATTCATCCAGAACAGATACGCATTATGATAAAGTACATTTTCTTGGAAAGATGCGTGGAGCTATTCGTGTTTCATTAGGCTTGATGAGTAATTATGCCGATTGCGAAAAGTTCATTAGCTTCTGCAGACAGTTTTTGCGCTAACAGGTCTTGTTGGTTTTTTGTATTTTCAGCATCTTAAAGCCAACCAACATGCGTACACTGCTTAGCTGTATCACAGCATTCCTATTGCCTATTTTCTTGTTTGCACAGATTCCTTCATCGCCGGAACGAAAAGAAGGTGAAGGTCCTTACACCCAACTGATTCTTCGTGGTGCTACATTAATCAATGGTACTGGTGCGCCTGCATTTGGACCAATTGATATTGTTGTAGAAGGCAATCGAATTGTGCAAATTAGCTCAGTAGGTAACCCCGGTGTGCCTATTAATCCTAATAGAAGACCTGCACTCAAAGCGGGTGGTAAAGAGATCAATTGCGAAGGCAAGTTTGTATTGCCCGGATTAATTGATATGCATGGCCATATTGGTGGAACAGAACAAGGCACACCTGCGGAGTATGTGTTCAAGCTGTGGATGGCACATGGCATTACCACGATTCGTGATCCATCATGTGGAAATGGGTTGGAATGGGTGTTAGCGCACAAGCGTAAAAGCGCTGCCAATCAAATTACAGCACCGCGTATTTATGCATACACCGCTTTTGGTCAGGGTAATAAAGGACCTATTGCTAATGCAGAACAAGCAAGAACTTGGGTAAATGAGAATGCAAAAAAGGGTGCAGATGGTATCAAGTTTTTTGGTGCTTCGCCTGAAGTGATGGATGCTGCTCTGCGCGAGAACAAGAAACTGGGTCTGCGTTCCGCTTGTCACCACGCACAATTGGATGTAGCTAGATGGAATGTGTTGAATTCAGCCAGAGCTGGGTTGACTTCCATGGAGCATTGGTATGGTTTACCCGAAGCCTTGTTTACAGATAAAACGATTCAGCAATATCCTGCTGCGTATAATTATAACAATGAGCAAAACCGTTTTGAAGAAGCCGGTAAACTCTGGAAACAGGCCGCCACGCCTTATAGTGAGCATTGGAATAAAGTGATGAATGAGTTGATTAGTCTGGATTTTACACTCGATCCTACATTTAATATTTATGATGCCAACCGCGATCTAATGCGTGCACGCAGAGCAGAATGGCATGAAGACTACACCTTGCCTTCACTGTGGAAGTTTTATGCACCTAGTAGAACATCACATGGTTCTTATTGGCATAGCTGGGGTACAGAGCAAGAAGTAGAGTGGAAAAAGAATTATCAGTTGTGGATGACTTTCATCAACGAATATAAAAACAGGGGCGGCCGGGTTACCGCAGGCTCAGATAACGGATTTATTTATCAGCTGTATGGTTTTGGCTATATCCGCGAGTTAGAGTTACTGCGTGAAGCAGGCTTTCATCCTTTAGAAGTAATTCGTTCTGCTACCTTATATGGTGCACAAGCTTTGGGTGCAGAAAAAGATTTAGGTTCTGTAGAAGTAGGTAAGCTGGCAGATCTGGTTGTAGTAGAAGCCAACCCTTTACAAAATCTACAAACCTTGTATGGAACAGGTGCTATTGAATTGGCAGCAGACAATAGTGTTATCCGCAGAGGTGGTGTTCAGTACACCATCAAAGACGGTATAGTATATGATGCTAAAAAGCTTTTGGCCGATGTAAAAGCCATGGTAGATGTAGAAAAGAAAAAGCAAAACTGGCAATTGAAACAACCCGGAATGAAATAATAAGGCAAAAGTGAAAAGCAAAAGGTGAAAAGAAGCAAGTGAAAGTGTAAAGTTTGATTTGAGATTAGTGAGGTTTAGAAAAAGCGAAGGTCCCGGGGGTGGGGACCTATTGGGGGTCATTGTTAAACATAACAATGGTTGATTAAAAGTAGGAAAAATCAAAAATCCCGCCAGATTTTGGCGGGATTTTTTTAAAGAAGGTGGTGGATATTGCATCCACGGTCGTTCGTTTTCAGCAGATAACTCAAGATGGTGAGTTGGTCTGAAATGCAGTAGATGATGTTTTTCATACGTTGCTTTTTGCTCTTTATACCGTTTGAACGGCTGTATATATGACCAATATTGGTACCAAAAAGTTGCCTTTAAGGCTAAAAAGTTTGCTAAAAAACCGGAAACGGGTTCCGGTTTTGGGATATATCGAGTGAGGATTGCTGGCTTATTTTTTGACCGATAGCACCGCGATAATCAGGCTGCTAGTGATGAATTTACCTTTCATATTGAATGAGTTGTATTTGATAAATGTTGTTGACAGTGCAAATGTCTATCATGGCGCAGGGGTGTGCAATCGCATGATTGTGTGAAAAACAGTGTCATCCTAAGCTCCGTAGTAGATTTTGCTACATATCCATCACATATTTGGGCATAAAAAATCCCCGCCAGTTGACAGGGATTGTGTTGCTTGCTATGGGAGAGATTACTTGTTCCTTACATATACAGCGCCTGATGCCTTGGTTACTTCCATATCTGCATCGGGTGTACGCTTCAATTCAATAGCACCTTTGTTTTGTAGTGCTACAGTACAATCGCCATTGATGGTAACACTGATGCCGGGAGATTGCAGATAACCAACAGAATACACATTGGAAGCACCATTCACGATCAGTTGTCTGAGTTTGTTTACTGTAAGTGTGATTTTTACTTTGTCTTTTAGTGAGCTGCCATTACTGCTCAGGTAAAGTACACCGTCTTTAATCTTCCAGTTAACATCGTCATGGGTATTGCCTTTAGAGAGGATGCGCATGTCTTTTTTGCCGGATTCAACCAGTGCTAGATCGATATCGTCGTCTACAACGATTTTATAATAATCAACACCAATGGTTACATCTTTGACAACAGAGGCTTTGTCTTTTTTTGAATCGCCGAGCGGACTAGCTATCACCGCTCCGGAAATCAGCACAGCTGCTACAGCTACCATTATTCTTTTCATAGTTCTTTGTTTTTGCCACAGGGTGGCGGTGATGAATGAATTAACGATTCAAATGTCACTTCATTTACACGCTGAAACAATCGCACAACTGTGTGAAAAATCAAATAATGGCATTTGGGTTAAAAGGGCTGAAGGCCCTATGAATAAAGGGAATAGCGAGCCTGAAAGATCGGGTTGGAAGAAAACCCACCACATAAAGATGTGGTTTTGGTGGTATGGCGCAGGTTGCACCAAATAAGCTTATTAGATTTGTTAAGCATGAGAATACTCCTAATCATTATCACCTGCTGGGTAATGCTGCCTGCTATAGGACAGAAGAGTTATTCCTATCAGCGTATCGGCAGAGACGATGGCTTGGGTTTGGCTTCTGATGTGGTATTTGCCACTTATCAAGATGCGCGTGGCTTTATTTGGGTGGGTACAGCCAATGGTTTACAAAGATTTGATGGTAATAAATTTATCGGCTACGGCTCTACGGCCAATAGTCAGCATCAATTACCTATAGGTGATCTTACCCAGATTTTACCGATGAAAGATGGTCGCCTGATGCTGTCGTTTAGTGCACGTAAGGAGATAGGCATTTTCGATCCGATTCATTTGTATTATGAACGAGTTGGTGTACAGAATCGGTCTGAACTACCTATACGAGCATCTTATCGCATTATACCATCTGCCGAAGGCGAACTATATCTTTTTGTGGCCCGATATGGTGTGTTGAGTTTCGATCAAAAGCGGAATGCTTTCATTGATAATAATCCTTTTCAGCTGCCACGTGGTTGGACACCTTCTATCAATGCTTTTCAGGATACTGTTAAGCGGCAGTGGTGGATTCCAAGTCCGGATAGTGGTCTTGTTCTTTATGATATTGCTTCAAAAAAATCATACAACTCAAAGCAGCACTCAGCAATACATCCAATTCTGGCCATCCGTGAAATCAATCCTGGCTTAACCGAAGTAGCAATTGATAAAAAGCGCAGGTTTTGGTTGTTTTCTTGGCAGATGAAGCACGAAAGAAGATGTTATGACGAACAAGCAAAACCATTGAAAGACACTTTGGGTCTTGCTGAAAACAGAGGTTACCAAGAGTTGCGCTATATCACAGAAACTAACAGAGGGGTGTTGTGGATGTATGGTGCAAATTCCCTTTATGTGCTGGATAATCTAAGTAAGCGTTTCATCTTCACACATGCCGAAACATCCAACAATCAGATACAGTATTCCTATGTACATCAGGTAATGCAAGACAGAGATGGCGGTGTTTGGGTAAGTACAGACAATGGACTGTATTATACATTGGAGACGAATAGCTCCATGGATGTGGTGAATTTTATTTTCAAGCCTAAGCTAGTTAATGAGCCTTATGAGTTTACAGATATTCTTGAATTAAAAACAGGTCAGTACTGGTTGAGTACATGGGGTAAGGGCGTGCAAACGTTGACCAATCGTTTTCAGCCCTATGATGCAAATATCTATCGTGCAATGCCGAAGATGGATGCTGTCAGTAAAATTCAGTATCAACAAACTTGGAGCTTGTATCAACATAAAGATGGCAAAGTGTGGATTGGTTGCCAAGCTGGTAAATACATGATCTACGATCCTGTTACCCAACGCACACAGTTCCTGGTTTGTACTGCAGCCGATAATGCCACCATCAGATATATTACAAGTGATCATCAGGGCAATATTTGGATGGGTACCCAGCGTGGTCATGTTATACGATACGATGGAAAATCATTCAAGAAACAGCAGCAGTTTAAAAGTGTGATCAGGAAAATTCTGATTGATAAAGCTGGTGCAGTTTGGGTAAATACTGAACAAGAGGGCGTATTCGAGTTGTCGGCAGATGGCGCAAAAGTGGTTCGCTATTTCAGCACGCAATCGCCGTATGGAAAATTATTTCAGGATGTATCCACCGATATGGATGAGCTGAATGATAGTGTGTTGGTATATGCAGCCGGTCCTTTGAATTTTATCAATAAACGTACTGGAAAAGTTACTTGGCTTACAGTAGAAAACGGGTTACCCAGTAACACTGTGCTTCGTATCAGAAAAGATCATCTTGGTTATTTGTGGATCAATACGCGAAACGGACTTTGTAGGTACAATCCGGTGAATCAACGATTCACTACTTATGGCAAACGTGATGGCATTACTTCTGCAGGCCTCACTATTGAAGCAGATTATCTCTGCAGCGAAAACTATGTGATGTTCGCCGGCAGCAATGCATTGTTATTCTTTAAGCCATCTGTTTTTGAAACAAGACAGCGACCGCCAGATGTAGTGATGACAGATATTCGCCTGTTCAATAAGTTTATTCCTGTGGATTCTTTGAACAGCTTAGCAAAAGTGCAGTTCAAGTATAGCCAAAACAGTTTTGTGTTTTATTTTTCATCACTGAGCTATCAGCAAAAAGACAAGCTGACTTACTATTATCAATTATCTGGTATAGACAAGGAATGGGTTGAAGTGAATAACCGGCAGGGGCAAGTAAACTATAGCTTATTAAGACCTGGTAAATATGTTTTCAGCGTCTATGCAGAGAATATTGATGGGGTAAGGTCAGCAAAGATTACCAAATTCAGTTTTGAGATCAAGCCGCCATTCTGGCTAACGAAGTGGTTTATCAGCTTTGCGATTTTCTTGTTGTTACTCGTGCTCTATTTCATTCACAGACTGCGCGTGAACAAGTTGTTGGCTGTAGAAAAACTTAGAAACCGCGTAGCGAGAGATTTGCATGATGATATGGGTAGTACGCTCAGCACCATCAATATCCTCAGCTCTATGGCTAAAACAAAAATTGGCACAGATGTGGCCAAGGCCAATGAGTATATCAGTAAGATTAGCGATAACAGCCAGCGCATGATGGATGCAATGGATGATATCGTCTGGAGTATTAAGCCTTCCAACGATAGCATGACCAAAATTGTAGCGCGTATGCGTGAGTTCGCTACCAATGTGTTAGAAGCCAAAGACATTGAACTGGATTTTCAGGTAGATGAGGCGGTCTATGATGTATCGCTAAATATGGAAGCCCGTAGAGATTTCTACCTGATTTTCAAAGAAGCGGTGAATAATGCAGCAAAATACTCTGGTGCCAGTTGTGTTACCATAGTGCTGCGTGTAGAACAAAAATTGGTGCTGATGCAGGTAAAAGATGATGGTAGGGGATTTGATCCTATAGCAGCAGATGGCGGAAATGGATTGGGTAATATGCAGAAAAGGGCAGATGCCATGCATGCGCAATTGCATATTACCAGCAGTATTGGTGCAGGGGCTACTGTAGAAATACGTGTTCCGGCGTCTTAAAGCACATCTTTATGCGGTTAATTAGGGTGTGTGGTTGGTGTAGTTTTGTCAACATTGAAACATTGTCATATGACTAAAGTATTAATCTACGAAGACAATCCTCAGCTCAGAGAGGGGCTTACCATGCTCATTGATGGTAGCGAAGGGTTTAGTGTAGTAGCTGCATTTAAAAACTGCAATAATGTGCAGGATGAAGTAGCTGCTTTTAAGCCTGATATTGTGTTAATGGATATTGATATGCCCGGCACCAATGGTATTGAGGGATTGAAAAAAATCAGAGAGCAGTTTGCAGATACCAAAGTGTTGATGCTGACAGTATTTGATGACAACAAAAATGTCTTTGAAGCGATTCGTAGTGGAGCCAATGGATATATACTAAAGAAAACACCTCCTGCAAGATTGTTGGAATATATTGCTGAAGCGGCTAGTGGTGGTGCGCCCATGACTGCAAGCATTGCTACGCAGGTGTTGAAGATGTTCTCTAGTCTCCACAATGAGAAGGGAGAAGATTATAATCTTTCTGAAAGAGAAAAGCAGGTCTTACAGTTTTTGGTGAATGGCTATAGCTACAAGATGATTGCTGCTGAAATGTTTATTGCTATTGATACTGTTCGTTCGCACATCAAGAAAATTTATGAAAAGCTGCATGTAAACAGCAAGAGTGAAGCTGTTGCCAAAGCTTTTAAAGATAAAATTGTATAGCCACAATGCAAATCAGTCGCTTTCTTAGCCAAAAGTTTCGCTTCTATACATTTGTGTGTATTGTATTGCTGCTATTTGTGCATGGCTACAATTTGCAGGAAACTTATCTAACACCGTTTTCAACTGTAAAAGAGCCGCTCACGTTTACTGCTTTCTTTGAGTACCTGATTTCTAATGGACTCTTGCGTTTCAGGATTCCTTTACTGTTCATGATTTCCGGCTATATCTATGCTTTACAGGATAGTAAGCCTTACTGGGAGCGAACAAAAAAAAGAGCGACAACACTCCTCGTGCCTTATCTCTTATGGAGTGCTTTGGGTTTGCTGCTGACTTTTCTTTTACAACGCAACGCCTATACCTATCAGTTTGTACAAGCTGCGCAGCTAGATCAAATGGGTGATAACCGAGTGTACGAGCAAATAGGAATAGGTGGAGTAGTCTTTCGCTGGCTATTAGCGCCAATATCCTTTCAGCTGTGGTTTATCATCGCGTTATTCATATATAATATGCTCTATCCATTCATTAGGTGGATGATTGTGCGTTATCCATGGATATGGATTGGGTTTACTGCTTTTCTTTGGCTGAGCTATTTCAACTTTATGTTTATTGGCGGACAGGGTTTGTTCTTTTTTTCACTCGGTGTGTACATACAAAAAGCTAATTTTAATATTGAGCGAAAGCCAAGATGGATGAGTATCTATGTTTGCTTTCTTGTTTATGTGGCTAGTGCTGTGATCAAAACATTTATGGCATTTGAATTGGATCCACAGGCGAACAGCACTTTTATTTCCTTACACATTTTACATAGCATCACGATTGTATCTGGTATTATGGCGATATGGTATGGTGCAGATATTGTGGTGAAGTGGTGTTTGCAGCAGCATTGGTTTTTATGGTTGTCCGGATTTTCTTTTTTCATTTATGGCTTTCATGCGCCAATGATTTCTTTTATGAGCCGTTGGCTTTTTTCCGTCCTAGATGGATTTCAATATTATAGGTTTGCTACCTATTTCTTAACGCCTATGCTGGTTGTGTTAATCTGTATCGGGTTTGGTTTACTCTTGAGAAAAGTATTGCCCGGTTTCTTCCGCTTGCTAACCGGTGGTAGAGGCTTCTAGTAGTTTTCACATATTTATGCGATTGTCTAAGGTGTTTTGCGCAACTAGATTTGTATTGCAATTAGATTCATATAGCAGTTTGGTTAAGGTAAAAGAGAGGCTTCCGTAAGAGCCTCTCTTTTGTTATCAGTTTCACATATTTATGTGGTTGACCAGATTGCAGTAAATGAGGAGATTTGTTCTGTTATTATGACTGCGTATTTAAAAATAGCCATCTTCTTTAGTACACTGTTGCTGCAGTTACCTTCAGATCAGCGATATGCGCGGATAGTGCCAACTATTGATGCACGTACAATACAGGATATGTTTCCTGAAACAACAGAGCAGGTGCTGAGTCCCTCTGTAGTGAGTGGAGCATTGGCCGATTACTAATCAATAGCGGTAACACACTGCATTGATATTCATACCTGCGCCAACGGAGGCAAACATTACCACATCGCCAGTGTTCAGGTGATGATCATCCAGAAAACCTCTTTTTACTAAATCAAATAAGGTAGGCACTGTTGCAACAGAACTATTGCCCAGCTTATGAATACTCATGGGCATAATGCCTGCCGGAATATCTTTCATACCGTATAAACGGTAGAGTGCCTTGATAAAACCCTCATCCATTTTCTCATTGGCCTGATGCAGGAAAAACTTTTTGAGATCACCTACGTCTACACCAGCTTTTTCAATACAGGCTTTCATCGCCGCAGGCACATGCTTCATGGCATATTCATACACTTTTCTGCCTTTCATTTTGATGTAGCGCACACGTGGATCCGAATCAGGAAAATTGGATTTACCCATGTAGAGATAATAAGCTTCATCAATGCAGTGACTCATCACGCTGGAAGCGAGAATGCCCGGACCGTCTTCAGCTACTTCTTTATATTCAAGAATTGTTGCACCTGCGCCATCAGAAAAAATCATACTATCTCGGTCATAAATATCAATTACACGGCTGAGTGTTTCTGTACCAATTACCAAGGCGCGCTTAGCCATACCCGCTTTAAAGAAAGCATCTGCTTGTATCACACCTTGAATCCATCCGGGACAGCCAAATAAAATATCATAAGCTACACATGCAGGATTCTGGATATTCAGTTCATGCTTCACGCGCGAAGCCAATGCTGGCAACACATCTGTTTGAATCGTGTGCTTAACGACGTTGCCAAAATTGTGCGCAACGATAATTTGATCAATGGTTTCAGGATCAATGCCCGCATCTTCAATCGCATGTTTAGCCGCAATGGTAGCCATATCTGATGCGTTGAATTCATTGCCCGCATAACGTCTTTCTTCAATACCGGTGATGTCGCGAAATTTCTCTACGATGTCTGTAGGAGCAGCATGAATACGCGCATGCGCTTCATCGTAAAAATCATGTACGGTAAAGTCTCTGTTTGTCTTGATATGTGGTGGAATATAGGCACCACTACCTGTAATCACTGTTCTTTGCATGTGCAGGAAATGAGTGACCTCAAATTAACTGATGATCAGCAGATTACAATAAAAAAGTCCCGCTTTTGGCAGGACTTTTTCACTAACAGTCTTTAGTTTTTATAAGTATTTGTCGCCCTTGCTGCGTTTTACTTCGGCAACATATTCTTTAATGGCTTGCTCTTTCTCTCTTTTACAGATGAGCAACACGTCCTTGGTGTCTACTACGATGAAATCATCCAGACCTTGTAATACCACTAATCTGTCGGGTGAAGAGTTCACCATACAGTTGCTGGCATCAATTACAATCACATTGTTGCTAGCAACAGCATTGCCTAGATAATCCTTATCCATATTCTCATAAGCACTGTTCCAAGTGCCTAGATCGCTCCAGCCGAAAGAGGAAGGAATCACATATACATTATCTGCCTTCTCCATGATGGCGTAGTCAATGGACACATTGGTACACAGTGGATAGATGCGGTTGATGGCAGCTGTTTCTTCTGCGGTATTGAAATGGGCTTTCTCATTTTCAAATAACTCTGCCATTTCCGGCTGGTACATTTCAAATGCTTTTACCACATTCTTCACCTGCCAAACAAAAATGCCCGCATTCCAGAGAAAATCGCCGCTGGCCAGAAATGTCTTGGCTATTTCCAGATTAGGCTTTTCTGTAAAGGTTTTTACTTTAAAGATATTTTCGGCAACACCTGTTGTATCGTATTGGATATAACCATAACCCGTGTTAGGGTGTGTTGGCTTGATACCCAGTGTAACCAAAGATTTGATGTGCGATACAAAATCCAAAGCCTTGGTAGCAATGTTTCTGTAGGTTTCGCCATCCAGAATCATGTGATCACTTGGTGCTACAATTAATGCTGCTTCAGGATCTTTCTGCAGCAATTTGTAGGAGATATATGCCACACATGGTGCAGTGTTTTTTCTGCTGGGCTCAGCCAAGATATTCTCAACAGGAATCTCCGGTAACTGATCTTTTACGATAGATACATACTCGTCAGAAGTAACCACATAGATATTCTCCTTAGGTATGAAAGATGCATAGCGCTCAAATGTCCATTGAATCAGGGTCTTTCCGGTGTTCAGGATATCGAGAAATTGCTTTGGATAAGTTGTGCGACTCTTAGGCCAGAAGCGGCTTCCGATACCGCCGGCCATAATGGCCACATAATGGTGTTTGTTCATTGGTGCTGTTTTGGTTTTGGATTTGGATTATATAACGTTAGGAGGAGCAAATTATGTTATTAAACGATACCTTCTTTTACTAAGTCGTGCAAATGCAAAACACCCAAGTAAGTTCCGGCATCGGCTACCAGTAATTGGGTAATGTCGTGATTGCGCATGCTGTCGAGCGCATCTACGGCCAGTACATCTGGTGCAATGGTTTTAGGATTGGGCGACATGATATTTGCAGCGGTGATATGTTCCAGGGAAGTGGTTTTTTCCAGCATACGGCGTAGATCTCCATCGGTGATGATACCGAGGATTTGCTTGTTGGCATCTACAACCGCTGCTACGCCCAATCTCTTTTCAGTTATTTCTACAATCACTTCTTTCAGCGAAGCTTGCGCGGAAACCATGGGCGCTTCATTATGTACATATAGGTCGGCAACTCGTAAAAAGAGTCGCTTACCTAGATTACCGCCCGGGTGGAAGCGGGCAAAATCATTGCCTGTAAACCCGTTCAGCTGCATCAGGCAAACGGCTAAAACATCGCCCATGACCATTTGTGCGGTGGTACTGCTTGTGGGTGCAAGATTGTTGGGACAGGCTTCTTGAGATACCGTGGTATTGATGATATGGTCTGCTGCATTGGCCAAATAACTTTCTGTATTGCCTACCATCGCAATCAGGGTATTGCCAAAGTTTTTGATCAGGGGAACCAGCACTTTGATCTCGGGACTTTCACCACTCTTGCTGATAATCAATACGATATCTTCTTTTTGCACCATGCCTAGATCGCCATGGATGGCATCTGCTGCGTGCATAAAAAGGGATGGAGTACCGGTTGAGTTCAGAGTAGCCACGATCTTTTGGGCCACAATAGCACTTTTGCCAATGCCGCTGATGACGAGCCTACCTTTAGTGTCATGAATTTTTTGAACGATGGCTTCGAAAGAAGCATCGGTGAATGCCTTAAGCCCAGCAACAGAGCTGGCCTCTAATTCAATGGTTTTCAGTGCGATATCTAGTATCTGACTCATGACGCTTCGCAAAGGTAAACTTTAACAATACAGCCCGCTAATTCCCTATCAACTTTATTAACTTCGCCGTCCTTCAAAAAAAAGAGGGTCTATTCAACGAATTAGCCCCTTTTGTGTTTAGATATCCGTCAGGTCCGGCGGAGTTTCGCTCAACAAAATAGTAGCGTCCTCTTCCGGAAAAATGACGTAACTTATAATAATTGTTCATGACCCCCGTGGAGGCGAAACTGATTTGATTGATGACAACGACGACGAAGAAGGCAGCAACGAAAAAAACCAAAACAACCACAGTAAGAAAAGCAAGAACGGCAAAAGTTGTGCGTACAGCTTTGCCCAAGAGCACTGTGGAATACGATATCTACGCAGGTTTACAGGAATATTTCGGTTTTTCTGAATTTAAAGGTAGGCAGGAAGAAGC
>JACCDH010760004.1_pt1 | contig 55158 bp, 45 predicted proteins | sample 7442481 | NCBI WGS metagenome assembly JACCDH01 (sample SAMN15323433, study PRJNA562643) | freshwater metagenome | isolation source: river surface water | place: USA:Blue River Watershed | collected 2017-08-15
CGTTAACTTTAGTATTAACACATAAAGACGGAAGCACTGATACCATTAAAGCAAACCATACTTATAACCAACAACAAATTGAATGGTTTAAAGCAGGTGGTGCATTAAACATTATCAGAAAGCAAGTAGCAGGATAGTATTTTTATAGGCTTATTTGAAATTTAAAGCCTAATAAATTATATACACATCAGATGCTTCGCATCTACTTAATTTTTAAAAACCCTCTGATTATTCAGAGGGTTTTTGTTTATTACTTATCCCTAAATGTTTTAAAATACTTCTGATAACTCAGCGGTATTTTTTATCTTTAGCTTATGATAAACACAGCACTTGTATCCTTTGGCATGAGCGGAAAAGTTTTTCACGCGCCATTCATTGCTACCAATCCTCATTTTAATTTAGTGGGAAGCTGGGAACGCTCCACAAAAAATATTGAAGCGGCCTACCCTGGCACTAAATCTTATAATAGTTATGAGGAATTATTAGCTGACGCAAACATAGATTTAGTCATTGTAAATAGTCCTAATGACACGCATTATGCCTATACAAAAAGTGCCTTGTTGGCTGGGAAACATGTGGTTTGTGAAAAGGCTTTCACGAATACTTCAGCTGAAGCACAGGAATTGGATGATTTGGCCAATAAAAAAGGGTTGAAGTTAGCAGTGTATCAAAACCGACGATATGATGCTGATTTTTTAACCTTACAAAAATTAATTGCAGACGGTGAAATAGGAGAATTATTAGATGTTCAAATTAGTTTTGAACGTTATCGTACGACACTAAGTCCAAAGAAACATAAAGAAGCTGTAACGCCTGGTGCTGGTGTCTTATATGACCTAGGCCCTCACTTAGTTGACCAGGCATTAATGTTATCGGGTATGCCTTTAGCGGTATTTGCTGATATTAGAATCACAAGAAAAGTATCTTTAGTAGATGATTATTTTACCTTGATTTTATATTATCCAGGTCATCGAATTACTTTATCAAGTGGTATGGTATTTATGCATCAACTTCCCGGTTATAAAGTATATGGCACCAAGGGAAGTTTTATTAAAAATAGATCCGACGTTCAAGAAAACGAACTGCTTGCTGGCAAAAAACCAAATACACCCAATTGGGGCGCTGAAGCGGAAGCTGACTATGGTACTTTGTATACCGATCATGACGGACTCATTACCAATAAAGTTATTCCAAGCATACCAGGTGATTATAAAATATTTTATGAAAAAATGGCCGATGCTATTTTGAATAATGCTCCAGTTCCAACAACCGCACAAGAAGGTAAAAATATTATACGTGTATTAGAGGCTGCGAGAAACAGTGCGTTTAATAAAAGAGTGGTAGGTATTTAAAAAAAGCCGTATGTCGCACCCATATTCAAAAGAAATTAAAAAAATATTTTTAGCCAATGCCGATGCTGCTATTGCTAAAGGGGCAAAAGCATATATGTTAAACCAATTTGAATTTTATGGATTAAAGACCCCATTGAGACGTCAACTTAGTAAAGCATTTTACAAAGCGAACCCCATAAAGGACCATAATGAATTAAGTACAATTATTAAAGAGTGCTTTCATGAACCCCAAAGAGAGCTTCATTATTTCGCTATTGAATTATTAGGTCATCATAAAAAACTATGGTCAAAAAAAACGCTACCACTCATTGAATGGATGATTACGCATAATAGCTGGTGGGATTCAGTAGATAGCACCAACACACATGTAATAAGTAAATTCTTTTTAACCTTCCCTGAATATATTGAGCAATACACTTTCAAATGGAATCGCTCCAATAACAAATGGTTGAAACGAATGAGTTTATTATTTCAACTGGTTTATCACGAAAAAACAAATACTACCCTTCTCGCCGAATATATAGAACATTGTCAATTGGAAGAGGACTTTTTTATTCGCAAAGCCATTGGCTGGGCCTTACGGGCATATGCTTATACAGATTCGAAATGGGTGATTAAATTTGTTAAATCACACCCTCAACTTTCTAACTTGTCAAAACGGGAGGCACTTAAACACCAATAAATTTTATGAATCATTCAATCAAAAATTTGAATTACCGGGAGGCAAAAAATTACAGAAAACGTTGGGTTGCGATTAAAGCAGAAAGTAGAAATGCTGTATTTATTGTATTAGGAATTTTATCTGCAGCATTCGGTTTTAAAGGATTTTTATTGCCAAGCCATTTTATTGATGGGGGCGTAACCGGTGTATCACTTTTGATAACTGAAATTACAAAATTTCCATTATCACCACTTGTGATAGTCATTAATATCCCATTTGTTTTCCTAAGCTATTTTGTATTGGGTAAACAATTTGCCATTAAAACAGCAGTAGCGATTTTGGGATTAGGTTTATGTATTGCCTTTATTGATTTCCCAAATATTACCAACGACAAATTATTGGTGGCTGTATTTGGCGGCATTTTTTTAGGGGCAGGAATCGGTCTAACCATAAGGGGCGGAGGGGTAATTGATGGTACAGAAGTACTTGCTATATACTTAAGTAAAAAGTTTAGTATTACCATTGGAGACATCATCATTATGATAAATATTCTAATTTTTGGATCAGCTGCATTTTTACTTTCTATCGAAGCTGCACTATACTCCATGATTACTTATTTCGCTGCATCGAAAACACTTGATTTTATTATTGAAGGTATTGATGAATACATAGGAGTTACCATTGTGTCCTCGCATTGCAAAGAAATTAAGGATATGATTGTGCAAACTATGGGAAGAGGCGTTACGGTTTATAAAGGATCAAAGGGGATCGGGAAAAGAGGTGAACGCAGCGATGTTGACATTATATATACCGTTATTACGAGACTCGAGATCAATAAATTAAATATTGAGATTGAAAAAATTAGTCCTACCGCCTTTGTAGTCATGACGCCCGTAAAAGATACTAAAGGTGGAATGATAAAGAAAAAGGCACACAAGCACTAAAGACCGTAGCGAGACTTTACTGCGTTGAAGTTGGCGGTTATTTCCGATTGAGTTAACACTCTATTGTAAGATAAAAAAGCAGCTATACCGCCAATGAAATTCCAACCTGTATCTCCTGCTCCTGCACTTCCGAGAAAAAAAGCGGTGGCCGATGACCTTATGGGAGACCAATAAGCGGAAGTTCCCTTCAAAACACCATCATAATAAAATCTAATATTGTTATTATTATCTGCCACAATGGTGTAGTTATGCCATCCTGTATTTGTAATAATATTTCTATGATCTAAATCTGTATTTGATCCGTCCTTAAAAGGTGTACCAAAACTGTCCCATATATTCCATAAAACAAAATTACTAGCTAACAGAAAATTAGGCCCTCCTCCTGCTCCGACTGTTCCTGTATTAAATAGCATACTATTAGAAACAGGGTAATTACTGGATTTGGCCCAAACACTAAAAGTCATTGAATTTGTCTTGGTATGTGGAATACTGACATAACTATTCACTCCAGTTGTAGTGAAATTAAAAAATGAAACCCCTCCTGAATTTACAAAAGTCCCCCCAACAATCGTTCCATTATTAGATCCTGCAATATCTCTCCAAGTGTTGCCAGAACCCCCATAAGATGATGAATAATTCGCGTCTAAATGAACAAGTAGCCCATTCGTTATAATATTAGGTGCTAATGCTGATTGTACAACACGAGCAGGTTCATTATTTTGAGCACCAAAAAAAGCTTTCTGTGCATTTAAATTAAATGAACAAAAAAATAAAACTATAGCAAGTGTCTTTTTCAATATTTGATTATTAATAGCCAAACCGTGATTTTAATGCGTTGAAATTAGTATTTACTTCCGTTGCTGTTAATGCCCTATTATACGATTGGAAAATAGAAATCCCCCCAATCCAGTTCCAAACATTATCTCCTGCACCAGCTCCCCCAATAAATAAAGCTGTAGGTGTTGATCTTGTTGGAGACCAATAACCTGCAGTGCCAGCTAAAACACCGTCGAAATATAATTTGACATTACTACTGCTTGCATCAACACATATCGTATAATTATGCCATGCTGTATTTCCAATCATAGTAGTAGAGTTTACATTAACTGCTCCATTTTTAAATGAAGTAATCGATCCGTCCCATATATTCCAACTAATCACTGTGTTCTCAAAAAAAAGATCAGGTCCTGAAGGACTCACCCCAGCATTAAATAGCATACAATTTGGAATAGGCACTGTATTTGCCCTTGCCCAAATATTAAAAGTCATGGATGTTGTTTTGTTAAGTGGTGCACTAACATAACTTGGCACATTTGCAGTAGGAAAGTTAAAAAATGAAACCCCGCCCGAAGTTGTAAAAGTGCCCCCTACAATGGTACCATGATTAGTACCGGCAATGTCCGTCCATATATTTCCTGAACCACCATAGGACGTTGAATTATTTGCATCTAAATTTTGAATAAGCCCAGTTGTTATAACTTTAGCAGCTAAAGTCGATTGTACGAAACGTGATGGTTCATTATTTTGAGAACCAAAAAAAGCTTTTTGTGCAGTTGAATTAAATGCACAAAAAGCTAATAATATAGTTGCGATTTTGTTCAATCCAATTAATTTACATCTTCTTTGCGTCTTCCAAGAATTTTGCTAATCCAATATCGGTCAAAGGATGTTTTAACAATCCTAAGATTGAATCCAATGGACAAGTACAAACATCTGCTCCAGCTTCAGCAGCTTTTACAATATGTAAAGCATTTCGGATGGACGCTGCTAAAATTTGAGATTGAAAACCTTGCACATCATAAATATGACGAATTTGACTAATTAATTCCATTCCATCCCAAGAACTATCGTCAATACGACCTATAAATGGAGATACATAGGTTGCGCCTGCTTTTGCAGCTAATATAGCTTGGCCAGCAGAAAATATTAATGTACAGTTGGTGCGAATTCCATTATCGGTAAACCATTTGATGGCTTTAATGCCGTCCTTAATCATAGGCACTTTCACCACAATATTTGGGTGGATTGCTGCTAATTTTTTACCTTCTTCCACCATAGTTGCAAAATCGGTAGATAAAACTTCGGCGCTAATGTCCCCATTTACGATTTCACAAATAGCCTTATAATGTGCAGCAATTGCAGCCTCTCCTTTAACACCCACTTGGGCCATTAAGGAAGGGTTAGTCGTAACGCCGTCTAAGATGCCTAATTCGTTAGCTTCTTTAATTTGGGCAAGGTTACCTGTGTCGATAAAAAATTTCATATGGAAAGGTTTATAGTTTGAAGATATGTGATATTAAAATAATTATAAAACCTGCTAAAAAAAATGCCACTTTACTATATAAAAATATAAAAAAGTGGCAGGCTACTCACATCGCACCGCTCAACCACCTATCCTTGCTACATTCCTGTCCTGGGGAGGTTCGGCAGGAGCTGGTCGTGTAAGACCTGCCGGTGCAAATGTAGGACAAATGAAGGGATTAAAAAAAGGTAAATAAAGCACTTAGAAAACAGTCAGAATTACCAATTTTGACCCGTATTTAATGTTGTAAACCCAATCAATTGGTCATTTAATGTGCCTGGTGTATGGTAATAAACTAAAATGGTGTACTCATTTTCGGTTTCAGTATGATCACCTTCCGTTTCCCTATAATCATCCATATTATTTGGATCATTTCGGTCCCGTAAAATATAATTATAACTATAATAGCCTTGTTTTAGTAATAAGGTTTTTTGGTAAACCCCTTTTTCAACGTCAAAAATCATTTCCGAATCCTTATCTAATGAATTATTAGTAAGCGCCCCTGACAAATATACTTTTTTATCCAATAAGGCATTATGCTGCTTTGTTACATAATAAAAATGAACTTTAGCATAATCATTTTGTGTTTCACTAATAAGCGACTCAGTATTCATTATTAAAAAGCCCCCATTTAAATCTTTATATCTTGCGTATAAAAGATCATTTCTTGAAAAATCGGGTTTTACAAAAATATGGGTGCGTTTGTCTATAAATTGAATGGCTTCCACCCTGTCTGATTTTAAACTTAAATTTTGCAAATCCAACCATCTTGCTTCTTTTCCACCCGGAAATAAAAATGTTGTTTCATTATTATAAACCAGTACAGTACCCCTTATAAAATCAGCCATTGATGCTGATTTAGCGTCGTTATACCGATTATTTTGAATAACCTTAATGGTTATTTGATTATTTTGAAAGGATGGTATGTTTTTTACATCCACGTTGACATTAATTTTTTGATGTGTATTTGAAATTGCGCCATCAAAAGGTTCCTGAATACTTGCATTTACAAATGCGAGTTCCTCAACAACATAAAACCTTTTTGTAAAAACCGGAGACTGTTTATTGCCACCTTTGTAAACTTTAAAAATATAATTTCCCGACATGGTCGGCCTGCAATTCACATTTGGGAAATCAAATTGATAGTGAAAATAGTTTTGAGCACTCATTGAGGAAACAGCATAGTTTGAAATCCTAATTTGATTAAATCCCCTCACATAGTTAAACTCATTCAAATCCGTTTTTTGCCAAGCACCGTCCATTAATTCAATTGAATAAAAATAGTCTTCATATTGTGCTTTAAAATCATCGAAGCTAATATGTAACATTCCTCCGTTATTCAAAGAAAGTATAGGAGCTGCTAATGGTTTTCCAGCTGGAGAGACAATAACGGTATGAATTGTGCTGTCAAATATTTGATCAGGGTTTTGTTGGGCATTCAATTTTATGCTAAAAAAAGCAACCAATATCAACAAGTAACAGTTTCTAGACATGATAAAACTTTTGTTATTTACGAAACTAAAGGAATAATCTAAATATATAAGTAGAAAAAAGTAGATTTGATAAAATTTTACTCGTTGAACACCGCTTTTAATATCGCCCAAAAAATAAGTTTCCCAAAACAAAAAAGTTATACGGGCTTTATTGTCAAACTTTCAATAGCAGCAACCGCTTTAAGTGTAGCGGCCATCATTTTAACATTGTCTATCGTAAATGGATTTCAAGAAAGTATTTCGAATAAGGTTTTTCAATTTTGGGGGCATATTAGGGTTAGTTCCGTAAACGGAGCCCCCATTGAAAGTAATATTAATGCCCCATTTAGTAAGCTACCATTTATTAAAAGTTACACTCCATTTATAAATCAATCATCCGTTTTATCCTATCGTCAGGACATTGAAGGTGTTGTTGTAAAAGGAGTTCCAACAAATTCTAGTTTACCATTTTTAAATAAAGGAAACTGGCTTAATACAAAACAGGATTCGAATCGAAATGAAATAGTCATTTCTGATGCTTTAGCCAACAAATTAAATATCCCAATGGATAGTACTATCCGACTTTACTTCATGACAAACGGTTCAGTACAACAACGTAAAATGAAGGTGACGGGTTTGTATCATTCGGGGATTGAAGAATATGATCGACAATTTGTTTTTGTGGATATCAACATGCTTCAACAATTAAATCAAAACTGGAAGCAAATTGAAGGATATGAAGTATTTCTGAATGATGCTTCAAACATTTCATTTGCTACTGACAAAATACAACAAAAATTGCCCGACAATTGGGTTGCCACAAGCATTTCAGATTACTATCCTCAAATATTTGATTGGATAAATGTACAAACTGTCAACAGGAATGTAACCATCACAATTTTATTAATCATAGCTGTCGTTAATTTATTGACTTGTTTATTTATATTGATGTTGGAGCGTGTCAATATGATTGGAACGCTTACCGCATTGGGCGCTTCGCATGGTTTTATTAGAAAGATTTTTTTATACCAAGCAAGTTTCATTTGTTGGATTGGCATTGCAATAGGTGCCATTATTGGCATGGGGCTAAGTTTATTACAACTAAAATTTGGCTTTATCCAATTGGACGAAGCTGCTTACTTTATAAAAGTGTTACCTATAAAAATACAATTAACAGAAACCATTTTGGTTATTATCGGCACCGCTGTAATAAGTTATATTTCTTTTTTAATTCCAACCTTATGGATAAAAAGAATTCCCCCGGCAAAGGCCATTAAATTTGATTAAAGCTGGTTGCTTTTCCAATGCGATAAAACTATTCCGGTGGCAACAGCAGCATTTAAAGACTCTGCCTGACCAAAACTAGGAATTGATACGGGATGCGTAACAAGTGACTTCAATGGCTCCCTAATTCCTTTGGACTCATTACCAATCACTAAATAGCCAGCTGTTGGTAGTTTGTTTTCATAAATAGATCCCCCTGAAAGCATTGTGCCAATTACTGGCAATTTTGGATTCTTTAAAATATTGTCAGCTTTTTCAGAATGAATGTTTACCCTAAAGCAACTACCCATCGTACTTTGAATCACTTTTGGGTTATACAGACCAACTGTATCTTCAGTTACAATTATATTGTGAATACCAAACCAATCAGCCGTTCTTATGATGGTGCCAAAATTTCCCGGATCTTGAATGCCATCTAGGATAATTGTTAATTGATTACTACCATCATATGAGGAATGTTGCTTTTTTTGAACCAACGCAATTACTTGATTAGGGGTTTGTAAATGACTGAGACGTGATAGCATGATATCATCAACAATCTCAATATCTCCCCCACAATTACCTAAATTGCCCTCCCATTCATTTGTTGCATATATTTTTTCTATCACCCAATTCGCCCTTATTGCCTCGTCTAGCATTTTTGGCCCTTCAATGATAAATACAGATTCTTGTGCCCAATGTTTTTTATGGGCAAAAGATTGAATATATTTGAGCTCATTCTTATTTATCAAGTTCATGTTATTTAGAGAGCTTAAAAATATTAGTTTCTTTTCAAGATGTTCGCTATTTGGCCTTTTATTTTTATTAAATGCCTGTACTGATCTCAAAAAGGCAATTGTACACGATTATCCGAAACAAATACCATTTGTATTTGACAATAAAATCATAATCAAGGACGCTGAAATAAAAAGTATTTTTCAGGATTTGAGCTTGAATTTAAACACTTACTGGGACGATAGCTTAAAGGCAAAAAGAGTTAGGCAGTATGGCATTTTTAATACCTTAATACAGCCAGTTGTTTATCAACCTGAACGTGTAAGCAGAACCGTCAACTACATGCAAAACTATTTAGCATCAGTTGGCTACTATCACCCTAATTTAGATTTAATCGCAAAAACCGATACGGTTAAAGACGAATATAGAGTTCGTTTGACCATGTCTGTTAAATTAAATAAAAAAACAATTATTGATACGGTTACATATTCATTAGGTAATTCCAAATTAGAAAAAATTGCCAATGACAATAAGCAATATGCATATGTACAAAAAGGGATGGCTTTTTCAAATGAATCCATCAATAATGAATTAGACAGATTGGTTAATTTATTTAGGACAAATGGATATTTTTATTTTACCAAAGAAAAAATATTTGCTGAGGTTGACACCATTAATAAATCATTAATGAACTTATACCTTGACCCTTTGGAACAAGTAAGCCAAATTGAAGAAGCGGGTAAAAAACAATTAGAAAATCCGAGATGGAAAATAAGTTTTCAATTAAGAAACGCCGATTCCACCATTACCAAAGCCTACCCCATTGGTGGTCAAATTTTTTATTCCGATTTAAGTTTGTCCGAAAACCCAGACGATGTTATCAACAAAGGGCGATCAAATAAAGAAGTTTATGATGACATTACGCATCAATTCAATAAATCTCTTTTTAAACCTTCTTTGTTTGAAGAACAATCCATTATCCACAGAGGTAATTTATATAATGAGCAACTGTTTTACCAAACGCTCAATAACTTTAGTAGTATAGGTGCATGGCAGCAAATTGATGCGAGAAACATTGTCAAGAATGATAGCATTACCATACATTATTTTTTGGTGCCTAACCTAAGACGCAGTGTAAGTGTTGACTTGGAAGGAAGTAGAAATACTGCACAATTAGGTGCAGGTAATTTACTAGGATTGTCTACCAGCTTTACCTATCGAGATCGCAATGTTCAAAAAAAATCAATTCAATCCATTTCAAATTTAAGAACTGGCGTGGAACTAAATTTGAATAATAGTAATATAACCCAAACATTACTTTTTAATGTAGGACAAACCTACAGCTTCCCCGTTTTGCTAATACCTTTTAAACAAGTTCATAAGTCAATTAAAAATACGGAGAAAACTAATTTTTCATTAAACGGTTCCTTTATTGATCGACTAGCCTATTATAGACTAAAATCCTTCACTTCCAGTTGGGGCTACGAATGGAAAAACACAAAAAAAGGAAATGAAAATTTATTTACTTACAAACCTATAAATGTTGAATTTTATCAACTACAAAAATTTGGAAAATTAGATAGTCTATTAATATTAAACCCTTTTTTAAGATCCTCCTTTAATGATGGAAATGTAATAAGTCAAACATTTAATTTCATCCATTCTGGTCCATCTTCAAAACACCCAAGGGTTAATAACTATTATAGAGTGGGCATCGAGGAAGCAGGTGGAATGCTTGGATTATTACCAAAAGTGCAACGAAATATTTACAGATATATTAAGGCCGAGATAGAAATGAGAAAACTAATTAAGTTTGATTACACTGAATTGGCTTGGCGTATTATGGGAGGATGGGGGAATAATTATAGCAATGACCCTTCATTAGGAGGACAGTTGCCATTTTTCAAACAATTCACAGCAGGAGGACCTTACAGTATGCGTGCATGGGGATTAAGGCAATTAGGTCTTGGAAGTTCCACGTTTTATGATACTAGTAGTAAGAGCCAAAATTTTGATCGATTTGGTGATATGCAATTAGAAACCAATTTAGAATATCGTTTCAATATTATACAATGGGGAAGTTATAAAATTGGCTCAGCTTTATTTGCAGATATAGGTAATATTTGGAATTCAAGAGACACAAAGCAAGACCCTAATGCAGGTTTCGAATTAAAACGACTTTATAAAGATTTAGCTATTGGAATAGGAACTGGATTAAGATTAGACTTTAACTACTTTCTTATCCGAATTGATTATGCAATGAAATTTAAAGACCCTTCTCGAGAAAATAATAATGGTTGGCTTGACCTTTATAAAATGAAGTGGACTGAAGTAAAATCGAATGGCTCAAGGGTTAATAATTTTGCGTGGCAGTTTGGTATTGGACTTCCATTTTAGTTAATTCGTTTACTAGATTAACTTTTCAGCATCACTATTACCATCACTATTACTACTACCATCCCCTTCACCATTACCATTACTTTCATTTCCTAGTAACATATCAACCTCATCTCTTAGGTCTTCCCAGGTGATTGCATCGGACACATTAAATTCACCAATTTTAGTTCGTCTTAACACACTTAAATACGCGCCCACTCCAAGCCATTGTCCAAAATCATTAACTAAACTTCTAATATAAGTTCCAGTTGAACAAACTACCCTAAATTCAATATTTGGAAAATTGATATTGGTGATTTCAAATTCTTCAATAATTATTTTTCTTGGATCAACTTTTACTTCAATGCCTTGTCTGGCAGTTTCATATAATCTAACGCCGTCTTTTTTTATAGCAGAATGTTGAGGTGGTAATTGCAATAACTCACCTGTAAAATGCAAGGCAGCTTCCTTAATTTTTTCAGTAGTAATATGATTAAATTCTTTAAAATTTTCGGGTGCTGATTCTAAATCAAATGTAGTCGTAGTGGCGCCTAAAACAAGTGTACCTGTATACTCTTTTTTCATCCCCATATAATCATTAATTTGTTTGGTACACTTACCAGTACAAATGATTAATAAGCCTGTTGCCAAAGGATCGAGCGTGCCGGCATGTCCAACTTTTTGAACAAAAGTTAAACCGCGCACACGTCTTATCATTTTAAATGAAGTCCAGCGAAGTGGCTTGTCAAGCAGTAGCACTTTACCTTCTAAATAAGGCACTAACGCATCAGGGATGGGTCCTTGTTTTTTCATCTTACTTAATGCTTAGTAAGCTCTAGCGAATAAAACTCTTTGAGTGGAAGGGTTGCCTGACAAAATACATTTACCAGCTTCTAATGTATTATCCAAAGGAATACATCTAATGGTAGCCTTTGTTAATTCTTTAATTTTTTCCTCCGTCTCTGGTGTTCCATCCCAATGTGCGGATACGAAACCCGCTTTTGTATCTAAAATATTTACAAATTCATCCCAGTTATCCGCTTTAGTTATATTTTGGTCGCGAAATTGTTTTGCGCGATTAAATAAGTTTTGTTGAATTTCAATTAATAAGTTGTTGACTGTTTCTGTTAAGCCGTCCATGCTTATACTTGATTTTTCTTTGGTATCACGACGTGCAATTTCAACTTGATTATTCTCCAAATCTCTTGGACCTACCGCGATTCTAACTGGCACTCCTTTTAATTCATATTCTGCAAATTTCCAGCCTGGTCGTTGGTTATCAGAATCATCATATTTAACACGAATTCCAGCGGCTTTAAATGAGGCTACTATTCCATGAATTTTTTCGTCCAACAATGCTTTCTGCTCATCTCCTTTATAAATTGGAACAATGACTACTTGAACAGGTGCTATTCTTGGAGGCAAAACCAAACCTTGATCATCACTATGAGTCATTACTAATCCGCCAATTAATCTGGTACTAACGCCCCAACTAGTAGCCCAAACATAATCTAATTTATTATTCTTATCACTGAACTTTACATCAAATGCCTTTGCAAAATTTTGTCCTAAAAAATGTGAAGTACCTGCTTGCAATGCTTTACCATCCTGCATTAAAGCCTCAATACAATAAGTTTCTTCGGCGCCAGCAAAACGTTCATTAGCTGATTTAATTCCTTTAATAACGGGAACTGCCATCCAATTTTCTGCAAAATCAGCATATACGTTTAACATTTGAACTGCTTCAGCAACTGCTTCCTCTTTTGAAGCATGTGCAGTATGTCCCTCCTGCCATAAAAATTCGGCTGTTCTTAAAAACAATCTTGTTCTCATTTCCCAGCGAACAACATTCGCCCATTGATTGACTAGTATAGGCAAATCACGATATGACTGTATCCAAGTTTTATAGGTATTCCAAATGATGGCTTCACTGGTAGGTCTAACAATTAATTCCTCTTCTAATTTCGCTTCCGGATCAACCATTAATTTCCCTTTATTATTGGGATCTGATTTTAATCGATAGTGTGTTACAATCGCACATTCTTTTGCAAAACCTTCTGCATTTTTTTCTTCTGCCTCAAAAAGCGACTTAGGCACAAACAATGGAAAATAAGCATTTTGATGGCCTGTATCCTTAAACATTTTATCTAATGCAGCCTGCATGTTCTCCCATAATGCATACCCATAAGGTTTAATTACCATGCATCCTCTAACGGCACTATAATCGGCCAATTCTCCTTTTAAAATTAAGTCATTATACCACTGGGAGTAATCCTCAGCTCGGGTAGTTAATTCTTTTGCCATTTTTTAATAAATCTTAACATTTTTGATTCTAAAAACAATCTACGAAAAAAGACCTATATGTTATTTTGTCGTAACTTTGAATTAGCAAATGTATGCTAATTTAAGGGCATATTAAAACCTAAACTATTTCAACATGAACAAGCAAAAAATGGCTTTCCAATTTAGACTCATCCTTATGGGTTTAATTACGATTAGTTGTGTAGGCATGAGTTGTACTAGTTTACAACAAACAGCGGTTGCTACAACTGACGATTTATATTACACACCCAATAATAGAGAAACTCCATCGAAGGCAAATAATGATGTTGCAAGAAATGAAAATAGATATGACAATAGATATAATGCAAACGATGAGGAGCAAGGTGAATATCAGGATTACCAATCCTATCCTGATGACAGATATTTAAGACTAAAAGTATCTAACAGAAATCGTTGGGATTTGATTGATGATTTTGGATATTGGAATGATCCAAGATTCAATTATGCATTCTACCCTTCCTATGGTGGATGGAATAGCTGGTATAACGGTTTTTATGGATCATCCTGGTTTAATCCATTTGGAATCAATATGGGATTTGGTTGGGGTGGATATGCTCCTTTCATGAACTCTTTCAACAATTTTGGTTGGGGATTCAATGATTTTGGATGGGGAGGTGGTTTCGGATGGGGCGGCGGATGGGGCTGGGGGGCCGGCTGGGGTGGAGGTTTAGGATGGGGCGGTTTAGGCTGGGGTTATGGTGGATGGAATCCATATTTAGCTGGATTTTGGAACCCTTACGCAGGTTTTTATGATTATTATGGTGGATTCGGGGGTGTACTTCCAGGTCGAAGAATACATTACCAAGATCCTCGCGCAACTCAAACAAGTGCTCCTGCATTAGCTTCCTATCGCAATCAATCTACTTCGAGGAACTTTAACAATACTACCAATGTTACAACTGGTAATACTCGATATACTGGTAATGCTAATTTGAATAACAATTTTAGTAATCTAGTTAAAAGAGTGGTGACAACAAATTCGAATGTAAACAATGCGAATAGTTGGGATAGGCCAGCTCGCTCGTTTAACAACAATTATAATATCAATAAAGTAAATTCAAATTCCGCTAATAATAGTATCAGATCAAACTTTGCTCCATCAAATAACGTAGGTGGCCGAAGTGGTGGATTTAATAGCTCAAGCGCTCCTGCAGTAGGTGGACGCGCACCAAGACAAAATTAAAATTTATACGCTTTTGATGAAGCGTACAATTTAAAAGTTCAATTATGAAAAGATTTTTATTAATGATCTTATTGGGATCAAGTTTAAATATGTTTGCCCAAGATCCTGAGGACGGATTAAGATTATCATGGTTTGCACCAAGTGGAACAGCAAGAAGTAATGCATTGGGAGGCGCGATGGGGTCATTAGGTGGCGACCTATCTTCAAATCATATCAACCCTGCTGGACTTGGTTTTTATAAGTCGGGTGAACTTTTACTTACTCCTAAATTTGCCCTTCAATCTAATAATTTGAATTATTTAGATAAGCAAAGTAGTTCCAATGCACACAAATTTAATTTTGGAACTATTGGCGCTGTATTTGCAGACGGCAAAAGAAAAAACAATTGGACGAGCTCCGCTTTTTCAATTACATACACTCAAATTGCTGATTTTAATAATCGTGTTAGTTTTAGTGGAAAAAACAATTTCAGTAGTTATTCTGAAAAATATTTAGAAGAGTTAATCAATGATAATGCCGATACCCTATCCGCTTTAAACAATTATATTTTTGGTAGCTCATTGGCATTTAGATCATACTTGGTTGATACGATGGCTGACGCAAGTGGTAATGTAACTGGATACCAAAGCTTGGTTCCTATTTCAACGGGTGTTAACCAATCCTATAACTCAGAAACAAATGGTGGTTATAATGAATTGGCATTTGGTTGGGGTGGCAATATGGAAGATAAATTATACATAGGTGCAAGTTTTGTTATGCCAATGATAAATTTTAATCGATCTATTACTTATTCAGAAACAGATATCACCAATAATGCAAATAACTATTTTGGTGGCTTTTCTGTGAGTGAAGATTTTAGTTCAAGAGGTTGGGGAATTGGTGCAAAATTTGGAATTATATACAAACCAGAGTCTTACTTAAGAGTTGGATTTTCATTACAAACACCTCAATTAATTTCATTTAGGGATCAAATTAGCGCCGACATGACAACGAATACTGAATCTTATGCAGGTTTGTTATCAGTGTCCTCTAGTGAATTAAATGAAGGCTTTCCTGGCTTTAGAGAATATACTATTGCAACTCCTACTAAGCTTAACTTTAGTGGTAGTTACTTTTTTGCTAAACCAAATAAACCAACGCAACCATTAGGTTTTATCAGTGCTGATTTAGAATATGTAAACTATGCAGGTACTCGTTTTTATTCAAATACTTATGACCAAGCGACTACCGACTACTATAACAATGTAAACACCACTATTAAAGCAGCATATAAAAACAATGTTAATATTAAAATTGGCTCTGAATTAAAGCTTAACAATAACTGGATGGCTCGTGCAGGTGTAGCTTATTTTGGATCACCTTATAAAGATGAAAACATTAAAGCATCCTTATTGAATTTAAGTGGCGGATTAGGATACAGAACAAATAGACATTTTATTGACTTTACCATTGTTTCTACTTCAAGCAGGGATGCTATTTTCCCTTATCGCTTGAATGACAAACCTAACACCTTCGCTGCCGTTAATGGAAACAGATTAATGTTTAATATCGGTTACGGTATTAGGTTTTAGAAATTATTAAAAAGGGTTATATCTAGCACTCTAATCATGAATAATCTACAATCAATAATCTATAATAAGATTACAACAATAAGAAAGGCGCATCAACGATGCGCCTTTCTTATGCTATATGATATTTAAATCACGCTGAATAGTTATAGTTATTACTTCCTGAAAAGGAATTACTTCTATTTCAAATCAGTTGTTTTTAATCCTTGATTCGCTTTAATATCAGTATACTTAACATTAATCTTAAGTTGTCCCATATCAATTAATTGTTCAGTTGGTACTTGAACACCATTGATGTTTTGGTAAGCATTGTAAAATTCTTGTTGTGTTACAATACCTCTTCCAGGAACTTCTTGTGATTTAGCAGTCTTTAACAATAAAAATGTTTTAGCGTCATAAAAACGATGAGACACTTTACCTGAAGGGGTTGTAAGTTCTAAATCAATGGCGTCTTTACCATCAACTTTTTCAGCACCTACAATTTTTAACTTATACCCTTTTGATAAATAACTCAATTCAGGAATTAATAAAGCACTTTCGTCTAACCCTTCTTTTACTTCATCTGTGATAGGTGTTTCCATTCCTTGCTGACTAACTGAATACTTACCATCAACAACTGACTGTTTCATAACAGCCATTCCACCCATTGACATAGTCGTTACTGAGTTTCCTGGAGTGATAATTGTTTGTGACATTTCTAAAGTTTGACCCATTAATGAGGCAGAACCTTTTAATTGAATGTCTTTGATAGCAGCAATCGCTTCCGTACCACCAACTGCTGAAACTACTTTTTGTAAAAGAACTTCAGGTGTAATTGAAATATCAGCCTTAGCTTCCGTTGGAGCCGCTATTTCGTTTCCTTCAATATCAAAGTACTTAACAGGACCATATTTTTCTAATCCTTTTGCAATTTGTTTTGCATTACCAACAATAACAATATGCATTTTTGAGGTATTCAATAAAGCTTTACCAGCGTCTTGTACTTTTTGCGCGTCAACTGCAGCTAAGTTGGTTAAATATTTTTGATAATAATCAGCAGGCAAATTGTTTTGTGCAATTTTCAAAGCAAATCCAGCAATGGTTGCAGGATTTTCTAAAGAGCGTGCAAATCCACCTGATAAATAATTTTTCATTCTATTTAATTCCGTATCACCTACTTTTTCATTAAGGATAATATTAATTTCTCTCAACAACTCTTGAACTGAACTATCCGTTTTTTCATTACGAACCGAAGCTGATGCTTGGAAAATACCTACTTGGCGGCTTGGATTTAAGGAAGAATAAGCACCGTAAGTGAAAGCATGTTTTTCACGAAGGTTAGCAAACAAACGACCAGAGAAACCACCACCTAAAATATTATTCATCACTGATCCAGCAATTACATTTGATGAACCAGGATGTAAATCAACCGCTGACGCAATTGTTACAACACTTTGTACACTTGCTGGTCTATCAACAATGGCAACATATGTTTGACTTGGACTTACCGGCTTTGCAAAATTTTGTTTAATTGCAGTACCCTTCGCCCAGGCTCCAAAACTTTTTTCAGCCAACGCTTTTGCAACAGCAGGCTCAATATCACCTACAAAAACCAAGTAAGCCATATTAGGTTTCCAATAAGTACTTAAAAATGATTTAACATCATTAATAGTGATGCTATTCACTGTTTTAGTGGTCATTATTTCACCGTAAGGGTGTGAAGCACCATATACTAACTTTTTCACAACATTACCTGAAATCGCATCCGCATCATCTTTATTTGATTCTATCCCAGACAATGTTTGTTTACGAATTTTCTCCAATTCATCGCTCGCCAATGCAGGTTTTAATACTACCTCAGCCATTAAGGACATTAAAGCCGGAAAATTAGACTTAAGAGAACTAACTGATGCAGACTGACTTGAAGTAGACAAGGTTCCTCCTAAAAATTCAACTGCTTCGTCTAATTGTGCTTTTGATTTTGTAGTCGTACCTCTTTTCAATAACTGACCCGCCATGTCGGCAACGCCCGCTTTATCGCCTTCGGCGAAACCATCATAATCAAATGCAAGCGATGCAGTGACTCTAGGTAATTTTGTATTTTTTACGACGAATATTTGCATCCCATTAGCCAATGTGTATTTAACAGGGTTGCCTATTTGTATTAGTGGTGCCTTTCCAGGTGCTGGCGCTTTTGAACGATCTATTGTTTGTGCCATTGAAACTATCGGCAACAATAATAAAGCGATGTATATCTGTTTTTTCATAAAATTATTTTTTGTATTGTGCATTTCAATTACGCAATTACTTTGTAGTTGATTTTTCTTTTGGTACATAATAAAGAACAACACGATTGTCCTTATTTAAATATTTTTTTGCCACATTTAATACATCCTGTCTAGTTACCTTATTGTATTTACTCAATTCTGTATTAATTAAATTAGCATCCCCAAAATACACTTCATTATTAGCTAAGCTTTCAGCGATTCCCGCCATTGTACCATTACTTGTTACAATTTGTGTGGTGATTTGATTCTTTACTTTTTGAAATTCTCTCTCACCTACTAAATCGGTTTTTAAGTCATTAATGATGCTATCCATACTTAATTCCAAAGCTTCAATTTTTACACCCATATTCGCAATGGCTAAGGTGATAAATAATCCCTCGTCCTCATTGAAAAACGGTGCTGATTGCGCTGCTACTGCTTGTTGTTTTTTATCTACTAATGTTTTATTCATTCTAGAAGACTCTCCGCCTGATAAAATAGTCGACAACACGTTAAACGCATAATATTCGTCACCGCCTTGTTTTGGTGCTCTATAAGCCTGAAATACGCCTGGTAATTGAATATTGTCTTGAATCACAGCTCTTACTTCTCCTCCCAAAGCTGGCTCCTTAATAGTAGGTCTTGGAATTACATTTGTTCCTTTTTTAATTGGACCAAAATAAGCTTCGATTTTCTTTTTTAAATCTGCTTTATTAAAATCACCGGCAATGGATAACACGCAATTATTAGGTACATAAAAAGTTTTATAAAAATTTATGAACTCGTCTAATTTAGCTGCGTTCAAATGATCCATACTTCCTATCGGTGACCATTGGTAAGGGTGTACTTTAAAGGCGCGCTTTAACACTTCATTCAAAAAAGAACCATAAGGACGATTGTCCATTCTTTGTCTTTTTTCCTCTTTAACTACTTCGCGTTGTGTATTCACTCCAATTTGTTCAATTTTCGCATGCATCATACGCTCACTTTCCAACCACAATCCCAAATCCACTTGATTGGATGGTAATAACTCATAGTAAAAAGTACGATCCTGTGAAGTATTGGCATTTAAAGCACCACCAGCATTAGTGATATATTTATCAAACTCACCACGCTTAATATTTTCAGAACCTTCAAATAATAAGTGCTCAAAGAAATGCGCAAATCCTGTACGCGCAGTGTCTTCATTTTTTGAACCTACATGATACAAAGCGGTTACAGCAACCACAGGTGCACTATGATCCTCATGTAAAATTACTTTTAGTCCATTGGGTAAAGTGTATTTTTCAAACTGTATGGATTGCCCTTGTGCAATAAGCTGGGTAAAGGCCAAACAGCATACAAAAAACAGTACTGATTTTTTCTGCATAAAATTGTTTTATAATTTAATATTGAGGATAAAACTAAGGCTATTTGTATATATAAAGAAAAAACTAGGCGGTGATTTATCCCCCAATTATTCGGTCAGGGCTTAAGCTAAATGCCTCATACCACTTAATTTCAGGGTCTTTTTTAAACCAGGTCATTTGCCTTTTAGCATAATGTCTCGTATTTTGCTGTATATTTTCTAAAACCTTTGATTTTTCGATATTCCCTTCAAAAAACGGGACCCATTCTTTGTAGCCAACGGTTTGTAAGGCATTTAAATTAAAGTAGGATAATAGTGATTTTACCTCCTGTTCCAAGCCTTCTTCGACCATATTCAAGACTCTTTGATTGATGCGCTCATATAATAAAGGTCTAGACATTTCTAAGCCAATTTTGACAATATTAAATGGACGAACAACCTTATTTTTTTGCTGAAAACTTAAAATTGAGGCTTGGGTCCCAAGCTTTACTTCCAAAGCACGCATTAATCTTTGGGGATTTAGTTGCTCACCCTTTTCCCAATAGGCGGGGTCCTTGACCGACACTTCCTTTTGTAACCATCTTAAACCTAATTTTTCATACTGATTTATGATACCCTCTCTAATTGTTGGATCAATTTCAGGAATTAAATCTAATCCTTCACAAAAAGCTTTAATATATAAGCCGGTTCCACCCACCATCACAATTGAATCCTTGGAAGTAAATAATTCATTCACCTTTTCAAGTGCATACTTTTCAAAAACTGCTGCATTTACAATATCGTTAATCGAATGGCTAGCAATAAAGTGATGTGGAACTGCCTCCAATTCCAATTGACTTGGCCTAGCTACCCCTATATTCATTTCTTGATAGCATTGTCTAGCATCAGCTGAAATAATCTCAGTATTTAGTGCTTTTGCTAACGCTATAGCAAACCCAGTTTTACCCACTGCAGTAGGGCCTACAATAATATATACTGTTTTAGCTAAAGACAATATTGGAGATTTAATTATTTAAGATCTAGTAGGCTTCGAAAGAATCGTCTAAAAATCCGCCATTGCCTGAGTCACTATCTTCATTTGAATCTTCATCGGAATCATCGTCTTGGTCTTCGCCATCATCAGCGCCATTCGCATCATCTTCACCTTCTTCACCAAATCCATCAGTAGCTTCAGACAAATCATACTTTTCCTCAATATCAGCGAATTGTTTACCCAATAATCCCTTTGAACCATATTGCATCGGGCCAACTCCTTCAACTCTTGATACTAATGGATAAGTTAATTCCATATCGGCATCGGCGTTTTTGATTACTTGTATTAATTCAATTAGGAACGTCCATGTTTTGGCAAAATCATAAACATAAATAAAGTGCTGATTCGTGTCAATAATTTCAGTGCCGATGGCTGTTTCATTCATCAATAAAGGCGAAGCGATATATTCCTTATCATAAACTTCTTTTGAAATTTCACGTCCTCTTTTCCAGATATCGTTACTTCTATAAAAAGTAGCTCCATGAATTTGATCAAATTCAAAAGCCTTTAATATGATGTTATGTAGGTCTAAAAAGTTTTGTGTGTGCTTAATTGAAATGTCTCTATAAATAGCATCGTCATCCTCCCAATAAACTCTGAATTTTAAAATGGCCATATAGGTTATTTGAAGCGCTAAATTACAATTTTATTATAGGAAATAAGCCTAGTTTGGCGCCTTCTTTCAACATATATGCATAGGCTGCATCATAGTCATTGGTAATATCACCATCTAAAATAGCCTCCCTTATTGCGTCTTTAATTATTCCCACTTGTTTTGAAGGCGAAATATTAAATACTTGCATAATCATTTCACCCGTTATCGGTGGCTGCCAATTTCTAATACTATCCTTTTCCTCTACCTCCTGCAAGCGTACTTTCACAAATTCAAATCCTTGCAAATATCTTTTTACTTTGTTTTGATTTTTACTTGTAATGTCAGCAGCACATAATAACATTAAAAAATCAATGTCATCACCTGCGTCAAATAACAAACGACGAATGGCGCTATCGGTTACATTTTCCTTTGTCAATGAAATAGGTCTTAAATGTAACGCGACTAGTTTTTGAACCATTTTCATTTTTTCATTCAAGGGCAATTTTAATTGCGTAAATATTTTCGGCACCATTCTAGCTCCTACTACTTCATGCCCATGAAAGGTCCAGCCAAATCCTGTTTCGAATCTTTTTGTTTTGGGCTTTGCTATATCATGTAGCAGTGCCGCCCATCGTAACCATATATCATTGGAAGTGCTTGCAACATTGTCTAACACTTGTAGCGTATGCGAAAAATTGTCTTTATGTCCAATACCATCAAGCGTTTCAGCCCCTTCCAATTGTAACAATAATGGAAATATATGTTGTAACAAACCCGCTTCTTTTAATAAATACCAACCCTTTGAAGGCGTTTTAGTCATCATTATTTTTTGCAACTCATCGGTGATACGCTCTTGTGAAACAATTTTAATGCGATCAGCAATTTGCTTAATACCTTCAAAAGTTTCAGGCGTAATCGTGAAATCTAATTGGGTAGCAAATCGTATGGCACGCATCATGCGTAAAGGGTCATCATCAAAAGTTTGCGTGGGTTGTAAAGGCGTTTTTAAAATTTTATTTTCCAAATCAGCTAAACCACCAAAAGGATCAATAATATGTCCAAAATGGGAAACGCTTAATTCAATAGCCAATGAATTCACAGTAAAATCTCTTCTATTTTGATCGTCCTCAATGGTACCAGGACTTACCTCGGGCTTGCGACTATGTCTTGCATAACTTTCCTTACGAGCACCCACAAATTCAATTTCAATGTCTTCAAATTTCACCTGTGCGGTACCAAAAGTTTTAAACAAAGCAACGGGTGGTGAAGGATGAAATAATTTAGAAAATGTTTGTGCTAAAACCATTCCATCACCAATGCATACCACATCAATATCCTTAGTAGGGCGACCTAATAATTTATCACGCACAAATCCTCCAACAGCAAAAGCGGGTACCCCAATTTTTGCGGCGGCTTCAGCTACTGCTTTCAATAATTCGGTCTCTCTTGAATTGAGTTGGATCTGCATGGCGCAAATGTACTAATGTTGCTTCATTTGAACCAATGGAGCATACAATTGTTGCATTTGAATGGTATTTCCACAATTAAAATGATTCATTGGGCAAGCTTTCCTACCATGTATGCCACAAGGCTTACAGGTTAGTGTTTGCTGTGTCTCAACAATAAACGATTTGTCAGACAATGGGCCAAAACCAAATGCAGGAATAGTCGAACAGAAAATAGCCACAACTGGGGCATTGACAGCTGACGCAAAATGCATGGGTGCCGAATCATTCACATAACTTAATACTGCTCCCGATTGTAAAGCTGCTGAACTTAAATAAGACAATTGGCCAGCCAAATTAAAAACCCTCCCATTGATACCTGCTTTCGTTGAAATTGAATTTATAATTTGATCTCCTAATTGTTTATCGCCAGGGCCTCCAATGATGTAAACCTTCCCCTCAAAATCTAATTCATTTAAAAACTTAACCCACTGTTCAAAGGGGAATCGTTTTGTAAACCAAACCGATGCAGGAGCAATACATAAATAAGGTTGACTTTGAAATTGTTTTACTTTTTCAATATCGGAGGGTGTTGGATATAATTGAGGATTACATAAAACGATCGAAGGATTAAGGGCTTGGATCAATGCATGATTTTTGTGTATCTCATGCACATCGGCGTGCATCGTTTCATGTTTAATTTTATGCGTAAATAAAAATGAAAATGGATTTTTATCAAAGCCAATTTTATTCGTTGCATTTGAAAATGCAGTCCATAAACCAGTGGCTGCAAATCTTTGTACATTCAATATGCTATCATAATGTCTAGAACGAATTTGATTTAACACCTTTAGCCAATTCAAATACTTATTTTGTTTCTTATCCCAGATAATGACATCATGTATATAAGGATGTCCAGTAAATAAGGTCTCATTCCCTTTTCTAACTACAATGTCAATTTGAGCAGCAGGATATTGCAAATGTAATGATGCAATAAGCGAAGTACTTAATACAACATCACCAATAAAGGCAGTTTGAATAACACAAAATTTTTGCATGGATGCCTTTCAGTTTTCTAATGTCTAATAATTACTAATTTACCGTCCGTATCCCATTTTACGATCGACGAGGGCTGCTGTATTTCAGTTTCTTCTTGTCTAAATTTAACCACATAATCAACCCCTTCAATTATGTCTAATGAAATATCATTGAAACACAAAGGTGTAGGATAAGTTGAAATATTGGCGGAGGTACTTACAATGGGTTTCCCAAATTGATGAATTAATTCTTGGCAGAATTTATTTTTACAAATTCGAATAGCAATCGAACCATCAGATGCCAACAAATTACTAGCCAAATTTTTTGCTTTTTGATAAATAACAGTAGTCGGTTTATGAATTCCTTTTATGTAATCAAAAATTTGCAACTCATTCATATTGACATAATTCAATATAGCGCTCTCGTTTTCAACCAATACAATCATTGATTTGGTATCAACCCTTTTCTTAAGCTCAAAAACGCGCTTTACTGCAGCTTCATTCGTTGCGTCACAACCAATGCCCCAAACGGTATCAGTTGGATATAATATGAGTCCTCCTTGTTGAAGGATTGTTAAGCAGGAATGTATGTCATCATTAAACGGGAACATAGTGCAATTTAAACAATACAAGTAAAATAGTGGTGTAATATTGTGTAAAAGAATTGGTTAAATATATAGCTCCAACATGTATTTTTGCCAAAATTGATAAAATGGACATAAAAGCAAAAATTGAAGCAGCATGGAATGACCGTGCTTTATTAAAGGACGAGACTTACAGTAATGCCGTTCGTGAAGTAATTGAAGAAGTTGACAAAGGAAGACTAAGAGTAGCTGAGCCAGTTGAAAATGATTGGATAGTAAATGAATGGGTTAAGCAAGCTATTTTAATGTATTTTGGAATACAACAAATGCAAACCTGGGAGTTAGCTCCATTTGAATTTCATGATAAAATGTTATTAAAGTCTGGCTACGCAGCATTAGGTGTTCGTGCAGTACCGCATGCAGTGGCTAGATATGGTGCATACTTAGCAAAAAATGTAGTTTTAATGCCTAGTTATGTAAATATTGGTGCTTATGTTGGTGAGGGCACTATGGTAGACACTTGGGCTACAGTGGGTAGTTGTGCACAAATTGGAAAAAATGTACACTTAAGTGGTGGTGTTGGAATTGGTGGCGTATTAGAACCATTACAAGCAAGCCCCGTAATTGTAGAGGATGGTTGTTTTATAGGAAGCAGATGTATTGTTGTAGAGGGTGTGCATTTGGAAAAAGAAGTGGTATTAGGTGCGAATGTTGTATTAACCAAAAGCACTAAAATAATTGACGTGAGCGGTGATACTCCTATTGAATATAAGGGACGTGTTCCAGCAAGAAGTGTTGTAATTCCTGGTTCTTACAATAAAAAATTCCCTGCAGGTGATTATCAAGTAAGTTGTGCTTTAATCATAGGTCAACGAAAACCTAGCACTGATTTAAAGACAAGTTTAAATGACGCATTGAGAGATTTTAATGTAGCAGTATAGAACATAAAAAAATATATAATCAAGGTTTTTTAATTGCAGTTTTAGGAACCATTTTGTTTTCTACAAAAGCAATATGGATAAAACTTTGTTTCAGAGAAAGTGCTATTGACGCCACTACATTATTAATGTTGAGGATGTTAATAGCATTTCCTTTTTATCTAATTGCGCTTTGGTTGAGTAAACCTCCGAAAGTTTCCATTACTAAAAATCAATATGTATGGGCCATTGCAATGGGATTGCTTGGTTATTATGCAAGTAGTTTGTTTGATTTTGTGGGCTTACAGTATATATCAGCAAGCATTGAAAGAATCATCTTATTTATCTATCCCACTATGGCGGTGATCATCAATCGAATCATATATAAAGTCAAAATTTCACGAATACAATTTATTTCAATAGGTGTCACCTATTTAGGAATTGGAATTGCCTATTGGGGCGAATTTCAGCAAATGCCAGAGACGCAAAATTTTGTGTTTGGATCCATAATGGTACTATTGTGTGGAATTACCTATGCGTTTTATTTGGTTGGAACAGGAAAACTAGTTCCTGTAATGGGTGCAAGTAGATATACTAGTGTGGCAATGTTAGCAGCAAGTTTTGGAATCTTTGTTCATTATTTATTAAATGCTGCCTACCAACAAACTTCCTTAATCCCTGAACTCCCTATTTCTATTTTGGGATTCATAGTTGCATTAGGCTTAATTGCTACCGTTATACCATCCTTTTTACTCAATTGGGGAATGAAACAGGTAGGTAGCAATAATTTAGCCATTATAACTAGTATTGGACCGGTAGCCACCCTTTTTCAAACCAACCTCATTTTGGGCGAACCCTTTACTTGGTATCAGTTCATTGGAACCACTTTGGTTATTATCGGGGTATTGCTTATCAAAAATTTGGGGTGACCAAGACGAATCTCAATCACCCCCTATTATCCTTCCCCCAAAGGATAATTATTTTATATTATATATTTCACTAATACTTGTTTCAGATAAATATTACGAAGATCAAATTTGAAATTTATTTTAGCAAATTTTCTAAAATGTATAAGGAAAGAGGTGAAAATTAAAATATTTTTATAATAAATTTTATATCAATATTTTACATATTAATAATATACATTATTTCACATAAGTCATATACGTAATTTTCTTATTGTATTTTTTGATACATTTGTTTTATAATTGAATGAATGAAAAAGGGATTAATCATTGTTTTGTTTTTTTTGTTGACGCAGGGTTTAATTGCTCAAAAGGAAAGTAACCTATTAAAAAAACATGAAATAAGTTTATTGAAGGTTTTGTTATCAGATACCGTCAATAATGCAAGCTTCATTTTAAATAATACTTTCAATTTTGGATTAAATGATGACCTATTCACTTACTCTAATATTATCAAAAAAGGTAAAGATATATTCATTCAACCACTGGGAACTGGCAGGTTATACCAAGCTATAAAAACGAATAATGAAATAGGGATTAAACGAATTGACGAAACAATCCATTCAGGGGTAAACTTTTATGCTCGTAATTTTTTTATTAATGATACCTTATATCAATACGGTGGAATTGGCTTTTGGCAAATAAGAGGCTTGATTAGCTACTTTAGTAAGCAAACAAATCAATGGGAACTGGTACAAGCAAATAAATCAGTGCCTAGTTTTTTTAATAACCAAAATGACGCTATCCTACATTATGATGAAAATCAACCTGAACCCAAACTATATATAAGTAATTCATTTTATTACCCAAACTATCCAAGCTCCTTTGAAACACAACAAACGGATAGTTGTTATGAATATAATTTTAAATCGAGGAAATGGAAAACACTTGGCAAAATATCCGCAGATTATAAAAAATTAATGGACAATAAGCAAAATCGTATTTTAGAAATTAATTTAAATAACTATTTTATATTTCAAAATGAACTTGAATTTTATTGGATGGATTTCCATAAAAATAAATTTGGACAGTTTAACGTAAATGAGAATAATAAACTCAGACAGGTTTGGTTAAGTTTTTATAATAAAAATAAAGTTCGGCAACAAACAGAATTCCAATTTAATCTTGGCAAGGATTTGTATTTCATGAAAATGGACCCAGGAGCTGATCTTGCTTGGATAAAAACCGAAATAGATACAAGTGCTATAAATAATACAAATGCATTTGATATATATAATAACAATACAAGTATTCTTGAGCATATTAATCAACTGTATAATAAATACAAAACCAGTTTATTTATTGTTTTGATAATTTTATTATTGGCTATAGGAATTAGGGCAAAATTTTTTAAGAAAAAAAATATCCCTAAGGAAGTGGTTGTCATTTTGTATCAAAACTTTTTCACTTCATTAAGTATTGTCGAAAAGGAATTAATTGAAGTACTTTGTCAGAGTAATTTAAAAGGAGAAGAAGTATCCACAAAAACCATAAATAAAATTATTGGGGTTCAGCAAAAGGATACTTTAACCCAAAATAAAAGTCGTAGTGATATATTTATAAAAATCAATCAGAAATTTAAGATGGCTACGCAAAACACCGAGCATTTAATTGTAAAAAACAGGGATAAAATTGATAAGCGTCAATATAACTATGGATTGAACCAATTGTATTTAACTGCTATCGAAAAATTATTCAAGGATTAAATAGCTAAAAGGCTGCACCCTCGTCGATCACTATGGTCAACTCGGCCTGTCACTTCAAAACTACCATCTTCATAAACCACGCCCATATCCTCCGTTGCAATAAAACAGCAACTGTAAATATTAGCTAAGTCAATGATGTGTAACACGCCCCTTCCAGTTGCCTTTAAAGTGGTAGGATCTTCAACTTCTCCAACAAGCACTTTCATCCACGGTGGGCATTTAAATATGCCCTTTTCAATTGAATATGCTTGACTTAATAGCTCGGTCATGCCATATTCGGAATGAATATTATCTACCCCCAAATTATTTTTTAGTAAATGATGAAGCTCCGTTCTTGATAACTCTACCTGTCGCCCTTTCATACCTCCCGTTTCAATTACGGTAGCATATTTTAATTGTTGTGGATAAGCAGCAGAAAAATCCATTAACCCAAAACTCACTCCGATAAACCAAGTTTTAATTTTAGCCGCTTCTAATTCTTTTAAAACAGCATCTAATTGCTTAAACTCATTTAAATAAAACCCACTTTTTGGATGATCTGATAATTCAATTAACTTATTAACCATATAAACCAAAGAGGAATGCTTGCGTTCCAAATAGGAAGGTAATAACCCAATGATACAATAGTCCTTTGGAGAACCATAAAATAGCTCAAAACAGTTTATAAAACTGGACTCGTATATTTTTGTATCCGCTACCCAATGCTTACTAACCACGTCCTGCGTTGTGCCACTGCTTTCAAATAAAGTAACTGGCTTTTCACCTATATAAACATCCTGGTTTTTATAAAATGAAATGGGTAAAAAAGGTATAACATCCAAGGTGTCTACATTCGAAACCGATTGATTAGATAGTTCAATCCATTGTTTGTATACTGGGTTATGTTGTGCTTGGTAAACACATAGCTGCTTTGCCTTTTCAAAAAAAGCAGTATCGGAAATATTCCAAAGTATATTGGTCTCCAGTGGCGGATTCATATCCCTTTTCATTTGGTCACAAAAGTATCAATAAAATCAAGAAAATCGACTTAAAATATAAATGCAATAAGTAGTATCTTGCAACCATACATTTTAACTATTTAATTATGGCAAAAGCATCAACAAAAAAAACAAAACCGAGTACGTCAAAAACATTAATTAATGAAAAGGCCTACTCTTTTTTAAAACAATATATTAACAACCCTTCTCCAGTAGGTTTTGAATCAAGTGGTCAAAAAATTTGGTTAAATTATATAACTCAATACGTGGATACCACTTTTACCGATCCTTATGGAACAGCAGTTGGGGTTATCAATCCAGACGCACCATTCAAAGTAGTTATTGAGGCACATGCTGATGAAATTAGTTGGTTTGTGAATTATATAAATGACCAAGGTTTAATTTATTTGAAACGAAACGGAGGTGTTGATCATCAAATAGCACCAAGTATGCGCGTTTGGATTCATGGGAAAAAAGGACCTGTAAAAGCAGTTTTTGGTTGGCCTGCAATTCATACACGTTACAGTAACCCTGAACAAAAGGAACCGCAACCTAAAGTGGATAATCTAACATTGGATTGTGGTGCAAGATCAAAAAAGGAAGTAGAAGCACTGGGTATTCATGTTGGAGCAGTGGTCACCTATGAAGAGGGTTTTGATGAGCTAGCACATGATTTTATTATTGGTCGTGCATTTGATAATCGAATAGGCGGATTTATGATTGCTGAAGTAGCCAGATTATTAAAAGAAAATAAAAAGAAATTACCATTTGGCTTATACATTGTAAATGCAGTTCAAGAAGAAATTGGACTTAGAGGTGCTGAAATGATTGCACGTAGGATAAAACCTAATATCGCTATTGTAACCGACGTTACACATGATACACACACCCCTATGATTAACAAAGCGATTGAAGGGGATATTCAATGCGGAAAAGGCCCATCATTGGCTTATGCCCCAGCTATTCACAATAAATTATTAGCAATTGTGGAAGACGCTGCTAAAGCTAAAAAAATACCAGTCCAGTTTAGAACATTAAGTAGAAGTACAGGAACTGACACTGATAGTTTTGCTTATGCTAATGACGGTTGTCCTTCGGTTTTGATATCTATTCCATTAAGATACATGCATACAACTGTTGAAATGATTCATAAAAAGGATATAAATGATACGATTCAATTGATGTATGAAACTTTACTACAGTTAAGTCCTAAAACTAATTTAAGCTACCTATAATGAGTCAAACGCCCATAAGAATAGCCATTCTGGATTTATACGATGGAGTTCCAAATATGGGAATGAGGTGTATTCAAGCTATACTTGATGAATGGACAGTTGAAAAAAAACACCATACAGCGATAACTGTTTTCAAAACAAGGGCTGAAAGTGAATTACCTGACCATGAATTTGATATTTATATTTCAAGTGGTGGACCTGGATCACCATTGGATTCTAAAAACGAGCAATGGGATACATTGTATACTCATTGGCTGGATCAAATGCTTGCGTTACATAAACCAGTATTGCTTATTTGTCATAGTTTTCAAATTGCATGTCGACATTTTGATTTGGGTACGGTTTGCTTAAGAAAATCAAGACAAATTGGGATACTGCCTGTTCATACACTCATTGAAGATGATTTATTTAATGGTTTGCAGGAAACTTTTTATACTCTTGAGAGCCGATCCTACCAAATTATTGCGCCTAATGATGAAAAAATAAGAAGTATGAACGCAAAAATTATTGCATTAGAAAAAATGAGACCATCCGTTCCATTGGAACGAGCGATCATGGGCATTAAATTCTCTGCAAAAATGTACGGTGTTCAATTTCACCCTGAAGCAGCATTACATGAACTCATTCAATATTTCAACGATCCTTTAACCAAGCAATCCATTATTGATGAATTCAGTCTAGAAAAATGGGAAAGCATCATTCATCATTTAGATGAAAATTCACCCATTATTAGTACCTATAATCACTTTATTCCTAATTTTTTAGATAAAGCACTTGAGGTATGATAGTTGATATCAGACATGCATATAATAGTTCTTTTACCACTGAAAAGTACCAGCAAATGATTGCTGATACACAAAATAATTTTCCGGGTAGTATAGCATTTAGGTTAGCAGAAACACCAGTATTTTTGAACCTAGCAACTAAGGAAAAATTTTTAGCAGCAGGTGAAGCAATTTGTTCGGTAATTACAGCACCAAATTTTCAAGAGATCACTCAAAAAGCATTAAAGCAGGTAGCTACACCTCCAAATGAAACACCTTTACCCGAATGTATCGTTATGGATTTTGCAGTATGCCAGGATGCAACTGGAAATGCCTATCCAAAACTAATTGAACTGCAAGGCTTCCCTTCCTTATTTGCATTAGAAATAATGCATAATAAAGCGTTTCAGCAAAACTTTTCAATTCCAAAAGGTTTTTCGCCATACTTAAATAATTTGGAGGAGCATAGTTACCTACAATTATTTGAGAAAATCATCAAAGGTACTGAAGGAAAAAAAACTGTTTTATTGGAATTATTCCCTGACCAACAAAAAACAAAAATTGATTTTTACCTAACACAACAATATCTTCAAATTCCAATTGTATGTGTAAGTGAAATCATGATAGTAGGTAATAAATTATTTTATGAACGAAACGGAAATCGTTATCCCATTGAAAGAATTTATAATCGAGTCGTTTGGGATGAATTAAGTAAGCAATCAAATGAAATACAAGATAAAGCTAATTTACTTTTACAAAATTTAGAGATCGAATGGGTCACTCACCCCAATCATTATTATCGAATCAGTAAGTTTTTGATGCCCTATTTAAATAATGATTTTGTTCCTAAAACATTTTTCTTATCCGAATTAAAAGGTATACCTAATGATTTAGAAAATTATGTACTAAAACCATTATTCTCATTTGCTGGACAAGGAGTGATTATTGATGTTGAACCCTTTCATATTAAAGACATTCAAGATCCCGAACAATGGATTTTACAGGAAAAAGTTGAATACAGTTCGGGTCTGATTACACCCACCGGAAATGCAAAAGTCGAAATTCGACTATTTTATTTCCTTGACAAATCTAATGGTAAATATATTGCCACTTTAAACCTTGCCAGAATCAGTAAAGGCAAAATGATTGGAGTTAACTATAACAATACTGCCACCTGGGTAGGTGGCAGTATTGCATATTTTGAAAAATAGTAATTCGTATTTATTCCTCACCACTATTTTTGAGTTTCATTAATAAAGTATAGGCATTCTTTATAACTATTTGCTGATTCTCTAATGCTCCTTGAATTTCAATTAATCCATTTGAACTTACACCTGTTACGACGGGGATCATTTTAAAATTAGTAGCACCCGCTTTTGCAAAAACAAAATCCTTATTTTGCCACTTCACTACAGCCTCTTCAGGCACTGCGTTAACTTTAGCATTATTTAATTCGACCTCGGCATTAACAAATGTGCCAGGAAATAAATTAATATGCTCATTCACTAAATGACAGTGCACGTCAGTTGTACTTTCCTCACCGATATTGGGAGTGATAACTGCAATGTGAGCAATATGTTTTTTTGTGGGATTGTTATTTGCATAAAAATTTACAGTATTCCCTATTTTTAAATTAGTGGCATCGTTTTCCAAAACAGTTAATCTTAAATGCAAGTCACTTGGATCAACAATTTCAAATAAAACGTCAGTAGGATTTACATACTTGCCAATATTTACATTTACTTTAGTGATATATCCATTAATGGGTGCCGTAAAATTGATGGTTCGGGAAATATTATTTTCATTCAAATTAGCAGGATTCAACCCAATTAATTTTAACTTTTCACTTAATGATTTAACTAAATATTTTTGACTTTCAAAATCGGTCTTAGCCATTTGATAAATTTTATCACTGGTAGCCTTTGTTTCATTCAAGCTCTTTTGTCTAAAATAATCCGCTTCAACATATTCTAACTTACTTTTTGCAGTTAAGTAATCCTGTTGTAGTTGTATATAACTAGGATCCTCTAAAGTAGCCATGATGGAACCTTTTTTTACAAAATGGCCGGGAATTAAACTCGTATTTTTGATATATCCACCCATTGGAATACTAATGGAAACAATATTACTTGGTGGAACGTCCATATGACCGCTTACTTTCAAAGTTTTATGAACCGTCGTTAACTGAATAGTGCCAAATTGCAAATTAGCCATTTTCAATTGTGCTTCAGTTAAACTAACCGTTTCCGAATTAATCGTATCTACCACTGTAGTATTATTGATAGCTGCAGGATTTTTGGTTTCTGAACATGCCACTAATAAGAAGCATGATAATAAACATAGTAAAGAATTGTATTTCATAATATTGTTTTCAATTAATTGTTAGCACTCATTTTTTCAATCTCAATAGCCGACTCATTAAGCTGTTGTATATAATTTAAAAAGTCATTTTGTGTTTGTACTGCTTGGTTAATAATCATTACCCATTCTAAATAACCAATTTCACCTGCATTCATTTTTTTGGACGCTGTTTCAATAAGTAATTTTGCATTAGGTAAACTATTTTGTTCATAATCAGCTACTATTTTTTTATTTTGTATATACTGTGAAATCGCGTCTTTTAATTTAGCTTTCAGGAGCTGACTAATGGCCAATTGCTCCAATTTGCTTTGCTCAATAACAATATTACTAGCACTTATTCTTGCTCTTTGTGCCGATGAAAAAATAGGAATTGCCAAACCTATATTGTAAGTGCCAAATCGTTGATCAGGACCAAAATATCGTTCATTATTCTGGGTGGTTGTTTGCCAACCAATAATGGTTGCAGAATTATAACCTGCTGTAAACGTTGGATACAACTTGCTTTTTTCTAATTGGTATTGCTGCTCCGATTTTAAAATATTTTTTTCTTGCAATTTTAACAGCGGGGTTCCATTTAAAGTGAGCAAATCAGGTATTTGCTTAATGGAAATTGAAAAGCTGTTTACTTCAGGTTCATAAACTTCTTTACAATTTAATAATACATTAAATTGATTCAATAAATTTTCATACCCTACGCTCAATGATTGAAGTTGATTATTAATTTGTGCTAATTGATTTTCGGCTGTGATTTTTTCTAATATATCCGAATTTCCAGCGGTATATCTTTTTTTGGAATTAAGTACAAAAATCTTATATATACTATCCGTTTCGGTTAGTAATTTTCTTTTTTCTTGTAATACCAATAATTGATAATAATATTTTTTTAAGGTTGATTTTAACTCGATTTCTTGTTGCGCTTTATTCAATAAACTAATATCAATATTGGATTGATTAATGGCGCCCTGAAATTTATAAACTGTTGGGAATTGAATAGTTTGAGAAATATTAAATTGATTATCATTATTATAACTATTGATTTTACCATACCCGAAATTAAACGCCATTTTTTCAATGTCAACGTTACTCTTTTTTAACGCTTGAAAATATTGCAATTGTGCGTTGGCTACTTTACCAAATGCATTATTTTTTATAGCACTATCCATTGCTGCCTGTAAATTAATTTTAGGCTGCGCCATAGTACTTGTTTGCATGAATAAAAAAGTGAGTAACATAAGAGCCGCTGACTTGGTTTTATGAATGAAACCAAATCCTTTTTCAAACACTACATACATAACGGGCAATACAAATAAAGTTAACAAAGTTGAAATAATCAATCCCCCAATCACTACAGTAGCCAATGGCTTTTGAACTTCACCCCCAGCACCTGTACTTATTGCCATAGGAATAAAGCCTAATGCAGGAACTAAGGCTGTCATTAACAAAGCACGTAATTTTGATTTGGTTGCATGTATTACTATTTTAATTACATCATCCCAGCCTTCTGCCTTAAGTCGGTTAAATTCTGTTACAAGTAATATTCCATTTAATACAGCTACTCCAAAAAGCGCAATAAAACCAACACCCGCCGAAATACTAAATGGCATAGATCTTGCCCACAATGCAATGATACCTCCCATAGCGGATAACGGTATAGCAGTATAAATCAGCAGGCCTTGTTTCACAGAACCAAATGCAAAGTATAGCAATAAAAAAATAAGTAATAATGCAATTGGCACTACGATACTTAGACGGTTTTTGGCTGCTGTCATATTTTCAAAAGACCCCCCATAAACAATCGTATACCCTTTTTGTAAATTTAGTTGCTTATTAATTTTTTGCTGTAATTCCTGCATAATACTTTGAACATCTCTACCATTGACGTTAAATCCAACAATAATTCTACGTTTAGTATTTTCTCGTTGAATTTGATTCGCGCCTTCAATTTGTTGAATACTTGCTACTGCTGATAATGGAACAGGCAATCCTTTTTCATTTGTAATAAATAGATTTTGAATGTCTTCCATACTTTTTCTTGCTTCACCGTCTAAACGGACAACCATATCGAATCTTTTTTCTTCCTCATAAACTTGTCCTGCAATTTGTCCTGCAAAAGCAGTATTTACAACCCTATTAACATCTGATACATTCAAGCCATATTTTGCCATCCCATCACGATTATATTTTATGACAACCTGTGGCATACCGGTTACTTTTTCTTCGTAAATATTTACTGCTCCTTCCACTGTTTGAATGATACCATTCAATGCCGACGCATAGCTTGTCAATGTATCTAAATTTTCACCAAATACTTTACAAACCACATCCTGCCTTGCGCCTGTCATTAACTCGTTAAACCTCATTTGAACTGGGAATTGGAACCCAACAGTAATGCCTGGCACTTGTTCCAATACCGTGGTCATTTTCATACTCAGCTCACTAAATGTCTTAGCCGAGGTCCATTCCGATTTGTCTTTTAAAATGACCATCATGTCGCCAGCTTCAAAAGGCATTGGATCAGTTGGAATTTCGGCGCTACCAATTTTGGTAACTACTTTTTGAACTTCAGGGAAGTTTTGAATTAATAACTTAGCCGCTTTTTGTGTTGACTCAATTGTGTTATTAAGATTACTACCTGTTAATACCCTTGTTTCAACTGCAAAATCACCCTCTTCTAATTGAGGGATAAATTCACCACCCATATTTAATAATAAAATAATTGAAAAACTAAACAAAGTAACCGTTGACAAAATAACCGTTTTGGGATAATTCATTACTTTATTTAGTAAGGGCTGGTATTTCCTTTCCAAAAAACGCATCAGCTTATCCGTCAATGTGTCTTTATGGTTTAGCTTTTTATTTAAACATAAGGCTGCCATCATTGGCACATAAGTGATAGATAAAATAAAGGCACCGAATATGGCAAATGCAATGGTAAATGCCATGGGCTTAAACATTTTACCTTCAATACCTTGTAATGATAAAATTGGAATGTATACTATTAATATAATTATTTGACTGAATACAGCCGACTTAATCATTGCACTAGTTGAGGTTTCTACTTCTTTGTCCATGTCCTCCTGATTCACGTTTGTCAATGATCTAAAATGCTTTGAATGCACAAATCGATGCAGTATAGCTTCAACGACAATTACCGATCCATCTACAATTAAACCAAAATCTATTGCCCCCAATGACATTAAGTTTCCACCTACACCAAATAGGTTCATTAAAATAATGGCAAATAACATTGCCAATGGGATGACAGATGAAACAATTAAACCGGCACGTAAATTACCTAAGAAAAATACCAATACAAATATTACAATTAAGGCCCCTTCCAATAAATTAGTTTCTACTGTTTTAATCGCATTGTTAACCATTTTAGTTCGGTCTAAAAATGGTTCTACGATAACGCCCTCTGGTAACATTTTTTGTATTTCAGCAATCCTTTCTTTTACTCTTTTAACGACTAATGAAGAATTTTCTCCTTTCAACATCATTACAACCGCACCTGCTACTTCACCTTGATCATTAAATGTCATCGCACCATATCTGATAGCATAACCATATTGTACTTTTGCTAAGTCTCTAATTAATAAAGGCGTTCCGTTACTCAAAACCTTAACGACAATTTTATTAATGTCCTCTAAATTTGTAGTCAACCCTTCGCTACGAATATATAATACGGTTGGGCCTTTTTCGATATAGGCTCCTCCTGTATTTTGGTTATTTTTCTCAAGTGCAGTAAAAATGTCAGAAATGGTTAGACCAAAAGCCTTTAACTGATCTTGTTTAACGGCTATTTCGTATTGCTTTAATTTACCTCCAAAACTGGCGACTTCAGCAACACCGGGTGTCCCAATAAGCTGTCGTCGTACTATCCAATCCTGAATGGTTCTTAATTGCATAGCATCATACTTGTCTTCGTAACCCTTTAAAGGCCTTACAACATACTGGTAAATTTCTCCTAACCCAGTTGAAACTGGGGCTAATTCAGGTGTGCCCGTACCTTCAGGAATATCTTGCTGAACTTTTTGTAATCGCTCACTTATTTGTTGTCTTGCCCAATAAATATCAACATTATCTTCAAATACAATAGTGATTAAGGATAAACCAAAACGGGAGAAACTTCTAATTTGTTTTGTACCAGGAATACTACTACATGCTTGCTCAATAGGGAATGTAACCAATCGTTCAATGTCAGTAGCACCTAAGGCAGGTGAAACCGTTATGACCTGAACTTGATTGTCAGTAATATCAGGCACTGCATCAATCGGAAGTTGTGTGACTTCATAAATACCCCAACCCACTAAAGCCAAAACAAATAAACCTATAACTAACTTATTCTTAATGGAATAAGCAATGATTTTATTTAACATAAAAATCTACAATTCAAATAATGAAAAAATAGCACAAAGGTGCTTAAATGAAAGTTATGCTAATATTTTGCGCGGAGGTTGGAAAATATTTCTATAATTAATAGATACATATTTGCCTTCATCAAAAATGCGAAATGTTTGATTGGACGCATAAAATAGGGCAGCTATATATGACTGCTTTGAAGAAAATAATGTCACGAAATTTAATAAAGAAACGGTACGATTGGAAGTCTTAAAGGGCAGTTGCATGTCTTGTTGATAATCACTGTCATAAGTTTGATTATCAAAATAATGCATATCAATAAATTTGGAAAAGCTTAGCCCATTGTCAAATTGCTGATGTGTTTGATAATGTTCGAACAAATAAGGCAACTTCATTAACTGATAAGCCTCGGTTGCTCCTAACAGGTATAAGGAAGTTAAAAATATGACAATTACTTTTTTCACTTATTGAAGTTACTAAAATTTATGCTTTTCCCCATATACATCTCGCCTAAAATCATAAAAAAACCTCCCAAAAATGGAAGGTTTTATATTTTTAAAAAGTTGAATTACTGCTTTTTAGTTTTTCGATCATATTGGCAGCATTCATCTAATTTTTTATAGGCTTCCTGACTAGCTTCCTTATGCTCAGTATCATATCCTACCCCAGCTATAGCAGTTTCAATTTTATCGACATTTGTTTTACTTGCATCAAAGCTTACCGTTAATAATTTACTAACCTTGTCCCAAGATGCATTTGTTGCACCGGCATCCTTTGCAGCTTTCTCGATGTGATTTTTACACATTCCGCAATTTCCTGAAACCTTGATTTTTGTTGGCTTTTGCGCTAAACCAAAAAAGCTTATTGTTAAAAAAGATAAACTTAGTACAAAAGTTTTTTTCATAAAATAGAATTTAACGGTTAATAATGTGATTTATAATTATTTAGGTAAATAAACTAATTAAGTTATTTCTTAGTTGAAGATAATTAATTAATAAAGTTCCACCAAATTCCTATCCTAAACCATAAACCAGTACTAGGATAGTTTTGAGCCGTAAAATTATAAGCATTGCCAAATTTATTGCTGCTAGGCAATAAGGTATTCAGATTTTCCAGTCTAATATAACCCTTAAACCTTTTTATCATGAAATTCAGATAGGCATTTGCAGTTGGTCTATTTTGAGTGGTATAGTTGTTTTGCAAATAAAATTGTCCTGTTATAGGCATATATGCGTCTGCCTTATAATTAGTATGATAAATAATTTCTAAGCCCGTTGATAAATTCAAGTTCTTATAAAAATTTCCTTCGAAAGCCACTCTTTGTCTGGTTAATAAAAATGGGACATTCACAGGTGCATTTGGATCCAGGGCTTGCAAGGTAATTTGATCATACCAACTCCAATGTTTACTGATTTTAACTTTGTGGTCAATTTGAGCCCTTAAGTAATTCATTAAATTTCCATAAACTACAGGCTGAAAACCAGTAGAAAAATATTGATAATTTTGAATTACTTGGTAACTCGCCGAACCAGACCATCCTGCTTTTTCGTTGCCAATCACTCCACTAAGTATAGTTGAATTCTCTTTTTTAATCGATGAGAAACCAACAATTGGAAACTGCGATATACCCATTGTATTTGAAGATGGAGTTCGGTTTAAATTTTGAAATGAAACCTGCAAAAAAGTGCCTTTATTATTTAGCATCCTTGACAAAGATGCTTTTGCATTATAATCCCCTGCATGATACCCATTCAAAAATAGCTTCCCTGATGCTAATAAATCCCATAGTTGATTCTTGGTTTTATTTTTATATACCGCAAAGCTATAAATATTGTAATTACTCCATTTGTTTTGATAAGGGAAGCTAGCATAAAATAAATCATACCCTGCGCCTAATTGCAAAAACTGATTGCTATTCATTTTATCCGGATAGCTAATAATGCTAAATTCGTCGTTAATATAATTCCAATTATCAGTGAAGTTAAAAGGCGCTATTGAATCTAATGTAAAATCAAAATATTGAGCATAATTCATCATATTTGGATTGGCATCCGAAAATTTAAATTGGCTTGATTGTATTTTAATTTCATTTTGCAAACGTAGTCTCGGATAAAACAAATGTGTAACTATGGTGTCTTTTACAATTGAATCCTTTTGGCCAAAATCATAGCTTTGTCTCCAATTAAATATATTTTTTTGATATGATGTACCTGTGGCAACATAAGTATTAAATGGATTCCTAAAGGAAGCGCCACTAATACCCAGTCTCGTTTCAAGCTCATATGGATTATTTAGCGAGAGGCTATCTAGTAATGCCGCATTTACCAACCCTCCGTTTTCTGATGATGCTGATGAATTCAATAACAAAGTCCAATAAGACTCATACCTTTTTCTTTTCGATTGAAAATGAGCGGTTATTCTCATTTGATTTGAATTCGATTTTTGGTTTTTTACATTTCCAGGAGCGTTCGTAAATCGATATTCAAATGAAAAATTTAATTGCTGTGTTTTATTTTGAGTGTGCTTGATATCAACCATTTGCTCCCCTTTGCTCCCTAGCAAATATCCAAATTCGGTAAATGGTCTTGTAGTTTGATAATAAGGGGTTTCTTGCAATGTAAAGTTATAGGTATCAAAGGCATGAAAGCCGTCATCCCAACCTGCTTCTTTAATTGAATTAAATAAATAGGATCTTGACGCAGTCCCAAGATTTCCTAAATGATATGAAGTATAAGGTAATGGATAATGCTTATAAAAATCGTTAATACTTGAATCCAATTTTTGAATTTCATTACTATTATAAAGCTTATAATATATGGTTATGGAGTCGGCATTTCTATCTCTTCTTTTTAAAGAATCTGCTTTTGAATTTCTTTGGCTTGAATTATTAAAATTTGACATCCCACCCATGCCTTGTCCAAAATTTTGTGCTTCCACGCTATTATGAAAAAAACATACAGCAACAATTATAAATAAGTATTTATAAATTAAAGACATGGGTATTATATTAAGCGATTTCCTTTAGAAGTTCGCTAAAAATTAATGTCAATTTTGGTTCAGCAGCATTAGCAGCTTCTAATACTTCCTCATGGGTAATTACATTATTATCCTCACGAATACCTAAATCAGTTACTACGCTAATTGCAAAAACCTTCATACCACAATGAACAGCAGCAATATTTTCTTGCACTGTACTCATTCCTACTACATCGCCACCAACTGCTTTAATAAGCTTATATTCGGCCCTAGTTTCAAAAGTAGGACCAGTAACGCCAACATAAACACCTTCGTGTAATTTGATGTCATTCGCTTTTGCAATTGCTTTTGCTTTTTGAATAAAGCTATCTGCATATGGCTCACTCATATCTGGGAAACGCGTTCCTAATTCAGCTTCATTTTTGCCAATCAATGGATTTATAGTGAACAAACTAATTTGATCTCTTAATATCATTAAATCGCCTACAGCATAATCAGCATTAACGCCACCTGCAGCGTTGGATAATAATAAATTTTGCACCCCTAACAACTTCAAAACGCGCACTGGGTAAACAACCTGATCAGGGGTATATCCTTCATAAAAATGAAAGCGACCTTCCATAACCCAAACACGCTTCCCGTTTAGTTTACCTAAAACTAAACGACCTTTGTGCCCTTCCACGGTACTCACTGGGAAATGTGGAATATCCTTATATGGTATTTCAAAATCAACTTGAATTTTTGTAGCTAAATTTCCAAGTCCACTTCCTAGAATAATTGCAGTAGTAGCAGTTTCTTTTACTTTAGACTGAATAAAATTAGTTGTCTCGTGTAACTGTGTCATTAATTGAGTCATATTGCGCCTTTAATTTGGACACAAATATAACAAGCAATACCCATTAAAACGGCAAAACTAGGCTTTAGGTGCTTGTCCTTTTACGATTGGATCGTTTTTTAACACCAAATATGCAATGATCGAACTTATTAGCATAAAAATAGAACCAGCTAAAAAACCTGCGCCAGGAAAATATATATGTAAACTATTGTCTTTTCTTGAGAAAAAAGTAGTTAGCCATATCATTAAGGGTGGGCCAAAAATTGCCGTCAAACTTTGTAAGCCAGTTAATGAACCTTGTAATTCACCTTGTTCATTTTTGGCAACATGAATGGAAATAAGAGATTGTAATGCTGGCCCTGAAATTCCCCCTAAGCAGTAGGGGATTAAAAACACAAACATCATCCAACTTTGTGATGCAAAAGCAAATAATATCAGGCCAATTGCTGACAATAAAATACCAATATAAACACTCTTTTCATTACCTAATCTCGGATTCACTACTCTAATTAAAAGTCCCTGCACCAGTCCAACTAATAATCCTACCACACCCAATGAAATTCCAATGGTTTTGGCGTCCCATCCAAACTTACTCATATTCGCTAAGCTCCAATTACTTTGAACCGAATGAGAAGCAATATAAATAAAGAACATGGATACAATTAATCCAAAAACTGCTGGATATTTATTTAAGTTTTTTAAAGCTCCAATTGGATTTGCTTTTTTGATGTCGAACTTTCTTCTATGTTCCTTACTCAATGATTCCGGTAAAATAAAATATCCATATAATGCATTAACAAGCGCTAAGAATGCTGCCATATAAAAAGGAATACGCAATCCTATTTGACCAAGCAAGCCACCAATTAATGGCCCAATGATAAAACCAATTCCAAATGCAGCGCCAATCATACCAAAGTTTTTTGCACGATTAGTTTCATCACTAATATCGGCCATATAAGCAGCAGCAGTTGGAATACTCGCTCCTGTTATACCAGCAAACATTCGTCCTATAAATAACCAGCCAACCGAAGGCGCTAATGCTAAAAAAATATAGTCGATGCCAAAACCCAATAAGGATAATAAAAGAATGGGGCGACGACCATATTGATCACTTAAACTACCAAAAATAGGAGCGCATATAAATTGCATCACAGCATAAATTGATGTTAGATACAATAAAGGCTCCTCAATAGCAGCCACATTTCTCCTGTCTGTAATATGATAAAAATCCTGTAATAACTGGGGAACAACAGGAATAATTATTCCAAAACCAATAACGTCAATTAAAATGGTAATAAATATAAAACCCACTGCTGCTTTTCTGTCATTTTTTTTCATCATATAGTAAATATACATAAAAAAAATCCCCATCCAAAAATGGACGGGGATTGTTAAATTAGGCTTCGTTTCTGAAAACAATCAAGCCATCAAAAATGTCAATGAGCACTTTCTGCGATTTATCAATTTCACCACTTAATATTTTTTTACTTAGTTCGTTAACTACCATTTTTTGTATTAACCTTTTTAGGGGTCTTGCTCCGAACTGCATATCAAACCCTTGTTCCGATAAATAATCAACTAAGTAGTTACTAAACTCAATATGCATTCCGTTTTCTGCAACCAAATGTTTTAAATTATTCAACTGTATTTTAACAATGGAAGCCATTTGTTTTTGTAATAAGGGTGAGAACATGATGATTTCGTCTACCCTATTTAAAAATTCAGGACGTATGGTTTGCTTTAGTAAAGCCATAACATCGGTCTTTGACTTTTCCACTTTTGATTCCAAATTTTTATCTGTCACTCCTTCGAATGTCTCTTGAATAATATGGCTTCCAATATTGGAGGTCATAATAATAATAGTATTCTTGAAGTTGACTGTTCTGCCCTTGTTGTCGGTCAAATGGCCGTCGTCCAATACTTGTAATAAAATATTCCAAACATCTGGATGTGCTTTTTCAATTTCATCTAACAAAACAACGCTATAGGGCTTTCGTCTAACTGCTTCCGTTAATTGACCACCTTCATCATAACCAACATAACCGGGAGGCGCACCAACAAGTCTTGATACCGAATGTTTTTCTTGATATTCACTCATGTCAATTCTGGTCATCATCGAATCATTGTCAAATAAATATTCAGCTAATGCTTTCGCCAATTCAGTTTTACCTACACCCGTTGTTCCTAAAAAAATAAAGGAACCAATGGGCTTTTTAGGATCTTGTAATCCAGCCCTGCTTCTTCGAATGGCATCTGAAACGGCAGTTATAGCTTCCTCCTGCCCAATGACACGCTTGTGTAACTCACTTTCCAAATGCAATAATTTTTCTCTTTCTGATTGCATCATTTTGCTCACAGGTATGCCCGTTGCTTTTGCAACATTTTCAGCAATATCCTCGGCATCAACCTCTTCCTTCATTAAACGCTTTCCACTCACGCCTAATTCTTGTAATTGTTTTGTACAATCCGCTAAATCAGTTTCGGCCTCTTTTAATTTACCATATCTAATTTCTGCAACTTTTCCATAGTCACCATTACGTTCTGCAACTTCGGCTTCTTGTTTTAGTTTTTCGATTTGTGATTTCGCCTTTTGCACTTTATCAACAATGTCTTTTTCTTCCGTCCACTTTGCCTTTAAGGTATCCTGCTGCACCATTAAATTGCTAATATCAATATTTAATGTCTTTAATTGCTCAGGATTATTCTCTCTTTTTATGGCTTCTCTTTCAATTTCTAATTGACGAATTTGACGCATTAGGGTATCCAACTCCTCAGGCATTGAATTCATCTCTAAACGAAGCTTAGCAGCGCTCTCATCAATTAAATCAATCGCCTTATCGGGTAAAAAACGATCCGTAATATACCTGGTTGATAATTCAACCGCGGCAATAATGGCCTCGTCCTTGATACGCACATGGTGATGCGTTTCATATCGTTCTTTTAATCCTCTTAAAATAGATATGGCGTCTTCCTTAGTTGGCTCATCAATCATTACTTTTTGAAAACGACGCTCCAATGCTTTATCTTTTTCGAAAAACTTTTGATATTCCGCAAGCGTTGTTGCACCAATGGCTCTTAATTCACCACGGGCTAATGCAGGCTTTAAAATATTTGCAGCATCCATCGCACCATCACCTCCACCGGCTCCTACCAAAGTATGAATTTCGTCGATAAATAAAATCACTTCTCCGTCGCCAGTAGCAACTTCTTTCACGACCCCTTTTAATCGCTCCTCAAATTCACCCTTGTACTTTGCTCCAGCAATTAATAAGCCCATGTCTAGTGCATAAATAATTTTACTTTTCAGGTTCTCTGGTACATCGCCATTCACGATGCGCATTGCTAAACCTTCGGCAATGGCTGTTTTGCCGACACCTGGCTCACCCACTAATATGGGATTATTTTTGCTACGACGTGAAAGTATATGAAGTGTTCGTCTAATTTCCTCATCACGACCAATCACTGGATCTAACTTTCCTTTATTGGCTAATTCGTTTAAATTTTTTGCATACTTAGATAATGCCTGAAACTGTGTTTCCTGCGTTGCTGAATGAATGGTTTCACCCTTTCTTAATTCTTTAATAGCAGTTACTAACCCTTTCTCCGTTAAGCCTGCGTCTTTTAATATTTTACCTGCAGCATCATTAACTTGTAATATGGCAATTAATAAATGTTCAACAGTAACAAATTCATCCCCAAATGTTTTTAACGCTGCATTGGACTTTAGCATAACCGCGTTTAAATCTCGGCTCAAACTTGAAGCTGGTTCACCTGTTTGCTGCTTGGCAGAAATTTGAATTAATTCCTCCGTTTTTTGTAGCACTAACAAAGGGTTTACATTGTTCTTTTTTAATAAAAACTCGGTCGAGCTATCCTTATCCAGCAAAATAGCCTTTAATAAATGCGCTGTTTCGATAGCGGCATTTTGGTTATTATATGCTAATTGTTGCGCGGCTTGGATAGCTTCTTGTGCCTTGATGGTATATTGATTTAAATTCATAGTATTATTTATTTATAGAAAGATAAGGGCAAAACAAGCGCCAATCTATGATATAAGTTATAATGTCATATAATATTCACATAAACGGAATAAAAGTCAGTCCTATCAAGGTTTTTCTGCTATTTTTACAGTGTGAACGAATTTTCAAATACCCAATTTATTAAGGAACTTGCGGAGCAAATGGGCTTCGATTACTGTGGTATTGCAAAAGCCAAGGAATTAACGGAAGATGCAAAGCGTTTAACGCAGTGGCTTGAGAAAGGATATCATGGCGATATGCAATACATGGAAAATAATTTTGAGCTCAGAATTGATCCACGCAAATTGGTACCTGGTGCTAAATCGGTGATTACTTTTTTAAAAAATTATTATCCGTCGGAAGAAAATCTAGCATTAGGAAAAGCACAGGACGAAAAAATTGCAAAGTATGCCTATGGTGAAGATTACCACGAAGTAATTAGGCAACAATTATTTGAATTTTTAGACACGATGCGTTCCATGATTGGACCTATTGAAGGTCGAGGATTTGTTGATTCAGCTCCAGTTTTAGAACGCTCGTGGGCCGAATTGTCGGGCGCAGGATGGATTGGAAAAAATGGTAATTTAATTAGACATAAAGCAGGTTCCTTTTATTTTATTGCTACCTTAATTGTTGACTTGGATTTAATTTATGACGATCCTCATCCAAAAGATTATTGTGGTGGATGCACAAAATGCATCGACGCTTGTCCTACACAAGCCATACTTCCCAATAAAACGATTGAAGCAAACCATTGTATAAGCTACCTTACCATTGAATTAAAAAAAGACACCATCGAAACTGATCGTCCTTATAAAGAATGGGCTTTTGGATGTGATGTTTGCCAAGATGTTTGCCCTTGGAATCATTTTAGTAAATCACATAATGAAAGGAAATTTAAACCATTAGATGGTTTACTGCAAATGAAATCAGCTGATTGGTTGCAAATTGAAGAAACCACCTTTAAGGCAAGATTTAAAAAATCGCCATTATTAAGGTCTAAGCTAAAAGGAATACAACGAAATATCCAGTTTTTAAAGGAGCAGGAAAATAAATAGCCTATCAATTATTTTGTCTCAATAATAAGTCGCGCAAATTAGCCAACTCCATTTCCATTTTATAGCCTAGCACTTTTTCATTTAATAAGGTCTGAAATTTTTCCCAAGGATACCATTTAACTTGTTGTTCAAAGGACCAGTGTATTACATAAATTCCTGTTTGCAAGGGGATCCATTCAAACTTAACAACATAAGGTCTTTGTCCAGTAGCAACCCAATTAAAAGTCACAGATGTGTCATTCTTTTGAGTTAAAGTAATTGTTTGTGTGCCAATATACATGGTACTGTCTTTCAAAACCGATTTATTATTTTTCCAATCACTCATCCATCCCTCCCATTCATTTAAATTACTAACATATTTTTCGATTTGAGAAGCTGTCGCACTAACTTCTATAGCTCTCGATACTATAACAGTAGACGGAAATAAAGCAGCAATAGCAGTAACCAATAATCCCAATACCAATAAACTTATTATTAAAAGTTTTATTAATCTCATTTTACTCCCATTTAAATATTTTGAAAGCTGCTGCATATACAACTACTATCCATATGAATAAGATTGAAATATCACCCCATGATTCCAATAAACTATTTCCCTCAAAAGCAATATCTCTCATGGCATTATTGAAATGCGTTAAAGGAAGTATTTTACAAAAGGGCTGCATCCAAGCAGGAAAATTATCGATTGAAAAAAAGGTTCCAGCTAATAAAAATTGAGGTAGTGTAAATAAGTTGGCTAATGGCGGTATCGTACTTTCACTTTTTGCTACTCCGCTAACGATAAATCCAAAGCCCATAAATAACACGAGTGCGATAAAACTAAGTACCATAATGCTTGCAAATGTTTCCCACCCATGCACTAAAGTAAAATTAAAAGCAAAGTGTCCAATTCCTATAATAATAACTGCCGTGATTAATTGGAAGGTGACCCTGCTTAGCGCTTCACCTAGTATAATGTATAACCTTCTTATTGGGGTTGCATAAAATCGCTTTAACACTAATTGTTGACGTAAATTAAAAAACAAAAACGCTACACCGAATACACCTGCACTTAATAAGGAAAAGCCCATTTGACCCGGAAGTATAAAATCAATGGTACGATAAACCCTACCAGGTACTTTTTGAACGGTATTGTTAACCACCGCAATAGTTTGAGCCTGTGGAAATGCGGATTCATTTATTTTACTAATCACGGAATTTAAAATGGACTTGATTAATTGAACATTTTGCGGATTAGCTGCGTCGGAACTAATTAGTTTAATAGTATAAGGCGCATTTTGATTATCTGTTTTTTGGATGTTAATTAAAGCTACAATTCGCCCTTTGGAAAGTTCACTATTAATTTTTTCAGAATCCCCTTTAATGAATTTAAAACCTGGGATTTGTCTAATTGCTTTATAAACAACATTTAAGGTATCGGACTTATCATCCATCGCAACGTTCACATTGATATTACCTCCACTACTTAAAAATCCAAATACCAATATGAAAATAAGTGGAAAAGCAATGCTAAAAACTACTGCCGATGGGCTTCTAAAGGTGGATCTTAAACTAGCCTTTGTGATGGCAAGCATTGCTTTAAGCTGACTATATGGTCGCATACAATTATGGATGATTCACAACAAAGATAGGCATTCGAGCTTGTGGCACACCCACCATTTGTTGAATTGATTTTATTTGCTGAAAAGCTTGCCATTGATCCAACCCTATTTCTTCCTTAATAGCTTTTGTCTTAACCTTATCTTCATAATCTTCTATAAAATCCTCAATAAAGGATTTTGGTTCTGGATAAACCTTAATCCCATACCCTTTTAAGCGAGCCATTTTAGCAGCTGAAGCAATCGCATCATTGAGGTTTCCAATACGGTCAACCAATCCCACTTTAATAGCATCAGCCCCTATCCAAACCCTACCTTGCGCGATTGAATCAATATATTCAACTCTTTTATTTCTTCCCTTTGCAACTCGATTTTTGAAAGTGTTGTAAATGCTATCTACACCTGCTTGTATAAACTTTTGTTCGGTGGCATTTAAGGCGCGCGTTGAACTTGGTGCGTCGGCATAGGTTGAAGTATTCACTCGGTCAAATGTAATCCCCAATTTATTTTTCATAAAATTAGAAATATTAGGAATTACTGAAAATACGCCAATGGAGCCCGTTATCGTATTCGCGTCTGAAAATATTAAATCAGCATTACAAGCTATATAATATCCACCTGATGCTGCGTAATCACCCATGCTGACTACCACTGGTTTTTCTTTTTTCAATAACTCAATTTCGCGCCATATAATATCGCTAGCTAATGCGCTACCGCCTGGTGAATTAACTCTTAATACAACAGCATCAATACTCTTGTCATTTCGTATATCTTGTATAATTGACCTATAGTCATCACTTGCAATGCTGTTATTTTGACCTTTCCCCATAACAATATCACCATCAGCGTAAATAACTGCTATTTTTCCGGCACCAGTTCCTCTGATAGCAACTGCCGTTGCATATTCATTGAAACTCACAAATGAAATGTCTTGTACTTTTGACAGACGAAGGTTTTGAGCTATTCTTTTTTTAACCTGATCATCATAAAAAAGCCCGTCCACTAAGTGATGCTTCAATGCATCTTGACCATTTTGAATAACCCCTTTATCGGATAAATATTTTAAAGTATCAACGCTGATATTTCTTTGTGTCGCTACACCTTGAATAAAGTTATTATACACTCCATTCAACCAAATACTTGTTTGTAATTTATTCGCTGGAGACATTTCAGTATATCTAAAGGGCTCCGTTGCACTTTTAAATTTTCCAGCGTAAAAAACTTGAGGCTGAATTTCTAATTTATCCAATAACCCCTTTAAAAACATGGACTCGTAACTAAATCCATTCCATTCTAAACCACCTTGAGGATGTGTGTAAATTTGATCCGCCACATTTGCAATCCAATATCCTTTTTGTGTAACGGTTTCACCATAAGCGATGATGAATTTTTTTGATTTTTTAAAATCCAATAGTGCTGATCTTATTTCTTCAGACGCAGCATATCCATTAGGATTTTGTTGGCATTTTATATAAATCCCTTTTACAGAAGAGTCCTTAGCAGCATAGTTTATCAAATTAACCAATGTTGACAAACTTGGTATTTTCCCTTTTTTCTTGCTTAATATTTCAGTAAAAGCATCTGATTTAGTTTGTTCTGGAAAGTTTTCATTTAAATCTAACACTAAAACCGAATTTGCACTTACTTGGCTTGGCTCCTCACTTGATAAATTAGCAGCAATTCCAATAATAATAAAAAGCCCTATCAGTGAAAAAATAATTAAGGATAATAAGCTAGCGAAAACGATTTTGAAAAAACTTTTCATATATAAAATTGAAGTTGAAAAAACATCCAGCTAAAATAGGTTTGCCTAAAATAGGGTAACGCTGTAAAATTATGGATATTTGGGGTACTTTTATAATCCTTGTATGAATAAAGTATACCTCTTGATAGGTGGCAATATGGGTGATCGAATGGCAAACCTAGCAATGGCCATTAAACTAATTGAAGAACAAATTGGGAATATTGAATTAAAATCATCGATTTACGAAACAGCTGCATGGGGTCAAACGAATCAACCTGATTTCTTAAACCAAGCATTATTGGTAAATACTAATATGCAGGCTGCTGAATTAATGAGTAAGTTATTATCCATTGAAAATTTAATGGGAAGAATCCGAACCATTAAATTAGGTCCGAGAACAATTGATTTAGATATTATGTATTTTAACAACGAAGTAATATCAACGAATTTAATTACCCTTCCTCACCCAACATTAGCCGAACGCAAATTTGTATTAGAACCATTATTTGAGATAGCCCCAAACTATTTACATCCTGTTTTAAACAAAACAAACGCCAGTTTGTTGAAAGATTGTGGAGATTCTTTAGCTGTGTATAAAAAAACAAATTATTAAGCAGCTTGCTTACTATATTTGGCCAGGAAGAATAATAATAATATGAATTATCGTTTTATAGCAATTGAGGGGAATATTGGTGCGGGGAAAACAACGCTTTCTCATTTATTATCACAACATTATAATGCCAAATTGGTACTCGAAGAATTTGCGGAGAATCCTTTTTTGACAAAATTTTACGAGAATCCTAAACAATACGCATTCCCATTAGAACTATTTTTTTTAGCTGAGCGATTTAAGCAACAACAAGATTTAATAAAAAACAAAGATCTATTTCAAGAGGTTACTATCTCAGACTACATTTTTACAAAATGCTTACTTTTTGCAAAAGTAAATTTGCCGGAGGAAGAGTTTAGATTGTACCAAAAAATGTTTGATGTATTTTTTCAACAATTGTACCCACCTGATATCATCATTTATTTGCACGCACCGGTAAATAAGCTACAGGGAAATATTAAAAAAAGAAATAGAAAATTTGAATTGGCCATCCCGGATGAATATTTATTTAAAATTCAAGAGACTTATACAAGTTATATAAAGCAGCACAATGTTAAAACTATTTTTGTGGATGCTAGTAATGCCGATTTCTTATATAACGAAGCTCATTTTAAAGTTATTACTGATGCTTTAGAAAAAGATTTAGAGGATGGTCAGCACTATTTTAACTTGCCTTAACTAGCTAATATGGAATCGACTCAAAAAGAAATTAAAAATGATGCATTTAGCGCTATCAGAATAGCTGAATTCAAAAATTTAATGATTGGGCGATTTTTATTTATCATGGGGCTTAGAATGTTGGGTACTTTAGTGGGCTGGTGGATATACGAACTAACCAATCAGCCATTTGCGATTGGACTTATTGGATTAGCTGAAGTGATTCCAGCAGTATCCTTAGCATTGTACGCGGGACATGTTATTGATGTAAGTGAAAAAAGAAAACTTTTATTAAGAGGTGTTGTATTATACTGGATATGCGCTTTGGGGTTATTGGGTTTATCTATATATAATGATAAAGCAGATCAAAGCACCGATAACAATACCCTAATCATTGCAATAGGTATTTATTTTATTATTTTTTGCACGGGCATCATTAGGTCATTCACGGGACCAAGTTTTAGTACCATTGTGGGTGCCATCATACCTAAAAATTTACTTCAAAACGCAACCACTTGGAACCAAGGTATATGGCTTTCCGCCTCCATACTTGGGCATGCCATTGTGGGATTTATTATTGCAGGATTTGGACATACCGGATCACTAGTCGTTGTCGTTTCAATGGTAAGTATTGGCTTTTTATTTATTCGAAAAATTAACCCATTACCTCCTCATAAGGATATTATTGTAGATCAAAAACCAATGGAGAGTGTAAAGGAGGGATTAAGATTTGTATTTAATACAAAAGAAGTGCTAGGGGCACTGTCATTAGATTTATTTGCCGTATTATTTGGTGGAGCCGTTGCGATGATACCTGTATTTGCAAAAGACATTTTAAAGGTGGGCCCCATTGGTTTTGGTTGGCTAAATGCAGCATCCGATATTGGTGCAATGCTCGTAATTGTTTTGATTAGTATTTTCCCCGTAAACAAAGGACAAGGAAAAAAATTATTACTTGCTGTTGGCGGATTTGGTGTTTGCATCATTGTATTTGCCTTATCAAAAATATTTTGGATATCATTTGCCGCATTAGTAATGAGCGGCATATTAGATGGCTTTAGTATGATTGTAAGAGGTACCATTGTTCAATTAAAAACACCTGACCATATGCGTGGCAGGGTCATGAGTGTTAACTCCATGTTTATTAATAGTAGCAATGAACTAGGCCAATTTGAAAGTGGCGTGGCAGCTAAATTAATGGGTGTAATCCCGTCAGTAGTATTTGGTGGTTCAATGACTTTATTGGTCGTATTTGCTACCTGGTTTAAAGCGCCAAGTTTGAGAAAAATGGAATATTAAATTAAGCTCAACTAAATGTTAGTCCCCAATTTTTATTTGGCTAACAGTCCAATCATGACGTCATGTACAGCTGGACAGAATTCAGCATTTTTCATGGTAATGGCTGATCGTTTAAAAAAAACATCCTCATCGGTATAAGGGAATCTTTCGCAATCCGACGGTCTGTAATCGTAAATCCCACAGGTATTATCAGCTTCTAAAAATGGGCAAGGTTTTGTTTTTACTACATAATCCCCCTCGCTATCCATAGATAAATATTTTTCAATAAAGGCAACTTCCTTCATTCCCATCGCTTTACTTATTCTTTTTATGTCAGGCATTTTAAAGCGAGGTGAATAATTTTTGCAGCACCTAGCACAATCCAAGCAATTGATTTTTTCAAATGCTGCTTCATGTAAATCAGGAAGCTGTTTTAAAATAACGCGCTTATCTACCCTTTTCAAAAAATTTTGAAACTTTTTGAGTATCTCCGGGGCAGGAGTTTCGTATAAATGTTCAACAGAAGGGTCAATCATAGCTCAAATCTAACACATTTGCTTGTCATCCACAAGCTTTCCCCAATCACTTTAAAAGGCTTTCCTAACCATTGATAATTAAGTATCTTTGTGGCCATTTAAAACCTCCTTTTATGTTGCAATCAAGTACGAACGGTGCAGAGTTTATCAAAAGACATATTGGCCCGAATGATGCCGACACACAAAAAATGTTAGCGAGCATTGGCGCAAAATCATTAAATGAATTAATTGAAAAAACGGTTCCAAATAATATTCGTTTAAAAAAACCAATGAACATTCCAGCTGGTTTATCTGAGTTTGAAATGTTACAGTCACTGAAAGCTATAGGTGCTAAAAATATTGTTGCAAAAAATTATATTGGTCAAGGATATTATGGCACGATTACACCAAGTGTAATTCTTAGAAATATTTTTGAAAATCCAGGTTGGTATACACAATACACTCCTTACCAAGCAGAAATTGCGCAAGGACGTTTAGAAAGTTTGTTGAACTACCAGACAATGGTTTCCGACTTAACAGGATTACCAATTGCAAATGCTTCGTTATTAGACGAAGCAACAGCAGCAGCTGAAGCCATGGCAATGATTTTTAATCATGTGAATAAAGGTGATAATATTACGCAGCCAAAACTATTCGTAGACGCCTCTATTTTTAAGCAAACAAAGGACGTTTTAGTTACGCGCGCTAACCCTATTCATATTGAATTGTTTGAAGGCGATTACCAATCTGCTAGTATTGACAATAGTTTTTTTGGAGCCATTTTACAATATCCAAATAGCAAAGGTAGTATTGAGGACTATGAAGCCTTCATCCATAAAGTTCATCAGGTTGGCGGCTTCGTAATTGTAATCGCTGATATCTTAGCTTTGACATTATTAAAAAGCCCAGGCGAATTAAATGCTGACGTTGCCGTTGGTAATACACAGCGCTTTGGTGTTCCCATGGGATTTGGTGGCCCACATGCTGCATACTTCGCAACAAAAGATGAATTTAAAAGAGGAATGCCTGGCCGATTAATTGGAGTAAGTGTGGATGCACAAGGCAATCGAGCTTTAAGAATGGCTTTACAAACACGTGAGCAACATATTAAAAGAGAAAAAGCAACGTCCAATATTTGTACAGCACAAGCATTACTTGCTAATATGGCTGTTATGTATACCGTATTTCATGGACCTGCTGGCATTAAAAAAATTGCCGAAAAAGTACATGGATTAACGCAAAGCTTAGACCAACAATTACAATCATTAGGTTTACAACAAGCTAATAATTTTTATTTTGACACTTTATTAGTAAGTGGCTTTGACACGAATGCCTTGAAACAATTAGCAACTGCTGCTGAAATTAATTTCAATTATTTGAACGACGGATCAATCAGCATTACCATTGATGAGACTACATCGACTAATGATATTCAACATATTGTTGCCTTATTTGAAAAATTAACTGGCAAAAAATCTAATGCGCAAAATGCTACAGTTAAAAACGCAAATATTCAAGAAAACTTAGTAAGAACTTCAACCTATTTATTGCACCCTGTGTTTAACACCCATCATAGTGAAACACAAATGATGCGCTATATCAAACAATTAGAGAACAAGGATCTTTCTTTAAATACCAGTATGATTAGCTTAGGTAGCTGTACCATGAAATTAAATGCAGCAACTGAAATGATTCCTGTTAGCTGGCCTGAATTTGGAGGTATTCACCCTTTTGCACCAAGCCATCAAACAATTGGATACCAAGAATTGACAAAGGAATTAAGTAACTATTTATGTGAAACAACAGGATTTACAGCATGTAGCTTACAACCAAATAGTGGCGCGCAAGGAGAATATGCTGGTTTACTTACTATCCGTTCATACCACAAAGCACGCAATGAAGCACATCGTGATATTGTCTTAATTCCAATAAGCGCGCACGGCACAAACCCTGCAAGTGCAGTAATGGCAGGCTTCAAAGTGGTAGTGGTTGCTTGTGATGAAGCCGGAAATATTGACTTTGATGACTTAAAAGCCAAAGCAGTTTTACACAAGGACAACCTAGGAGCCCTAATGGTTACCTACCCAAGTACAC